>Ga0315281_10008139_pt1 | contig 14670 bp, 22 predicted proteins | sample YL17G07_0_MG_FD_204540 | JGI IMG/M metagenome (GOLD analysis project Ga0315281, IMG submission 204540) | Sediment microbial communities from Yellowstone Lake, YNP, Wyoming, USA - YL17G07_0 | ecosystem: Environmental > Aquatic > Freshwater > Lake > Sediment | place: USA: Wyoming | collected...
TAACACATCACCAACGCCGTCCACGGTTTCAGCCCACTTCGTTGTAGCTGTAATACCGCCCACAATGGCTGTAGTAAGCACAGCGATACCGCCAACCGCCAATCCAGCCGCCGCGGTTCCAATAGCCGAAAAAGCCTTGCTCATTCCATTGGCCTGCTTATCCGTGTTGCTGCCGGCTCCATTAACCATCTCGTTGTATTTGTTTATGCCCGAAGTAAAGCCGGCCATTTCCATGACCGCAGTAAGCCCGATCTTGTTGTCCATGTGTATCTCTCCTTAAAAAAATATCGGCACCCCGGACGATATGTCCGAAATGCCGATAGGTTCAGCAAAATAATTTATTCAATTGTCCAGGCGGTATGCCTGACTTGCGCGGTCAGCTGCCTGGTGAATTGTTATCAGTGTTCGCGGATCGATCTGCTTGTTTCAACGCCCTTTCGTTGGCGACCACCACGGACTGCCAAGATAGTATATTGATCAAATCATGGGATCGCTCAGCCTGCTTCAATTGGACGCGAGCTATTGCCAAACAGGTCTCCAATTCTTCTTTCGTTTTACCGGCAAAATTCTTATCCACCAATTTACTAAGAATTGGCACTACTGCCTTATTGTGTGCCCAATGTGGGGTTTTCGCCGTGTTCCTTTTTACCATTGGCTTTTTCTTTCCGGATAAACTCATTCAAATCGAGCAGGCCGGGCTCGTGTTCATTTCTCGCGGGTCACGATTGCCGCCTGGTTGCCGTCTGTCCGGTGCTGCTGCATAATCCACCATTACCTCAACATTTCAGCATCCACGCCAGCCTGTGTGAATGCGTCACCCTGGGCGATCTGTTCCGCACCATAGCAGCCGTTCAGGTGCAGCTTTATAACCTCGGAGAAGTTCTCCAGCTTACATATCTCAGCACCGTTGAATGACACACCCGCCGCGCGGCACTCCCGGGCGAGATCCCGGTATTCGGTTACCAGCTCGCCCACGTTGGCCAACGCTGCAGCCTGGCGGATGGTATCCACCCAGCGGGTTTTTACTTTGTGTTCGAAGTTGCCCCACCGACTGCGTACCCGCTCCGCCTGGTTGGCTGCTGCCTTCTGTGCTTCTTCACGCGTCTGCATAGACACATTTTTTATGGATCGATCAATGGCAGCCACTACAGCGCTCCGGGCTATGATATCCTTCTGATTTCCCGCCCGTTTCGCCAGTTCCAAATTTTCCTGGGCTGCCTGCAACTCACCAAACAATTGTTCCCGCCGTGTGTACTTCTTCATTCTAGATCCTATTCTGGAGAGGGGGCAGGCCGTAGGAGGGACGGCCTGCCCCATGCCAGGAACGAGAGGGCCTGGCGTCTTGTAGGCAAACTATTTTGAGTATTTTTTTATGATCTCGTCCGTCTTATCACTCTTCGGGGCGGGTCGGTCGTGCGTATGGTGTGTCAAACCATAATCTCGCCCGATCCGGGTCCAGGAAAAATCAGGCGTGACCCGACCCTCGACCTTCCGGCCTTTAGGGATGGGGGGCTTAGGTTGCCTCGTGCCCTCATGGATGTTAACGGTCTGATCCTTCTTCGCCTTATACGCGGCGTATTCAGACAGCACATCGGCGCACTGTTTGATAACTCGATCAACTTTTTCGGCGGTACGGCGATTGGGTTTTGGCTTTCCAGTCTGCCAATTCGCATTACTGGTTGCCATCTCGCCTAAACGTTCATAGCATTCCTTAATATCAATGTCGATCTTATCCATTCGTTTTCTCCTTAAGTCACCGTATATTGTCCCAATAAGTCACTTTGAAACGTGGTGCCAGTCCATGCCTTGCAATACTTGGAAAACTCAACATCCGGATCCCTGTTTTCCTCGCGAATGCAAGCGCCCATATATTTTAGAAGTTCGCTCGGTTTCATCCGGTCCACGCGCAATCCCCACGCATCAACAAATTTGACCGTGGGATCTTCGGTGTAGCCAGGCAGAGCCACCCGTATCGAACAGTATCGCTCAATGATCTGATTCAGCTTCAACGGTTCGATGTGCTCATTCGGCCTGATAACCGATTCAAGTTTCTGTAATCTCGTTTCCAGCTTTTGTGTCATGTCCCTTTTCCTCCGGTTCGGTTGCCTGCCACGTTTGTGTTTCTGGGTCGAAAATTTCATGACCCAGCCCGCCAGGATACACCGAGGAGATAATGTATCGATCGCCTATGATCCCGCGCTCGGTAATGATCAACTTCCAGGGTGGTTCAGCTTCGTCTGCTTTTTTCTTTTCGAGATCCGCTACTCTTTTATCTAGTGGTGTCATATCTCCTCCAACAGTTCATCCGATATCCTTACTTTTGTGACGACAATCCGCCTGCCCGGGAATGCGCGTTCAACGTCGGCCAGGGTGTCAAACCGCACAGTACCCAGCCGATACCGGATCTCATCCGACCCACAAACCACGTACACGGGCGGGGGTTCGGGATAAATCGCCCGCTCCAGTTTCTCAACTCTTTTTGACAACATTAGCAGCCTCCTCCAGAGCAGCCACACGCCGCTCTATATCGTCTTTCTCGAATATGGCCCGGCACGTGCTCAACCAATCCACAGCCGCCTGGCGCCGGGTGCCAGCGGATACATTCGGATCCACCATCACAGCGTGCAGGGTGGCCAGGGCGTGAACATTACCCGCCAGCAGCACGCGCAGGGTTTCATGGAATATCCCAGCCCGCGCCTCGGTCAATGCCTGATTAAATGCTGGCTGCTCCATCCACCGGGCCAGTGTGGACCGTGAGATCTTGACCTGTTCACAGGCCTGGCCAATGGTGGAGCATTCCAGCAGTGCGGCGATCACCTTGTTCTGCTTGGGCCGTAACCCCCCGCCAGGTTCAACATTCTTACCCATTTTTCACAGTCTCAGATATCTCGATCTCGAACGATTCGGGTTTCTCGCCTTTCAGCCACCGGCGCAGCCAGCCGGGCAGGTTGCTGGGTTTCGCCTGCACATATCTTTCGAGGCGTTCGATTGCATACTGGACAATATCGACCCGCGCATCTAGACCAGCCGCCTGAGCTACCTCACCCCGGACCCGTTCGTCGGTATGCTCCAACGCATACACTTCGTCGGCCAGCTCACGCCTCCGCCGATCGGAGTCTGGTGCGGGTCCGTTGGCTAGCAAAAATGGATCTCTCCCCACAAATTCACCCTGGTGGGGGTGCAACTCCACCTCGTGTTTGGCAATCCTCGCCCTCATCTGTTCGGCCTCGCGCGTCGTTTGGTTGGCCAGCGCATGAGCTTTTTTAGCCTGGCTGGCCAGTTCGTCACGCTCCCGCCTCAGCTGGGGCAGCACTTTGTTGGCCTCGTCGGCCAGATAAAAACCGCGTATATCACGCTTCTCCCGTTCAACAGCACGCGCATCCAAACTTTCGATGAAAATTTTGGCCTCGCTTTTATCAAACCATCTTGTACTCATTTATTCGCCTCCAATTTTTAGGTTTTCGAGTTGCCCCACCCGCCGGTGAAGGAGTCCGCCTAACCAGTGCGAAGTCCGGCCGGGTGGGGTTTCTCGGAGAAACGGGTGCGTAGAACGTCCCGCGATCCGCTATTCCTGGATCCTCACGTTATTCTGTGGGCACCCTCGCGCCACCCAGCTGTGCCACAGGTCAGGATCCATTGGTTCTTGGTTGGCCGCCTCGAACAGGGCCAGCCCGTCATCTACCAGCCACTCCGCTGCATCCAGCTCGTACTTTTCTCGAAGTTCGAACACTGCACGAGCCAGAATGGCATTGGCCAGGGCTGTGTAGGGTCGATTCGTAAACTCATCCGCACGGCGTGGCATTTCAGCGCCTCCCACAAGTGTAGAAACGTAGAAGTGTAAATGTGTAAGAGATCGGCGGAATGTTTCTACACTTTCTCTATTTCACCAATGTGTAGAATAATAAATATATTTCTACACTTCTACATTACTACATTTCTACACTTTTAATGATCTCATATCGTTTCGGCTTGCCTTCCAGCATCCTGAGCACACCCTCATCGATCAGGGGTGCTACGATTGCCTTAGCCTCAGCTGAGGATAGATCAGCATACTGACAGACTTCTCTATGTGTTGCCGTGCCACCCCTCCGGTAAAACACCCTCAATACACGATCTTCGATTGTATGCAGTTCTGAGGGTTGCTGCTCGTTCAGTTGCCTGTATAACTCGTGCAGGCCTGCTCGCCACCGCTCGGTGATGTCCAGGGCTCGGGCCCAATGCCTGATCGTGATCTTGTTCATTTCAGACATACTAGCCAGTAGCAGGGAGATCCTCAGTGCCTTCTCGGGGAACCGGGTATAGTTCCCTTCAATATCCTTCACCTGGCTATCTTTTATGATTGCCTGTAGTGCATCGAAGTAAGCATAGAATGCCTCTCGCACGTCCTCATCCAGGGCCAGCACCTCAGGCAATAGCGGATCCACTGCTACACTTTTACGGCCTTTCGGCTTGCCTTCCTCATTCGGAATGTCTGTGATCGTCACCTCGGGCACTCTCAGGCGCTTGTGCCAGGCCATCAGGGGCATAGATAGATCCACCGGGATGATACGCTCCCCACGTGGGAACCGTTCTTGACTGAGTTCTCCATCAGGGGGTGTTATCAGTGCAAACCGCGCTAGAAAACCATCCCCCCACAGACCTGATCCACGCTTGGCGTGTGGCCGCAGATCGTCCGGTGTCATGTTTGCAAGCAGGGCCAGGTAGGGCCGCTCTACATAGTCACTACCGCGCCCGATGGATGTATATTCATAGCTGGGTGGCGTGTCATCCAGTGCCCGCAGCAGGCCTCGGAAGTCGGACATCGTACCGTTCTCGCGCATCATTGACGCGATGTGCTGGCCAAACTCCTCATAATACCAGCCACGTTGACCGGCCAGGGCCAGCTTCAGGCGCCTGTATTCCTTACGTTCATCACTCAGGTCGTCATAACTGGAATCTATACGGGAGGTGAGATCCGCCACAAACTTTTGAGGGGTGGCACTATCAGCAGCCAGTAAACCAGATAGGCCAGCCGTGTATAACACCTGCTTGGCGATCTCAGCCGTGCTGGTCTTGGCCCATAGGCTAGTTCTTGCCGTAAGTGCGATATACAGGTTTCCGTACCGCTGCTTTCCGAAATTCACCAGCACACGCCGCCCGGCTATAGTGGAGAGTGTCCACAGGCCGATCGCCTCGTGAAAATCATCATACCCACGTGGTGACCATTCCCGGCTGAATGCGATATAGTCATCTAACCATTTACAGGCATCCACACCCAGCGCCGGATCCACCCGCGCCGCTTCTGGCAGTGGTGGACATTCAGCCATTGACCGGCGGGGGGCTGGTGTAGACTCTTCATCTTCATCTCTGAGCTGGCTTATTAGCTTGTCGTATATCTCCCCTTCCGGGTTGTCCTCCCTGGCCCATGCGATCAGGCTGCCCATAGTGATATCGTCCGGACCGGCTGCAGGATGAAATGATTCCCATTTCTCAGCACAGGCGCCCTCTTCATACTTAGCACTCCCCTGTGACCATTCATCCCATAACCGCAGGCCTACATCACCCAGCTCGTACAGTGACATTCCCACGTTTAGCCAAGCGCCGCCTTGGTAGTCATCACACCGGGTGGGTGATAGCCTGGCCAGTGCATCCCGGGCGCGTTGGATCTCATCTTCAGTGATCACCTTGGTATCATACTTGGTGGCATCGGTTGCCTGCCTGTTGCGCTTGCCTGGCTTGGCCAGTTCCAGCAGCCAGGCGGGAAGGTCTGTTAATGGTGTATCCCATTCGTGCCCGTCTAGCCAACTGTAGCCAGCTCCTGCAAATGCCACCGCATGGCTGAGCAGATCCAGGCCTACTCCAGGCTTACTGTTCTTTAGTTCTATTCCTTCAGGGCGTTTGTAGAAGTAGTGCAGCCCACCGGATGGTGATCGGGATATTGGCCCGGTCACTGTGTTCAGGGCAATACCCCCGCCCAGCTCCTGCACAAGCAGCTCTAATGTCTTCACACCGTCCTCACTCGGGCGGTGGCGGTCTACATCCAGGCATATCAGCCCAGACCGCTCCAGGTTGATTCCTACCAATGCGTAGGGCGCGTTGTACCACCAGATCTGTACCTGGCCCTCAACGTTTGAGGCATCATCCTTGCCGTGAGGTGTAAATGGTTTCTTACGCGCATCAAAAGGCACTACATACCAGCCGTGTTGTACCATAGCCAGGGCCAGTTCCAGGGCAGTCGTTTTTTGTTCTGTTGCGATGTCAGGCATGAGCATGCCTCCCTGCAGGGTGGAGGGGATGCGGATCCCCTCCACCATTGTGAGCTGGTTCCTAGCTAAAATGGTGCTTCCTCGAGCTGTCCATCCTCAGGCTGTATGAGAACAGGCTGGGGAGCTGGGGCCGTTGCCGCCTTCCCCTTGGGGGCACGCACGCGGATCCCGGGTACCAGTTCAGCACCAAACTGAACCTGTGTCGGGAATAAAACGATCCGCTTCCCGGACCATTCTTTATAGTCTGGACCGTAGACCTTGGCGATTTCCTTGGCATTGGTTACATTCAAAACCAATGGGCGGGAGTCATCCTCAGCGAAATACAGAACGGGTTTCTCTTCTTTATTGCGCCCAACCTGCTCCACCATTACGCTGGTCATGGTGAATAGGGCGCCGTTAGCGGGCAGATCGCCCGATTTTACATAGGTTGATGGATAGAGATCCAAAATATTATTAGACATTTTTAACGCTCCTTAGGCGTGTGTTGGTATGGTAAATGTGGCCAGGTGGCTGCAGGCGCATAGCGCCGCGCAAAACCAGGGGCCGGATGGTGCCATAAATGGCGAATATGTTTGCGGTTCGAGGATTTTTGGGGTATACTTTGTGTGTAGTTGATAACCGTCCTTCCTTTACAACGTGCTCCCCGGCCAGGGAGCGCGTTGCATTTAATCCGGAGTTTCATCCGGTGGGATTTCCGGAGATGGGCTGGGGCTCGGACTCGTGGACGATCTTAAGATGAAGTCCTCGAGATCTGATAAGCGGATCCTAAAATCCGTTCCCAGCTGGATAGCCTTAAGTGTCCCTTTATGGATTTGCCCTCTGATGAAGTTCGGGGAGACTGATAGTTGCTTGGCCACCTGCCGGGTGGTCAAGAACCTGGTTTCCTTTTCTTCATTTTTTTTATCTGCTTCATCAGTCACGGGATACTCTCCAATCTTGGTGCTAAGTTCGCTTAATGCGCTTAATTCCTTAGATGTCGCATCATACCATGTATTTAGAAACCCGTACATTAGAATTACCTTAAATTATTGCCGGGCATCGCTGCCCGGCTTCGTTGTTACTGTTACTGTCTGTGTACAGTCATAGCCTGCTTTACTTTGCGTCCTCTATATGCGCGCTGCTTGTGACCTGCACAGCACCACCGCGCCCGATCGCTCTGAGCTTCGAAGGCCTGCCCGCAATATTCACAGGTCCGGATCGTTGGCTTTAGTTGCCTGGGCTTTCTTGCCATTTTCAGCCTCCTCTGCTTTCATGTCCTGCTCTCGCGCTTGATATTCATTCGCTAGCCATTGGCAAAATTCTGGTGCATGATCTAGTAGGGCATTTATGGCCTGTTGTAGGATCCTGCTATCATCCCGCCAGACGTTGATCTGTTCGCCTATGCTACAACCTGGGTAGGCTGTAAATTCAAAGTCATCAATCTGTAATGTTTTAGGTTGCTCGTCCATAGTTCATTTTCCTTTCGGTACTTTCACGCCCACACACACGCCCCGACTATTCACGCCTACAGACGGCGGGTGAGACTTGAGGCAGTAGTGGGGGGATCGCCCAGGCCAGCCAGCCACTTAAAAGCCGCTTCGCCTGGGCGGGTTAGTTGAATGCCCCGCGCGGGATCTCGTGATCGGTTTGCAGCCAGACCGCGCCGGACGAGGGCCGCTTTAAGTTGGGAAAACTCGCCCCGCGTAAACAGGCCAGGTGTCCAGGCTGCTTCGCTGAGGGTGGCACCTTCCAGCACGCCATTGGCCAGGGTGCGTAGTTGATCTAGACTTGCGGGCAGGTCAGCATAGCGCAGGGTGTTACCATCGTTTATGCTCATCTCTAGCCGGACAGTTTGCGGACCTGCCGCCTGGGTGGGTGCAACTTGTATTTTGGGCAGGCTTGGGGCAAGCCTATGCTCAAGGATTGCCGCCATCCTTGCGGACCATCCAAGCCAAGTAAAAAGTCCAGCACCGGTACCGGTAATCGCTGCCCAGATCGGAGGCCAATCTTGCCAGACTGTCACGGCCAACACTAACACCGCAACAAAAAAGCCAGTCGCGATTGCCATAGTTAGGGCAATTAATACGGTTGCTTTCAGGTCATCGCGCATGATTGCACCTCCTCCCGGCGGGGATCAGTCTCTCCAGTCGTGGTACTCAAGGCCGCTGATAATCTCACCGCCTCGCCAGCTCGCCTCGTGGATGCGAGTCAACACGAACGCCACGAGCAGCACTACCACGAGCAGACAACCCGCGCCGTAGAAAACTAGCTCGAGCCGGTGGATCAGCCAGGGCCAGCGCATCATGGCAGCCAACAGCAAGCCGATCGTACCACCCAGATCAACGACAAAGACCCAACCCCAGAAGATATTACTTGCCATCCCTCCGCCTTTCTCGGGGTAATAAAAAGCCCCGGATGTAGATCCACCAGGGGCGAAGGTTTGGTAAAATAGGTTGAGAGTGACCGCCGCCCGTCGGTGGTTGCTTTAGTGGCAGGCTGGAGTTCATCTCTCCGGCCTGTCACGCTTTGTTGTTACGCTTATCTTACTCTTTTTATGTTACGGTGTCAATAGATAGCTAACGATTAGCTAATAATAGCAATAAGTAGCAAACCGATAGCATAAAAGAGAAGGCCGCTGGTAAATTTACCTGTGACTTCTCTACGGATTAAATATCCAGTTCTTCGACTGTCTTTTTACGTTTTTTTGGCCGTTCGCCTTCATTCCACCGCTTTATAAATAGCCGTACAGCATAGGCCAGCAGCGCGCTCCGACTGACCCCGACCTCTGCAGCCATCGCATTCAACCGCTCCAGCTCAGCCGCTTCGAGGGGCACACCGACCGGGCTGGTGGTATCCAACACCTTGGGACGCCCGCGCTTTGCCTTCCCTTGTTTTGCGGGGCGTGGAGGTGTTGCCGGTCCCGTTCGTTTGAACAGGTTAGCCTCTACAGCTGGATTCAGTTCTGGCCGCTTCTTAGTCATGGTCAATCATCTCCGCCAGTTGCCTGTATGGTTCCGCGTGTTCTGGTGAATATGTTGCCACTGGCTGGCCACTGATGGGTGATTCAGCCATTCTCACAGATCGCTTTATTCGAAGATCCAGAACAGGCAGGCCACTTTTCTGCATAGCTTCCAGCACTTCATTATGCAACTTAAGGCGCTTATCATAGAACGTTGGTAGCACACCCATGATACTTAACTCCGAGTTTAGATTCAGCCGCACCAGATCCACCGTTCTGGAGAAGATCGCCAGGGCTCTCAGATCCAAATATTGAGGGATGGCAGGCACGATCACCGTATCAGCAGCAGCCAGCCCGTTGATGGTTAGTAGGCTCAACGATGGAGGCAGGTCCAGCAGACAATAGTCATAGCGCCGCCTTAGTGGCTGCAGTGCACGCGCTAGCATGGTTTCCCGCCCAAACTTGCCTACTATTATGATCTCAGCTTCGGCCAGTGCGATGTCAGCCGGGGCGAGGGTTAGCCATTCGTTTATAGGGTGCAGGATGTCCTGCAGTCTGGCCGATCCGGTGAATACCTCGGCCATAGATTTTCCCGCACGGTCTCCAGCCTGGCAGGCCACACTCAACGATGCTTGAGGATCCAGGTCTACCAGCAGCACCCGCCGCTCCCGTTCAGCCAGGGCATGGCCAAGATTCAGCGCGGTGGTGGTTTTCCCTACGCCACCTTTTTGAGAACCGATCGCGATAACCTTCATGAATGCGCCTCCTGTGAATAGCTACATTTTAGCATCGAATAGCTAAACGGGCTGTCGGCAAACTGAACACAATACGGCTGAACAAACAACGGGCAGCCACCGGGCCGCCCGTTGTACCAGTATTCACCAGTTATTTGGTTAGGTCACCCGTCTGGTGTATGGTACGAACAGAGACTTAACCGCCTTCCGCTGGGTGGTCTCATCGCGCCGATCATACTCCGCCGTTGTGCGTGGATCCGCATGCCCCATTAACTTCTGGACCGTTGCCAGGTCATGGTGAGCTGTGAGCAGGTTCCCCGCAAATGTCCGCCTAAAATCATGCCAGGTGAGGGGGTTCACCTTGGCATCTTCCACCCGCTTGTCAAGAATCAGGCGCATGGCCTCACCGGAGATCCGCCTGCCTGGTTGTAGTGCACCACTCTTATTGATAGCACAGAACACCGCCCCGGGCTGGGTGCCGCGCATCTGCAGCCAGTCCACCAGGGCATAATAGGCACCATTATACAGGAATGCGGTCCGCTGCTTGTCCCCCTTGCCGTTAATCAGCAGCGTGCCCTCCTCATCTTCTGTGATGGTGAAGTCACCCACCATCAGCCCGGTGATCTCGCCTTGCCTCATCCCGGTACCGCTGGCCAGGGCGATCATGGCTGCATCCCGCAGGCCTGCAGGCGTTGTATCCGCCTGGCAGGCTGCCATGAGTGCGGCCAGTTCTCCGCTGGGAATATGCCGCCCACGCTTCTGGCGTGTACCTTTCACGCTTCGCACATTCGCCACCCGTTCAGCTTGCGCCACCTGTTCAGAACGCAGCAGCCGATCCTCATCGGTGTTCGCTGGCTGCTCTTGCGCCCGTTCAGCCCATCGCCTCACCCACCATCGAATGGAGGTCAGTTTACGGTTTATGGTGTTGGGTGATCGACCAGCCTTCTGCAGCTCCGCCGCGTATTCTTCCACCAGCAATTTGGTGGTATCCCTGCCAGCTCGCCAGGCTTCGAATGCAGCCAGATCGCTGATATATGCGCGCCGGGTGTGTTCACTCTTTAATAGCGGATCTCGCCCGACCTCCGAAGAGATCAGGGCGAGGGTGTTGAGTTTTAGCTGAATAGATGTATTGTTCATGATTCGTTCGCTTCTCTGGCTTTTTGGATCTGGTCTTTTCTGATGGCCTGCATCACAATATGCTTACACTCACCGCCGCTAAGATAACTTTTCTCCAGCAGCACCATGGCCACCGCCTGGACCGCTGGCCAGTTGTCCCGGAGTTCATGCATCACATCAACGATGTAAGGATCTAGATTGACTTTAGGGTAAGCTTCTGTAATCAGGTTGATCTTAGCCTGGTCTGATGGTGAAACATAGAAAATGTTAGTCGAATAGTTTCCGAGAAATATAGCTCGGGCCACTCCACCAGCTAAATTCAGGTATAGATAATCGTCAATGTCGCCGCCTGGCTCATGTTGATATACCATGGTTCCGCCTTGGGTCAGCCCGATCTGAACATAATCGAGTCGGATATAGTGCAGAACAGCAATAACAGCATGGCCCGCCTCATGGTATGCAGACTCAATTTTAAAAGTATACCGGTTATCGTAGGTTGGCCTGGTGCTCATCGTGCCCTCCGCTCCAGCTCGTTCCTGGCTGCATTCACCCACTTGGCATACTGCTCCTGCACATTGGCCACCGGTTGCCAGGCATACGCGCCCGGATCGAAGTAGAACACCGGGCAGCTCCAGGGCAGGCCTGCCACGCACAGCTCCACAAATCCGCCGGTTTCCTTGAGGAATGCACCCTTGGGCCTCTTGTCCCATATCCAGACCGATTCACCAGCGGACCATTGGCGTTTGGTGGAGTAAGCCATCGCCAGGGCCAGCAGGTTGGGCTTAGTCTCTTGCGGAGCTGAGGGAGGGGTGAGCTGGTCCAGGTGTACAGTGGTGTACTCTGACCGCACTGGCCACCGATCACCGCCCACAAATGGCTGGCCTTCCACTGCCTTGACGTTGGCCAGCTGGATCCCGCCGCACTCGTATGATTCGAGCACTTCTACCGGGATGGTCTTGCCGTTCTTGTTAAGGTGTAAAATAGTAGTCATGGCTTAGATGGTCCTTTCATCTCAGCCGCCCGAGGTGGTCGGTTCCCGCCGATCACCTCAAGCGTTTATAGGGGGTTGGTAAGTGTCAAGTCACCTTGATATAATGAATGATATCACAAGGTATAAATACTGTCAAGAGACCTGTTTCCCACCTGTTATTAGGTCAATGTTAACGAGTTCACCCATGAACGTTAACACATTCAGCGCCTACTCACTCCTGCCACTCAGCACGTCCAGCGCCTCGATCACGCTGGTAACCACGTGCACGCGCCCGCGCCATGCGTCCATAAACTCCCGTTCTGCAGGCGTGAACCTCATCCCGCGCCCGGCCATGTTCTTGACTTCGAGCAGCAGATTTATCCCGGCCCATCCTACGAGGAGATCGGGGCAGCCGCTACCAACGCTGGCTAGACTGCACACAGATGCACCGGTTTCACGTAGTGCCCGGATAATCGCTGCCTGATTGCTGTCTGTTCGGTGTGGTGTCATTGTTTCAGTATTTTTCGCAGCCATGCCGGCATACGCCGCTGCTTTGCGGGTCGATCCTGGTTGGGAGCTGTTGCAAGGGTATGCTCAATGGCAGTAATCAAACCGCGCCAGCGATCAATCCTGACCGGATCGCCAAGCCGCTCCGCGTCAGCCAGGCCCGCCTTCGCATTATTCAATTTGGCGATCAGCGCATCGTGAATACTGAGGATAGTTTTTTTAGCCATGTGAATTCCTTGTCAACGTAAAGCGCCCGATACCACATTGAGCACATCGGATTTGAAGGTCTCATAATCCATGCCGTTATTGATGGTAGCACTGATTGGGATAGACACCGATTGATGATATGTATAATTATTTGTACTTGCGCCCGCCATTGTAGAAACTGGCATCGAACTAACCTCGTTATAACTGGAGCGAAGGCCCGCACTGATACCGCCTATTCCTGATATTGCAGCGTTGAATCTTCCGGCCTCAATCGTTGCCACTTGAAAAGCTGTAGCGATCTGATATAACCCGGAATCAATGATCCCTGGCGAATGAGGGATCCAGTCTGGAATTTTTATGTTAGAGATGAGTTCGATAAACTCATTTATTTTATTAATCACCCACTGGACCGCGTCCTTGATGGTGTTGAATGCGGATGAAACCCTGCTTATAACACCTTCCGCAATTCCTACGGCGGTATCGAAGCCTGTTTTCAGCCAACCTACCACCTTAGTGAATACACCATTAGGACCGGTAATATTTTCATAAATAAAATTTGAGATGTCCCTGAATGCTTGGGTTAATCCGCTCCATATTCCCTTAAAGGTATCAATGGCATTTTTGATTGTGGTCCCTAACCATGTGACAATAGCATCCAACTTTGGTACTAATTCATCGACGATGAAGTCTTTTACCGTCTTAAATGCCGCTTTTAATTTGGGCCAGATTTCCTCTTTGAAGGTTGTTATTGCACCTTTAATAATCGTTTCCAGCCATGCCACTATTTTCCCCAATGTAGGAATTAATGGATCTTGGATATATGCCCATATATCCCGTAATGCCGGTAATAGATGTTCGTTGAACCATGTTTTTGCTGTATCAATAGCTTGGGGGACTTTTGTGCTTAGCCATGACCAGATATTTTCAAATATGGGCTTAAGATGGTCATTCCAAAATTCTGTAACTGTGGTACGTATGCCCAGAAAGTTAGCATCCCAGGCCTTGTACAGTAAGAATACCGCCGCCCCCACCGCGGCCACAATAGCTATAACGGGTGCGAGAGCCGCCAATGTTGCCGCCGCCGATGCTGCCGCAGCACCCGCCCATGCAATAAACGCCGGCACGACAATAGTCAAAAGTATCGCAGCAAAGCCGGCTAATAATGGTTTCCAGTTTGCCTTAACCCAGTCAGCAAACGCCAGGATAGGCGGGAAGAGCTTCTCCCCTATCCATTGGGCTATCTCCTGAATAACTGGGATCGCATCGGCGATTGCCTGCCGTACCGAAGGCATCGCATCTCTCGCCCATTGCATGAAGGATTGAATCAATGGCAACAATACAGGCATCAGCTCGTTACCTATCGTTACCATCAATCCTTGGCCCATCATTTTTAGATCATTCATGGAACGCCCGAAAGCAATAGCCCCGGCTGTACCCTGCTCGCTCATGCTCAATCCCATGTCTTTGGCTTTTTGGTTCATATCCTCCATGCCCCCATTTGCCAGAACGCCCATCATATCGGACATATCCTTGCCGGACTTGCCAAACAGATCCATCATGAGCTGGGTCTTTTCCAGGCCATCCGGCATGTTACCCAGTTTGTCGGCAACGCTTTGCAGTATGGTTGTCGTGGGCAGCATCTTTCCATTTGCATCTTTGAAACTGATCCCCATACTCTGCAATACTTTTCCAGTCGGCCCGATCTCACCCTTGGCATCTGTCAAGCCGCGGGTCAGGATCGCCATTTGGCTGGAAAGCTGGGTGACATCACCACCGATGGTCTTGGCGGCAACTGCGAGGGCGCTTGATTCTTCCGCGGTCGTGCCTAACACATCACCAACGCCGTCCACGGTTTCAGCCCACTTCGTTGTAGCTGTAATACCGCCCACAATGGCTGTAGTAAGCACAGCGATACCGCCAACCGCCAATCCAGCCGCCGCGGTTCCAATAGCC
>Ga0315281_10008140_pt1 | contig 14670 bp, 14 predicted proteins | sample YL17G07_0_MG_FD_204540 | JGI IMG/M metagenome (GOLD analysis project Ga0315281, IMG submission 204540) | Sediment microbial communities from Yellowstone Lake, YNP, Wyoming, USA - YL17G07_0 | ecosystem: Environmental > Aquatic > Freshwater > Lake > Sediment | place: USA: Wyoming | collected...
GGCATTTGAAGGTGTAGCGGAAGGCGATAAGGTGGTCGGGAAAATCGTTTGGCAAGGCAGCCCGCGCGACATCAGGCTTTCGAAATAACGAGCAAAAAGGGGCCAGGCCCCTTTTTGCGTTGTTCGGGGTTCGGGGTTCGGGGTTCGGGGTTTGTCTCACTCTTCACTCTTTACTCTTTACTCCTCCCTCTTTACTCCTCCCTCTTTCCTCATTCCTCACCGAAACCTACGGCTCAAACTTGATGCCCGCTGCCTCGATCACCCTAGCCCACTTCCCGAGGTCCGCTTCGATATAGGCGCGAAATTCCTCGGGCGCGTTGCCGACGGGCTCGGCGCCGTCGCGCAGCAGCCGCTCCTGCAGGTCCGGCGCGCGCAGCGCCTTCACGATTTCGGCATTGAGCCGCGCGACAATGTCCTTGGGCACGCCGGCGGGTGCGAGAACACCGTACCAGCCGACGACTTCGTAGCCGGGCACGCCCGCTTCCGCGATGGTCGGAACTTCCGGCAGCGAAGCCGAGCGCCGGCTGCCGGTGACGCCGAGCGCGCGCAACCGCCCGCTCCTCACGTGTTGCGCTACGACCGGGATCGTCGGGAAAGCAAGCTGCAGGTGGCCTCCCAGCAAATCGACCACCGCCTGGCTCGAGCCCTTGTAGGCGATGTGAACGAACTTTACTTTGGCCAATTGCTTGAACACTTCGCCCGCAAGATGGCCGGGCGAGCCATTGCCCGACGAGCCGTGGGTGAGCTCGTCAGGCTTCGCGCGAGCGAGCGCGATTATGTCCCGGACGGATTTCACGGGCAGCGAGGGATGCACAACTAGGATATTGGGGATCAGCGCGAAGAGCGTGACCGGCGAGAAATCCCGCAGCGGGTCGTAGGGGATTCTCTGGTAGAGGCTCGCGTTGATGGTGAAGCCGTTGGCCGCCATCAGTAGCGTGTAACCGTCGGGCGGCGCCCTGGCCGTGGTCTCGGCGGCGATGTTGCCGTTGGCGCCGGGGCGGTTCTCGACGACCACCTGCTGCTGCAGCGCTTCGGTGAGTTTCTGCGCGACGATGCGCGCCATGATGTCGGTCGAACCACCGGGCGCGAAACCCGCGATGATGCGCGCGGGGCGGGCGGGATATTGCTGCGCGTCCGCGGCAGCGCAGAAAAATGTCAGGCCGGCGGCGGCGGCGGTAAGTGTGTACTCGCGCAAAGAAATGAACCCGCTCCCGGGCATTAAACCCCGAGCGAAAACTTCTGAAACGTGTGGCAATCCTCGGGCGCGCGGCCGCGGCTCACCGCGAATGTCCAGGTGACCTCGCTCACGTAGAGGTCGTTCTTCGAATCCAGCGCAAGCCCGTGGGGTGCTGCGAAACTTCCGGGCGCCGTCACCTGCGGCGTGCCCCAGCGGGCCAGCATCTTGCCGTGCTCGTCGTAGATGCTCATCCGCGCGCACCGCACTTTAGACTTCGTGATCGGGCCGTGGGTCTGGGAAACATCGCCCTCGTGCCACGCCAGCTCCGTCACGTAGGCACGGCCCAGCGAGTCGAAGCAAAGATGCGTGGGCCGCTGCGTGTCCGTCCACTCGCTCAGGTACTCGCCGTCCGGACTGAAAATCTGGATGCGGTCGCTCTCGCGGTCGCAGACGTAGACGCGCCCCGCGGCGTCGACCGCGATGCCGTGCGGCAGGTAGAACTGGCCGGGGCCTATGCCCGGCTCGCCCCATGACCGCTTCAACTGCCCCGTGGCCGAAAACACATGCACGCGGGCGTTGCCGTAGCCGTCGGTGATGTAGATGTCGCCCTTGGGGCCGATCGCGACATTGGTCGGACGGTTGAAGGGCCCCGCTCCGCGCTTGATGCTCGTGATGTTCGCGCCGTCGTAACCCGTGTCCGAAGGCGTGTTCAGGACCCCCAGCGTCATGAGCAGCTTCCCCTCGGGCGTGAATTGACGCACCGTGTGCTGGCCGTCATCCGTGCAGAAGATCGTGCCGTTGGGCGCGACGTAAATGCCGTGGGTGCGATACGAAAAATCGCCTTCGCCCCAGGAGCCCTTGAAGTTGCCTCGCTGGTCGTAGATCAGGACGGGATGGTCGCCGCGGCACATGAGATATACGCGGTCCTCGCCGTCGACCGCCACCCCCGCCACGTCGCGGTGAACGTAGCCCTTGGGCAGCTGCTCCCAGCCCTCGACGACGGAATACTTGATCTTTGCCATGCCTGTCTCCCTGGTTAAATTGATTTCGGAATCAGCAACCCGCAACGCACTTGCCCGCGCCATCGAACTCCATGGTGCGGCCGCTGATGGCGAGATGCGGCGTCACGCCTTTGAGTTGCTTGATGAGCGCCGCCGCGCGAGTTGCGGGCCGCAGCTTGCCGCCTTCGGTCACGGCCTCGTTCGGATGCGTGAGTATCATCGACGCTGGCCGGACGAGTTCGTTCATCGCGTAGGCGTTCGACGTCACGGTCCCCGCGCTCGGCCCCAGATTCAGCACCGCAAGATTCGCTTTGTGATACTCGTTCACGACCGTTTTCATTTCGGTGTGTATGCCGGTATCGCCTGACAGGTAGGCGGTGAGCCCGTTCGTAAACTTGACGACGTAGCCGGTCGGCGGCCCGAGGATGATGCTCGTGCTGTCGGGTTCCAGGTTCGCGCGATGCGCCTCCGACAGCAGCGTGACCGGCACATTATTGGCGTGCGAAGCGAACACGATGGAGATTTCCACGCCTTGCGCGGCACCGGCCGCCTTGGCGATGAACGTGGCCCCGAGATGCGTGTTCGAGCGGCACGATGTCGCGACCGGTACGGTGGTCGCGCCCGCGGTTTGCGGGCAAAAGGTGATCGGCTTGCTGCCGGTGATTTTCTGGATTTTCGCGCCGACGAATATGCCCATGTCGTTCGTCATCACGATCGCCGCGTTCTTCGCCGCCGCGACCTCCGCGGTCATGGAATTCGGGCCGGCCGGCACCGACTCGATTGCAGCGCACGTGCCCGCACCCGGCGCCTTCAACTTGCGATCTCCGATGTGATCACCGTGCGCGTGGCTCAGCAACACCATGTGTATGGTGCCCAACCGTGGGTCGTCGCTGCCGGTCAAGGTGTGGCCCGCGTCGTACAAAAACCGCACGCCGGTGGGGTCTTCGAATATCGTGGCGCGGTCCAGCGCGCACAGCTCGCCTTCGTGCGAGCCCAGCGGCGTAATCTTCACGTTCTGCGCGATGGCCGGTGATGCCGCCAGTGCGAGAACGAGCGTGGCAACTGCGTATGTGGTTTTCATATTTCCCCCCTTGTTTGAATGCGCCGGCCTCCCCGGTTCGATGGCGCTACTCCTCACTCTTCACTCTTCACTCTTCACTCAACTTTAATATTCGCGTCCTTCACCACCTTGGTCCAGCGCGCGAAGTCTTCCTTGATGTAAGCGGAGAACTGCTCCGGCGTGCTGGGCGCGGGTTCCAGGGCGATGCCGGCGAAGCGATCTTTGGTCGCCGGCTGGCTCAGCACCTTGAGAATGGCCGCGTTGAGCTTGCTGATGACTTCGGCGGGCGTGGCGGCCGGCGCGAGCACACCGGTGATGTTGGTCACTTCGTAATTCGCCACGCCGGCTTCCTTCATCGTCGGAATACCGGGAAAAATCGCGGTGCGCGCCTGCGATGTCACCGCGAGCGCGCGGATTTTTCCGGACTTGATGGGCCCGACCGAACTCGACAGTTGGTCAAACAGCAGATCGACCTGCCCCGCCATCAAATCCACGCCAGCGGGGCCCGCGCCTTTATACGGGATGTGCGTGAACTTGGCGCCGGTCAGCGACTGGAACAGCTCTCCCACCAGATGGTTCGAGCTGCCGGTGCCGCCGGAGGCCATCGTCATCTTGCCGGGCCTCGATTTCGCGAGCGTGATGAGTTCCTTTACCGTCTTCGAAGGCACCGACGGATGCACGACCAGCACGAACGGCGTGGTGGCGACGAGGCTCACCGGCGCGAAATCCCGCACGGGGTGATAGGCAAGTTTTGGATACAGGCTGGGCGCGACGCTGACGGTGCTGTTCGATCCCATCATCAGCGTGTAGCCGTCGGGCGCGGATTTCGCCACCAATTCCGCGGCGATGATGCCGCCCGCGCCGACGCGGTTGTCCACAATCAAATTCTGCCCGAGCAGCTCGGAGACGCCCGGCGCAATCTGACGCGCGGTGATGTCGACGTTGCCGCCGGCGGCGAATGGAACGATCAATCGTACTGGCTTCGATGGATAGGTCTGGGCACGACCGTCCAGGATGAACGCAAGCGACAGCGCGAGCGCGCAGAATTGCAATGTAATTCTCATAATCCCTCCAGATGAATGGCCAGGAATTTACTGCGGAAAAACGAGCAACTGTTTCTTAATTTCATGACCTGGCTCGCGCCGACTCGTCAGGCCGCGCGACGTAACGGCGCGACAGCCGGGCGCGGTTTTTGCGACGCCTGCCACAAATCCCATTTGGATTGTCCCGCCAGCCACGATTCCGGCGTCGTATTGGTCAGCAAACCGATCCGGATGGCCATATCCGCTGAAATTGCCGAGCGGCCGTTTAGTACGCGGGACAACTGGACACGCGACACTCCGAGGCGCCGCGCAACTTCCTCGATCGTCATTCCGTCCGGCAGAAATTCCCGAAGTATCTCGCCCGGATGCGGGGGGTTATGCATGCGTGCCATGACTGCCTCCTAATGATAGTCCTGATAGTTCACCAGGATTGCGTCGTTACCGTCAAAAACGAAGGTAAGCCGCCGGTTTCCATCGACCCATACGGCCCAATGGCCTTTGAGGTCACCCTTGAGTGCGTGAAGTTTCCAACCGGGGGCGTCCATGTCCGTCGCTTTAGTCGCATCATCCAGACGGGACAACATCAATCGCAACCGGCGTTCATGCTGGGCCTGAATACCGGACTTTGAGCCTTTCTCGAAAAATCTTTGCAGCCCCTTGTGCCGGAAACTCCTGATCATGATTGATCGTAGCATGTAACGCTACACTTTACAAGGTCGACGGCGCAGCGGTCCGTCGCGTAAGCAGGCATAATAGACGGCCACCAAGGGAGGCAAATGAACAATCGCCGCAAACTGGTCATAGCGCTTGGCGCGAGCGCGCTCGCCTCTCCCCTCCCGTCTTTCGCCCAGCCTCAGACGAAAGTTTGGCGCATCGGGCTCCTGAGTTCCGAGAACCCGTCCAGTTACAAGACGCGGATAGAGGCGTTGCGCGCGGGTCTGCGCAACTTTGGCTACGAGGAAGGCAAGAATCTTGTCATCGAGTTCCGCTGGGCCGAGGGGAAGCTCGATCGGCTCCCCGAGCTGGCAGCCGAGCTGGTGCGTCTGAATGTTGATTTTCTGGTGACCCATGCTGCCGCACCCACCCGTGCGGCCAAGCAGGCGACCACGACGATCCCGATCATCATGGCGGCCAGCGCCGACCCCGTTGCCATGGGCCTGGTCGCCAGCCTTGCGCGGCCCGGCGGAAATATCACGGGGTCGACCTTTTTCATCGCAGAACTCTCCGCCAAACGGATCGAACTGCTCAAGGACGCGTTTCCCCGCATCACTCAGGTAGCCGTGCTGGTTGATCCGGACAATCCCACAAGTAAGATGATCCTCCAGGCGATGGAGACCACTGCGCGGTCAGTGAAGGTGACGCTGCACGAATTCGCGGTGCGGGGACCACACGAGTTCGACGGTGTCTTCGCGGCCATGGTCAAAAAGCGGGTTGGCGCGGTTGCGGTTCCTGAGCTCGCAATGTTTATTGCCCATGCCAAAGCGATTTCGGATCTGGCCGCAAAACAGCGGCTGCCCGTGATAGGTAATAGCGAGGTTGCGGACCTGGGCGGACTGATCGGCTACGGAGCAAACCTGCTTGAACTGTGGCGCCGGGTGGGCTTCTTTGTGGACAAGATCGTCAAGGGCACCAAACCCGGCGTCATTCCTATTGAGCGGCCAACCCGAATTGATCTGGTGATCAACATGAAGACCGCCAAAGCCCTCGGCATAAAATTTCCCCAAACATTTTTGCAGCGCGCGGAAAGGTTGATCGAATGAACAATCGCCGCAAACTTATCGTTTTGCTTGGTGCGGGAGTGGAGCGGGGGTTTGTTTAAACTATGGAAGCTCTGAGCAAATTCGTCACACCGGCGCAAGCCGGTGTCCAGGCGATTGAATGCGCTGGATTCCGGCGTACTCCGGAATGACGAATTCAGGCTTGTTCAGAGTCTCCCGAATAAGACAAATTTGACGAAGGAGGATTGCATGAAACATGTCTCGCGATTTCTGATTGCGTTGGTTGCGGCATGTGTTCCGGCGCTGAGCAGCGCGCAAAGCTATCCCAACAAGCCGATCAGTGAGATCCCGTGTTTCAGCGGAACTGCGGCGTGAATAAGGCAGCGCTTCCGACAATCGCCGTCTTTAGCAAGAACCGCAGCAATCCCGCTTATGCGGCGGCGCGGCTGGGCGCCGACCGCAGCGCGCAGCGGCTCGGGGCGCGCACCGTTCATTACGTTCCGCAGAAACCCGACGATATCGACGAGCAGATCGCGCTGATCGACGCGGCGCTCGCGCAACGCCCCGATGCGATGGTGCTGGTGCCCGTGCATCCGACCGCGGTCAACGAAGCGATCCGCAAGGTCAACGCAGCCGGCGTGCCGATCATCGGTTATATCAATCCTGTCAGCGCCGGCAGTGCAGTTTCGTACGTCGGCTCGGAGGATTACCCGCTCGCGCTCAGGGTTGCAACGTATTTATGCGAGCACCTCAAAGCGCGCGGCGACGTCGTCATCGTCGAAGGGCCGCGCGAGTCTTATACCAGTCTGGAGCGCGTTCGCGGGTTTCACGACGCGCTGCGCAACTTTCCGCAGGTGCGCGTGGTGGCGTCCATTCGCGGCGACTATCTGCGCGACGCGACTGTGCGCGCCGGTGACACGTTGCTGAAATCGGGTTTGCAGTTCGATGCGATACTGGCGGCCAACGATGTCATGGCGCTCGGCATGCTCGAATTACTCGACGCGGCCGGCCGCACGAGCGTCATAGTCGGCGTCAATGCCGTGCCTGAGGCAATCACCGCGATCAAGGCCGGCAGGATGCTAGCGACCGTGGATTTCGACGCGATGAAAATGGGCTGCCTTGCGACCGAGGCCGCGATACGGCATTTGCGCGGCGAAGCGTTGCCCAGGGAAATCACGCTGCCCGTGCAGATCGTCGATCGCACGAATTGCGCGCTATGGGACAAACCGTTCGAAGAGCGGGAATGTCCGCGCTGGGAGGATGTAGTTAGAACACTTCTCTAAAACAAGAATGGACAGGATAGACAAGATTAACAGGATTAGAGCCAACCAAAAATCATGTAAATCCTGTTAATCCTGTCAATTAGGTTTTGATTGGCAGGCCGTTATCGCCAGGAGCCGGGGCCAGTTTTATTTCAGCAAACCGATTTCGCGCAGGTAGCGCTGCGTGCCCGCATGCAGCAACTCGACGCGCGGCGCAGCGGCGAGCGTGTTCGCCATCGTCGACTCGCGCGCCTGCTCGAGGCGCTTGCCGATCGCGGCTTCGCCTTTGTGCAGAGCGCGCACCAGGCGATACGCGACGTCGTCGGGCAGTGTCGGTCGCGCCAGCACGAACGCCCATGCTCCGACAGTGTTGACCGGCGCATCCTGTCCCGGATAGCTGCCGGCCGCCAGCGTGAGCGCCTTGATGAATGTATGTTTGGCCGTGATGCGCTTGATTTCGTCCGCGCCCGGCGCGATGAAACGCGCGCCCGCCGGAGATTTCGCAACAGCCATAAAGCCCGGCCAGCCCACGCCGCCGCCCCACAGCGCCGCGACGCGTCCGTCGAGCACCATCGCCGGCCCGTCTCCTGCTTTCTCCAGAAATATCGGCTGGAAATCCTTGTTGATGTCGAGCCCGAGGCCGTCCATGGCGTAGCGCGCGAGCACGACGAATCCAGAACCGCTGGCTCCCCAGGCGATCGGCTTGCCTTTGAGATCGGCTAGAGTGCGGCAGGAGCTGTCGGCACGCACGATGAACATGCCGCTATTGGAATACATCGCGCTCAGTATCTTCAGGTTGGCTGGCGCCCGCCCGATGCCGGCAATCGCTTCGTAAGTGACTTCGCCGGTGACCTGCCCGGTGTCGAGCGTGCCAGCCTCGAGCATCGGCACGTTCTCCGTACTCCCCTTGGTGTTCTTCGGCTGCACCGACAGCGATGCGTCAGTCTCGTTGATGGTGGCGGCAAATGCTTCGCCGTAAACCGGAAAACCGCCGCCCGGTGTCGCGGTGCCGTGTATCACTATCGTTTTTTCCTGTGCAGATGCGGTGCTGCCGGCCATCGACGCCCTCCTCCCTATGTGATGCGCTATTTCGAGTATTATGCCAAATCACCGCAATCACCATACGGCGAATTCCGCTCAGGCCGGCGTTCAATCGTGCCACCGGCCGCCAATTACTAATAGACTGGAGCGTGTCTCAAGAAATGAGCACGCCCTCCCCGGCAAAACCAGAATAGACAGGATTAACAGGATTCACATGATTTTTGGTTGGTTCCAATCTTGTTAATCTTGTAAATCCTGTCCATTTTTGTTTTCGAGACGGGTCATAAGCACAGCAATGAATACAGCAATCAGCGGCACCTTTGGCCACTGTCCGGTTGCGCCGGACGCGCTGCAGGGCATCAAGCGCCAGCAGACCAACCCGTCGCGCTGGGACGGCGCCAATTGGCCGGAGTTTGCGGCCGCGCTGCGCGCACGCGACGTCGAGCTTCAGGAAAGCATTGCGGCGCGCGGCGTTTTCGCCACCGATGCCGGCGGCACTGCCTACGGGCTGCCGCACGGCGTCGTCATCGCGCGCAGCGCCCAACAGATCGCAGCCCTGCTGCAAACCGCGCAGCAGTACCGCGTGCCCGTCACCGTGCGCGGCGGCGGACTGACGACCGAGGGCGAGTCGGTCGCGTTCGGCGGCGTGCTGCTCGACATGACCGGCATGGGCCGCGTGTTGCACGTCGATGCCGAGGCGCTGACGGTGCGCACCGAAGCCGGGATTTTCTGGCACAGCCTCGCCGAGGAACTGCGCCGGCACGATCTCGATTACCTGTCCGCGCCGCTCAACCTCACTTCTTCGGTCGGCGGCAGCCTGAACGTTGGCGGCATCGACGTCAATTCGCCGCGCCTGGGTTGCAGCGCCGATCAGGCGCTCGCCCTGCAGGTGGTCACGCCAACGGGTGAAATCGTCGAATGCTCGGACACGCGCAACATGGAGCTATTTCAGCGCGTGATTCTCGGCTACGGCCAGTTCGGCGTGATCACCGAAGCAACGCTCAAGGTCCGCCGCTACACGCCGATCACGATGCAATATTTTTATTACTCGTCGCTGCGCACTGCCATCGAGGACCTGCAAATGCTGGACCGGAGCAACGCCAGCGATTATTCGGGCATCCTGACTATCATGGATTGCGCGGTGAATCTGCTGGTTGCATTCGACTCGCCCGAGCGCAAAGCAGCCTTCCGCGCGAACTGGCAGCCGCGCCTGCGCGGGCGCGGAGAATTCGGCTTCGCGCTGTGCATGCTGGGGCGCTATGCGCTGCGCCCGTGGAAACTGCCGGAAGCGTGGTACTTGTATCAGCGCAAGCGCGATGTCTTTCCCGAATTCAGGCGCCCGGAGCACCTGCGCAACGGCGTCATGCACGACCGCACCGTGGTGTTCTCACGCGCGGTATGGAAACACTGGGGCAGCCGGCAGATGGTGATTCCTGATCTTGCAACTTCCGCGGAAAAATTCGTCGAGGCGGTGGAGCGCGGCAACGCGGTGTGCCGAAAATATTTTCCCTGTTACACGCTTTACTGCGTCGGCATCAGGCTGCGCGCCGACCATCGCCCGCATTATGAAATGTCCTGCGTTCCGCCGGACGCCGAGGGATGGGCCTACGGCTGCGAGTTCGAGCCGATGACGAGGGGCCGCGTCTATAGCCGCGATCATCTGCAGTCATTCAAGAACGAGATTTACGATATCGGCGTCGACATCGGCGCGAGCTGTTATCGATTCGGCGGCATGATGAAAGGCTATATCCGGCGCATATTCGGCGACGCGCTGGTGGACCGCCACCTCGCGATGAAACGCGCCGCCGACCCCGCGATGATTTTGAACCGGGATGTAATTTTTTGAAATCCGGCTTTGGTCTATTTTCGCCAGCCCCGCGGCCGGATTATTCCGCCTGCAGCGGCTGCAGTCTGTGCCTGCTGGTGTGCCCGGTATGGCGCAAGACCCACGATCTCACCCTGACGCCGCACGCGCGCGCCAAGGCGCTGCAGCACGGCGCCCGCAGCACGGACATTGCGGCATCGGTCGAAAGCTGCACGCTCTGCGGCGCGTGCGAACCCGCGTGCCCCGAGGAAATTGATCTCGTCGGAATGATGATAGCTCTGCGCCGCCAACTGCCCCGCTCGCCCGCGTTGCAAGCGGTGCACGACCGGATGGACGGAGCGGCAGCGCGCCCGCTCGCGCAGCCCGCATCGAACCGCTCGTTTCTGCCGGATGCCGCACTGAATAAGCGCCGCGAAACACTGGCGCGGGTTGCAGCATTGCTGGGCAGCGCCGTCGCCGCGGACGACGGAGCGGACATCGCGCTGGCGCTGGAAACCGGTGCTGCCGTTCCGGCCCCGCGCCTCGAGAGGTTTCTCGCGCCGCTGCGTGCGATGAAAACCATCGTCGTCGCCGATGGCCTGCTGCTGCGCCACCTGCGCGGCTGGCTGCCGCGAACGAAAATTGCGGGCCTCGGCGCCACGCTGAGCCGCCTTCCTGCTGTCCAACGCGGGCTACGCACGACCGACCTCTATGTGATCGAGCCACGCGCCTATCACGCCGACCACGCGCGTCTGGTCCGGCATTACGACCGCCTGCGCGTCGAAACCGGCTGCGCGATGAACCTCGACCTGCAGCGCATCGCCATTCCAGTTACCGCACGGAACTTGCAGCAGCGTCTCGGACTCGAACCACCAGACGACAGCGCGCAGGCGCGGTGGATATTGCACCGGCGCAAAATCCAGCGCATCGTGGTCGAAAGCGTCGAAGACATCACCGCGTTCGAACAGGTTTGCGATTGGCCGGTGGTGCATCTCGCGGATTTGGCGGATGATGGAAAAATGATTGCAGGAGTTGAGTCCTGATGCGCACGGTCGACGTCGTCATCGTCGGCGCCAGCCTGTCGGCGGCGGCCGCTGCCAAGCGCCTCGTTGACGCCGGGCTGGAAACCATTGTTCTCGAACGCAAGGAACTGCCGCGGCACAAGATCTGCAGCGGCATCCTGTCGCCGCGCGGCCACCGTTTCCTGCTCGAGAACTTCGGCCCGTTGCCGCGCGAGGCGCTGCACGAGCCGACATCGTGCCACGGCGTGACCTTTCACTTTCCGAGCATGGTATCGCTGTCGATGGATTTCTTCGGCGGCACGACGCCGCACCTGCATCGCAAATACTCCGATTACTGGGCGATCAAGCAAAGCGGCGCGGAAGTCCACGACCAGACTTCGTTCGCCGGGCTCGAGGACTTGGGCGACCACGTGCTCGTCCACGCCAGAAAAAACGGCGAACCGGTCGAATACCGCGCGCGCCAGGTGATCGGCGCAGACGGGCCGAGTTCGCTCGTGATCCGCTCGATTTACCCGGATTACACGAAACAGATCCCGTGGTTCTTCGTCGGCCAGAAATTCCACGACATCATCGAATGCCCGCTGAGTCCCGACTACTTCCATTTCTGGTTCCATCCCGGCCTTGGGCACTACACCTGGAGCCACGCCCGCGACGGGCGCCAGATCGTCGGCGTCGGCTTCAAGCGCGGCGACAATTTCGCGCAGAAGCACGAGAACGTGGTGAATTACCTGGCGGACAAGCACGGCGTGCGCCTGAAGCCCTACACCGAAGACGAGGGCTGCGGCGAGAATTTCGGGCCGTCGCTGATCAACCGTTACGTGTTCGGCAAAGGCAACGTGCTGATTACCGGGCAGGCGGCGGGTTTCCTCAACATGATAGGCGAAGGCATGAGTTGCGCGCTGCACTCCGGCGCCATCAGCGGCGAAGCCGTGGTCGAAGCGCGCCTGCGCAACCGCCCGGTGCAGGAAATGTACCGCAGAATGATCGCATCCGAAGTGCGCCGCTGCTCCGACCAGTGGAACCCGCTCAAGATCGCCTTCGACCGCCCGCACGAAGCCGACTTCCCGGCCGCCCTGATGGCGCTCGGCTGGCGCGACCGCGCCAAGGTGCTGCGCGACATGTGGCGCTTCATCCTGCTCTACAAGGAATTTAAGTGGGGCCGGCAGATTGCCAGGGCCGCCCTGCAGCGGCCGCTGATCGGCGGCTATTCGATGCAGCGCTGGCTTTAATAACCATTTCTCTAACAGGCGCTGATCAACATTGCCGCTGGCCATTACAGATACACAGGGTTCCGGTAGCGCAGGCGACTCGCCTGCTGTCGTAACCGTCGCTTGGCATATCCGGTTGACATGATGCAGACGGGTTATACTAATCAATCGGTTACCCAAAAAGGCGAATTTACGGCCCGCCCGGCCTGACAGCATTTGCGAGGACTATGTGCCTAAAGGCAGCAGTACCTTGATGCGCTTTCTGGTGGTCTGCGTCATGTTTGGCGCGGCGCTGGGGTATGTGCGCAATGCCGCCGCCGAACAGCGGATAGCGCTTGTAATTGGCAACGCCGCGTACTCTGCTTCACCGCTGCGCAATCCTGTGAACGATGCGCGCGCGGTCGCCAAATCGCTCAATCAACTGGGCTTTGAGGTGCTGCTCAAAACCAATTTGAACCTGCAGTCGATGGTGGAAGCGGTGCGCGAACTCGGCGCCAGGCTCAAGGAAGGTGATGTCGTGCTCGTCTACTACTCCGGCCACGGCATGCAGGTCAAGGGGCGAAACTTCCTCATTCCGGTTAATGCAGACATACGTGGGGAAGACGAAGTACCTTATATGAGCCTCGATGTGTCGCAGGTGCTCGACAAACTCGAGACTGCGCGCAGCCGGGTGAACATCGTGGTCCTCGACGCATGCCGGAGCAACCCGTATATCCGAACGTTCCGTACGTCCAGGGTCGGCCTCGCGCAAATGGACGCACCGGGCGGCACGCTGATCGCCTTTTCCACCGCCCCGGGCTCCGAAGCGCGCGACGGTGATGCCGAATACGGAACTTATACGCGCCATTTATTGGCGCATATGCCTACGCCCGGCCTGCCAGTGGAGGTCATGTTTCGCCGTGTGCGCGAAAACGTGACCGCCGAAACCAAAGACCGGCAGGTGCCGTGGGAGAGCTCGTCGCTCAAAGGTGATTTCTACTTCGCTCGCGCAATCGAAAAACCAATCGCGGCGGCGCCCGCGCCCGCCGCTGTCGCCGCGCAACCGGCCGAGATGACTGTCGAACTCGCGTTTTGGGACAGCATAAAGAACAGCACCAATCGCGCCGACTTTGAAGAGTATCTGCAGCAATATCCGAACGGCAGATTCGCGGGACTCGCGCGCAATCGTGTCAAAGGTGTCCAGCAAGCAGCGCCCGCTGTGGCCAACCCGCCGCCGGCGCAATCGGCAGCGCCTGAGGCAGCAGCAAACGAGGCAGCGAGGCGCAAAACCCAGCAGGACGAGATCGAACTCGCCGTGGTAGCAGCGCTGAGAAAGCGTGAAGCCGAATTGGCAGCGGCGCAGGCAGCCAAGGTTGAGCAGGAAAGCCAGGCTGCGAGAGCATCCATCGCGCGATTGACCAAGGAACTTGCTGAACTGCGTGCGATGCCGAAAACAGAGGCCGAACGCACTGCCCCGCCGCCGCAGTTGCAGACAGCACCGCAGACGATTGCTCAGCCAGCCGGTTCGCCCAAGCCGAAAGAGACTGTAAGTTCAGCACCGCAAATCGCGCTGGCGGTGCCGAGCGCCCCTCGACCCAAGCCCGTCATTGAGGTTGGCAAACGCATCGAGCGGCCGGATATCCGGGTTGGAGACCAATGGAAGTATCAGATTACCGAAAGCTATACCGGCGAGAAAAGAACGGTCACCATGGGAGTCGTCACGGTGAACGAGAATTTCATTTACACGCAAAGCTCGCAGTCTGCGCTCGCCGCGTTGAATCCGTCGACAACGGGTGGTGCGTTTGATGTCTGGAACCACAACTGGAACCAGGTCAGGCAGGGGGAAATCGAGTACGCCCCCTTTTATCCTTCCATGCAGTTTCCGTTGGAAACCGGGAAAAAGTGGTCCGGCACTGTGAAATTCGACGTGAGTCACGGCAAGATGGTCCACCAACTGGAGGCGCAGGTGGCCGGATGGGAGCGCGTGACAGTGCCGGCGGGAACCTTCGACGCGGTCAAGATTACTTTGAGCGGCGACTTCAAAATAGAAAGAAGTATTGGTTCGGGCACCATACGCGATGTCGTTTGGTATGCGCCTGCCATCCGGCAAATCGTCAAGAAGGAGGTTCAGCAACGCACTTTCGCCCCTGGTACTATGCACTCTTCATTTCACATCGGCAATTATGCACGGTCGGAGATCTGGGAGCTGATTGAATACAAGCTCAACTGAAATCCGCTTCGTGCGCGCGCAAGCACCACGAAACCCGAACCGTTCTCACCCCACGTGATCGGTATCTTCGGGACCGCCCTGCAGCGCCCGCTGATCGGCGGCTATTCCATGCAGCGCTTGCTGTA
>Ga0315281_10008141_pt1 | contig 14670 bp, 15 predicted proteins | sample YL17G07_0_MG_FD_204540 | JGI IMG/M metagenome (GOLD analysis project Ga0315281, IMG submission 204540) | Sediment microbial communities from Yellowstone Lake, YNP, Wyoming, USA - YL17G07_0 | ecosystem: Environmental > Aquatic > Freshwater > Lake > Sediment | place: USA: Wyoming | collected...
TCTGAGCCTCGCCGACGCCAAGGCCCGCAAGTGGCTTGCCGAGCAGATGGAAAACCACTTCTTCGGCGCCGGCGCCGACATTCCGGCGGGCTACGTGCCACCGGCGCAGTGAGCCCCCACGGCTAACGGCGGATCGTTCGAACGCCGGTTTCGCTTCCCAGCAGCAATACGTCCGCGCCGCGCCGCGCGAACAGGCCGTTGCAGACGACGCCGACGATGTTGTTGAGTTTTTCCTCGAATTCCGCCGGATTCAGAATCGTGAGGCCGCGCACGTCGAGAATGACGTTGCCGTTGTCGGTGGTGAATCCCTGGCGCAGCTCGGGTTGTCCGCCGAACTTCACCAGTTCCCTCGCCACATAGGAGCGCGCCATCGGAATCACCTCGACCGGCAGCGGGAATTTCCCGAGAACGCCGACGAGCTTCGAGCCGTCCGCGATGCAGACGAATTTCCTCGCCACCGCGGCGACGATTTTTTCGCGCGTCAGCGCGCCGCCGCCGCCCTTGATCATCGCCAAATGCTCGGTGATTTCATCCGCGCCGTCGACGTAGACCTCGAGTTCGCCGACGCTGTTGAGATCGACAACATGAATGCCATGCGCCTTGAGCCGGTCCGCGGTCTTCTGCGAACTCGCGACCGCGCCGTCGATGCGCCCCTTGATCTTCGCCAGCTCATCGATGAAGAAATTGGCCGTCGAGCCGGTGCCGACGCCGATGACGCCGCGGTCGACGTACTTGATCGCTTCCTTCGCGACCTGCTGCTTCAGTTCATCTTGTGTCATGGTTGTTGAAGGTCAAGGTCAAAGTCTTGAAACACGGAGGACACAGAGTACACAGAGACAAGGAAAAAATCGATCTCTTCTCCGCATTGTGTGGTTGCGATGCCGTAACCCGACACGGTTTTCCATTGCCGTGCCCGTTGTCGCTTCGTGACTCAGCCAAGCCTTGCGTTCAACGTCTGCTCTGTTTGGATGTGAACGTCCGAAATCGACCCAAAGCCGACCTAGCCAATTTAGGAAAGCGGACGCCGAGGAGCGGTTCAGGAAGCGTGTTGCAGAGCTGCGGTCGCCGCGTTGAAGTTTTACTTTGGCGCATCGAAGGCGCCAAATTCGTAACGAGCCATCGCGAAAGGGGGCATAAGCATCTTGTACATTAGGCCGTCCCCGCCGATCCAAATGTGGCCAATAGGGTCTTTGATGTTCAACCCCCGACTGCTTAACGCCCGACGATCGCCCGCGCTCATTTCGTAGTGCAACTCGTATCGGGTTGTCGGCGTTCCGTTGACCGCTTCTTCTCCCACGATTTTGCAGCTGCTGTACCGCCTCTCCTTTATCATCGCGGTGCCTTCTGCGGCCCATTCCTTACGGCCGAGTTTCTTCCAACCCGAATTGGTCATGTAATAAAGTGCGTCGGCAGTTAGCACGCTGTGAAGCGCTTCGTTCTTCATTTCACCGGAATGATCGGGTTGGGCGGAATACTCGCGCGTGCCTGGCACTTCGAGCATCAGTTGCTGCGCTTTGATGACGACAGCACAATTCGGATCGGCGACGAGGGACGCGTTTGCGCGCGTGTCCATGGTCACTCTAGAAGGCATCTCAAAAATAGGTCTGTTAACTATCAATGACTTCTGTTAACTTCGGGGGGTCTTTTCCCTGGAGGTGACAGAGGATGAGCAGAGCCGAAGAGCTGACAGACGAACAATGGAATCTGATCGAACCGCTGCTGCCAGTAGTCGAACGTGTCGACAAGCGTGGCCGACCTCGAATCGAGGATCGGGCGGTATTGAATGGCATTTTCTGGATATTGCGTACTGGCGCTCCGTGGGCCGACCTGCCCGGACGCTTTCCCTCGTACCAGACCTGCCACCGACGCTTCCAGGAGTGGGTCAACTCGGACACGCTGAAGACGGTGCTCGAAGCCTTGGCGGAAGACTTGCGAAGTCGAGGCAAGTTGGATCTGTCCGAATGCTTCATCGACGGCACCTTCGTGGTGGCGAAAAAAGGGGCTTCGCAGTGGGAAAGACCAAGCGGGGCAAAGGTACGAAGATCATGGCTGTGGCAGACCGCCATGGTCTTCCTGTCGCCGTACACATTACATCTGCTTCTCCACATGAAGTCACCCTTGTCCCGGATACTGTCGAACGCCGGTTTGTCGCCGATAGCCCTGAACGATTGATCGGGGACAAGGCCTACGACAGCGACAAATTGGACATGCTGCTTGAGCAGCAGGGGATCGAAATGATCGCTCCGCATCGCGCCAATCGAATCCGCCCGGTCACTCAAGACGGTCGGGCATTGCGCCGCTACAAGCGACGCTGGAAAGTCGAGCGGCTGTTTGCCTGGTTGCAGCACTTCCGTCGCATCTTGTCTCGCCATGAGTATCACGCCGCCAACTTCCTGGGCTTCGTCCAGCTCGGTTGCCTCGCAATTCTCATGCGACAGTATTTTTGAGATGAGTTCTACTCAGTGTCACTCGATCTGAGCGCGACCGTCGAGTCCAGGCTTGGCTCGACCGAGGGCGTAAAGCCCGCTTGATCCCGCCCGGTCAGGCTTGCCTTGGGGCGATGTCGCCGCAATGCAGGCGCATGGTGCCGGCACTGCGATCCTGCAGGAAGAAACGCAGGGTCTGCGAGACCGTGCGGAACGCCAGTTCATCCCATGGAATCGAGGTGGCGTCGAACAATCGAACCTCGAGGCTTTCTGTGCCGGGATGGAAATCGAGGTCGAGCAGGCGGGCCTGATAGAACAGATGCACCTGGTTGATGTGCGGCACGCTCAGCATGGAAAACAGCTCGCCGAGTTCGACGCGGGCATTGGCTTCCTCCAGCGTCTCGCGCAGTGCAGCCTGGGCTACCGTTTCATCGTTTTCCATGAATCCCGCGGGCAGGGTCCATTTTCCGTAGCGCGGTTCGATCGCGCGCTTGCAAAGCAGGAACCGGTCATCCCAGACCGGGATCGAGCCGATAACCAGTTTTGGATTATGGTAATGAATGGTGCCGCAACGCATGCAAACATGTCGCGGCAGCGTGTCGCCGGCGGGAACTTTGCGTTCTACGGCGGCGCCGCAGGCTGGGCAGAATTTCATCGTCGCAAAATCGATGCGAACCGGATCGGCAAATCTGGCGATGAATGGCGCGACGCGGTCATCCCAGACCAAGCAACGGCGGGATGTCGGCAATGTTGCGCACTTCATGATCGGGCAGCGCGCCGAGTTCGTCGACCGGCGCCCCGGACCGATTGATCCAGAATGTGGTGAAGCCGAAGGTCTTCGCGCCACATGCGTCCCAGCAGTTCGCGGAGACGAACCCGATCGCCTCGCGCGGCAGGCCCAGGCGGTCGGCGCCGAGCTGGTAGACCTGCATGCTCGGTTTGTAGATTCCGACGTCGTCGACGCTGATCGCAACCTCGAGTCTTTCGGCCAGGTGCGAGTGAGCGAGCAACGGTTGCAGCATGTCCGGCGAGCCATTGGACAGAATCCCCAACCGCAGCGGCTTCAGGTGCTCGAGTGCCGGACACACGTCGGGATAGGTCTGCAAGTGCAGATATGCCTCCATCAGCTCCGCCCGCTGGCTGTCGCGGCAGACAAGCTTGAGCTGCCGGCATGAATACGCGAGGGCATTTTCGGTGACCTGGCGGAATCCGGCATACCGTTGCATGAGGCTGCGCTGCCAGGTATATTCGAGCTGCTTGGTCCGCCACAACTGCGACAGGGTTGCACCGTATTCCGGCCAGAATTGTTCAGCGAGTTCTGCGACCGAATGCACGTCGAACAGCGTGCCATACGCGTCGAACAGAATTCCGCTCAGTTTGGGTGTCACCGGGATGGCTCCGCGCGAAAAAATCATATTGACACATTCCTTCGCGCGGTGCGAGACGCGACCGCACCCTTGTCGTGCAGCTGCGCAGGGCATGCAGAGCGCCTGCATCGCACGGGAGGCGGCGCCGCATATTCCATCGAGCTTGCCCGGGGTATATCGTTGATCAGATCCGGTCTCGCGTGTTCGCCGGTGCCGCTTGCCGCGACGCGGCCAATCCGCAGCGCGATGCCGCCGCCGCGGTGCCCCTGCGCCAGGGTGCTGTTCCGCGGTCTGGTTTTTCCCGCACGCCAAAAGCGTGGTGCAAAGCGAGTAGAATGCGCAATGGCTCGAAGGAGGCGATCATCCGATATCCGGTGCAGGTTCCCACGGAATCGGTCCGAAGCGGCGCCATGCCCCCGGCGACGTGCTTGCATCCTAGACCGCTGACGCATTAAACTTAAAATGAATCATGGGATTAGGCGCACAGATTGATGCGATTTCGACGTTGGACGGCGGGACGAGGCTGACACATGGTGCTTAACTGGATTTCGAAAGGACTGCGCAAGAAGCCCACCTCCAATCATCCGCTCGCCTCACCTGAAAGTCTGCAGGAAGTCGTCGACAGCCTGCCTGTCTCCAATGCGACGCGGCTCCTCGGCGAGATCGGCGAATGGATCGATCCATCGGAGAAACCCGATCTCGATCTTTCGACGCGTGTTCGAGCTTACTTGCGCCTCGACGAAGAGGCGCAACCCTACGTAAGCGAATTGTGGTTCGATTTGCTCGCCGCTCCGGTGGCGGACCCGCGTGCCGAACAGGCGTGGTTCGCGCTCATGGGCTACACGCGGCACGTCCTGCAGAGCAATTACGACGCACTCCGCGATTTTGTCTATGAGGCGAAGGAAACCGGGCTCGACAAGAAAACGGTGACGCTGCTGCTGGTGCGCGCGATGCATGCTGCGGCGACGCACAAAAAACTGCTGCGAATGCGCTACCGCTTCGTCGAAGCGTCGATCTGGGAGCAGATGTACTGGCTTTTTCTTTATGCCGAGGGCAACGGCTATTCGAAGACCTTGGCTCAGGTCTACCCCAAACGCACGCCGGAGACCAGCGTGCACCGCGAGTTCGTCATTGGCATGGTGTTCGAACTGGGGCCGCTGGGAAACATCGACCCGCTGCAGATGGAATCCCTCGATCTGGTGATTCACAAGTTCGACAGCTTCTTCGCGTTCCGCGAATCGCGCGATGACGCAACGCCGTTCTATGTGGACCTGGCGCGAAACCAGTGGCCGGACCGCTGGCTCGAAGGGCTTCCGCACAAGAACTCGATGCGCTATTTCGGCGTCGGTGTCGCCATCACCAATATCATTCGGCTGCTGAAAGACATCCTGCGCGCACGGGAGATCCCGGAGTGGCTGGTGCTGCCGGGGGAGCAGAAGATCGACAATTGCGTGATCCTGCTGCGCAAGCTTGTCGTGCACTGGTCTCATGAGCCACCCAAGCGCATGCATGCACGCGCGAAGCAGGAGGCCGTTATCAACGCGTTGCACGGGTTCCGCCAGATCCGTCGCATGATCGCCGGAATTTCCTATCTCAAATCGGGCAAGACCATCGGCTACGTTTCCTATCAGGAACTGTTCGACATGCACCGCTACGGGTTCATCAACGAGAAGCGCGCGGTGCCGAAGCCGGAGGAAGTGAAGGACCCCAAGGAATTGCTGAAAAAGATGGAACTCGCCGGCGACAAGGAATTGATGCAGAAATGGACGCTCAATGATGCGAGTGAGACCGGTATCGGCGCCACGGCCACCCAGCATTCCGATTGGTTAAAGATCGGCGCCTTGGTCGGTTATCGGTACGAGGACAAGATGGACTGGGCGATCGGCGTGGTGCGGCGCCTCGGCCGCAATGCGCAAAACCAGGCGGTGGTCGGATTGCAGGCGTTCAAGGGTGAACCGGAGGTTGCGCGTGCCGGCTCGCTCGACAAGCGTGAACAGACGGCGTGGGATGCGCTTCCCGAGGCAGGGATATATGGCTGGCAGGACGCAATGGTTCTCGCTGGCACCTCAACGATCCTCCTGGAGCCTGGCGCCTATTTTGACGGCCGGCGTTTCAAACTCAACATCGGCACACTGAAAAAATTCATCAAACTCACCGAATTGATCGAAGGCGGTCCGGATTTCGAACTGGTCCGCTTCTCCGAATACAATCCGGACGAGCAAACGCTGCCGCCGGACCAGGGCCAGTCAACGCTCGGTGGTGGTTTCCCGGACGCGCCGGCCATCTGACGGCAGCTTCCTGCGCTCGCTCCCGCGTTGATCGCGGGTTTGGGAGTCTCCGACAATCCGCACAAGATCGGGCCCGCGGGGCAGGGCGCATGGATCGCGGACGCCCTCATCGAGCGCGCCTCCCAAGCCGCGGAATGATTCTATAATCCGTGATGTCCGTGACTTTTGTCTGGTCGCGGCGCCTGCTTCCGCGCGAGGGAATCATGCCGGCAGTCAAGATCAATCCGTTCGAAATCGAGCTGGACAAGAATCCCGCGAATCATGCGGCGCTGACTCCGCTCACCTTCATGGAGCGGGCAGCGTACGTGTATCCGGAGCGGCTTGCGGTCATCCACGGTCCGCGGCGACTCACCTGGGCGGAGACCTATGCACGCTGCCGGCGGCTTGCCTCGGCGCTTGCCCTGCGGGATATCGGCAAGGGCGACACGGTGGCACTGATGGCGGCGAACACGCCCGAAATGGTTGAGGCGCATTTCGGCGTGCCGATGGCAGGCGCGGTACTCAATACGCTCAACACCCGGCTCGATGCCGATGCGATTGCGTTCATGCTCGAACACGGGGGTGCCCGCGTTGTGATCACCGACCGGGAATTCGCGGAAACGATGGACGCCGCGTTGCAGAAAATGGCGGCCAAGCCACTGGTCATCGATATCGACGACCTGGAGTACGACGGCGCCGAACCACGCATCGGCGCCACGGACTACGAGTCCTTCATTGCCGGCGGTGATCCGGAATTTGCCTGGGCACCCCCGGTCGATGAGTGGGACGCAATCTCGCTCAACTACACGTCGGGCACCACCGGCAATCCCAAGGGCGTGGTGTATCACCATCGCGGCGCGTATCTCAACGGCGTGTCGAACATTGTGACCTGGGGCATGCCCCAGCATTCGGTCTACCTGTGGACCCTGCCGATGTTTCACTGCAACGGCTGGTGCTTTCCGTGGACCGTGGCGGCAAACGTCGGAACGAATGTCTGCCTGCGCAAGGTCGATCCCGCGGCAATCTTCGGCCTGATCAAGTCACATCGCGTCACCCATTACTGCGGCGCGCCGATCGTGCACTCGATGCTGATCAATGCGCCGGAAGAACTGCGCCAAGGCATTGGCCACAAGGTTTCGGCGATGGTGGCGGGCGCCGCACCGCCCGCGGCGATGATCGAGGGCATGGAGAGAATCGGTTTCGACCTCACGCATGTCTACGGCCTGACCGAAACCTACGGACCTGCATCGGTCTGCGCGAAGCACGATGCTTGGGGGGAACTCGACATCGGGCGGCGCGCCGAGCGCAACGGCCGCCAGGGCGTGCGCTATTTGATGGAAGAGGGGATGACGGTGATGGACGCGGAAACCATGACGCCGGTTCCGTGGGACGGTGAGACCATGGGTGAGATCATGTTTCGCGGCAACATCACGATGAAGGGCTATCTCAAGAATCCGAAGGCCACCCAGGAGGCGTTTGCCGGTGGCTGGTTTCATTCCGGCGACCTCGCGGTCATGCAGGCCGACGGCTATGTCAAGATCAAGGATCGCTCGAAGGACATCATCATATCGGGAGGCGAAAACATCTCGTCGCTGGAGGTCGAGGACGTGCTTTACCGGCATCCTGCGGTGCTCGCTGCCGCTGTGGTGGCGAGGCCCGACCCGAAGTGGGGGGAGACGCCGTGCGCCTTCGTCGAGCTCAAGTCCGGCGCCGCCGTGACCGAGCAGGAAATCGTCGAGCACTGCCGCGCGCATCTCGCGCGCTTCAAGGTGCCGCGTGCGGTGGTTTTCACCGTACTGCCGAAAACATCGACGGGAAAGATCCAGAAATTCATTCTGCGCGCGCAGGCAAAGTCGACATTGGCCATCGAATAGCGGAATCCGCAATCGATCCGGAGGGTATGCAATGACCGCGAATCTGGAGGCAGGAATCAACCAGCCTATTCTACTCAGACAGGACGACCGTGGCGTCGTCACTCTGACGCTCAATCGTCCGGCGCAGTTCAATTCGCTGTCGAAAGACATGCTCACCGCGCTGCAGGCGGCGCTCGATGCGGTGGCCTTGGACCGGACCGCGCGCGTGGTCCTCATTGCGGGAGCCGGCAAGGCGTTTTGTGCCGGCCACGATCTGAAGGAAATGCGCGCGAATCGGGACCGGGTCTTTATCAAGTCGCTGTTCGATGAATGCAGCCGGATGATGCTGACCATCACTCGCTTGCCCCAACCGGTGATTGCGCGGGTCCATGGGATCGCCACCGCTGCGGGCTGCCAGCTTGTCGGCATGTGTGATCTCGCAGTGGCTGCGGAGACTGCGCAGTTTGCCACTTCCGGAATCCGCGTCGGGCTGTTCTGCGCGACGCCGGGCGTTGCGGTGTCGAGAAACGTGTCGCGCAAGCGCGTACTGGAAATGTTGCTGACCGGGGAATTCATCAATGCAAGAACCGCACTCGACTTCGGTTTGGTCAATCGCGTCGTTCCGCAGGAAGAACTCGACTCCGAGGTGCGCAGGCTGGTGGACAGTGTGATCGCGTTTCCGCCGGAAGCGATCGCCCTCGGCAAGCGTCTGTTCTACCGCCAGATCGACATGGGCATCGAAGATGCCTACGCGGAGGCGAGCGAGACGATGGCACAGAACATGATGCTCGACGAGACTGCAGAAGGCATCGACGCATTTATCGGCAAACGTGCGCCCGAGTGGAGAGGCCGCTAACGCCCCATTCGCAAGGGTCGCCGCGCCGGTCGGCGCTACACGCCGGGCTTGGCCCGCGACGGCACCAGCGTTTCTGCCTCGCCATCGACCACGACGATGTCGCCCACCTTGCACACGGTGGACAGCTTGACTCGACGATGCGCCGCATTGACCTCGGTGATGGTCGCGGTCGCGACCACGGTATCGCCGATGCGCACCGGCGCGAGGAAGTGCAGGGTCTGGGATATATACAGACAGCCCGGGCCGGGCAGGCGGGTGCCGATCAGCGTCGAGATATAGGCGGCCGACAGCATACCGTGCGCGATGCGTTGCTTGAAGCGGGTGGTGGCGGCGAATTCCGCATTGAGGTGCAGCGGGTTGGTGTCTCCCGAGACACCCGCGAAGTTCGCGATGTCGGTTTCGGTCACCGTCCTGCCATAGGAGGTCGACATCCCGACTTTCAGGTCCTCGATGAAATAACCGTGCAGCAGCTGCATCGTATCTGGCATCATGCCTCCTCGACCGCCCATGGGCGGAAACTCAGGGTTGTGGGACTCGTGCTCACCGCCAATTCTAGCCCACTGCGGAGATCACGCAACGCGTAATTCGACTCGGCTTGCGCTGGCGCAAATGGTTGATTGCGGAACGCGACTCGGGAATAATGCCTGACCGTCGCGAGTCAGTCACCGGCAGGCGCTGCGGTGGTTGTGGCGGTTTTTCATAGAGGAACGGATGGCGAGCGGGATCATTCTCGAGACACGGCAACTCACCAAGCAGTTCAAGGGTTTCGTCGCGGTCAGCAACGTCGATCTCAAGGTGAAACGCGGAACCATCCACGCGCTGATCGGACCCAACGGCGCCGGGAAGACGACGGTTTTCAACCTGCTGACCAAATTCCTGAGCCCGAGCAGCGGCCAGATATTCTACGATGGCCATGACATCACGCTCGAGAAGCCGGCACAAATCGCGCGTCGCGGCATCATCCGCTCGTTTCAGATTTCGGCGGTCTTTCCGCACCTGACGGTGTTGGAAAACGTGCGCATCGGCTTGCAGCGCGTGCTCGGCACCGCATTCCATTTCTGGAAATCGGAACGCTCGCTCGACCAACTCGATGCGCGCGCGATGGAACTCCTGGAGTCGGTCGACCTGCAGGCTTTCGCGCATGCGATTGCGGTCGAGCTGCCGTACGGGCGCAAGCGAGCGCTCGAAATCGCCACCACGCTTGCGATGAATCCGGACCTGATGCTGCTTGACGAGCCGACGCAGGGGATGGGTCACGAAGACGTTCACCGCGTGACCGAGCTGATCAAAAAAGTGTCCGCCGATCGCACCATTCTGATGGTCGAGCACAACATGAGCGTGGTGTCGAGCATCGCCGACACCATCACGGTACTGCAGCGCGGGGCCACGCTGGCCGAGGGGTCTTACGCCGAAGTTTCGAGCAATCTGCAGGTCATTGAAGCGTACATGGGTACCGCCAACTGACGCCGGATGCAGATGAGCCAGAGCGGACTACCGGTGGTTCTCGAGATGCGCGACGTGCATGCCTGGTACGGTGAGTCGCACATCCTGCACGGCATGAGTTTCGAGGTGCGGCGAGGCGAGGTGGTGACGCTGCTCGGGCGCAATGGCGCCGGACGAACCACAACCCTCAAGGCCATACTCGGGCTGACCGATCGCCGCACCGGTACGATCATCGTGAACCGGACGGAAACCATCGGTCTCGCCTCGCATCGGATTGCGCGGCTTGGAATCGGCTATTGTCCGGAGGAGCGCGGGATTTTCGCGAGCCTGACGGCCGAGGAGAATCTGTTGCTGCTCCCCGAGGTCGGGCCTGACGGCATGTCGCTGGATGAAATTTATGGCATGTTCCCGAACCTGAAGGAACGCGCGCAAAGCCCCGGCACCAAGCTTTCCGGCGGCGAACAGCAAATGCTGGCGATGGCGCGCGTCCTGCGGGCCGGTGCCAACCTTTTGCTGCTGGACGAGATTACCGAGGGCCTGGCGCCGGTGATCGTGCAGAAGCTCGCGGAGGTGATCCTCCGGCTGCGCGAACGCGGCTACACGATCGTTCTTGTCGAACAGAATTTTCGCTTCGCCGCGCCGCTCGCCGACCGGCATTACGTGGTCGAGCACGGAACCATCGTGGAGATGGTGGAAGCGCACGAACTGCAGGCCAAAACCAGTCTGCTGCATGAGTACCTTGGAGTATAGGGTCAGTTCCATCACCAGGAGGAAACGCACCATGAAGCGAAAACTGTTGAGTACACTTATCGGTCTTGCAATGCTGCCGCTCGCCGCAGGCGCGCTGGCACAGTCGAAGGTTTCCGACGATGTCGTCAAAATCGGCGTGCTCACCGACCTGTCCGGTCTTTATTCCGATCTGGCCGGCCTGGGATCGGTCCTGGCCGCGAACATGGCAGTCGAGGACTTCGCCAAGGACCATTCGGTCCTCGGCAAGAAAATCGAGATCGTCTCCGCCGACACCCAGAACAAACCCGACGTCGCGGCTAACAAGGCGCGCGAATGGTATGACAAGGACAAGGTCGACGTGATCGTCGATCTGGTGGCGACCAACGTCGCGCTGGCGGTGATGGAGGTCGCGGACCAGAAGAAAAAGATCAGCATGGTATCCGGTGCCGCTTCCACCCCGATCACCAACGACAAATGCACGCCGGTCAATGTCCACTGGATGTACGACACCTATGCCCTGGCGGTAGGCACCGCGGACGCGGTGGTGGGACAGGGCGGGAAGAGCTGGTTCTTCATCACCGCCGACTATGCGTTCGGACATGCCTTGGAAAAGGATGCGAGCGCGGTGGTGGTGGCAAAAGGCGGCCAGATTGTGGGTTCCGTCAAGCATCCGTTCCCGGGCAGTGATTTTTCATCGTTCCTGCTCAAGGCTCAGTCGTCCAAGGCCCAGATCATTGCGCTGGCGAATGCGGGGAGCGACACCATCAACAGCGTCAAACAGGCCGCCGAGTTCGGGATCAATTCTGGCGGGCAGAAAATCGTGCCGCTGCTGATGTTCATCACGGATATTCACAGCATCGGGCTGAAAACGGCCCAGGGCATGCTGCTGACCGAGGGCTTCTATTGGGACCAGAACGACTCGACCCGCGCCTGGTCGAAGCGCTTTTTCGAGAAGCACCAGAAAATGCCGACGATGGTCCATGCCGGCGTTTACGGTTCGGTGCTCCACTACCTCAAGGCGGTCAAAGCCGCCGGCACCGACGACACCATGGCGGTGATGGCCAAGATGAAGGAAATGCCGGTCAGCGATCCGCTGGTGGGCAAGGGCAAGATCCGCGAAGACGGCCGCATGGTGCACGACATGCTGCTGCTCGAAGTGAAGAAGCCCGGCGAGTCGAAGTCACCCTGGGACTATTACAACGTGAAGGCGGTGATTCCCGGCGACCAGGCGTTCCAGCCGCTGTCGAAATCCACCTGCAAGCTGGTCAAGAAATAACAGGTTTGCGGCGGCCTGGCGTTCCGTCCGGCCGCCGCCGGTTCCAGGAACCAGATGATGTTCGATATTACGCCGCAGGCCCTGTTCGCCCAGCTTCTCGTGGGCCTGATCAACGGCTCGTTCTACGCCATGCTGAGCCTTGGCCTGGCGATCATTTTCGGCTTGCTCAACATCATTAATTTCGCTCACGGCGCGCAGTACATGATGGGGGCATTTGTCGCATGGATCGGCCTGACGCAGATCGGCCAGTGGACCGGCAACGCCGATCTTTCAGTGAATTACTGGACTGCGCTGGCGCTGGCGCCGCTGGTGGTGGGTGCATTCGGGATCCTGATCGAGCGGACGATGCTGAAGCGCCTGTACCAGCTCGACCATCTCTACGGCCTGCTCCTGACGTTCGGCCTGGCCCTGGTCGTGGAGGGAATGTTCCGGCACTGGTACGGCATATCCGGGGAGACCTACGATGTCCCTGAAGCGCTTGCCGGCGGCATCAATCTGGGGTTCATGTTCCTGCCGTTCTATCGCGCCTGGGTGGTGGTGATTTCCCTCGTCGTGTGCTTCGCCACCTGGTACGTCATCGAGCGCACGAAACTCGGCTCCTACCTTCGCGCCGGCACCGAGAACCCGAAGCTGCTGCAGGCTTTTGGCGTCAATGTGCCGGTGATGATCACGCTGACCTACGGCTACGGCGTCGCGCTGGCCGCGTTCGCGGGCGTGCTGGCGGCACCGATTTTCCAGGTCAACCCGATCATGGGTTCGAACCTCATCATCGTCGTCTTCGCAGTCGTGGTCATCGGCGGCATGGGCTCGATCATGGGGGCGATCGTCACGGGGCTCGGCCTGGGTGTGATCGAGGGCCTTACCAGGGTGTTCTACGCCGAAGCGTCCGGGGTGGTGATATTCGTCATCATGGCGATCGTTCTGCTGCTGCGCCCCGCAGGCCTGTTTGGCAGGGAGAAGTAGGAATGCACCGATGAAATCGCCAAACAGACTTTTTGTCGGCTTGCTGGTGTTGGGGCTGATCGCGCCTCTGTTCCAGGATCTGGTTTATCCGGTTTTCGTGATGAAGGTGCTGTGCTTCGCGCTGTTCGCCTGCGCGTTCAATTTACTGCTGGGCTTCACCGGACTGCTGTCATTCGGGCACGCGGCGTTCTTCGGCGCCGCCGCGTACGTCACCGGGCATGTCGTCAAGGAATGGGGCTTTCCGCCCGAACTCGGGATCCTGGCCGGCGCGCTGACCGGGGGCATCCTCGGATATGTTTTCGGCAGCCTGGCGATCCGGCGCCAGGGAATCTATTTCGCCATGATCACGCTGGCGCTGTCGCAGATGATTTTCTTTCTCGCGGTGCAGTTCAGGTTCACCGGCGGCGAAGACGGCATCCAGGGAATTCCGAGAGGCAAGCTGCTTGGATTCATCGATTTGTCCAACGACATCAACATGTACTACTTCGTGCTGGCGATATTTGTTGCCGGATTCGCCGTCATCTACCGCACGATTCATTCGCCTTTCGGGCAAGTGCTGAAATCGATCCGCGAGAACGAGCCGCGGGCGATTTCTCTCGGCTACGACGTCGACCGTTTCAAGCTGCTCGCCTTCGTGCTCTCCTCGGCGCTGTCCGGTCTGGCTGGCTCGACCAAGTGCATCGTGTTCCAGCTCGCATCCCTGACCGACGTTCACTGGCACATGTCGGGGGAAGTCGTGCTGATGACGCTGCTCGGGGGGATGGGAACCATCTTCGGGCCGGTGGCGGGCGCCGCGGTCGTCGTCGGATTGCAGAATTATCTGGCGGGGATCGGTTCATGGAGCACGATCGCGACCGGGTTCATCTTTGTCGTCTGCGTGCTGGCGTTCCGTCGCGGCATCGTCGGCGAAATCGCGGGGCTGATCAAGAAATAGACCGACCGCAATGGTCTTCGGCAAAGGGGGGCGATGCCCCCTTTTTGCTTTATAATTTCAGTGTTTTCTCCACATTTCCACGCATACAACGCAGAGGCAGAGGAATGAAGGTTCTGATACCGGTAAAGCGGGTGGTCGATTACAACGTCAAGGTCCGCGTGAAGGCGGATGGATCGGGAGTCGAGACCGCCAACGTCAAGATGTCGATGAATCCGTTCGACGAAATCGCCGTCGAAGAAGGCATGCGGCTGAAGGAGGCCGGTGTCGCCACGGAGATCATCGTCGTTTCCTGCGGCGTTACGGCGTGCCAGGAGACGCTGCGCACCGCGCTGGCGATCGGAGCGGACCGCGCCATTCTGGTCGAAACCGATGTCGAATTGCAGCCGCTGGCGGTCGCCAAGCTGCTGAAGGCGATCGTGCAGACGGAAGGTCCGCAGCTCGTGATCCTCGGCAAGCAGGCGATCGACGACGACTGCGGGCAGACCGGGCAGATGCTCGCCGGGTTGCTCGGCTGGTCGCAGGCGACTTACGCCTCGAAGCTCAAGGTCGCCGACGT
>Ga0315281_10008142_pt1 | contig 14668 bp, 15 predicted proteins | sample YL17G07_0_MG_FD_204540 | JGI IMG/M metagenome (GOLD analysis project Ga0315281, IMG submission 204540) | Sediment microbial communities from Yellowstone Lake, YNP, Wyoming, USA - YL17G07_0 | ecosystem: Environmental > Aquatic > Freshwater > Lake > Sediment | place: USA: Wyoming | collected...
AAAGCGGTAAGTCATGCGGTCACCATGGTCCGAAGATTGTGCGGAAAAGGAGGAAGGTAGTGGTATTTTAGGTGAGTGTTGATTTGTGGAGGTAGCCAGCATGTCGAACCCGCGCGTTCCTTACGAGATGTACACGGATCGCAAGCCGCTGGCGCCGCCCATGGGCAAACCGATCATCGTGCACGTGGTGGCCAACGTCGAGCACTGGCCGTTCGACCAGGCGATGCCGCGTGCCGCGATTCCGGCGCCGCACGGCAAGTCGCCGATTCCGGATATCGGCAACTTCGCCTGGGTCGAGTACGGAATGCGTGTCGGTATGCCCCGGCTGCTGCGCCTCATCGGCGAACGCGGTATCAAGGCGAGCACGTTCATGAACGCGAGCTGCGCTGACGTGTATGCGTCGTGCGCCGATGCCATGCTGAAGGCCGGCTGGGAGTTTGTCGGGCACGGCTGGGTACAGCGGTCCCTGCAGGTTGAGGCGGATGAGGCCGGGGTCATCGGCCGGAGCCTGGACAGGTTGCGCCGCTTGACGGGCAGAAAGGTGCGTGGCTGGTTCGGGCCCGGCGTAGGGGAGAGTTTCGAGACACCCGATCTGCTCAAAGCCGCCGGCATCGACTGGCTTGCCGATTGGTTCGTCGATGACCTGCCATGCTGGATGCAAACGAAACACGGGCCGCTGATCGCGATGCCCTACACGCTGGAGCTGAATGACGTCCCGCTCTACGTGGTACAGCAGCAGCCCTCGGAAGAAATGTACCGTCGACTGGAGATGACACTGCGAGTCTTCGATACCGAGGTGCGGACGCATCCGAAGGTGCTGACCCTTGCATTGCATCCCCACGTCATGGGGGTGCCGCATCGGGCCGATGTCCTGGCGCGCTGCCTCGACCTGCTGCTGGCCCGCGATGATGTCGTTTTCATGACCGGAAGCGAGATCGCCGACTGGTTCGTCGCCGCCGACCGGAAGAGCGCACCATGACCGTCGCGGTGACCGAGATGGCGCGCTGGTTTTCCGGGGATTCCATCCCGCTTCCAGGCGAGGCGCTTGCGTGCGTGCCCGACGGGCCGGTCGCGCATGTCGTGCTGAACCGGCCGGCGAAACGCAATGCGATGACCGCACAGATGTGGCAGGGGATCATCGCCATGATGGGCCGGCTCGCGGCCGAGCCGGCGGTGAAGCTGGTTGTTTTTCGCGGCGCCGGTGGCGAGGCGTTCTCGGCCGGGGCCGACATCTCGGAATTTCGCGAGGTCTTCGCCGACGAGCGGCGCACGCGAACGTACAACGCAAATGTGCGTGCGGCGCAGCTCGCGGTCGAGACGCTCGAGAAGCCGACGCTGGCCCTGATCCGCGGGGCATGCGTGGGCGGCGGCTGCGGTCTCGCCCTTGCCTGCGACATCCGCTTCGCCACCACGGATGCCCGGTTCGGCATACCGCCGAGCAAACTGGGCACCGCCTACAGCCCGCCCGATACGCGCAGGCTGGTCGCACTGGTCGGCCCGAGCCGCGCGAAGGACATGCTTTTCAGCGGCCGGTTGCTGGATGCTGCCGAGGCGAAGGCAATCGGCATGGTCGACCGGGTCGTGTCCGATTCCATGTTCGAAGGCGCTGCCGCGGACTATGCCAAGCTGCTGCTGGCGAATTCCCAGGGTTCGATTCGAACCGCCAAGCTCATGGTGAATGCGCTCAGCGGCATCGATCCCCGGCCTGCCGAGCTGCTGGAGGCAAGGTTCGAGGCGAGTTTTTCCGGCGCTGACTTCAGGGAAGGCTTCAGCGCGTTCTGCGAGAAGCGGCCGCCGCGCTTTGCGTAGCTTCGTCAGTCGCGCAATCCGTCGATCGCCGCGGCGAGGGCCAGCAGTCGCCGGTCCTGTTCCGGTGCGGCGAGTAACTGCGCCGATGCCGGGAGGCCACCGGTTGCCAGAGGAAATGCCAGGGCTGGGGCGCGCGCAAAATTCGCGAGGGCCGTGCAGTCCGCCTGGTTCACCGGCGGCACGCTGTTGTGCGCGAAGCAGGTTTGCGGCGTTGTCGGCAACGCGAGAAGATCGACGTCGGCAAATGCGCGCCGGCAATCCACCCGAACGGCCTCGATGAGTTCGTAAGCCGCAATGATCTTGGCCAGGCCGGCGGTGGCCGGGTAGCGCAGCATTGCCGCCAGCTCTCCGGACAAACCGCCCAGCCCGGTCCCCAGCTGCCGCTCCCAGAAGGCTGCGCCTTCCGCCTCGGTCACCAGCAGCCCGGCGCGGCGCGCGCGGGGCGGGTCCCAGGCAGGAAGATCGACGTTCACGATGTCGGCACCTTCGCGTGCGAGGCGCTGCAGGAGATTCTCGAACGCTGCGGCCACGGCGGACTGAAGGTCGACCGAGTCGAGCTGGCGCGGCCGCCCGATCCGCAGCCCTCGCCATGCGCAAATCGGCGGCATTGCAAGCCGGTCGCCGGCCTGCAGAAGCGTTGCGGCCAGGACCTCGAGGTCGGCGGCGGAGCGTGCAAGCGGCCCGACCGTGTCCAGAGTGAAACTGAGCGGGACCACGCCGGCAGTCGAGATCGCTGCGTGGCTCGGCTTGTAGCCGTAAACGCCGCAATAGGATGCAGGTACGCGCACCGAGCCCATCGTGTCGGTGCCCAGCGCCGCCACGCACAGGCCCGCGGCCACGGCGGCGCCGGAGCCGCCGCTCGAGCCGCCCGGCGTATGGTCCGGCATCAGCGGGTTGATGCAGCGGCCGTAGGCGCGATTGTCGGTCGTGCCGCCCAGCGCGGCTTCGTGCATGTTGAGCTTGCCGAGCACTACTGCGCCGGCATCGTGCAGGCGCCGGTACGCCGGAGCGTCGAGCGTCGGTACCCGGTGGCGGAACGCTTCGACGCCGGCCGTGCAGGGAAGGCCAGCGACGTCGATGTTGTCTTTCAAGGCGACAGGAATGCCATCCAGCGCGCCGATCGGCCGCCCGCGTCTCCAGCGCTCGCTGCTGCGTGCAGCCGCCGCCAGCGCCGGCTCTCTCGCGACCATGAGGTAGCTGCGAATGGCGGCATCGAGACTGGAAATTCGCTCGAGGTGGTCGTGCGTGACGGTGAGCGGGTCGAGCCGCCCCGCGCGATAGGCATCCGAGAGCTGCGCAATGCCGAGGTCGGTGATCTGCTTCACGACCGCTTCACCCCTTGCGCTTGTCGATCAGCCGGATCGGCTTTTGTCGCTTCTCGACGCCGGTGAGCTCGTTAAGCTCTCCGGGCCGGGCGAAGGCAACTTTGACCGCGACGCCCAGGCGCGCCCGCAGGATCCTTTCATATTCCTGGCGCAGCGTATCGCCGTGCGCCGCACGCACTTCGACGATGACAGTCATTTCCTCCTGCGCTCCGACGCGCTCGACTTGGCAGATGTATTCGCCTGCGAAGTCGCTGCGCTCGGCACCGAGCAGGGCGCCGATTGCCGTCGGATAGACGTTAATGCCGCGCAGTTTGACCATGTTGTCGCTGCGGCCGCGAAACCCGCGGATCCGCCGGAATGGCAGCCCAAGGGGCGACGCGCCGGCAATCTCCTCGGTAACGTCGTGCGAATTGAAGCGAATGATGGGAAAGATGTCGTCCTTGAAGAGGCAGGTGCAGATCATGTCGCCGAGTTCGCCGTGCCCGACCGGCGCGCCGGTGTCGGGATGCGCAAGTTCCAGGTAGTGGGCATCCTCCATCACGTGCATGCCGCTGCGTTCCGGAGTTTCGCCGGCGATGAGGCCGGTGTCGCCCACGCCATACCAGTCGTATACTTCGCAGCCCCCCCAGGCGTCGCTCAGCGGCTGGCCGCCGTCGGGCCCGAGGTGGCCGCTGATCATGCGCAGGCGGATGTCGCGGCCGGGCTCGATCCCGTTCTCACGCGCGACCTCGGCGAGACGCTTGATGAAGTCGCCGAAGCCGACCAGCACGGTGGCCTTGAAATCACGCATCAGGGCGACCTGCTGGGCGGAGCGTGTCTCGACCCCGGTGCCGGCGCTGAATAGCTGCGCTCCGATCCAATGCACGACCGTTTCACGGATGTAGTGGCCGCCGTTGACCATGCCGAATCCGTAAACCGAATGCACCACGTCGTCCTGGCGCATGCCCTGCAGCAGATAGATTCTCGCGAGCAGCGCATTTTCAATTTCCCGGCTCTTCGGCCCGAAAAGCAGTGGCTGCGATTTGCCGGTGGTGCCGCTGGTGGTCTGGATGATGATTTGCGGGCGGCGCCCTTGCGGATGGGCATCGAGGCCGTGGTAATCGCCGATGGGCGGATATTGATCGACTGATTCCATCAGATCGGATTTCGAGAACGTGGGAAGCTTCGCGATGTCCTCCAGGCTGCGGATGTCGCCCGGGTCGATGCCGGCCTTGTCCCACAGGCGCCCGTAGAACGGCACCTTCCACGCAAACGCGAGAACCTTCAGAAAGCGCTCGTTCTGGATGCCGCGCAGTTCGTCGCGGCTCATGCCGCTGAAGCGGCGCATGAACGCATCGCCGACAGGGTATTCGCGGCGAATCGCCGGCGGATCGGCGGCGTCAAAATAACTCTGGTAGCTCATGAACGCCCAGACTTGATGGTCGACGAAGAGTGCAGCTGCATTGACGCGTCATGGAGTGTGGCATACTCCAAATCGGCTGGATCGAAGGCCAAAGCTGCCTATTCTGGCAATCATGGTAACCCGAGGAGGGCATTATGCAGGGACGATCAGCAGGTCTGGGCTTCTGGGCTGTTGCCACTCTAATCGGCATGATATTCGGGCAGCCCGCCGCGCTCGCGCAGACGAAATGGGACATGACGATCCCCTGGAATCCGGCCGAATTCCATGCCGTCAAGGACCAGCAGTTCGCTGACAGGGTCAAGGCCGTCACCAACGGCCAGGTCATCATCACGGTTCATCCCAGTTCCTCGCTGGGTATTAAGGGGCCGGATACGGTTCGCGCGGTGCGAGACGGCATTGTTCCTCTGGGCGAAACGATCCTGGCCTGGATGGCAGGGGACGAACCGACCCTGGGAGTCGAGACGCTGCCGCTGCTGGTACGGGACCAAGGCGACCTTCGGGTGATGCACGACGTATTCAGGGGCGAATTCGAGAAGGCCATATCGCGCCACAAGCAAAGGGTGCTGTATCTCAGTCCCTGGCCGCCCAATCAGTTCTTCACCAACAAGGAGATCAAGACACCGGACGATCTCAAGGGTTTGAAGATGCGGACCGTGGATCGCAACAATGGCGAGTTCGTGCGCCAGCTCGGCATGGTGCCGGTGCAGATCACGATCACCGACGTGGTCCCGGCGCTGGCCTCCGGCGTGCTCGACGCGACCATGACCTCCTTGAGTACCGCGGCTGCTTACAAGTATTGGGAATTCCAGAAGTACGTGTGGCTGACGAACCATTTCTGGGCGCTGAACGCCGTTACCGTCAATGCGGAGGCCTGGAGCAAACTCAAGCCGGAGCATCAGGCGGCGATCGAGAAGCTGGCGAGAGAAATGGAACCGACGTTCTGGGAGATCGCAGCGAAAGAGGATGCCAAGCAGACGGAAGTATTCCGCTCCCGCGGCACGATCATCAAGGAGCCGCCGCCGTCCGTGCAGGAGGCGATGCGCACGGTCGCCCGGCCGATCTGGCGCAATTTTGCGACCCAGGTCGGCAGTTTCGTGCCGGCGAAGCTCGACGAATACCTGAAGAAGACCGGGCGCGGGGGTCTTTGAGACAGAGCATGCCGGGCGGGAAGATGGCCTGATCGTTTTCGTTGCGCCGGATCCCCATTTTGCATCGTCTCCTCAGGGCAATTGACGTCATCTGCCTCGGCGCGGCGAACGTTGCAGCCGCGCTGGTTGTCGGCATGGCGCTCCTCGGCATCAGCGAGATCATCCTGCGCGCAGGGTTTAGATACGGCCTTCCGTTCGCGCTGGAGTACGGGACCTATGCCCTTGGTCTCGTGATGTTCGCCGGCGGCGGATGGGCATTGCGTCACGGCGGCCACATCCGGGTGGATCTTCTTGTCGCACTGCTGCCGCCGGCCTCGCGGCGCGTGGTCGATATCGCGGTGACCGTGTTTGCGCTCGCGATTTGCGCCTACCTGAGCGTGGCGATCTTTCGCTACGCGCTCGCAACTCACGAAATTGGCACCGCCTCGATCCACGTCAGCCATACCCCGCTCGCATACCCGCAGTTTCTGTTCGCGCTAGGCGTATGCACCCTGCCACTCGCCATGTTTGCGCGACTGATGCGACTCTTGCTCAACGAACCTCCGGAAGAAACGGGGCCCGCTGCCCCGAAAGAAGGGGTGTAATGGGCAGCACCATGCTGGTCGTCGCCGCGCTGCTTGTGGCAACGCTTAGTGCCGGTGTCTGGATCGGCGTTGCGCTGGTTGCGGTCGGCATCCTGTCGCTCGAACTGTTTCGCAGCATGCCGGTCGCAAAGTTCCTGGCGCAGGACTTCTGGACCAGCATGACCAGCCCGGAACTCATTGCACTGCCGCTGTTCGTCCTGATGGGGGAGATCCTGTTTCACACCAAGCTGTCGGAAAATCTGTTCCGCGGCATGGCACCGTGGACGAACCGCCTTCCCGGCGGCCTCATGCATGTGAACGTACTGGGCTGCACGCTGTTTGCGGCGGCGTCGGGGTCCTCCGTTGCGACCACCGCCACCGTGGGCAGGATCACGCTCAAGGAACTCGGCGCGCGCGGCTACGACCGCGACCTCGCGATGGGTTCGCTTGCCGGCGCCGGAACGCTCGGCATCCTGATTCCGCCCAGCATCCCGATGATCGTGTACGGCGTTCTGACGGGCGTTTCGATCCTGCAGCTCTTTGTCGCCGGAATTGTTCCCGGTCTGTTGCTTGCCGCGTCCTACATGATTTATATCGGCGCGCGCGCGGTCTTGCGGCACGAGGCAATACCCGGTGAAGACCGACACTACTCGATGCGCGACCGAATCGCCGGCCTCGTCTACCTTATGCCGACCGTATTGCTGATCGCATTTGTCATCGGCTCCATGTATGCCGGGTTCGCTGGCCCCTCCGAGGCGGCAGCGGTGGGCGTCTTGGGCGCTCTCATCATCGCCGCCGGAGACCGCTCCCTGGCGTTCAGCAATCTCCGGCAGGCGGCCTTAGCGACAGTGCGCACCAGCAGCATGATCGGATTTATCCTCGCTGGGGCGCTGTTTCTTTCCAAGGCAATGACCTTTCTCGGCCTGCCGGCAATGGCGGCGACCGGTATTGCCGGGCTGGGTCTCGGCCCGTACGGCCTGATTGCCATCCTGCTCATTTTTTATATCATCCTGGGGATGTTTCTCGACGGTCTGTCGATCATTGCGCTGACTTTGCCCATTACGTTCCCGGTTGTGATTGGCGCGGGTTTCGACCCAGTCTGGTTCGGCATCTTCCTCGTCATCGTGATCGAGATGTCGGCGGTCACGCCGCCGGTAGGGTTCAACCTGTTCGTGGTCCAGGCAATGACTGGCGAAACGGTAGCGCGGATCGCCCGAGCGGCGTTGCCGTTTTTTCTGCTCATGGTGCTGCTGGTAGGGTTTCTGACGGCGTTTCCCGGGGTCGTCACGTTCCTGCCACGTCTCGCGTACTCCTGAGCGGGCGGACGCGGCGATTGGCGTTCGGGAAAGGGGAGATCAATAGCATGTTGCAACAAGGAAACCTGCGACAGAAGTTGACCAAAGGCGACATCGTGACGGGAATGATCGGCTTCCTGGGTACGCCCATGGCAGTCGAGATCATGGCGCGGGCCGGGATCGACTTCGTCATGATCGACATGGAACATTGCCCGTTGGACATGAGTCAGCTCGCGCATCTCGTACGTGCGGCCGACGCGTCGGGCATTGCGCCGCTGGTGCGCGTGCCGGAGGTCGAACCCGGGCTCATCAAGCGCGTCCTGAATCTTGGTGTCGCGGGCATCGTGATCCCGCATGCGACGCGCACAAGCTGCGCGGCGCTGGTGCAGGCGGTCCGTTATCCGCCCGAGGGCTTGCGCGGCGCATGCCCGATCGTGCGTGCGACCGAATACTGGCCGGACGACTGGGGTGCCTACGCGGCCCGCGCCAATCGCGAGATCATCGTGCTCCCGCTGCTCGAGGACCAGGAGGCAATCGCGGATTTCGAGTCGCTGGCGGCGATGCCCGGCATCGACGGGTATTTCATCGGGCCCTACGATCTCTCGGTCTCCGTCGGCGCCCCTGGCGCTTCCTTCGAGCATCCCAAGATGAGCGCGGCGCTCGACCGCGTTGCCGCGCTTTGCCGGCAAAACGGCAAGTTCGTCGTCACCACGGTCGGCGACCAGCAGGAACGAAGTTATGCCGAAATGCTGATCCGGCGCGGTGTCCAGGGCCTCGTTTTCGCCACGGACGCGCTGGTGTTCCTGAAAGCCTGCGAGCGGCTGATGTCGCATCTGAAATGATCTGCACGGTCGCGATCACACTTGGAGAAGACGGCAGATCCAGTGCGCGATCCCGGTCAGACGCTCGTCGCAATCGGGTATCGCCATGAGCTGAATCCCCAGAGGCATTTGATCGACCGACAGCAGCGGCAGGCTGAAACTCGGGCCGCCGACCATCGACCAGGGACTGAGGAACGCGCGACTGCCGGTGTCGCCATGACCGGTCGGGGCCGGGCCGCTGGACGCAAGGGTCACGAAGCAACTGGCGCCGGAAGCAACCTCGGCCACCTTGTGGCGGATGCGGTCGCGCCGCTGCAGGGCGGCCCGATAGTCGGCAGGTGCCATTTCAATGCCGCGGGCGAGTCGCTCCATGACGCGCTCCCCGATCGATCCGGGCCTCGCGTCCAGGTCGGCGAGGAGCGGCCATCTTGCCTCGTACATGATGATGTCGTTCGAAATAGCCGAGGCGTCCTCGAGGAGGCGTTCCAGCGCGGCGATATCGGCGCTGTCGCTCTCGCTCGCAACCTCGACGCCGGCTGCCCGCAGGCGGCTGAGAAACATCTCGAAGGCCTGGAGGCTGCCCGCGTCAAGCTCGCGCCAGCCGAGTGTCCTCAGGTGTACAAGGCGCTGCGGCTTTATCGGGGCTGGCAGCTCGGCAGTGCCCGTCAGGCCGGGATGCCCGCTGCTGCCGCCGGCGCGCTCTGAGATCTGCTGTGCGGTGAGCCATGCGTCTGCCAGCGTCGCCGCCATCGGGCCGATATGATCCTGGCTGGGCGCGATCGGAAACACGCCGCCGACGTTCAGCGCGCCGTGCGTTGGCTTGAAGCCGTAGATTCCGTTGTAGGAAGAGGGCCGGATGAGCGAGCCACCCGTCTGGTTGCCGATCGCCACGGGCACCATTCCCGCGCCGACGCAGGCGCCCGAGCCGCTCGACGACCCGCCGGGTGTGCGCGCGAGGTCAAACGGGTTGCGCGTAGGCCCCGACTTTCCCATGGCCAGCTCCGGCATCCAGGTTTTTCCAAGGATTACGGCGCCGCCCTTACGCAGGGCATGGATGCACGCCGCGTCCCGGAGAGATGTGAAGCCCTCGTAGATCGGGCTGTTCATCCGCGTCGGCATGTCGATTGTCTCGATCATGTCCTTGACCCCGATCGGGCAGCCGTCGATCGGCGAAAGGGGCCGTGCGCAGCGATAGCGCCCGGTCGACGCATCCGCGGCAATGCGCGCGGTACGTTCGTTTACGCAAACGAAGGCCTGGACCTCCGTGTCGCGTGCCGAGATCGTTTCCAGGCAGCGTTCGAGGAACGCGCGTGGCGTATCGCTGCCGTCGCGGAAGCGCGCGACGGCGGTCACAAAGGATGGAAGCTGCAGCTTCGCCGGGTCATATGAGCCCTGCGGGGCAGCGCTGTTCCGGGTCGCAATTACGGGCATATCGCCTCGGCTGTGATTAGTTCATTGAATGTTTGCAAGAACTGCGGCCGTCACATCTGCAGTGCTGGCGTCGCCCCCGAGGTCCGGCGTGAAGACCTGCTCCTCGGTGGTGTGCTCGATGGCCTTCATTAGGCGCGCCGCCGCTTTGGGCTCGCCGAGATGCTCGAGCATCATTGCGGCGGTCCAGAAAGTGGCGATCGGATTGGCGATCCCTTTGCCGGTGATGTCGAAGGCCGAGCCGTGGATCGGTTCGAACATCGAAGGAAATCTGCGCTCGGGGTTCAGGTTCGCGGTCGGCGCGATGCCGAGCGAGCCGGAGAGGGCGGCGGCGAGGTCCGAGAGGATGTCGGCGTGCAAATTGGAGGCGACGACCGTGTCGATCGACTCGGGCTTCAAGACCATGCGTGTGGTCATGGCGTCCACGAGGACGCGATCAGTTTGTACTTCTGGAAATTTCGGCTCTAGTTCAAAAAATATTTCATCCCAAAGAACCATGCCATGACGCTGGGCATTTGATTTGGTAACGAGCGTCAGGTGTTTGCGAGGGCGTTTCCTTGCAAGTTCAAATGCAAATCGGTGAATTCGCTCGACGCCAGCGCGCGTGAACACGGACGTTTCGGTGGCGACTTCCTCCGGCAGGCCCTTGTGCACGCGGCCACCGGAGCCGGAATACTCGCCTTCGGTGTTCTCGCGAATGATGACCCAGTCGATCGCCGTTCCATTCTTCAAGGGTGAAGCAATGCCGGGCAAGACTCTGGATGGACGGACATTCGCGTACTGGTCGAAGCCCTGGCAGATCGGCAGCCGCAGACCCCACAGGGAGATGTGGTCGGGCACCTCGGGCGAGCCGACCGCGCCGAAGAAGATGGCGTCGAAGGTCTTCAGCTTCTCCAGTCCGCCCTCGGGGATATAGGCGCCGGTCTTGAGATAGCGCTCGGAACCCCAGTCGAAGGACTCGATGTCGAATCGTAAATTTTCCGTTTCAGCAAGAAAATTCAAGACCTCGATGCCCGCCGCGATCACTTCCTTGCCGATGCCGTCGCCGGGGATGGATGCAACGCGGTACGATTTCATTGCTTGAGCTTACCAAAGGGAAGTGTCATGGGAAGAATCATCAGAGTCGCATTCGTCGCGGCAATCGCAGCGTTGGCGCAATCGAGCTACGCCGGGGATATCGACCGCGGCGCGGTGGATTTCACGGTGCCAAGGGACATCAAGTGGGTGAAGAATCCGGGCGGCACGGGAGAGAAGTTCGATCCCGAGAGCACGCTGCCCGTGCCCGCGGGAAGTTACGTCGTGCACTACGCCAATAAAGTCCACTACGACGGCGCCAAAGGCGAGGAGACCGTCATCCAGGTATGGGGCATGGGACCGGCGACGTCCACGCCGGCAGAGAAAAAATAAATTAGGCGGCCGTGCGCGACGCGCTGCGGACCGCGTTCGCAACGGCCGCGCCGACCTCCGCGGTGGATGCCTTGCCTTTCATGTCGGGCGTGTGCGGGCCGTCGAGGATCACGCGCTCGATCGCGCGCACCACGTCGGCGGCCGCCTCCGGATGGCCGAGGTGCTCCAGCATCAGCGCACCGGACCAGATCTGGCCGATCGGATTGGCGATTTTCCTGCCGGCAATGTCAGGCGCGGAGCCGTGCACCGGCTCGAATATCGAGGGTGCGGTGCGCTCGGGATTGATATTGCCCGAAGGCGCGATGCCGATGGTGCCGGCGGTCGCGGGGCCGAGGTCGGAGAGGATGTCGCCGAACAGATTGGACCCCACGATCACATCGAAGCGCTCCGGATTGAGCACCATCTGGATGGAGAGCCCATCCACATGGTATTTGTCGGTGCGTACGCCCGGGTAGTTCTTTTTCATTTCATCGAAGCGCTCATCCCAGTACGGCATGGTGATCGAGATGCCGTTGGACTTGGTGCAGCTGGTGACGTGCTTCTTGCGTGTCTTCGCCAGCTCGAAGGCGTATTTCATGATCCGGTCCACGCCCTTGCGGCTGAACACCGAAAGTTGCGTTACCACTTCGCGTTCGGTGCCTTCGAACATGCGGCCGCCGACATTGCCGTACTCGCCCTCGGTGTTCTCGCGGATCACGTAGTAGTCGATGTCGCCGGGTTTCCTGCCCGCCAGCGGGCAGGGCAGGCCCTCGAACAGGCGCACCGGGCGCAGGTTCACATACAGGTCGAACCAGCGCCGGAAATTGATCAGCAGGCCCCAGGCCGAGATGTGGTCCGGCACGATGGCCGGATTGCCGACGGCGCCGAAGTACACCGCATCGTAGCCGCGCAGAATCTGCTGGGCGTCGTCCGGGCACATCTTGCCGTGCGCCTGGTACCAGTCGCAGCTCCAATCGAAGTCCTGCCACTGAAAACGCACGCCGTGCCGCGCCGCGGCAGCCTCCATGACGCGCACGCCCTCGGGCATCACTTCTCGGCCGATGCCATCGCCGGGGATAACTGCGATTTTGTGTTCTGTCATAAACATCAGTATAGCTAGAATGCGCCAATGCATTTCGCCGCCTTCGAAACCTCGACCGAATGGTGTTCGGTCGCCCTCTGGTGTGAGGGCGAGATCGCGGCCGTGGAGGAGCGCGCCGGCCATACGCATTCCGAACGGGTGCTGCCGATGCTCGATCGCCTCGCGGCGGCGGCCGGCATCTCGATCGCGCAGCTCGATGCGGTCGCGTTCGGCGCCGGGCCGGGATCATTCACCGGGCTGCGCATTGCCTGCGGTGTGGCGCAGGGTCTTGCGTTTGCGCATGGCCTGCCGGTCATCGGCATCTCTTCCTTCGAGGCAATGGCGGAAGAATCCGGCGCTATGCGCGTCGTCGCTTGCCTCGATGCACGTATGCACGAAGTGTATTATTCGGCGATTGAAAAGACCGGCCTGCGTTGGCGCGAAGTGATACCCGCGCAGTGCGTCGCGCCGACATTGGCGCCGATGCCTCCGGGCGACGGCTGGACGGGTTGCGGCAGCGGATTTTCCGCCTATGAAGATATTTTCAGGAGCCGGTTTTCATCCTTCGATGCTGAAATACACCCCAGTGCGCTCGCGGTCGCGCGCCTCGCTGCGCCGCGCTTGGCGGCGGGTGAGGGGGTCGACGCCGCGCTCGCGGCGCCGGTGTACGTGAGGGACAAAGTGGCCTTCACCGTCGAGGAGCGAAATTCGCGATGAGCGCGGTTCTCAAGAGCGCGCCGCGCCTCGTGCCCATGCGGGACGGCGATCTCGCCGAGGTGATGGCGATCGAGAGCGCGATCTACACGCACCCCTGGACGCGCGGCAATTTCGGCGATTCGCTGCGCGCGGGCTATCAGTGCTGGATCTGGCGCCTCGGCGATGAGCTGCTTGGCTATTTCGTTTTGCTCGTGGCGGCCGGCGAAGGCCATCTGCTGAACCTTTCGGTGGCGGCCGTCCGCCAACGTTCCGGGCATGGCAGCGCGCTCCTGCAGGAGGCGATGCGCTTGGCGCGCAGCCGGGGCGCGCTGCACGTATTCCTCGAAGTGCGTCCGAGCAATCTGGGCGCAAAGGCGCTTTACAGCCGCTTCGGCTTTCGCCCTGTGGCGGTGCGGCCCGGCTATTACCCGGCCCATGGCGGGCGCGAAGATGCGCTGGTCCTGACCCTCGCGCTGTGAGTCGCCGCGGCGAAATCCTGCAGGAAATGGGGCTTGCTCCAGTGTGGAGACTGCGCACGGGGGTTGCGCAGGAAAGCGAAATTCTGCGCATGGACTGGGCGCAGCTGAAGGCGAAAGTCGCGGGCTGCACCGACTGCAAGCTGCGCGCGGGATGCAGCCGGACCGTATTTGGCGTCGGCGATGAAAAGGCGCAATGGATGCTGGTGGGCGAGGCGCCGGGTTCGGAGGAGGACCGGCTCGGTGAACCTTTCGTCGGCCAGGCGGGAAAACTGCTCGACAACATGCTGGCCGCAATTTCTCTTGACCGCGGCAAGGGCGTCTACATCGCCAATGTGCTGAAGTGCCGGCCGCCCGGCAACCGCAATCCGGAGCCCGACGAGGTCGCGAAGTGCGCGCCGCATCTGCAGCGGCAGATCGAACTCATGCGGCCGAAATTGATCCTGGCGATGGGGCGCTTCGCCGCGCAGGCGTTGCTCGGCACCGATGCCACGATCGCCAGCCTGCGCGGCAAGGTTCACCAGTACGCGGGCGTGCCGCTCGTCGTCACCTACCATCCGGCCTACCTGCTGCGCAATCTGCCCGACAAGTCCAAGGCCTGGGCTGACCTGGTTTTCGCAAGAAAAACAATCGCTGAAGAAAATCGGGGTCAGAGCCCGATTTCCTAGTGGTGGCCGCTTTCGGTGCGCGCGAAGGCGAGCAGCTTGTCGATTTCCTGCCCGTGCAGGCGGCGGTTGAGGTGGTACCAGTACAGCACCATCGCCATCGTGCCCGCGACAAACAGGCCGAACAGCGCGATCACCCAGTAAATCGACAGGCCGGACGCAAGTAGCATCGAATAGAGTGCGATCATCAGCAGGATCGAGGCGTTTTCATTGAAGTTCTGTACCGCGATCGAGCGGCCGGAGCCGACGAGATGGTGGCCGCGGTGCTGCAGCAGCGCGTTCATCGGCACGACGAAGAACCCGGCCAGGCCGCCGATCAGCACGATCAGCGGCACCGCCAGCCAGACGTTGCGCACCGCGTCCATCAGGATCACGATCAGGCCCATGGCGATGCCGAGCGGGATGACCTTCACGGCGTGATCGAGGCGCACGCGCAGCGAGGCGAACACCGCCCCCAGCGCGATGCCGAAGGCGCAGACGCCTTGCAGGATGGATGCGTCTGACAGGCTGTAGCCGAGCGCGGCACTGGACCAGTCGATGACGATGAATTGCAGGGTGGCGCCGGCGCCCCAG
>Ga0315281_10008143_pt1 | contig 14667 bp, 14 predicted proteins | sample YL17G07_0_MG_FD_204540 | JGI IMG/M metagenome (GOLD analysis project Ga0315281, IMG submission 204540) | Sediment microbial communities from Yellowstone Lake, YNP, Wyoming, USA - YL17G07_0 | ecosystem: Environmental > Aquatic > Freshwater > Lake > Sediment | place: USA: Wyoming | collected...
GCCGACAATCCCTTGGACAGGCAGAACATCACGGAATCCACGCACTTGGCGTATTCCTTGACCGGAACGCCCGAGGCGTGGCTGGCGTTGAAGATGCGCGCCCCGTCCAAATGCACTCGCAGCCCGTGCTCGTCCGCGATGGCCCTGATGGCCTTGAAATTCTCGAGCGGCAGGACCGCGCCGCCCCAGTTGTTATGGGTATTTTCCAGGCAGATGAGGGACGTCCGCGGCGTGTGGACGTTGGGCTTCCGAATGTTCGCGAGAACATCCTTCGGGTCCATGGCCCCGCGATCGGATCTCACCGGCCGTGGCGTTACCCCCGAGATGAAGGTCATGTGGGTGGATTCCATGTTGTAGATATGGGATTTTTCCTCGACGATGACCTCCTCGAGGATATTCGTCCACATCTTGACGGCGATGGAGTTGCCCATCGTCCCGGAGGGGCAAAAGAGGCCGGCTTCCTTGCCCATGACCTCGGCGGCCAGGGCCTCGAGCTTCTGGACGGTCGGGTCGTCCCCGAGCACGTCGTCGCCGACGACGGCGTCGGCCATGGCCTTCCTCATCTTGTCGGTCGGCCGGGTCACGGTGTCGCTGCGGAAATCCGAATAGGTCATCATGGTCGCGCTCCTTTATCGAGAGGTCCCATTATAGGAAAAAGCCGGGTCCCGGGCAATGGCGCGTGCGGCCGCGGGACTCAGATTTTTCCACGATCCTGGCTCGATTAGTTCTTAGAAAAAAATGCGAGCGGCGATAAAGGCCACCCGAAAGCCCCCGTAGCGGCTTGGAAAGGGAATCCGTTGATGAGGCAGAAACAGGACTCGTTTCAGATACATACCAGAAGTGCGGCTCCGAGCCGCTCCGCAGCACTTCTGCCGGTCGCTCCTCAGAATCCGCTCCCCGCCGTTCCCGGGGGTGCGGGGGGTAAGGGTGGCCTTTATCGCCGCTCACACCTTTTGGAACCGTTCCCGGGTTTACTTGGTTATGGATCTATGATAATAATATTCCCTGATTTCAGGTCGTGAACGTCGCGCATGCCGAAAAGAATCCTCTATAGCCTGGCCTTGTACTCGCTCCTTTTTCTTATCGTCTTTTTCCTGGCCGCCATCGTGTTCTCCCAGGTCATCCTCAAGGGCGAGACCGTCACGGTTCCCGACATTTCGGGGAAAACCGTGGCCCAGGCCAGGGCGGAACTGTCCCGGAAGGACCTTTCCGTGGCCCAACGCGGCTCGGAATTCGACGATCACATGGAGCGCGGCCTCATTCTCCGGCAGGACCCGGCCCCCGACTCGAAGATGCGGGTGACGGAGGTCGTCCAGGTCATCACGAGCGCCGGCAGCCTGCAGGTCAGGGTCCCCAATCTCGAGAACAAGAGCTTGGAGACGGCCCTGACCCTGCTCCAGGCCGGCGGCTTGTTCAAGGGGAAGCTGACCCAGATCCACTCATCGCGCTACCCCGCCGGAAGGGTCATCGCCCAGAAGCCGGCCCCTGACGAGGCCGTCGAGCGCAACGGACAGGTCGGACTTCTCCTCAGCCAGGGAGGCCGGGAGGCCCGCTACATCATGCCCGACCTGATCGAACGAAAAGCCGACGGTGTCCTCGCCCGCTTGAAGGCCCTGGACTTCAAGGTCGCGGATATCCATTACCGCTACTATCCCGGCCGCTCGTCGGGGTACATCCTCGGGCAGTTCCCGCTCGCCGGTTACCGGATCCAGAAGAGAAATCTGATCACGCTGGAGGTCAGCCGCTGATGACGCTGATCGCCCCGTCCATCCTGTCGGCGGATTTTGCGCGGATCGGAGACGCCGTCGAGCTGGCCGAGAAGGCCGGCGCCGACCTCATCCACGTCGACGTCATGGACGGCCATTTCGTCCCCAATCTGACCCTCGGCCCCGCCCTAGTCGAAGCCGTCAGGAAAAGGACGCGCCTGCCGATCGACGTCCACCTGATGGTCGAGAATCCGCGCGCCTTTGTCGTCCCCTTCCATGAGGCCGGGGCGGACTGGATCTCCCTTCACGTCGAAGCCACGGCCCACCTCCACAAAGACGTGACCATGATCCGGGAGCTCGGCCGGAAGGCCGGCCTCGCCCTTAACCCGGGGACGCCGCTCCACACCCTGCGCGAGATGCTCGGCGAACTGGATTACATCCTCCTCATGACCGTCAACCCCGGCTGGGGGGGCCAGTCCTTCATCCCCTCCTGCCTGGATAAGATCCGCCACCTCAAAGAATGGCTCGGCGAGGAAAAGGCGGACATCCCCGTCGAGGTCGACGGCGGGGTCAAGCTCGACAACATGGAGGCCCTCCTCCGGGCCGGCATGGACATCGTCGTCGCCGGCTCCGCCATCTTCGAAGCCCCGGACCCCGCGATGGTCATCCGGGAGATGAAGCGAATCGCGGCGCGCGTCGCCGAACGCAAGGACGAATGATATGAGATCACATGCCACGCTGAAAGCTCTCGGGACCATGGTCGCCCTTTTCGCGGCCCTGACGTTCGTCCCGGCCTGCCGGAAAAAGCCGGTCCAGATTTCCCCGGATATCGCCGCCTCGGACGAAGCGCTCTACAAACTCGGCGAGGCCGCGATCAGGAAGGACACCGAAAAGGCCATCCTCTACCTGCGTCAAGTCATCGACTCGTTCCCCAAGAGCTTCTATGCCCAGCGGGCCAAGCTGCTCATCGCCGACACGTATTTCCGAAAGGGGGATGAGGGCAATCTGATCCTGGCCTCGGCGGAGTACCGGGAGTTCATCAAGGCCTACCCGTTCAGTCCGTCGGCCGCGTACTGTCAATATCAAGTCGCCATGACCTACTTCAGGAAGATTGAAAAGCCCGGCCGCGACCAGACCAAGACGGCCCAGGCTTTGGCCGAGTTCAAGAGGGTCGTCGCGGACTATCCCGCCAGCGATCAGGCCAAGACCGCCCAGGACAAGATCAAGCAGTGCGAAGAGCGGTTGGCCGGACACGACGCGGACATCGGTATCCAATACGCCAAGATGCGGGCGTACAAGGCCGCCACCCGCCGGTTGAGCGACGTCATGACCACCTATCCCAATTATTCCCACATGGACGCCGTCTATTTTTATCTGGGCGAGTCCTATTTTGAGGCGAACGCCCTCGATCAGGCCGTCCCGTATTTCACCAAGCTCATCTCGGATTATCCGAAAAGCGTCCTGACCAAAAAGACGACCCAGCGGCTGAAAATCATCGAAGAGCGAAAGAAGGCCGTTCCGGTCAAAGCCAAGTGACCTCACGGAAACGGATGGAGGGGTGCCTATGAGAAAGCGAACCCGCGGGGTGATGTCCGCCTTGACGCTGGTCTGCGCGTGCGGTTTGGCCGGACTCCCAGTCCTGCAGGCCTCCTCGAGTCCGTCCAAGTTCCAAACCGGTCTCAGTTACGACCGGCTGTCCCGGACAGTCACCTGGGACGCCGGCGCCCACCAGTCCAGGGCCAAGGCCGACATTTTCACGGTTCGCGAGGCGATCCAGCTCAAGCCGGGCCTGGCCGTCGAGCTCCTCGCGGGCCTCTCGCTGTCCAATTTCAACGGACTCGTTTTCAGGAACCTGCCCGTTTCCCTCGACTACGAGGCCGGGGGGGCGAAAGGACTCCTGCTCGGCTGCGGGGTCCGGGCCCGGCTCCTCGGCGACGGGGACTTTGAGATCGAAGGAATCGGCCGGTTCGTCTATTCTTTAGGGTTTAATGGGACCTGGCCCCTCCAGGGATTCGCCGTCGAAGGGAATTCCCGGGGACGACCGAGCTGGCTCGTGGCCTCTCTCGGTCCCCGAATCTCGTACCGTTTCTTCGGCGGCTTCGTCCCTTACGCCACGATTTCGGCCAGCTTCTTTTCGGGGAGCTTCGTCATGGACCAGACGCTGGGCGACCTCACGGGCCATGAGGCCAAGACGCTCAAGTCGAAGGGTTTGCTGGAGGTGGCGCTGGGCGCGGATTACCGCGTCGGCGAACGGTTGACCCTGAGGGCAGAAGCCGGTTTTCTCCCCTACCCCGGTGGGGTCGACGGCTCGGCCTCCGTGGGTTTCCTGTATCGATTCTAGGCCAAGGAGGGCGTGATGAGACCTCTCGCGAAGAAATCCCACAGGTTCTTCCCGGTTATCCCGATTCTCGCGCTTCTGGGCCTGGTGTCCCTCGACTTCAGCCAGGTTAGAAAAGAGACCCGCGACGCCCGGCCCTCCCGGCAGACCGCGCCGCTCATCAAAGTCGGACAGCACCGGCGGCCTGTCCGGCCCGCCCCGCCCACGGACCGGGTCCTCGTCAAGTTCCGCCAGGGGGTCACGCCTCAGTACGCCGAGGCGATCCTTCAGGCCGGCCGATATGGAAAAATCCGGGAAATCCCGAGGATCGGGGTTTTCCGGGTTCAAACCCCTCCGAACATGACCCTCCGGGAAACTCTTCTGTATCTCCGCCGGAACCCGGATGTGGAATATGCCGGGCCGGACTACCGGACGCGAATTTTCGCCATCCCCAACGACAGGTACTTTCTAAGTGATCAATACAACCTCCTGAACCGGGGAGGCATCCTCGACGTCAGCCCCGACATCCAGCCCACGCTGAAGTCCGGAGCGGATATCAAGGCGACCCCCGCCTGGGAGGAAACCAAGGGTGACGCGTCTGTCATCATCGCCTTCCTGGATACGGGCGTCGATATGAGCCATATCGAGCTCGTGAACAAAGTCGTGTCCCCGGGCCGGGATTTCGTCAATAACGACATGGACGCCACGGACGATAACTCCCACGGCACGTGGGTCGCCGGCATCGCGGCAGCCGAGACGAACAACAACGAGGGCATCGCCGGCGTCGCCTGGAATTGCAGGGTCCTGCCGGTCAAGGTCATAGACGCGGAGGGCAACGGGTTTTACGACGAACTCATCGAGGGCCTCATCTGGGCCGCCGACAACGGCGCGAAGGTCATCAACGTCAGCGCCGGCGGCGACGCGGACGACCCGGCCCTCAAGGCGGCCTGCAAGTATGCCTACGACAAGAATGTCGTCGTGGTCGCCGCGGCGGGAAACGACGGCGTCTCCGTGTCTTATCCGGCGGCCTACGACGATTACGTGCTCGCCGTCGCCGCCACCGATACCAGCGACGAACACGCCTCGTTCTCGAATCCCGGCCCCCAGGTGGACGTGGCCGCGCCGGGCGTCTGGATCCTCGGTCCCGTTCCCCAGTGGTACGCCGGCCCGGGATTCCTGCCGTATATTTTCGGCTCGGGGACGTCCGCGGCCGCCCCCCATGTCGCCGGGCTGGCTGCGCTCCTCGTGAGCGTCAAGCCCTGGCTCACCCCGAAGCAGATCATGGACGTCATCCGCTATACGGCGGACGACGTGAACAAGGCCCAGCTTCCGGGCAAGGATAACCAAATCGGTTACGGGCGGATCAACATGGGACGGGCCCTCGTCCCCTACAAGCTCGTGAGATAAGACCGAACGGCATCATGATCAAGTTCCTGCGCGTCAGGAATCTGGCGACGATCGAGGACCTGGAGATCCGGCTGGATCCCGGGTTCTCCATCCTGACGGGCGAAACGGGCGCCGGGAAATCCATCATCATCGACGCCATCCGGCTGGTCCTCGGCGACAAGGGGTCCCCCGACCTCGTCCGCACGGGAAAAAAAGAGGCCCTTATCGAGGGCGTCTTTGACGTCTCGGGAGCCCCGGTCGACCTCGGGGACCTGCCCCCGGCCGAGGACGGCGAACTGCTCGTTCAGCGGCAGATCAGCGACCAGGGCGCGGGAAAATCCTACATCAACGGCGTCCTCGTTCCCGTGCGCAGGCTCAAGGAGCTCGGCCCGCAGCTTGTCGACATCTACGGACAGAACGACCACGTCTTTCTCCTCCATCTCGATAACCACCTCCGCTACCTGGACGGTTTTCTGGACAAGCCGGCCCTGCTCAAGGACACGTCCCGGGCGGCCCAGGATCTCCGCCGCCTCGTCCTGGAAAAAGCGGGCCTCGAGGCCCGGGAGAAGGAGAGGGAGCAGCGGCTTGATTTCGTCTCTTTCCAGGCCCGCGAGATCGAGGCCGCCCGGCTCAAGCCCGGAGAGGACGCCGACCTGCTCCGGGAACGCGATATCCTGAAGAACGCCGAAAAGATCGCCACCCTCATCGACCGGGCCCTCGACATCGCCTACCTCCGGGAGGATTCCCTCATCCCGCTCCTGTCCAGGTTCCAGGCGGTCCTGGCCGACCTTACGGCCTACGACCTCTCCTTCCAGGGCTTCCGGGACGGGCTCGAAGAATCCGCCATCCTCATCCAGGAGGTCGCCGACTCGCTTGTCCGTTTCAAGGATAAGAGGTCGGAGGCGCCCGAGGATCCCGAGGCCATCGAGGAGAGGCTGAGCGTCATCGAAAAGCTCAAGCGGAAACACGGCGGTTCCGTGGAGGCCGTCCTCGAACGGCTGGAGGCCCTCCGGAAAGAGCAGGCCGCACTCGCCACGAGCCGGGAGCGATTGTCGGAGCTCGAAGCGGAAATCCAGGCCAAGTTCGGCGCCTACGGGGCCTTATGCCGGGAGCTCGGCAATCTTCGGGCCGGGGCGGCCCGCGAGCTCGAGCGGCTGATGGAGAAGGAGATCTCGCTCCTGGGAATGAAAAAGGCCCGCTTCGCGATCCGGCTCAACCCGATCTCGCCCTCCCTGGCCGCGGCCGGGACGATTCGCGACCAGGGGGCGGAGGACGCCGAGTTCCTCATCTCCCCCAACCCCGGCGAGGAACTCCGTCCGCTGCGGCGGATCGCATCGGGAGGGGAGTTGTCCAGGATCATGCTCGCCCTCAAGTCCGTGGGCAAGGAAGCCGAAACCCAGAAGACGCTCGTATTCGACGAAATCGACTCGGGGATCGGGGGCAAGACGGCGGAGTTTATCGCCCAGAAGCTGCGGAAGCTGGCCTCCCGCCATCAGGTCATCTGCATCACCCATCTTCCCCAGATCGCCTCCTCGGCCTCCCACCACTATCGGGTCGAAAAGAAAATCGAAAAAGACCGGACGTTCACCCTGGTCGAGAACCTGGGCCGGGAGGACCGCGTGACGGAAATCGCCCGGCTCATCGCCGGCAGCCGCCTGACGGACGCCTCGCTCGGGATCGCGCGGGAGATGCTCGACCACAACCTCGGCGGCGGAAGGAAACCCTCATGACAAAAACGGAGCGAGCGATATCACTCTTCAAGGAAGGGTTCAGCTGCTCCCAGGCCGTGCTGGCCGCGTACGCGGAGGGGTTGGGGCTCGACGGGGAAACGGCCCTCCGGATGGCCCAGCCGTTCGGCGGCGGCATCGCCAAGTCGGGCGACTGGTGCGGAGCTGTGACTGGTGCGTTCCTCGTCATCGGGTTGAAATACGGCCGGGTCAAGGCCGCCGACACGGCGGCCAAGGACAAGACCTATGCCCTCGTCCAGGAATTCGTCCGGAGGTTCGGGGCCAGGCACGGCGCGACCCGCTGCAACGACCTCCTCGGCTGCGACATCTCGACGCCGGAAGGCCGGAAGACGATCGAAGAGCGGAAGCTGCACGAAACACTCTGCGAAAATCTGATCCGCGACGCCGTCGAGATCCTGGACGCCCTACTCTGACGGCGCCCGGGCCCCGAACGGGTTCGCCTTTCCACCACGAACTCCCCTCCGTGGAATCCCGCGGAGGGGGTTGTCTCCTCGTGTATAATAACGGGCATGAAGTTCTTCGTCCGGACATTCGGCTGCCAGATGAACGAGAACGATTCCGAGCACATCGCCGGCGTCCTGACCGGCGCGGGCGCGGAGAGGGCGGAGCGCCCCGAGGACGCCGATGTCATCATCGTCAACACCTGCGCGGTCCGCGAGAAATCGGAGGACAAGCTCTACTCCTATCTCGGGCGCCTCTCCTCGCTGAAGAAAAAGAAGACCGTCCTCATCGGCGTCGCGGGCTGCGTCGCCCAGGTCTACCGGGACGAGCTCTTCAAGAAGAGGCCGTTCATCGATTTCGTGGTCGGGCCGGACAATTATCGGAAGATCCCGGAAATCGTGGAAAAGGCCGCGGCCGGTCCCTGTCTCGAAACGGGCTGGGGCCGCGCCTGGAGGGAATTCGGCTCCGGGGAGGCGCTCCGGGAAAATCCGGCCAGCCCGTATGTCACGGTGATGGAGGGATGCGACAACTTTTGCGCGTATTGCGTCGTGCCCTTCAGCCGCGGCCGGGAAAAATTCAGGCCCCTCGGGAACATCCTCGGGGAAGTCCGCGACCTCGCCGCGGCGGGCGCCCGGGAAATCCAGCTCCTCGGACAGAACGTCAATTCGTACCGGGACCCGGAATCCGGGGAAGGCTTCCCCCGGCTCCTCGACGAGGTCTGCGCCGCTGCCGGCGTCGAGTGGGTCCGCTTCATCACGTCCCATCCGGCCAATTTCGGGGACGACATCATCGCCGCCATGAGCCGGAACCCGAAGGTCTGCCGGGAGGTCCACCTCCCCCTCCAGTCCGGATCAGCGGCCGTCCTGGAACGGATGAACCGTGGCTACACGCGGGACGAATACCTGGGCTTGGCCGGGCGGCTCCGGCAGGCCCTTCCGGGCATCCTTCTGACGTCGGACATCATCGTCGGATTTCCCGGGGAAACGGAAGCGGACTTCGACCAGACCTGCGATGCGCTCCGCCGGGTCCGGTTCGCCGGCATTTTCTCCTTCCGCTACTCCCCGCGCCCCTTGACGGCGGCCGCCCGGATGGCGGACGACATCCCCCTCCCTGTTAAGAGGCGCCGGCTCGTCACGCTCCAAGAGCTCCAGAAATCCATCCAGACCCAGGTCAATGCCTCTTTTGTCGGGCGGGACATGACAGTCCTCTGTCTGGGCCCAAGCCCCAAGGGCGCCGGCCGCCTGGCCGGCCGCACCGAAGGCAACCTGGTGGTCAATTTCGCCGCTCCCCCCGACCTCATCGGGAGGTTCGTCACCGTCCGTATCACCGGCTGCGGCCCCTACAGCCTCCACGGCCAGCTCGCCGGCTAAGAAGCACTTTTTTTCGCCGCAGGCTTCGTTGCACTTTGGGGTATTTTCCGATATAATCATTCGGCCCTGGATGTCCCCCGGCGGAAATCGAGAACAATTGATGAAAGTCAACGTCTGGAATACGATCATGCAGCTCAGCAAAGAGCGGGATGTCGATCCGCGCGTGATAATCCAGGCGATCGAGGAGTCCTTGAGGGTCGCTTCGGCAAGGTTTTTCTCCCAGAACGAGAAGGTCCAAGTCCTGTTCAAGCCTGAAAAGGGCGAGTTGCGTGTTTTCGCGGTCAAGCGGGTGACCGGGAATCCGCAGAACCGGGCCGAGGAAATTTCGCCGGAAGAGGCCCACAGGATTTCGCCCGGCGCCGCCGAAGGCGACGAGGTCGAGCTCGACCTCCCCGCCGATACCCTGGGCCGCATCGCCGCCCAGGCCGCGAAACAGGTCATATTCCAGAAGGTCCGCGACGCCGAACAGGAGAAAATCTACGAGGAATTCGCCCCGCGGCTCGGGGAGATCGTCACCGGCATCGTCCGGCGGGCCGAGAACGATGCCTTCGTTCTCGAAGTCGGCCGGACCGAGGTCATTTTTCCGCTCCGGGAAAAGCTCCCCGTCGACGAGTTCCAGCGCGGGGACATGGTCAAGGCCGTCATCAGCCAGGTTATCCGCGGGCCCAAGGGCCCCCAGATCATCGTCTCCCGGACGAGCCCCCGCTTCCTGGCCAAGCTGCTCGAAACCGAGATCCCCGAAATCGCCAACGGGACCATCGAGATCAAGGACATCGTGCGCCAGGCCGGAGATCGGGCCAAGGTCGCCGTGGCCAGCCGCGAGCGGGATATCGACCCCATCGGGGCGTGCATCGGCGTCAGGGGAAACCGGATCCTGGCCATCTCCAAAGAGCTCGGCGGCGAGAAGGTCGACATCATCCAGTGGGCGTCCAATCCCGGCGCCTACGCCAAGGCCGCTCTGAGCCCGGCCAAGGTCGAAAAGCTGACCCTCACCGAGAGGAACGAAAAAGCCATCGAGGCCGTCGTGGCCAAAGACCAGCTGTCCCTGGCCATCGGAAAAAAGGGAATCAACGTCAAGCTGGCTTCCAGACTCGTGGGCTGGAAAATTTCCATCGTGCAAGAACAAACGAATGAGTGACCAAGCCAAAAAACCAACCGTCAAAAAACCGGCCAAAGAGGCCGCCCCCAAACCCCGTCACAAAATGACCATCTGGGAAGGCCTCGCCCTCCGGGACGTGGCCGACCGGATGAAGGTCAAGCCCAAGGAACTGCTCGAAAAGCTCGCCGCCAAGGGCATCGCCGCCGACCTCGACGATTTCGCGGACGAGGCCATGGCCGCGGCCGTCACCAAGTCCACGGATTTCGACGCGGAGTTCACGACGTTCGAGAAGGCCATGCGGCAGCTGGCCGAGAGCAAGACCGCGGACCTCGTCCCGCGCGCGCCCGTGGTCACGATCATGGGCCACGTCGATCACGGCAAGACGACGCTCCTCGACGCCATCCGGTGCTCGCACCTTGTGGACAAGGAATCGGGCGGCATCACGCAGCACATCGGGGCCTACCGGGTGGCGGTCAAGAACCGCGCCATCACCTTCGTCGACACGCCCGGCCATGAGGCGTTCACCCAGCTCCGGGCCCGCGGGGCCAAGGTCACGGACATCGTCGTCCTCGTCGTCGCCGCCGACGACGGGGTCATGCCCCAGACCAAGGAGGCCATCGACCACGCCAAGGCCGCCAGCGTTCCCATCATCGTGGCCCTCAACAAGATCGACAAGCCCGAGGCCAACCTGGACCGCGTCAAGCAGCAGCTGTCCAAGGAAGGCCTCCTCGTCGAGGACTGGGGCGGCAAGACGATCAGCGTGGCCGTTTCCGCCCGCGACAAGAAGAATATCGAAGACCTCCTGGAGATGATCCTTCTCCTGAGCGATATCCTGGAGCTCAAGGGGAACCCCAAGGTCCCGGCCCAGGGCGTCGTCCTCGAGGCCCAGCTCGACTCCCAGAAGGGCCCCCTGGCGACCGTGATCATCCAGCACGGCACCCTCCTCCCCGGACAGGCTTTCGTCTCGGGAACGGCCTCCGGTAAGGTCCGGGCGCTCTTCGATGACAAGGGCAAGACCTTGAAGAGCGCCGGTCCGTCCATGCCGGTCGAGGTCATGGGTTTCTCGGAGGTGCCCGAGGCGGGCGACTTCTTCCAGGTGACGGGCGATATCATCGCCGCCAAGAAGATCGTCGAGTTCCGCCAATCCCGGGTCAAGAAACAGGAGCAGGTTCGGCCCGAGCACTTCACGCTCGACGACCTCTTCAAGCGGATCGAGGTGGGCCGGGCCAAGGAACTGACCCTGGTCATCAAGGCCGATGTCCAGGGTTCGGTGGAGGTGCTGTCCGAGATCATCCCGCCCCTCGGCACGGATAAGGTCGGCATCAAGATCGTTCACCAGGCCACCGGAGGGATCACCGAAGCCGACGTCCTCCTGGCCTCGGCCTCCAACGCCATCGTCATCGGCTACAACGTCAAGCCGAGCCCGAAGATCCTCGACCTGGCCAAGAAGGAAGAGGTGGAGATCCGCGCCTACTCCATCATTTACCAGCTGACCGACGATATCAAAAAGGCCATCGTGGGCATGCTCGAGCCGGTGATCAAAGAGACCTTCCAGGGCCGGGCCGAAGTCCGGCGGGTCTTCCAGATCCCGAAGGTCGGGGCCATCGCCGGCTGTTACGTCCAGGACGGGAGGATCACCCGGAACGGCGAAGTCCGCGTCCTCCGCGGCAAGGAGATCGTCCACCAGGGGCGCGTCTCCTCCCTCAAGCACCTCAAGGAGAACGTGACGGAAGTCAAGAAGGACTACGAGTGCGGCATCGGCATCGACAAGTTCAGCGATTTCCAGCCGGGCGACACGATCGAGGCCTTCATCAAGGAAAAAGTCAAGGCCGTCTAAGGTCTACGCGGGATTCCGATGATTGTCGGTGTTCTGACCATCGAAATCTTTTTCCCCTGCGCCCGCTCCCTCAAGGACAAGCGGCGGACCCTCCACGGATTCAAGGAGAGGCTCAAGGGCCGGCACAACGTGGCCGTCGCCGAGCTCGATTACCAGGACAAGTGGCAGCGGGCGCGCCTCGGGATCGTGACCGTCAACAGCCAGGCTTCCGTCGTCGAGGATCTCCTGAACAGGATCCTCTCGGAGGCCCGGAACCTCGGGGACGGCGAGGTCGTCCACCACGAGATCCAGTATCTGTGACCCCGACCGGAAGGAGGAGCCATGTCCAAGCCCGGAATGAGGACCCGCCGGGTCGCCGAGCTCATCCAGGAAGAGCTCAGTCGCCTCATGATCCACGAATTCCAGGACCCGGCCTCGGGATTGGTGACGGTCACCCGGGTCGAGATGACGCCCGATCTCCTCGAGGCCCGCGTCCACCTGAGTGTCTTCGGCGGCGACCCGCAGGCGTTCCTCGACCGGCTGGAAAAAAACAAGGGTCATATCCGGAAGACGCTTGCCTCCCGCATCAAATTGAAGTATAATCCAGCGCTATTTTTTTCCCTGGACGAGGGTCCGGAATACGCGGAAAAAATCGACCGTCTGATCGAGCGAGTGAAGAAGCATGACATCTGACCCGAGACATGAGATCGCCTCCCGGATCCGGGAGTCCCGGCGCATCGCCGTGACCTCCCACCTCCGGCCCGACGGCGATTCGATCTGCACGGCGCTGGCCCTGAGCCTGATGGGCGACCTTCTCGGCAAGGCGGTTGAGGTCATCAACAGGGACAACACCCCCTTTCCTTTCGTCCACTTCCCGGACTCCGAGAGGATCCGGATCGGGCAAATCGACCCGGCCCGGTTCGATACGGTCATCCTGCTCGAGTGCGCCGATGTGTCCCGGTCCGGCCAGGAACATCTGGAGGGGGCCTTCAAGATCAACATCGATCATCATTACTCGAACACCCCGTATGCCCGGATCAACTGGATCCAGCCCCAGGCCTCGGCCGTAGGGGAAATGGCCTTCGAGCTCAGTGCGTTTCTAAACGTCGCCGTAACGCCGGAGATCGCGAACCATCTCTATTGCGCCATCGTTTCGGACACGGGCTCGTTCCAGTTTTCCAATACGACGGCCAAGGCCCTCGAGGCCTGCACCAACCTGGCCAAGATCGGCGCGAGCCCCATCCGCGTCTCGGAGCTCCTCTTCAACAACAATCCGCCGGAGAAGATCAAGCTCCTGGGACAGGTCCTGTCCACGTTGACCATGAACAAGAAGGGCAACATCGCCATCATCAGCATGTTCAAGAGGGACCTGGAGGCGCTCCACCTCAGGGAGGTTGACACGGAGGACATCACGACCCTGGCCCGGTCCATCAAGGGCACCGAGATGGTCATGTTCTTCAAAGAGATGGACAAGGACACTTTCCGCGTCAGCCTGAGGTCGAAGGGCCGGGCCAACGCGGCCCGGGTGGCCGAACATTGGAGCGGCGGCGGACATGTCCACGCTTCGGGGTTCACGGTCTACGGCCCGTACGAACGCCTGATCCGGGAGATCCCCGAGACTGTCGAGGAGCTCCTGGAGAAGTACGCCGCCGGGACGACGGACGTTTCCGAATAGCGGCCCCGGCCGCCGGTCCCGGAGCGCCATGGACGGACTCCTCATCATCGACAAACCCAAGGGCTGCACGTCCCATGATGTCGTTCTCAGGGTCCGGAGGCTCCTGGGGACGACGAGGGTCGGCCACGGCGGCACCCTGGACCCCGACGCGACCGGTGTCCTCCTCGTGGCCATCGGCCAGGCCACACGGTTTTTCCCCTTCCTCTCCGGCCACGATAAAACCTACGAGGGCAGGATCCGGCTGGGTTTCGCGACGGACACCTACGATGCCGGGGGACGGCCCACGTCTGAGGAATGGACGGGCGACTTCCCGGGCGAGGCCGCCGTCGCGGCGGCCATGAAGAGCCTCGAAGGTGAAATCCTCCAGGTCCCTCCCCCCTATTCGGCCAAGAAGCTCGGAGGGAAGCCCGCCTACAAACTGGCCCGGGCCGGGAAGGATTTCGTCCTCAAGCCCGTCCGCGTCGGCGTGCGGATGTTCAAGCTCGACAACTATGAGCCCCCGTTCCTCGATTTCGCCGCGGCCTGTTCACCGGGGACCTACATCCGTTCCCTGGCCCATGACCTGGGCCGCGCGCTCGGCTGCGGCGGTCATCTCCACAGCCTCCGCAGGACCTCGTCGGGACCCTATGCCCTCGACGCCGCGATCCCCCTCTCCGAGGTCGAGAGGGCCGCGTCCGAGGGCCGGGCCGGCCGACTCCTGATCCCCCTCGAGGATTTGCTTCCCGGCACGCCGGCCGTCGTCCTTCGCCCCGAGGCCGCGCCCAGGGTGGCCAACGGCTCCCCTCTCCTGCGCACCCACCTGGCGGAATGCCCCGCCGGGACCTTCGCAGCCGCGGGGGAAACGCCGGTGTTCAAGGTTTTCGACTTCCGGGGGAAGCTCCTGGCCCTGGCCCGGCCATCGGCGGCAGGGGACGCGCTCCTCCCCTTTCTCGTCCTCCCCTGACGTCCCCCGGTCTTTTTTTCATCCCCCCCGCGCCGCGCTCGGACAAAAAAAGCCGGCCTGAGCTTGAATTTTGTACCGAGCTATTGTATGTTAGTCCGGTTATGAGGCTGAACAAAGGTCAAATCGAACACTTGGCCTCGGTGATTTTGAGAAGCCTGGCCAAGGA
>Ga0315281_10008144_pt1 | contig 14660 bp, 15 predicted proteins | sample YL17G07_0_MG_FD_204540 | JGI IMG/M metagenome (GOLD analysis project Ga0315281, IMG submission 204540) | Sediment microbial communities from Yellowstone Lake, YNP, Wyoming, USA - YL17G07_0 | ecosystem: Environmental > Aquatic > Freshwater > Lake > Sediment | place: USA: Wyoming | collected...
TTCCGGTGAAGTTCACGACCGGCTCTGCAAACTGCACGCAGGCAAACCTGTAGTGACCATCGGTTTTGGCCCGGACTTTGCAGTGCTCCGGTCCCGTGGTGTGCTCATGAACATCCCCAGAATGGTTCGGGACCTCAGAAATGAGATTCCCGGCGGCGGTATCAGTGGTGGCGGACACCTTGTAGTGGGCAGCATCAAATTTGTTGAAGGCATGCGTGATGTGGTGCTCGAAGCCCTCATCAGCAAAATAGGGGAAGCACAAATACAAAAATGAAAAATTTGCCGTATTTTTTAAAAAAATCCGATGAAAATACCGCAAAAAGCCCGGAATGCTCATTAATCTGGTGCACGATATTCAGTGTAATCTGCGTGCCAGATGCATTCTTTCAAGTCAGAATAGGAGTTCAGTAGAGCAAAAATGACCTATTCATAACCTGAAGAATCAGATATATATATATACAAAATGATCTAAATGAGTTTTAAATGCTGAGGCATAAGATGTCAACAACAAAAAAATTACGTGAAACGTATAACGAGACCCAGCACAAAATTGTTCTCTACCTCAATTCGGGTATAACCAAGGGAAAACATTATTTTAAATCAAAATATATTGCAAAAGAACTTGGTCTATCTCCAAAAGAGGTTGGAACAAATATGGCGATCCTTGCAGATATCTGTAAGGAACTCGACATTATCCGCTGGAGCTATTCGAACAGTACGACGTGGATGGTCACGCCGAGGGCGATTTGAGAATAACGCCTGTCATTTTTTTTATCATGGTAAAACTTCTTGAATTTGAATCCGAGATAGAATTTGTCGCTGATATCAATGACTACAAGGACTGCCTGATGTCCCAGGACCCGACACAGGATAACCCGAATGCCCTGTGGTTTAACATTGATATCCCGAAAGGCCACATACTGAAATCCGGGGACCGTGTCCGGGTCACCGTTGAAAAGATCTGAATTCATTACCGGAACGGGTCTTTTAAAACCTGATCTATCAGGCGATTATTCTGTTTTTGCGTACGGCTGCAACGACAGGTATTCTCTTTGACAAGCAGAAAAATTTTATCTCTTCATATCCGCATGAAATGATGAATGAGGATGAAGAATTTTTTTTTATCGCTGAAATTATACCAAAGTTTAAATCCCGGTGGATTTACATTTGATTAATGTTCGCACATGTCAGGATACTTGCCTGCGAAATAGCTTTTCTGGTTCTTTTAATGTTTCTGTGTGGCTGTATATCAACGAGTATCGGTGAGGTTGGTTACGCAAATGACGCGATTACAGCGAGTATTAATAATCCGAATGGACCTTCTGATGCATTCGTACAGGCCACGATATATCGTGTGGTTGGTCTTTCGCAACAGGAATATTCAGTTGTCATGACATCAGCGAAACTGAACACAGGTGGCAATACAGTCCTGATTCCGGTCGTACTCTCACCAGGAAACTACAAACTCAAAATGTACCTTATCCAGAACGGCGAACGCAAAACTGCGGTTATCCGGGATATCGTGGTCTAAGTGCCGGACGTCTGGTTAAGAGAGCTCCTGGAAGCAGCCCGGGGGCAGACTCCTGCGGACAGTGTGTTCAGAAACGCCCTGATATTCAACCCCTTTTTCTGTGGCTGGGAGTCTGGATCCCTTGCGGTTAAAGACGGGCAGGTACTGGGTATCGGCAACTACACCGGAAGAACAGAGTATGATCTCACAGGCTCGTACATTGTCCCCGGCCTGATCGATTCGCACGTCCATATTGAGAGCTCGCTCCTTGCGCCCCGCGAGTATGCCCGCATGGTAGTGCACCACGGCACGACCACCGTTGTTGCCGATCCGCATGAAATCGCAAACGTTGCCGGTACCCGGGGAATTGATTTCATGCTTTCCCAACGGGACGGTGCGGTCATCGACATACTGTACCTCCTTCCCTCCTGTGTACCTGCGACGCCGGATGACGTGGGTGGCGCGATACTCAAAGCCCGGGATCTCAGGCAGTTTGCCGGTCGTGATGGTGTCTGCGGGCTTGGTGAGATGATGGACGTTCCCGGTGTCCTTGCCGCAGATTCCTCTATCCTGGAAAAACTCCAGCTCTGTTCTGTCCGTGACGGTCACGCTCCACTTCTCACAGGAAATGATCTCAACGCGTATATCCTTGCGGGCCTGCAGAGTGACCATGAATGTACCGGACTGGATGAGGCAAGAGAGAAACTCCGGCGCGGGATGTACATATACATCCGTGAAGGATCAACCGAACGAAATATTGCCGACCTTATAGATCTGGTGACACCGGATACCGTCTCCCGTTGTTGTTTTGCCACAGATGACTGCCATGCGGATATGCTGTCTGAGGGAGGGCATATCGACCGGTGCGTGAGGCGGGCTGTCCAATGCGGGCTCACACCGGAACTTGCCCTGCGAATGGCAACGCTCTCGGCCGCAGAACGGTTCGGGCTGTCTGATCGCGGAGCTTTGACCCCGGGGCGTCGGGCAGATTTCTGTGTCATTGATGACCCGCGAAGTTTCAGGGTAAAAAACGTGTTTGTACTGGGAAATGAGATCGTCGACCCTGTGCAGGTTAATCCTCCACCCTTTTTTTCACCATTTCCCGGCAAAGCTCCCTCTGCCGATGACATACATCTCGATGGATGCGGTGAAGCCCGCGTAATCGGGCTCGTCCCTCTCCAGATTCTCACTACTTCTCTGCGATACACTGTTACAGCACAGGATATACCTGATTTCGGGCGGGATATCCTGAAAGTTGTCATCTGTGACCGGTACCGTGATGCGCCGTGCGGTGTCGGACTTGTCCATGGTTTCTCGCTGAAGAGGGGAGCAATTGCATCGAGTATTTCTCATGATGCTCATAACATCGTTGCTGTAGGGGCTAGTGATGAGGAAATCCTTTCTGCGATGAATGAAGTCATCCGCTCGCGGGGTGCGATGGTTGCTGTTGTGGGGAGATCAAAGACCATACTCCCGCTCGATTGCGGCGGGCTGATGTCAACGCTGCCTTACCCGGATGTGGTTGCGCAGTTACACGATCTGCGTGACGAGACAGAAAAGATGGGAAGTATCAAGGATCCCTTCATGTATCTCTCGTTCCTTGCACTCACTGTTATCCCGGAACTAAGGATTACGATAAGGGGCATGTTTGAAGTCAGGGAATCCCGAAATGTCCCGCTGTTTGTGGAGTGAGATCGGGGGCAAAAATTGACCCGTTCCAGCAGCTGATTTTCGCGTTTTAAATTTGTATAAACGCGTTCACAAACAAGAGTTCACATTCGAACCATGAAAATTGTTGTATCCGGATGGGATGAGAGAATGGTATTTTTGTATCCTCTTTATGATGAACCCCGCTGCCCCCGAAGGGACGCCCCCGCGGCGGATCATTGAGGAAGACTCCAAAAAAGCCTTCCTCGCCCTGCCGTGCCTCGGAGAGGCCCTGAGGCGGGGAACCCTCGCAATAACAATGATTTCATCGAAAAACGTCCAGAAGCCGGATAAAACCGCTGCATAGTTCCGGTATTTGCCACGTGCCTGCCCGATGACCATTCAGAACAATGTAATGCCAAAAACGGCCGCAAGCAGGAGTATGATGAGCGGCTGGTGCACAAGATATATGATCAGGGAATGCCGTCCCAGGAATGCGAATGGTTGTTCAAAAAATACCGGGATCCCGGGGAGAGCGAATCTCCGCTTACCCTCCGGATACAGGTACTCACCAAGTCCCATACCGGACAGCACGATGCCAAACCAGGGAAAAAGCGGTTCGTAATCCACCGACCAGAAGGCCGCCGGATGAATACCAAGAGGCAGGAGCCAGACCGGGCCATTAACATTGGCAAGAAAAGAACCGATCGCGATGAAGAGAAGACCCAGCACAAGGTTAAATTTTTTAAACCGGAAAAAGAGGGGGGATATCATTATGGAAATACCAATCAGGTGCAGGATCCCAAATACGATGAAACCTTCCCCGATATAAAGCCAGGTCCCAGCGGTGACAAGAAGTCCGACAAGAAAAATTCCTGCTCCTCTTGACACAAATTTGAGCGTGAGCTGATGGCCCTGGATCTTTGATACTGCTCTCGACCTGCTGATGGTGAGCGATATTCCGACAATCAGGAGAAATAATGATGCAGTTGTAAACGCAAAATACCGCCAGAATCCGGTATACACCTGAATGATAAAGATCTGAAAATAATTGAGATCGAAAAGCGTATGAAAGAGCACCATCATGAGAATAGCGATACTGCGGGCCATATCAATCTCAGGGTATCGGGATGCCGCATCCATGTACATGCATCGTCGCTGTTGTGCCATATCTGTTTTGATGGACCGGGATCAGCCTTCCCGTTTTACGGGTTTGCAATATTCCTTAAACCGGAGAAACAATGTATTTCTTGCACGTTTATTCACAGGATGGATGCGTATGGTAAAACGAAGGGATGAACATATCATTGAGGCGATTGGACGGAGTCGTATTGTCATCAGGGATGGCAGAGTTGTTGAAGTCGGCGAGCCACAGATTTCCGACTGTCCCCTGGCAAAACGATTTGCTCTCCCGATTCCTGCAATAACAAAAGACGCGATTAAAGCAAACATCGAGCACCGGATCGGGGCATTCGGGATGTGCACACCGGACAGGGAAGTATGCGATACCCGTGAATTTGTCGGCTTCGGTGCGTCGGAATTATTGAGCTTTGGTCTTTTTTCGGGATTAATTGACGCCGCTGTTCTTGCATGTGATGGTGCCGGAACCGTCATCGCAACAACACCCGAAATGGTCCAGGGAATCGGGGGCAGGATGTCCGGGCTCGTAAAAACATCCCCCTATAAAACAGTCATTGACAGGATTGAGCAGGGCGGTGGCCTGGTTCTTGACCGGGAACACGCCCGGATCGATCAGCTGGCCGGGGTCGCTCTCGCAGGTGCCGAAGGTTACAGGAACATCGCGGTCACGGTTGCCAGTCCCGGGATCGCAGAATCTATCCGCAGGATACATCCTGATACATTCATCTTTGCGGTCCATGTGACCGGGCTCTCCTGTGGTGAAGCCGAAGTGCTCGTATCGGTATCAGATCTTGTAACTTCCTGTGCCTCAAGGAGTATCCGTGAAATAGCAGGGGCCGGGGCACTTCTCCAGGCTGGTATAACGATTCCGATTTTTGCCATGACACAGAAAGGGAAATTACTGATACTTGAAAAGATCCGCCAGTCAGACGAGCAGATCCTGATCAAAACAACCCGGCTTCCCGACCTTGGCGATAACCAGCCATGTCCCCTTGTGTAATACTCTGTTTCCGATAACTTTTTTTTTAAAATACTTCAATTGGGAATGGGTAAACCACTGCAATTCAGATTGTTGAATTAAAAAAAATCCGGGTTTTCCTCTTTTTATGGCAGAATCAGCAGTGCAGTCATCAAAAGACCGCGGGCATGTCTTGTTTGACCAGAAATGCTATAATTGTGTATACGAGAACATATAAACAAGTATATAATTTCTTGAGCTTTTAATCGAGTAAGGGAGATTGCGATGAATGAGCCACCGTTGGATAGAAACGAAAGTATCATAGATATTTACGTTTTAAGTATCAGTGAATCAATAGCCCCGCAGCTTACGGAGCACCTGGAAGAAAAGGGATACCGGGTAACTCTCTTTTCCGATAGCACACGCCTTCTGGAGATACTTAAGGATGGAAAGCCCAACCTCCTGATCTGCGACACTTCGACCGTAGAAGATGGTTTTGAGGTCTGTCGGCGGATCAAGGCGGATAATGACCTCTGGGTTATCCCGGTTCTGATTTTTACCAGCGCAACCACACTGACGGATCTTCTGAATGTCCTTGACTGCAACGCGGACAACTTCCTCGCTTATCCTTCGGATCTTCCCTATCGCCTCTCACTTATTGAAAGCATGCTCATAACGCCGGTTGAGCGGCAGACTCCCTATCTGATCAAGACGCAGTTCAAAATCAATCACGAAGACAGGATCTATGTTGTTTCTGCCAGTCGGCGGAAAATCCTTGAGTTCCTTCTGTCCTCCTTCGAAATTGCAGTCAACAAATCTTCTGAGCTGTCAGAATCAAACATGGAAATTCAAAGGCTGACCGAATCTGCAGAAACCTTAGAAGAAAGTGTCACTGAACATACAGTTGTCATCGATCTCCTGAATGCATCCATCAAACAGAAAGAACAGAAAATTATCGCACTGACCAGCGAAAGCGCAGAGAAGGAACGTGCTCTCAGTAAAAAAACAGAAGATATGAGAAAGCTTGCAGAAGAACTTGACGCGGATAAGACTATCAGTGGTGCAAAGGACGATACTATCCGCTCCATGAGCCGGGAGAAAGAGGAGATAGAGTCATTTCACCGCTCGGAAATCGACGCTCTCCGGCAGCAGGTTTCAGGATTATTAACCCAAATCGACACTGCGAAGGCAAGACTTGATTCTGTTCAGCGGGAAGTCGAAGAGGAAAAAACCCATTGTATCTCATTGCAGGGCACCCTCCAGGAGACCATCACCCAAAAAGATCTGGCAGAAAATACCCTCCACACTCTCATACCTGAACACGAACAGCTGAAAGCTGCGCTCGAAGAGGAGAAGAACCGGGCGATCTCTGCAGAGCAGGAAATTCTCGTAGTAACGCAGGCCAGAGCGCAATCCGAACAGGATCTTCACGAGAAAATTTCTGGTCTTGACCAGACTATACAACAAAAGGTTTCAGATCTGATCCAGCTGAAAACAGAACTGGAAACAGAAAAAAACACGAGAATATCAGGAGAAGAACACCTGGCATCCCTCATACAGGAAAAAGACCGGTCGGAGTCATCGCTTCAATCCGCAATCAATGATCTCAACGGGCAGCTTAACGCTCTTCAGGAAGAATACAGGACCGCCTTCACCGCTCTTGAAACTAAAGAGAACATGATAAAATCCCTTGAAGGAAATCTTGCGGAATCCGAATCTGAGAAGGAAAAAACTGAAGAGAAAATGAGAGCAGACCAGGTTTTGTACAATAAAACTCTTACAGAACTGAACCAGGCTCTTGCAAAAACAACTGCAATCGGTTCATCTCTTGAAACGGATCTTGATGCTGTAAAAACCCAGGCCAGGACATATGCCGATGAGCTGGCTCTGGCATTACAGGGAAAAGAAAGATCGGAGTCATCGCTTCAATCCGCAATCAATGATCTCAACGGGCAGCTTAATGCTCTTCAGGAAGAATACAGGACCGCCAGCACCGCACTTGAAACTAAAGAGAACATGATAAAATCCCTTGAAACGGATCTTGATGCTGCAAAAACCCAGGCCAGGACATATGCCGATGAGCTGGCGCTGGCATTACAGGGAAAAGAGGGATCCGGACAACAGGTTCGTTCCCTGTCTGGCGAGCTGGGTCAGGCTAAAGAAGCACTTGAAAAGAAAGAAAGCCTGATAAAATCACTCAGGGAAAATCTCGCCGGTGTCGTTTCAGAGAAGGAAAAAACCGAAGAACGGGTCAAAACAGACATGGAGTCGTACAAAACGACGTTCATACGACTGAAACATGATCTTGATGAAACGCTTACAAGCCGAAGGACGCTGGAAAAAGATCTTGCTGCTGTAAAAACACAGAATATGGCATATGCACAAGAACTGACTCAGGCAACCCGCGGCAAAGAGCAATCCGAACAACAGGCACGTCTGCTTGTTGACGAACTTGAACGGCTAAAGGCAGAGATTGATACCGAGCGGCGTCTTCACCGCACCTCAAATGAAAACCTGGAATCAGCCGGGCAGACCCGCCAGCGCTTCGAACAGGATCTCCGCACCTCTGCTGATGAGCTGAATGCACTTAACGCACGACTGGAAAACGAACGGAATCTGAGACTCATTGCTGAAGAAAAGACACATGCAGCCGCCCTGGAACAGAAACGTCTCGAAGAAGAACTTCATGCGGTAACTGAAGAGCTGGATCATCAGGAACAGGATCGGGCGCTGAAGATCCAAAATCTCAAAAAGGATCTTGAAACTGTTTGTGATCTGCAAAAATCCCTTGAAGAAGAGGTGAATATCCTTAATAAGGAAAAGGTAAAGGCAGAACAGCAGGTTCAGGCTCTTACGCTGGAACTTGATCAGGCAAGGACCGCGCTTGCCGATGAATGGGAGGACCATATGACCAGTGACGAACGACTTGCTGCCGCCGTTCTGGAACGACAACGGCTGCAACAGTCTCTCTCACAGACAGATCTGGCTGGAGCAGAGAAAGAAAATATTCAGAAAATTGTCGCAAAGGAGCCGGATCTGCCCGTAAAAATTGACCCGGCATCCCATTCGCTTGAACTGGTAATACATCCCGACGAACAGACGCCTCCCGTTTCACGAGATGAACCTGCTTCCCGTGAGCCTTCAGCGGGTGGCGAAATATCGGGAATGGATATCAGGAATCTCAATTTTTCCGGTATTGAGGACCTCTTTGAAGAAGATGAACCGGTGCCTCAACCCGCTCAAGACAGCGAAGCCAAAGCGGGCGGAAACAACGAGGAATTCTCATCAGAAACCGGCTCTTTTGATGCTGGTAGAGAAGAGCCTGGATTCGAAGATGATGTATGTGACGAGATTGAACCAGAAGAAGAACCAGGACAGGATTATGAAGTTCCGGATGGTGCCGGCGCGATTCCCGCTCCTGCTTTCTCGTTTAACCGCAGGCAGTGGTTAGGTCTGATTAAGTGGGCTCATCATTCAGCAGCACTTTCCCGGGATCAGCGGTTACAGATTATCAGGATGGGACGTTTGATCCAGAAGAACCGCAGGCTGACCGGAGAGCAGGAAGACCAGATAAGGGAGATGATCTCCCTGGTTCGGGCACTTGGCTACAGGCCGGAATAAAAAATTTAATGTAAACCCATATTTTACGTTTTTAAATAACATAATTGACAGTGAATTAATTAAAAAATAAAAATTAGTGAACCGTAAAATTCCATTAAAAAGGTTTTTTCATTCGGAATCGTCTATTATTTCCCATAAACTGCAGGTCCATCCAGTGCAAGAACGGTACGGTTTCACATCAAGGAAACACGACAAGATGCAATCATGGAAACGCGGTTCCCTGACATTACTGGCCGGGATGCAGAGTCAGGCTCATATCCTTAAAAAGAAGGAATTGATTCAATATCATGGCATTCATAAATCTGATGCACTGAAGATTTTTGGAGTGATAGCAAACTTTTTTTGGGTTACCCATTAACATTGTCTGCATGAGCATGGATACCGGTTTTGAACTTTCGCCAAAGAAAGTTGAATATATCAAGTTCATAAACGGGAAAAACGGTCCTGTGAAGACAAATACTATAGCCGCCGGGTTTGGTGTAGACCCGTCAACTATTACAAAAACGATTGTTGAGCTTGCCGATGAGGGACTTCTGGTTTACGTCCCCTACCATGGGGTATCTCTTTCGGCAAAAGGAGAAATTACAGCACAATTCCTGATAAAAAGGCACAGGATACTCGCCCTGGCCTTGACGCATTTTGGTCTTTCACATGAAAAGGCATGCCTTGAGTCTTCAAGATTTGAGAGTTTTGTATCGAAGGATGCGATAGATCAGATGTGCAGGGCCATGGGACATCCAAAAAAGGGTGTGTGCGGGGATATTACGCATGATGACAGTTGCCTTGAGGTATGAACCCGGGACAGGGACGTTTTCCAGTTGAAACAGTATACTCTCCATCCCCGTCAGTCTTCGGATTGGTAGCCTGAAAAGTGCCGGACATTTTTTTAGTCCAGAATTTCTTATTAAAATAAATTTTGGGCAAGCTCCAAAATTCTCACAACTATTATATGCAGAACCTGCGAATTAGATTTGCAGAAAAGGCTTACGATATCGGGAGGATTGCAATCCAAATGGTACAAAAACATTACAAAACGATTCTGCTGATCGCGGCTACAGCAATTGTTATCGCTACAGTTGTCGGAACCGGCTGTCTGACCAGCTCGCCGGAGGCTGGACAACCAGGCAATATACCCGCTAATCCATCCCAGGGACCCACATCGTATCCCGGCGTATCCGGCTCAGCACCACCAGCAAATTCCGGTCACGGTGACAAAGTTCAGGTAATCACCTCATTTCGCCCGTTCACGCTCCTGGTCGGACCCATTGGTGGAGATCACATAACAATTACCCAGATACTTCCTCCCGGGGCTGATCCTCACGATTATGAACCGACACCAAACGATGCAGTGGCTCTTAAAAGCGGAAGGATCTTCTTCTATGCCGGGCCGTTTCTCGAACCCTGGGCAGCAGATCTTGCAGCCTCGTCAAACCCTGACATACAACGTGTGACCTTTGCCGATGCTATCCCGGGATCTGCATACGATCAGATGAAAAGCCAATATGCGGACTTCCCGGATATGACCCAGGACCCGCACCTCTGGTTATCACCACAGCTTACCGAGTACTATGTAGCCTATGTCGCCCGCCGGTTATCTGAAACAGACCCGGAAAATGCGTCCGATTACCAGAATAATGCTGCAGTATTTGAAAAACGGCTGAAGCAACTCGATTCCGATTATACGGCAGGGTTTTCAAACTGTACCACCAGAACATTCCTCAGCTCACATGCCTTCCTTGATTATATTGCGGCGGCATATAACCTCACACCGATCTCCATTGCCGGGATGAGCCCTGATGCCCAGCCGTCCATGAAACAGATGTCAGCTATCGTTGAAGAGGCAAAGGCACACAATGTCAGAGGAGTCCTCGCGGAGCCGGATGAAGCAGAAGACCTGAGTAAATCCATATCTGCTGAACTCAATCTTCCCGTATATTCCTTCAGAACAATGGAGGTACTCCCGGCGGGTCCCTTGACGGCGGAAGATACCGACTATGTGGCGATCATGGAGAATAACCTGCAGGAAATGAAGAAAGCAATGCTATGCCAGTGATACTTCCGGGAAGTGAGCGGGTCTGTCTCACCCTGAACAATGTCTGGTTTGCTTACGGGGCAAATCCTGTCCTGGAAGATGTATCTCTTTCGATCCGCCAGGAGGAGATCGTGGGAATTGCCGGGCCGAACGGTTCGGGGAAATCCACCCTCATGAAGGTTATGGTCGGCCTCCTGAAACCCGATAAGGGCACGGTTTCATTTGCCTGCCATATCGATGAATGCGAGGGAGTGACCCCCTGCAGGCCCTGCATCGGCTATGTTCCCCAGAACCCGGTCATCAGGCAGGAACGATTTCCGGTTACTGCCCGCGAGATCATTGAAATGGGAACGTTTGGCCAGATAGGACTGTTCAAACGCATGAATTCCGACAGCAAGAGGGCAGTCGATAATGCAATCGCAGAAGCAGGTCTCGGTTATGTGGAGCACGAATTGTTTTCCGACCTCTCCGGTGGTCAGCAGCAGAGAACCCTGATTGCCCGTGCTCTCGTCGGCAGACCGCACATTATCGCACTCGATGAACCCACAAACGGTATCGATGCCCAGAGCAAACAGGAATTCTATACCCTTGTCAGTCACCTGAACAAAGTGCACCGGATTACGGTCCTGATGATCCTGCACGACCTGCCCGATCTGGCGGCGCACGTTGAAAGGGTCATATTCCTGCAGCGGAAGGTGATCTATGACGGTCCGTCCGCGAGTCTTAATGCAGAAGGCCTGTGGAACCTGATGGTAACGGCAGGCAAAATCACCTGAGAGCAGACCATGGTCCTTGAGTTTTTATCCTACCAGTTCGGAATCCGCGCCCTGATAGGTGGGCTGATCATCGCAATCACCTGTTCGAGCCTCGGGGTGTTCCTCGTCCTCCGGAGGCTTTCCCTCATTGCAGACGGGCTGAGTCATGTGGCGTTTGGCGGGATTGCTCTTGGGTTATTCACGGGAATTTATCCGCTATATACGGCTGTTGTCGGAGTGGTACTCGGGTCATTGGGTATACATGCACTCGGTAAATTACGGGTGGCCTCGGATGCGGCAATAGCGATCATGTTTGCGTCAGGGCTCGCCATTGGGATTATCATGATAAGTGTCACGCAAAATGTGGCTGTTGATGTCCTGTCCTTCCTTTTCGGGACAATTCTCGGAATAAACCAGACTGACCTCTACCTTGCCGCAGCTCTCGGGGTTACCGTCATCGGTATTTTGTTGCTGTTCTGGAAGGAATGGGTTGGGATCACCATTGATGCGGAGTTTGCAAGAGTCTCCGGCCTGCCGGTGTCGGCACTGGAACTTGTTTTCACAATATTGACCGGTTTAACCGTAGTCGTTGCAATGCGGCTCGTTGGCGTGCTCCTGGTATCAAGCCTGATCGTAATCCCGGCATCCGCGGTAATACAACTGAAGATGCCGTTCAGGCAGACCGTGCTCTCCGCATGTGGCGTCGCAGTCTTCTCGGTCGTTGCCGGGTTGCAGTTGTCATTCATGTTCGACCTCGCACCGGGTGGGTCAGTTGTCCTGGTTACCATCTGTTTCTTCATCCTTGCCGCCATAGTGGCACGGCTGTTTCCGAAAATTCCGAAAAAATCATCGGGTGGCAGTTGGGATCATCAGTGTAACCGATAACCCGGGGATATCCTGCATGAAGATATCCCCCTTTTACAGACCTGGTCCTTTCTAGGGTATCAGTCGTTCAAAGAAGGTTCTCATCTGACCTGATTATTGAATAAGCGAGAGTGAATCAGATCCGATCAGTTTCATGTAACCAGCAGCCGATCGCCAGATAGAGCGATCCTGCAACCAGGATAGCGACTGTGACGCCAAGAGCCAGCCCGAAATCCCCGGCAGTGAGTGAAATATACAGCAGCCGGGCGACAGAATATATCGCAAAAAGAAGAAGAACCGCCGCAAGATAGAACCCGATAAGCCCGAGTGCTCCCGTGACTACCAGATCATCCATAGAGAAGGTGGGCATTTTCCGGGTATAAACTGTTGGGTTTTTGGGATTGTCGTATCCCTTACCGGTCAAGATACCGGGCAAGTACCTGATCGTAGAGCCTCTTTACATTGTCTTCTGTCTTCTGCATCCCGGGAAATCCTGTATAGCCGGGCTGCTGCGCGATCGGGATATCGGTTGACAAATCGAGCCGGTACTGGCTTTGTGAATGGAACCAGCTCTTCTTTTCATAATACCACGAGAGGTATTCCTGTTCCGTCTGCCCGGGGGTGGGGATAAAGAGGGCATGCCGCTTGCCAAGTTCGGCTATCTCCATCATTGACGTGTAGCCTGAACGACAGATGATAAATTTTGCACGGTTCATAAGATTTTCCTTTTCCCGTGTTGATGCATAGGGGATGACCCTGCACGTATCGGATTGTTTCTGCATAGCGTGATTTCCCGGTCTGCCAAGCAGGATGACACGGCTCCCCTCAATCGTATTGACCTGGGGCAGCAGGATCTTCTCAAGCCGGGTCCTCTGGGGTTCGGGTCCGGAGATCATCACCAGATAATCGAGATCTTCTTCCCCGTCGACTTTCTGGGTACTTGTCAGGATACCGGAAAAATATACCCTCTTCTTTGTCGCTTCAGTTCCCGGGCGGGACAGTTTACCGGCAAGAGTTATCCCGTCCGGCGGGTTGTCCGGGACGATGATATGGCGGTATTTTTCATGCACCAACCCGTTCATGGCAACGGCAAGGAGTTCTGCCGGCCAGAAGATCAGGGGGAGATGGTAATGGACCTGGTGGGTGATGAAGACTGACGGGATTTCTGAGGAAAAGACTCCCAACCGGTTGTCGCTGATGATCAGATCATAGCAATCTTTTGCAAGAATCAGGTCAAGGTTCTTTCGTTCATCTGAGAGAGATTTCAGGATGAGCGGGAAGAAAGCAAAAAGTTTCGGAAGGAAAAACCGGCTCTGGCTGTAGGGGACAGGGTAATCAGGAAACTCAATACTGCGGCATCCGGGGAACTCTTGTTCCAGGACGGAGCGTGCATTCCCACACGCTGCAATCGTCACTTCATGGTTATGGTCAAGCAGATTTTTGATAATCGGTATATCCCGGGTTGCGTGCCCCAGACCCCAGTTCAGCGGCGAGACCAGTATATGCGACACCCTGTCGCCTCCATGATATTCGCTTAAGAGGTCACCTGCCCGGGTATTGAAAGATTCGACCCGTATTTCAGGATGAAGCTTTCATCAGGTGCCAAAAGATGCACATTGTGACAGTGAATATCTCACCAATCACCTTGAGCACTGTAAAGGCCAAGGGCGGAAAACAACAGTAAAAATGTGAATGATAGTTCAACGCTGGAAAAAGGGATTTTCCCAATTTTTTTTCTTACGTGACAACTGCTTTTTTGAATCGCCACCAGGCCAGCCCGAACGTGACAGCAGCAAAAACCGCGAGCCCGAGATAAGCCGTGAGGATATCAGACTGGGTATACTGGTAATGCTTCCCGAGAGCCATGAAATCCGGGCCGATGGCAAAATACCGTATGCCGGTAATCAGCAGCGTCATGGGATTATACACCGAGAGTATTTTTAGAAACTCCGGGAATGCGTCAGTCGGGTACAGGGCGTTGCTTGCAAAAAATATCGGCATCGTCAGAAGGGTGATTACTCCCTGGAGTCCTTCAGGACTCTCCATGGAAATGGCAATGGCGGCTGACAGAAAAAGGAACCCGAGAGCAAACATTCCGACAAATGCGAGGATGCCAAATACCCCGATGACGGT
>Ga0315281_10008146_pt1 | contig 14658 bp, 11 predicted proteins | sample YL17G07_0_MG_FD_204540 | JGI IMG/M metagenome (GOLD analysis project Ga0315281, IMG submission 204540) | Sediment microbial communities from Yellowstone Lake, YNP, Wyoming, USA - YL17G07_0 | ecosystem: Environmental > Aquatic > Freshwater > Lake > Sediment | place: USA: Wyoming | collected...
CGCCAGACACTGATCCTGAAGACCCAGGTCCTGGGCGCTCGCGGCGTTCTTCATCGCGTCGACCCGGCGGCGCTTGACGTCGGCAGCCGCGGGCGTGAGGCCGGGAATGCGGCCATCGGGAGGGTCGGTGATGATCGAGGTGCGGAGCGTCTTGACGGTGCGGGACCCGAACTCGCGGTAGAACGTGTTGTAGGTGCCCGTGCCGGTGTTCTTCGAGGCGGCCTGGGTCGGAGCCTCCTCATTACGGTCAGCGACCTGGCGTTCCCACGCCGCGGCTTCTTCGGGCGTGAAGAAGGCGGTGTCCTTCCACTGCGGGGGGCGTTCGAGTGGCGTGGCGGTGGCGGAGTTCCAGATGCCGTCGAAGCCGGGGTGAGCGCCGGCGTCGGTGCCGGGACGCGCGGCGAACGGACGAGCCAGGCACAGCGCGGCCAGGACCAGGAACAGCGTGGCCTGATGGACGCCGAGGCGGGTGCCGGGTGCGAAGGCCACGTTGCTGTGGATTATGCCACGCGTTCGACGAAGCAGTCGTTGTGTCCGCCAGCGAGTGCGCGTACACTCCGAATCTGATCGGTGCGTCTCGTTCGATTCGGCATGTGAGTGAACAGCCGTATGGTTCAACGTCATCTCAGGCGACGATCGCTGGCCCGAATCGCTGCTCCGGCAGCGGTGCTCGCCTGGGGAACACTGCTTCTCGCATCGCCACAGTCCGCTCGGAAGGTTGCCGGCACGAAGTGGACTGTCGGTCGAACGCCGGACGGACAGCCGGACCTGCAGGGCATGTGGACGAATTACGACCCGACACCATTCGAACGACTGAGTGCTGGAGAAGAACGTCCGCGGGAGCCGGCTGTGAGCACCGCCGACTGGCTTGTGCAGGACAGTCCCATCAGTCGCCGGCGGCCGTCGATGGTGGTGGACCCACCGAACGGGAGAGTTCCGCTGAAGCGGGAGGCGATTGAACAGAGAGACGCGGCTCGTGCGCTGGACTCGGGCTCCCTCGAACACTACGGGCCGTGGGAGCGGTGTATTACCCGCGGCGTACCCGGATCGATGTGGCCAGGTGCCTACAATAACGGTCACCAGATTGTGCAAACGCCGGGCTACGTCGTCCTGCACTCCGAAATGATCCATGACGCTCGTGTGATTCCGTTGGATGGGCGGCCGCATCTCGGCGCTGATGTCAGGTCGTGGGACGGAGACTCGCGCGGTCACTGGGAAGGTGACACGCTGGTGGTGGACACCACCAACTTCAATGGGAAGGGCTGGATCGCGACCAATGCCGCAGCGGGATGGCTTCGAGGCATTCCGCAAAGCCAGGCCGCTCACATCGTCGAACGCCTCACGCGCGTTGACGAAGATACGATTCAGTACGAAGCCACGATCGAGGATCCAAACGTGTACACGAGTTCCTGGACCATGGCGTTTCCGTTGAACAAGGACGAGCGCTATCGAATTTTCGAATACGCGTGCCACGAAGGCAATCATGCGTTGGAAAACATGCTGCGCCTGGGCGCGAAGCCGTAACGCATGGGTTCCAGACACCCGGTCTTACGAATGGCCTTCGTCGCTGGCACGTTGCTCGGAGCGCCGGACGCGCGCGCACACCACAGCTTCGCGCCGCATTTCGATGCGAGCAAACCGGCCAACATCTCCGGGACCGTGACCCGGTTCGAGGCGCGCAATCCGCACAGCTACCTCCACATCGCCGCCGTGGACGAGAATGGCAGAACCCGGGAGTACGTCTGCGAATCGAACGGCGTCACGCAGCTCGCGCGCATCGGGCTCACGCCCGCGCTGCTCGCCGTCGGCACCAGCGTCCGGGTCAGAGGATCCATGTCGCGGCACAGCCCCTACATGTGCTTCTTCAGCAGCGTGGAGTTCGCGGACGGCCGCACGATCAGCGTCAACGGTCCGGCGGGAGCGCCGAGTCTGGCGACGCTGGCGAAGCGGACGGACATCTTCGGCACCTGGTTGCTCGCGCCGGTGGTGACCCGGAACACGAGCGGTCCGCAGCCCATGATGCACTTCTTGACGCCGGCTGGCCAGAAGGCCGTCGCCGCCTACGATCCGTTCAAGGACGACCCGACGTTTCGCTGCCAGCCGGTCGGCGTCCGCCGCGTCTGGTCCGCGCCAGGCACGCCGCTCGAAATCGTGCGCGACGGCGCAAACATCGTGCTGCATCACGAGTGGATGGACGTGCGGCGCGTCGTGCACCTGGACATGAAGGATCATCCGAAAGGCGGGCCGCGCAGTGCGCTCGGTCACTCGATCGGCCGCTTCGACGGCGACACGCTCGTGATCGACACCGGGAACTACGTCGCGGGCGTGATGAATCAGTACGTCGAAGAGGCGGGCCAGCCGACGAAGGGGCTGCTGCACTCGGCGGCGCTCACCTCCGTGGAGCGGCTGCACCTCGACGCCGCGCGCCAGCGGCTCGTGGTCGAAATGGATTTCGTGGACACCGACTTCTTCAAGCAGCCGTTTCCGCGCACGACGACCGAGTTTGCTTCGTCAGGTGTGAAGATCGAGCCCTTCAACTGCTCGCCAGAGGGCCTGACCGGTACGACGCGAAAGTAACCGGGGTCGGGACAGGCAGGCGAGCGTCTACTTCGCCGGCAGCTTGGCCTTCAGCTCTTCCGTCCAGTTGAGGACGACAACGATGTGGGAGGAGGCCGAGGCGTTGTCGTCGCCGGCCTCTTTGATCATCAGAAATCGCTGGCCGTCGCGCGACACGTCGTACGTCCGCGCGAGGCCAGGCGTCCCCAATGTTTTCCAATCGAACAACTTGACGGGGTTTCCGTGGCTGAAACTCGACCCGGCCTGTACCACCACGGCCATGATGGAACCCAACCGCGTGCCATAGAAAAGCTCCTTGCCACTGCGCGCCCACGCCGGCCGCTGCCCATCTGCGGTCGATATCTGCCACTTGCCGCCGTTCACGTTCGGAAACGGCCGCACGTAAACCTCCCCCTTCCCCGACTCGGTCGAGGTGTACGCGAGCCAGTGCCCGTCGGGAGAAATCTCCGGATGGGTTTCGGAGAATTTCGTCTGGACCAGCGGCTCCGACGCCGGCTTCCCCACGTGAATCAGCGCGAGATCTGATCGAGCACCACGATCTCGGTTCCATCGGGAGACATTGATGGAGTGTACTGACCGTTGGCGCTCGTCGTCAGGCGCTCCACTGTTCCCGTCCCGTCGGCCTGCTGAGAGAACACGTTCGACGCAGTGGTCTTGCTCTCCACGCGCCGCGTCCGGCTTCGTCAGCACTTTGGGATCGCCGCCGCCGGCCGGCACGCTGAACAGCCCCGTCGTGCTGGCGGATGTCGCAAACACGATCGTGTCGTCCGATCCCCAACTCGCCCTGCGCGGCGCGGACCCCGTTCGACACAACGTAATCGCCGGCCCGCCCCTGACCGAGACTTTCCTGAGATCGGTCGACCCCTGAAAGAACCCGATCCACTGGCCATCGGGCGAAAAAAACGGCGCGCGGGCTCCGGTGATGCCGCGCAGCGGCTCGGCCTCGAGCTGATCGATCGCGCGGACCATCAATTGCCCGGTCGGGGTCACGTAGACCACGTGCGTGCCGTCGGGCGACACGTCGAGGCTGCGATCGGCTTGGCCGACGGAGAGCGGCTGAGCGACAGGGGTCACGATCGCCAACCGTATCGGCTGCAGCTTCGGCGCCGGCGTCACTTTCGCAACCGCCCAGAACGTGGCAGCGGCCACGCCGATCCCGGCCACCACATACGCGCCGGCGACAACGGCTCGCCGCCACCGCGGCACGCGGACGGAAGCGTTGGCTGCTGCGCCATCGACGGCAGCAGACTCGGCATCGAATCCAGCGGCCAGGGCCAGCCGTGCTTCCCCGATGTCGCGGAGACGCTGCTTCGGATCTTTCTCCAGGCATCGGCGTAGCAGTCGTTGCAACCCTGCCGGTGTCCCTTGCGGGCAGCGCCACCCAGTCGGGGTCCCTCGTCATCACGAACGCCAACGTGATGGACAGATCATCTCCGTGGAACGCTCGCCGGCCCGTCAGCATCTCGAACAGCACGACGCCAAACGCCCAGATGTCCGCGCGCTTGTCGACCGTCCGCCCCTTCGCTTGCTCGGGACTCATGTACGCCGCCGTGCCGAGGATCCTGCCCGCCATCGTCCCAGCGTGGGCCAGGGTCGGCGACGCAGTCAGGTCCGGCTGAAGCCGGACGCCACGTACGTCGTCACCTGTGCTGCCGTGGCGTCCGGCTTCAGCCGGACCCATGGCCTTGGCCAGCCCGAAGTCGAGCACCTTCACCGTGCCGTCAGCGCGGACCTTGATATTCGCGGGCTTCAGATCGCGATGAATGATCCCCTGCTCGTGCGCCGCTTCGAGGGCGTCCGCGATCTGTTTTGCGATCGGCAGCGCCTCGGCGAGTGGAATCGCGCCGCGTCCGATCCGCTGTGAGAGATCGTCGCCCTCGACCAGTTCCATCACCAGCGCGCGTACGTGGTGTCCGGCTTCAGCCGGACCTTCGACAGCCGGACCCTCCTTCAGCCCGTAGATCGCCGCGATGTTCGGAGATTCAGCGTGGCCAGCGTCTTCGCTTCGCGCGTGAAGCGCGCCAGGCGTTCCGCATCGTGCGCGAACGCCTCGGGCAGGATCTTGATCGCGACGTCGCGGTCCAGCTTCGTGTCGCGCGCGCGAAACACCTGCCCCATCCCACCTTCGCCGATCATGGCGGTGATCTCGTACGGTCCGAGCCGGGCGCCGATGGTCAGCATGTGCTCTTCTCTGAATGACCAGATAACCAGATGACTCGATGACCAAATTCATCGACGTCGTGCCGAGACGCGTGCCGGCGGCGGCGAAGGATCCGCGCTGCCCGCGTCGCGACGAAACAGCAGATGCGGAACCCCCGCGTGCATGATGTCACGTTCGTAGACGAGCCCGGCCTTCAGCATCACACGCTGCGAGGCGAGGTTGGCCGGCGTCGTGATCGCAACGATCGAGGCAAGTCCGAGATGATCGTCACCGATGCGCACGCACGCGCGCGCGATCTCGGTCGCCAGTCCCCGGCCCCAGCACTCCGGCACGAACCCGTAGCCGACCTCGACTTCGTCCACGCCTTCCACATCCAGGTGACGCAGGACGGCCCGGCCGACCACTACGCCGGTCGCCGCGTCCCGGAGGATCCACAACCCGAAGCCGTAGTCCTCCCAGTGCTCGAGGTTTTGCTGGAGATAGATCGCGGTCCCCGCCTCGTCTCGAACGCCACCCAGCAGCGCCATGAACGGTTCGTTCTGGTCCATGCGCCGCAGGTCAAGCCAGTGCTCAGAGGTCAGCCGCTCCGCCAGGAGCCGCGGCGTCGAGAACGAATCCACGTCCGAATTCCAACTTCCAAATTCCTACTTCCAAATTTCTACTGACCCGGGTGGTACTGCCTCTCCGTGTGCCCCGTCAGCTGCGCGGGATAGAAGTACACATCCCGCAGATCGCCCGTGCTGTACCGCGTCGCCTGATCGTTGAAGTGTTTCGACTTGGGATCGCCGCTCTCGCCGCCGGCCGACACCGCCTTCGCGCTCACCGTGTCGCCGAATTCGACGACGGCGACGAAGCTGTTGCCGTTGGTGCCGTACATCTTCTTGGTGCCTTTGTAGGCGCGCGCGCCGAACGAGGCGAGCGAGCCCCAGCGGCCCGAGGCGAAGCCGACGGGAATGCTCGACCCCGCGTCGTTGAACGGCTGCACGATGTCGCCGGTGAGCCGCTGGAAGCGGTTGATGTCGCCCCACGGTGTCTTCCAGCTGCCGAAATCGGCCGCGAGCTTGTCGGATGCAGCGGCCAGCGCCTCTAGGCGCTGCTCGGCCGTTGCGTTGTTCGCCATGTAGTGATCGGCGGACACGCCCGCCTTCCGCGCCTCGTCGCCCACGCGGCGGCCGAGTTCCTCGCCCCACGCGATCGCGAGCGCCGTCGGCACCGACGAAGTGGACCAGCGGTAGTCCCAACCGCGCAGGACCTTGATCGGCTCGGCCAGCTTCGCCTTCGTCGAGGCTGGCGCATGGTCGTAGGCGTTCAGGAGTTGCGGCATCAGGACGTCGAACGCAGGCAGGTAGCTGTCGAACGCCGCGGTGATGAACGAGGCCAGCGTGAAGTCATGTTTCTTGTCCAGGACGCGAATCGCGTGGACACCGCGCGCGCTTTCTTCGTTGCCGCGATCCACGTACGCCGGATAATCCGCCTTCTTCGGGCTGTTCGCGCCGGCCGCGGACCACGGCCAGTTGTTCGTGTTGTAGAGCCAGCCGTTGGGCGGGTTCAGCAAGCCGGGCGTCTCGTCGACCGAGAGCACGCCGTTCCACTCCGTCGCCGGATCGCCGCCGTCGACGGGCTTCGACCAGTCGAATTTGGCATCGCGCTTGGGGATGAAGTTGGCGTGGAAGTAGGCGATGCTGCCGTCCGCGTCGGCGTAGATCGTGTTGTTCGACGAGTTTGTGTGCAGATCCATCGTCTCTTTGTAGGCCTTGTAGTTCCTGGCCTTCGTGCGCAGGTACGACTGCTGGAGCGCCTTGAGCGGCTCCTGCATCATCCGCACGCTCACCCACTTGCCGTCGGCCTCGCGCACGACCGGCCCGTGGTGCGTCCGGTAGATCGTGAAGTCCTTCTGCGCCATGCCCGTCGCCGTCTTGTAGGGCACCGCGATCTTGCTTGCGGTCACCGAACGATCCTCGGTGCCGTAGCGATAGGTGAAGCCGTCGCCTTTCGTCGTCACCGTTTCGAGATACTCGTCGATGTTGTCGACGCCGCTCGACGTGTGCATCCATCCCGTGCGCTCGTTGAACCCCTGGTAGATGAAGAACTGGCCCCAGGTCGAGGCGCCATAGGCGTTCAGGCCCTCCTCGCTGGTCATCTGCAGCTCGGACCGGAAGAAGAACGACGTGTGCGGGTTGATCAGCAGCATCGCGTGGTGCGACGTGGTGTTGGCGGGCGCGATCGCGGCGCCATTGGAACCAGTGGGCTCCACGAAGCGGTTGAGCTCTTCGGCCGACTCGTCCCGCCGAAGCGCCGTCGGCGCAAAGGCGGAGGCCACCTTCACCGGGGTCTTCCCGTAGAACGCCTCGAGCCGATTCAGGTTCACCCGCTCGATGTCGCCGCCGATGCTGCCCTCGCTGAAGGTGAGCGCCATCCACGGCTCGAAATGCGCAATCACGCGCGGCTTCACCGCGGTGTGCGTGTGGAGGTAGTAGTTCAAGCCGCCGGCCCAGGCGTCCATCAGCTTCTTCAGCCAGTCGGGGCTTTTCTCGTATTGCGCCTTCATGTCGGCCGGGTCGATGAAGATCTTCATGCGCAGGTCGCGGTAGATCTCCCCCTCGCCCTCGGCTTCCGCCAGGCGCCCCATCGAGAGCAGGTAGTTGGTCTCGACGCGGTTGAAGTCGTCCTCGGCCTGCGCGTACATCGCGCCGAAGACGGCGTCGGCATCCGTCTTGCCGGCGACGTGGGCAATGCCCCAGTCGTCGCGGGTGATCGTGATGCCTTGGGCCTGCTTCTCCCAGGCGGTGACGTCTTTGTCTGCCGTCGGCTGCGGAGCGCACGACACGCAGGCCAGGGCCAGGACGAGCGCAAGTTTCTTCATGGACCGAATTGTGCCACGAACAACGGCCGCGATTCCTGTTAGATTTTGATCGAGGGGAATCCATGGCCGACCTTGACAACCCGCTGGCGGCGTTCATCCAGGCGGCGTGCGTGCCGCTCGACTCGGGGCACGCCTCGGGCACGCTCGATCGCGCCAATGCCATCCTGTCAGCGCACCCTGAGATCGCGACGAGCGACATCTTCGCGGCCGCGATCCTCGGCGACGATGTCGCCGTGCGGAGGTTTCTGGCGGCGGATGGGCGAACCGCCACGGCCACAGGCGGCCCGCGCGACTGGGACGCGCTCACCCACCTCTGTTTTTCGCGCTACCTCCGGCTCGATCGTTCACGGTCCGAGGGGTTCGTGCGCACCGCCACGGCGCTGCTCGACGCCGGCGCCAGCGCGAACACCGGATGGTTCGAGACGCACCATCAGCCGGAACCGGAATGGGAGTCGGCGCTCTACGGCGCCGCCGGCGTGGCGCATCACCCGGAGCTGACGCGCCTGCTGCTCGAGCGTGGCGCCGACCCGAACGACGAGGAAACGCCGTATCACGCACCGGAGACGCGCGACAACACGGCGCTGAAGATCCTCGTCGACAGCGGGAAGCTCAATAGCGACAGCCTCGCGACCATCCTGCTCCGCAAAACCGACTGGCACGATTACGAAGGGATCACGTGGCTGCTCGAGCACGGCGTCAACCCGAACCTGACGGGCCGTTGGGGGAAGACGGCGCTGCACAACGCCATCCTGCGCGACAACGATCTCGCGATCATCGAGATCCTGTTGGACCACGGCGCCGACCCGACGCTCGTCGCCACGCGGCCCGATCGCTCGCCCACGCCTTCGTCTGGCCAATCGGCGATCGCAATGGCCGCGCGGCGAGGCCGCGGCGACGTCCTTGAGGCATTCGAGCGACGCGGCATTCCGCTGGACCTTCACGGCGTCGAGCGGCTTCTGGCGGTGTGCGCGCGCCACGACACGGCGGAGGTTCGTGCCGTCGCGGCGCGCGAGCCTCAGCTCGTGACCGACGTGCGCGCGGATGGCGGGACATTTCTCGCCACGTTCGCAGGTGTCGGCAACGCCGACGGCGTTCGACACCTGCTCGATCTCGGCGTGGACGTCGGTGCGCGGTTCGCGGAGGGTGACGGCTATTTCGACATCGCGAAGAGCAGCCTCGCGATTCACGTGGCGGCCTGGCGCGCGAACCACGCGACTGTCCGGCTCCTCATCACACGCGGATCGCCAATCGACGAGCCGGACGGAAACGGACGCACGCCGCTGGCGCTCGCCGTTCGCGCGTGCGTGGACTCATATTGGGCCGAACGGCGCTCGCCCGAATCGGTGCAGGCTCTGCTCGCGGCGGGCGCATCGGTGCAGGGCGTACTGTTCCCGTCGGGCTACGGAGCGGTAGATGACCTGCTATCATCCGACGCGGTCGGACGGGTCACGTTGGCGGACCCAGCAGGAGTGCGCGACGAGGAGACAGATTGAATGGCGTCACGGGGAGGCACGGCGGTGGTCGTGGCGCTGGCCCTTGGCCTTTCAGCCGCCGCGTCGGCAGGGCAAGGCGGCCAGGCGGCACCGCGGACGGGCGCGGGCCAGGGCGGTCGGAGTCAGCCTGGGGGGTCGTCAGGAAAACGGATGACCGGCACGAAGATCACCGAGGCGCCGACGATCGACGGCGTGCTCGACGAACCGGCCTGGCAGACCGCCACGCCCATCAGTGATTTCGTGCAGGCCGAGCCGGTGGAGGGATCGGCCCCGACCGAACGCACCGAGGTGCGCTTGCTCTACGACGCCCACACCCTGTTTGTCGGTGTGATGTGCTTCGACTCGGAGCCCTCGCAGATCGTGACGACCGACTCACGGCGCGATTCCGGGCTGAGCGGTCAGGACTCGTTTCAGATGATCTTCGACACCTATCACGATCGGCAGAACGGGTTCATCTTCGGGACCAACGTCGTCGGCATGCAGTACGACGCACAGGTGCGGAACGAGGGCGAGACGCAGCGCGGCGGGCCACCCGGAGGCCTCGGCGGCGGCGGCGGCAACGCCACCGGCGCCGGCGCGGGCGTCAACGTGAACTGGGACGGCTCCTGGGTGGTGAAGACCCACGTGTCCGAGACGGGATGGTCCGCGGAATTCGCGATCCCGCTGCGCACCCTGCGCTATGGCCCCCCGCCGCAGGTCTGGGGCGTCAACTTCTCCCGAGCGATCGAACGGAAACGCGAGTTCGTGTACTGGTCCCCGGTGTCGCGGATCTACACCATCACACGGCTGTCGTCGGCCGCCGAATTGCGCGGGCTGGACGTGTCGCCGCCCCGCGATTTCAAGCTGATGCCGTACGCCGTCGGGTCCGCCAACCGGAACTTCGCCAGCCCGACGGAAACCGGGTATAGCCGCAGCGGGGATTGGGGCATCGACAGCAAGATCGGCGTGACGTCGAGCACGACGCTGGATCTGACCTACAACACCGACTTTGCGCAAGTCGAGGTGGACGAGCAACAGATCAACCTCACGCGGTTCAACCTGCTGTTTCCCGAGAAGCGCCCGTTCTTCCTCGAGAACCGTGGCCTCTTCGCCGTCGGCCGGCCGGGCGAGATCGATCTGTTCTTCAGCCGCCAGATCGGCATCAACGAGAGCGGCACCCTGCTGCCGATTCAAGGCGGCGCGCGGCTGACGGGCAAGGCGCGCGGTGTCAACGTCGGGCTGCTCAACATGCAGACCGAGCAGGTCGGCAACTCGAGCGCGAACAACTTCACCGCCGCGCGCGTGAACAAGGATCTCCGCAACCGGTCGAGCCTGGGGGCGATGTTCGTCAACCGGGCGGGCACCGGCGATGTGGCCGGAAACAACAACTACAACCGCACCTACGGCATCGACGGCAAACTGGGGCTGAAGGAAGCCGTGACGCTCAGCGCGTTCGGAGCCCGAACGCAGACGCCGGGCCTGTCGGGGAAGGACTACGCCTACAGTTCGGCGTTCGAGTTCAGAACGCGGACCAACGAGGCCACCCTCAGCTACGCCGAGGTGGGCGACAACTTCAATCCGGAAGTGGGCTTCCTCGAACGGCCCGATGGCTACCGGCAGGTCAGCACGGCGCTGCGCCGGCACATTCGGACGCCTGCCCTGAAGAAGCTGGGACTCCGGGAGTTCGAGCCGCACGTGAGCTATGAGAGCTACTGGGGATTCGACGGCCTCCAGGAAACCGCCACGCTGCACATCGACGGACGCTGGGACTTCGAGAACGGCTACACGATCGGCTCGGCGGCGTTGAACGTGCAGTACGAAGGCCTGCGGAAACCGTTCGAGGTCTACCCCGGCGTCGTGGTGCCGGCGGGCGAGTATCGAAGTCCGTTTTTCTTCGGCATGGCCAACACCGACCGCCGGAAGTGGCTCTCGGCCAATATGAGCTGGAACATCGGCGGCTTCCTGTCGGGCCAGCAGTTGAGCCTCTCGCCCACGCTGAACATCCGTCAGGGCGGCCGGCTGACCTCGTCCGTGCGCTGGACGCGCAACGACATCACGCTTCCGCAGGGTGCGTTCAGGACAAACCTGGCGACCGCGCGGATGACATTCAACATCTCGACGCTCATCAACGCATCGGCGCTGATTCAGTACAACGACCGGACGCGCCGCTGGTCCACGAACCTGCGGTTCAACTGGCTGCGCACGGCCGCGACCGGTCTCTACGTGGTGTACAACGACACCGAGACGTTCAGCGGCCTCGGGCCCGTGAGCCGCGCGTTCATCATCAAGTACTCGCACATGTTCGACATCCTGGACAGATGAAGAGACCGTTTCCGTCGCGCGCCGCGTACGACCTGCTCACGGACGTTCGGGACCAGCACATGAAGTCAAGTCGCTTCCCAATGAGCCCGGTCAAAAATCCAACAGGTCTCGGGCGTCGGGACCCGAGATCTGCTGCTCAAACAGTCCCCCGTTGCCAGAACCGTGCCCGGAGTACCGGATGCCATAGTGCAGGGCCGGGGTATCCGACACCATCACCGTATGGAACATCTTGAACGCGTCGCGCAGGGCCTGGCTCTTCTGGGCGGCGTTGGCGCCAGCCGAGAAGTCGGCCTTCGCGATCCGATAGGATTCGCGATGCGCGATCCACTGCTCTCTCGACCTGCTCAACGATGGTGCGGTATCGAATGTCTGGTTGAACTTATAAAGATGGACCGCGTGTTGGTCCGGCCATATCGTGGCCTCGAACCACTGAAACGTCGAGGAGGTTCCCGTTCCATACGCGCCGCCAATCTCGGGAGGCCAGACCGACTGCTCCCAACTGGCCTGGCCATACTGATCCGTCACCCCGCCGGCCGTGACCACCCTGAGCACGGAGAAATGCCTGGTCGCCGCGGCCGGACGAGGTACAGGGCCGCGTGACGCGAACTGCGCCTGGGGCTGGGCAGACCCCACCCAGCCAAACAGAATCACCGAGAGGGCCAGCGTCGTCCAGTTCATGATCGTCCCTCATGCTGCAGGATCCGCTTCTTCGTCCTCGCCTTCACCGACGCAGCAATCAGCTTCGTGAGCACTGCGACATCGACGTCGCTGAGGCGCTTGATGTGCAGGCACCCACCCGACATCTTGTGCGTGCCGAGCTTCCCGAGCAGCGCATCGAAGTCTTTGGCGCCCCTGCCGATGTAGAGCGTCAAGTCGCTCTTCCGCGGCGAGAATGCGATGACGGGCCCCGCACCGGTCTTACCGCCCGCGTATTGGATTGGATAGCTGGCGAAGCCGATGATGCTGGTCCCCAACATCACCGGCGGGGCGCCGGCGGCCTGTTTCATGATGCGCACCAGAATCGCGCAGTCCTTCAGCCGCTCGCCATTAGTGGCACGCTTGAGAAACGCGTCGACGCTCACCTGAGTGGGTTTGGTTCTTGCTTCCGCCACGATCGCTCCTGTATACGGTTACGACTGCTGGTTCGATCTCTTGTCGTTGGCTCTACGCTTTTCGCCGCAGGAACTCGATGAGCAGCCGGCTCACGGCCTCGGGCTGCTCCTGCTGCACCCAGTGGCCCGCACCGTCCACCAGATGCACGCCCACCATCTGCGTGCACGCGGTCTTCTGCATGCGCTCCAGCGCGCCGGGGTTCTGATACACGCCCCAGTCGCTCTTCCCGCCGATGAACATCGACGGCTGGTCGATCGTGCGGCCGGCAAACAGCTGTTGCTCCGAGTTGAAGCGGCCGCTTGCTCCGGTGCGGTAGCCTTCGAGGCCGCCCTGGAATCCGGTCCTCCCGTATTCCGTGCTGTACACGCGGAGCTCATCGTCGGGCAGCCACTTGCACGCGGCGATCGCGGCAGCCGACGGCATCTCCGACGCGACGGTTTCGGCCATCCCCTTGTCGAGGTCCATCACGTAGTAGCGCGGCAGCTTCGCCCACTCGCTCGCCGTCCGCGCCGCGAGCGGCGCGGGCGTGTTCTGTTTCCAGTCCGCGCTTTTCATGTGGTAGTACGCGCGAACAAAAGCGTGAATTCCCTGCGGCGCGTGCCACATGTTCTCGTTTGCTTCGCGTGTCGTGTAGTACCGCTGATAGTGCTTGCGCGGCGGTTTCAGGCCGGCAAGCTCGTCGTAGATCGTGTCGGCAGACCCGGCCGCCGGAGCCGGGGCCGCGTCCGCGGTGTTGAACGGGAGCGCCGGCGGACCGCCGAACGGCGCGCTCATCATCGTCACGGACCGGAACACGTCGGGGCGCACGACGGCGCACCACGCCGCGAGCGGCGATCCCTGGTCGTGCCCGATCACCGCCGCGACGGACCGGTACCCGAACGCGGAAACCAGCCCCAGCATGTCGCGGACCTGGTTCAGCGAGCGGAACGGCGCGAGGTCATCATCGTAGCGGACGTCCGTCCCTGATGTCCGCCCGTAGCCGCGCACGTCCGGGGCGATGACGTGATACCCGGCAGCGGCGAGCGGACCCATCACTTTTCTCCAGCTGTACGCGAGCTCGGGGAATCCGTGCAGCAGCAGGACGGCCGGTCGATCCCTCGGCTCGAACCCCGCATCGAGCACGTGCATCCTCAGGCCGTTGATGTTGTTCACGAACCGCGAGCGGATGCCCGGCGGAAGAACCGCCGGACTGTACGGCACCGCCTCGGCGGCGCTCGACTGTGCTGGTGCCTGATCGGCGCGGGCCGCCGGAGCCGCTGCCGCGGACGCGACGACGGCTCCGAGCCCTTGCATCAGTTCACGACGTGTCAGGTGTGGTGCGGAGCGCATCGGTCTCCCTCGGTTCAACGTGTTATCTGACGCAGGGCTGAAGCCCTGCGCCACGAGTACATGCCCTGCGCCACGAAATGCCGCCGTCACGATGTGGCGCAGCCTTCAATATGTGGCGCAGCCCTTCAGGGCTGCGAGTGCGCCCAACTACCGTTCCGGCGGAGCGCTGTTCAGGACCTCGTTCAGCAGCGCCGCCAGACGAAGGCCGCCGAGCGCCAGCCGCTGATCGACTACTGGAATCTGTGCTCGATAATACGCCTCGTCGACGAAGCCGTGCGGCGGCAGCAGAGCGGCGTTCCCCAGGTCGTGCGACTGCATCGCCCATTCGGCCGGCACACCCGCGGCACCGACTGGCCAACGGTTCTGCCCGATCAGCGTCTGCAGTGCCGATAGATAGTGCGCGTCATCGAGATTCCGATGCGCGATCAACGATCCATCCCAGACGCCGTGCAGATTGCAGGGGTAGCTGCCGCAGGTCTCGGAGCCGAACACCGAGACGGGAATGTCGTTCCCGCCGTGCCCGACGTCCAGCGCGTGGAACGGCTGATGAAGATCGCCGACGAAGTGCACGAGAAACTTGAGCGCGATCGCCCGGTCTGCGCGATCCAGCGTCGCGTCCGCGAGCCGCGCCTTGTGGTAGAGGATTCGGTCGACCGCACAGTCACGCCAGGTGTCGCCGCGCCCTCCCGGTTCCACGCCGGGCTGGCGCGGACAATCGCGCTCGCGATCGTAGCTGGCCGCCTCCGAAGGAATGTTGACGAAGTGCCAGTAGAAGGTCTGGTAGTTCGCGTCGACATACCGGTCCGCCCACGACGACACAT
>Ga0315281_10008147_pt1 | contig 14657 bp, 19 predicted proteins | sample YL17G07_0_MG_FD_204540 | JGI IMG/M metagenome (GOLD analysis project Ga0315281, IMG submission 204540) | Sediment microbial communities from Yellowstone Lake, YNP, Wyoming, USA - YL17G07_0 | ecosystem: Environmental > Aquatic > Freshwater > Lake > Sediment | place: USA: Wyoming | collected...
TTTTCTATTTGTCAAGGCCCCTTTAAAAAGTATATTTGCTAAAATAAACAAATTGTGTATCTTGTCGTCTTATAGAAAATTGCAACAGAAATCATATTATATTATTTTTTTTCTATAACTTCTTTATTTTAAACTTAACCTGAGCGATTCTCCAAATCATAGATGATTTTATTATTTTGAGAAATCGTATGGTTAAAGCTGAATTTGCAGATTTCTCAATTCGGTTTTCAAATTATTTACTCAATAACCTAAAATTAAATGAAATCCTTGGTTCGATAGATATCGAAAAATATTTGAAAAATAAAAGGATTCGAAAAGTGATTAAGTTACGATATATATGAGACTACTGCCTCGAACGCAATTCACTTTTTTGTCCATGTTTATTCTTCTGTAACCTGCGCTCTTTAATCCTTTGTAATCCACGCTCTTTTTCAGTGGATTTATTAGCATGTTATAAAAAACAGCGTTCTTCCATTAAACTCAATTGCAGCTCTTCTCTCTTCTTCAGTAAGTGGCCCCGGATTATCAGCAGTTTGAAGGTATAAAATCTCTTTTTCATTAAGATCAAGGAGAGAAGTGCTTTTTAAATATCTTATTAATATTGAAATATAATTTGTAACATTTTAAAACATCTTACTTCTAACTTGCAATAACTATACACGCAAATGCCCCTATGTTGCAAATTTTTTTCTGCATAATTGTCTGTTTTAGGTATTTTGCTCAAATTTTGCCTCTACTCAACAAAAAACATCAACAGAGAGGCACCTACAAGGCAAAAGTGAGGGCCCAGAGGTTATAAACTACCTTTCTTTTTTTCACACCTCTTTTTTGATTCACTTTAAATGATTACCAAATGATAACAGGGCTCATACTTCTCTACATCTGACTCTGCATCTAACTCGGTTCTAATTATATTGTTTTCATAGAGCTCTACTGGGTCTGGATCATCTTTCGAACTCATAAAAACATCTACTGCAAGGTATGAAGGCAGATTATATGAGATAATTCTCATAAGATCATAGCGTTTGATTCTGTAAAAATAGTTCAAGTACGATTCTACAGCAGGAAGCATAAAATATCTTGAAAGCACAAGCTTTAAAAACTGATACATAGGTATTTCTAACAAAGAATAGTTTCTAAAATGGTATGGTTTTTTTACATCTATTTCTTCTTTATTATCTTCTAGTGCAATCTCTACTTCTTCAAGTTCATATTTAAAGAGCCCCTTTTTGACTTCAACAGGCTCTTTGTTCAATTCAAAAGTAAGAGTAGCTAAGGATTCTATCTTTGCATCGTAGCGCTGTGCAAAATAAGCATCTACACTATCGCTTTGAAGGAGAGGACTGCATGGAGTTTTTATTGTATCAAATGGTTTGAATACAAGAAAATACAAATAGGTTATAAAAAGAGTGAGAGTATTTGGTCTTGTTAAAACAATTGTGTAGCCCTTGTAGAGCTTTTTCATTCTGTTGACAAAACGCTTCTCAGCCAAATAATACTGAATTTCATAAATAATCTGTTTCATAGCAAGTACCTCCTATAAATTTAGTAATAGATATCCAATCCAGCCTAATAAAAAGGGTATCTATGCCTCCAGTGCCTTGCTATGTTTTTGTCGGTTCAATTATATCTCTTAATGTGAAAATACCAAATATGACTGCTTTTTCTCCGTTCCCTCAGAGGATATTATGAGACTATTTGTTTAACTTTTCTCTTTTTTTCATAAGAGGTTTTGTGAGGAACTATGTCTTGCACCAGATGTAAACTTAATTTTGATGTATTTAAAGAAATTAAGTTTACTTTTACCTTTCTGAGCTGATTCCCTCTTCTTAATCTGAAATCCATTGTTATTAACATATTCTTAAAACTTCTAAAATGCGGACTTATTGCATTTACTGATTGTTTATGTCGGAAGGTGGTGCCGAGGGCTCGAAGTGTAACAGAAGGCAGACAATTAAAGTATATATTAAGAATTAAAACAAAGACTAAGGGAAGAAGGAGAGTAAATACCTTCGCTGAATCGCAATGAACTTGAGCACAAAGTCAAAAATCTATAGAGAGAAAATAAAAGAAGCTTTGGTAGCCTATATGAGAAAAATTCTTCTGGTAGCCCATCAAATCTATGTAAAGAATTGCAAAAACAGCAATTTAATCTTTTGGAATCTGCTGATAAAAAGTGCGGATTACAAAGAAGTAAACCTGCAATCTTCCTGAGCAAGTTCCAAAGGATTAGAGGAACATTTTGAGAATCGTTCAGATTAGGTAATTATAAGATAAAAGGAGATGAATTATGGAAAATGAGACAATAGTTGGTAAGGAGCCAGTGCAGAAAAAGTTAAGAAAGGCGTTTCTTTTGCCGTCTTCATCTGTTCTTGTTGTTCTTAAAATTCACGCACTCAAAAAACATATGCAGTATGAAGAATTTTATTATTACCTCATCCGCGAGGGGTTTAAGTCTGTATTCGGTAAGTATTCAGAGGAAGATACTTTGTAATGGTAAAGACTGCTGAATTCAAAAACAGGGGGTAAGGTTGAAAGTTTTTGAAGAAGATGTATAGTCCTCGTGGCCATGACTTGTTGGATGTAGCCATCCAAGATTCGATGAAAAATGGTGAAAACAGATCTAAAACATGGCAAAAATAGCAAAAGTGAAAAATAGAAAAAACATACTCAAAAAACCTGCAATTTTTTCGAAGAAGCAATATAATCTTTATGATGGTAAACTTGTCGAGAAAGTGTAATTTACAAAGGAATGAAAAATTGCTCGATTGAAATGAACAACATAAAAGAAGAGGAGGTGTTTGAATGAAAAAAACAATTGCTGTCTTGTTAACCATCTTGGCATTCTTTACTTTATTTCAAGGATTATTAAACGGAAATCTTGTAAGAGCTAACACTAAATTGGGAATGGAATATATTATAGTGGTAGCAAATCCTTCTCTAAAAGATACGGTTCAGGATTTTGTAACATTTAAAGAATCGCAAGGATTTGATGTCATTGTTGAAGATGTCCCTACAATTGAACAGAATTATCAAGGAATTGATAGGGTAGAGAAAATTAGAAACTTTTTGAGAGATAAAACTAAGGATTATCCGAAGTCATTTACCTTACTGATTGGAGAACCTTATGATAAGAATAAAGCTAATTCTATTTCTACTGGTGGGGATATACCAATGAGATACATTTGGCCACCTAAATATTATTCAACCTCTCCTGATGATTATCATTTTCCAACCGATTTCTATTATTGTGATTTAAAAGGCGATTGGGATTCGAATAAAAATGGTGTTTTTGGTGAAAAAGATGAATTGAATGGTATCGATTATAAAGTAACTAATTATGTAGGAAGAATTCCTTTTTCTGATAGTACTACAGTAAAAAAAATATTAGACAATACAATGTTTTTTTTGTGGAAAATACCTTTGGCAATGAAAAGTTTATTAGCTACTATGCAATTTGCTGATCCTAAGTATTTAGTTAATTTGGATTTAGCAAAGTGGGAAGAAGGTCTCAGAATTAATATTTTAGAACCAGCTGGTTTTACTGTGACTACGCTATATGAAAAAGAAAGTGGTTCGCCTTCTAATTATTCTTGTATAGCTCCTTTTAATCAAGAAAACTTTAATAAATATCTGTGCGATAATGATATTATCGTAACCGTTGGCCATGGTGGTAATTTTAGGGAAGTGTGGAAGGATACCAATAATAATAAGATAGTTGATTCTGGCGAAGTTAAAATGATAGAATTTTACAGTTTAGATGATTTAAAAGCTACCAAATGTCAAACAAAAATCTGGTTTGACTTTGGTTGCTTTGATGCTTTAAAATCTTGGAAGCCATTTTATAATAAAGAGATTACGTTTGTAACCGCAGATGCTTTATTATCTAGTACAGTTGGAGTAGTTATTGGTTCTACTGACGATGCAGCTTGGTCTTCATACACTGAAGGAATGAGTACACTTTTTGAAATGTTAATTGATTATCATAAACCTATAGGGGAATGGCTCTATTCCCGTTTTAATGGAAACACAAATGATGTTTATGATTTAATGTTGAATATTGAAGGAGATCCTTCTTATGGTCTGTTTAAAGATTGTTTAACGATTTCTGCTGATGTAATTCCGCCTTCTGTCCAAATTACTTCTCCAAGTAATGGTAGTTTTTCCAACAATACTGAAATCACTATTACTGGAACAGTATCCGATAGTGGATCTGGTGTTAAAAGCGTAGAGATAAATTCAAATCCAGCAACTTTTACTAATAATTCTTTTAATGCTACTGTCCAATTAGAAGAAGGGAAAAATACAATTACAATTAAAGCAATTGATAGAGCAGGTAATAAAACAGATACAACCTTAAATGTTATTCGTGATACAACAGTGCCTCAAATTTTAATGGGTTCTCCTAATGATAATAGTACAGTGGATACAGAAACTATCTCAGTTTCTGGCTCAGTAATTGATGAAAATATTGATACTGTTACTATCAATGATCAAGTGGTTAACCTTGATCCAAATAATGGATTTTTTGATACTACAATAAAATTACAGGAAGGTGAGAATATAATTACTATTAGTGCAGTTGACAAAGCAGGTAATAGGAATACAGAAACTATAACTGTTTATTATAAAAAACAAAAAATGATTGTTCTTCAAATAGGTCAAGCTTTATTTACGGTGAACGGTATTTCCAACACCTTAGATTCTCCTCCTGTTATCAAAAACAACCGAACTCTTCTTCCAATACGAGCAATCATTGAATCTCTCGGTGGGACAGTTGGCTGGGATGCTAACGAAAAGAAGGTTACCGTTTCGCTTGGCTCAAAAGTACTTGAGCTCTGGATTGGTAAAAGCACTGCCAAGGTTAATGGAGTGGATACTCCGATTGATGTAGCCAACCCCAAAGTTGTGCCTGAAATTATTAATGGAAGGACAATGCTTCCTTTGAGATTTGTTACCGAGAACCTCGGCTGCGAGGTGCAGTGGGATGGGACGACAAAAACAATTACGATAACATGCCAGGGATAAGTTTTGGATCGATATGCAAACAAGGGGCAGGTGAAGAGCCTGCCCTTTGTGTTTTCTGTCTTTTGGCTATTGCAATATATCAGAAACGGTATATAATAATCATGAAAATGGAGATAGAATTCTTTAAAAGTGGAAATGCAAATCCTGTCGGCGAGTTTTTGGATTCACTTCAGGAAAAAGAAAGAGCAAAAGTAATGAGAAACATTGGACTGTTAAAGCAGTATGGCTTAAATGCAGGTGGAAATTTTATTGAACCTATAGGTGAAGGAATATTTTCTCTTAGAACAGTTTTCTCTGGTGTTAATATAAGATTGTTGTTTTTTGCAGTTATAGGAAACCAGGTTGTGATACTCTCTGGCTTTAAAAAGAAGACAAATAAAATCCCTAGGAGAGAAATTGACATTGCAAGAGAGAAAAAAAAAGAATATTTAAAAATACAAGGAGGCAAACATTATGGATAAGAAGAAAGACGATTTTGAGAAGTATTTAGAGAAACAGCTAAGAGACCCTGAATTTAGGGAAGAGTATGAAAAACTTGAACCGCTGTACACTCTAATTAAACTGGAAATTAAACTAAGAAACGAAAAACGCTTATCACAGAAGGAATTGGCAGAAAGAATGGGAACAAGTCAACCCGCAATAGCAAGATTTGAAAGAGGAAACATCAATCCTTCATTGGAGTTTATTTCGCGGCTTGCAAAGGCTCTTAATACGAAGCTTGAGATACAGTTAAGCTGATTGTAACAAGAAAGCAAAACAGGGCAGGTGAAGAACCTGCCCTATTAATTATATTATTTTGACTATTTGACATACATATAATTATGTGTATAATTTATGCAAGAGGTGATACGCATGGTAAGAAGACTCAATATAACTATACCTGAGGATATAGCAAAGAAGCTTAATAAGATTTCCAACAAGAGCAAATTTATTGCAGAGGCAGTTAACGAGAAGTTGGATGAATTAGAAAATGAAGAGCTCATGAGGATTTTAGCCGAAGGATATAAAGCAGTAAAAGAAGAAGACAAAGCAGTTAATAAAGAATGGGAAAAGATCACGCTCGAAGGATGGAGTAAATGAGCTTTCCAAAAAGAGGGGAGGTTTATCTCGTTTCGCTTGATCCAACAATAGGCGCAGAAATAGGGAAGAGCAGGCCAGCTTTAGTGATATCAAACGACAATAATAATGAATTTGCAGATACGGTGACAGTCCTACCAATTACATCTAAAATAGTGAAGGTCTATCCATTTGAAGTTCTTCTCGCAAAAGGAACCGCAGTGCTTCCAGAGGATTCCAAGGTTAAGTGCAACCAGATTAGAACAATAGATAAATCAAGGCTTATAAAACGGATAGGGCAAATCGATAAGGCTCTTTTAGAAGAAGTTCACGAAGCAGTCTTAATTCATCTTGGAATCAGGATATAAATAATTTTATGATTTTCCTGCAGGAATTCCCCTGCCCTTAAAAGTTTAAAATCATCTCACAAACTCCTCTCTAATTTCAACGGAAAGTTTCATCTGATATGGAATTATACCACCTCACTCTGACTTTACGAATCTTGGGGCATTTCCGTTGACGAGAAATGCAATTGAGGGATAAAAGAAGTCAAAAATGAGGACAATGAGGAAAATGAGATAGAAATTTCAAATCCCGTATAGCCGATAGGTCAGCTTGTTACTTTGTTCTTCATTTCAATCCCTTATAGGCGAGTTAAAACAATGCCTTAAAATCATTTCTTCCCTTATTAGCGTACCTCAAAAGGAAATACAGCTACCAGTACATCTCCAATATAGACTTTTAGCTCATAATTCCCTGGAGATATATCCAGGGTGCTACAACCCGCGAAACCACCTACTGATAGGGGCTGTGGGGGTCCAGATTTTTCTGTAACGAACTTTTTTGCATTTGGATCATAAATTGCGCTTGAAATTTGAGCTTCCTTTTTAACTATCCCATAGAGAGACATTTGATCTCCACGAGCAAAAACATTAATATTCCGTTGGACATCGTAAGGGAGCTTTCCACCTTGTGGTAGTTTACCAAGCCCCAAATCGGAAAGGTATTCGTTGCGCATCGCATCATCAACTTGCTCGAAAGTCTCAGGTAACTTGAGGATTTTCTCGATCACTTCGCTTTTTGTTTTGATTTCGAAATATATAACATTCTTTTCGACTTCTTCTGGAGAAGTATAATACTTGGGAGGGGATAGACTTACTACATATATTCCGATGGGTAGATCAAAAAATGTTATCCCATCCTGGCCAGTAGCTTGTGTCCACTGAGGATTTCCGCCAAATTTCTCCTTTTCCCAAACCCAAACTTCAGCACCAGCTACAGACTTTTCTTTGACATCTACAACTTCGACTTTAAGTGTTCCTTTCTGTACCTCAAGTTCAGTAATTCTTTGCTGCAGCACACTATTTTGTTTAGCAAGATCAGATTTTTCTTTTTCAAGTGTTGCAATTTTATCATTCAAATAAGCTATGGAATCCATCGTTATTGTTACAGTCTTTGTATTAGAATCCCATCCAACCTCTGCACCTAAATTTTCACTTACAAACCTTATAGGTACAAGCGTTCTGCCTTTAATAATTTGTGGTGGAACATCCAAACTAACAGGTATTCCGCCAACATAAGCTGTCTTGTTGCCAATCTGCATTGTAATTAAAACTTTATCAGACTCCCCACTAGTTCCAGGAATGTAAAGCAATGAAACAAGCAATAAAGCCAATACTACCAAAACAACCTTTCTCATTTCTAACACACCTCCTGTATTTTTTTATAATTTTCTTTTTAACACCTAAATTGAGCGATTTTTTATCACTCTACGAAATTTTACTACTTTTCAGAAAAAATGTGAAATTAACAAATCGCCTCACAAAACCCTTTCAAATTTCAACGATTTGACCCCCGGAAAATCCCACCACCTCACCCTGACTTTCGCAATGCAGGGGTGTTTACGTTGATACTAGGGGGAAATTTTCCAAAGGACTACGACCATTCTGTAAGAATGCTCCTCATTTCTTTGAAGCAGGAAGCCTTCAGTTTCAACTAAGAGAGGAGGTCAAATAAATATTTCGTTTTTTCGAAAGTGATAACTTAGCCATTTTGTAAATGCCTATTTTAAAGGTTACCCCATAAACTTGCAGTTTTGCCAAAATAAGCATTTAGTAAATACTTATTTAAAGGCATAAAACGCGCATTTAAAAAAATTCTGATAGAGTAAAAATTTTATCGTCCTTGATAGCCTCATTTTAGGCATTTAGTAAAACACTAAAAATGAAAAACTGCAAGTTTTTCAGATAAATCCCGACAAACGCATATTGCATAAAGGTTATTTTGCATTTTGTATAAAAGAGAACGGGGAGAATCAAAAATTCTCCCCATGAAATTCTTTTTAAGCGACTGGTTTAAGAGAAACATCGGAAGCTGGAGTTGGCACCTGAATCAGTGCATCAACCTTGTCAAAAAGTTTATCTATAAGAACAAGGTTCTTCCTGATCTTATCAACATTGCCGTTTGCCCACAGCGCAACGTAAGGCACGGAATATTGAGAAGTGTCGAATCCGTACTTGTCCATGAACATATAAGCAACGGATTCAGCGATAACCTCTGCTTCATCTCTCTTGGGCGCCTCTTTGCCCATGACAGAGTATTGAAAGAAGTGAGTTAACTGATGTGCCAGGCTCTTGACCTGCATTATGATGGAATTATCAGCATTGATTTCGATTCTGCACTTAGCAGCATCAGGATCAGGATAGAAAATACCGCTCCTTGACATCTGATGCTCAAGGAAAGAAACAGGAATTGGTGAGTATTCTACGAGAAGTTCCTTCAATACTTCTGCAGGAAGCTTTAACAAGAGCTCATCTTCGACCTTTTCTGGAGTGCTGATCGGTTTCCCGTCAGTCTGAGCAAGATCAAACACTTGTGCAAGCCTGAACCCCTTGAGTACTTCTTCTGTGACCTCTATTTCTTCTTCAATCCCATCTTCGTTAAGCTTTTTTACTTTTTTTACTTCCTTTTTTCTGATAGGAGCCAGAATAACGATTCCGAGCTCGCCGCTTCTGACAGTTCTTCCAAAATCCTTCCATTTTCGGAAGCCTGCAACCATAGTTGCAAACGGCCTCTGCGATAGAATAAGGATTGCGTTTAGAAAAGAATAACGATAGTTGTGCGCCCTGAGGCTCAACGCCCTCTTGAACGACTCGTCGTTAAGCAATACGCCCGCATCTCTAATGAGTTTCTCTTCGACTTCTTTTTTCATTTTAACCTCCCATTTTAAATTTAGAAGGTTATAGAGAAATTATGATTTTTGCAGAAAAATATTTAATCCCACTTCGTTCTGTAAGAATGCCTCACAGCAGGAAACATGTCGCTGACTTCTTTCATTGTCAGAGTGATAATCGGGTAAGAAACAAATTTTCTATTTGGTGCTTTATCTAATTTTAGCTCGAGCGCTTCTTTTTTGTTATCGTTCGGCACGATGAAAAGAAGAGCATAATCCTTTATGCCCATGTTTACCCCAAAGAAACCTTTCACATGATCATAGTGCTCCAGTTTATTCTTGATATCCTCAACCCCATGATTTCCTGTCTCGACTTCCGTGAAAATTGTTGCACCTGTCTTTATTAAACTGCCGAGGGGACGCAGTCCTGGCAAGTAAGCGAGATCAAATTTGCAGTACAAGTCTGGGACCGGGATACCGTTCATTTCTTCTCCCAACTGTTTAATTCCAACATTTGTCGTATAGCCAACCCCATATTGATGCCGTAACCTATCCTGTTCTTTTACCTTAATTGTGTTTAGTAGAGATTTCCACTTACCATCATCACCAACAAACCTCTCTTCTCCAGCTTTTTCCCTTACAACATCGTGCCTGAAAAAGTAAGCAAGAACTCTAGAAACCAAGAATTTATGTTCCATTAACGGATGTGCTTCTAGGTCTCTTCGCTTAATGCCAAGCTTCTGGTACCCACGGGGACTCAAAGCAAAATAGTTTGTGATTATTTTACCACCACCCTCAGGGTAATCAAACACAACTCTCTTAACGAGCTTAAACTGAGTGAGCATTGGTTGCATATATGTATTCATTATAGAAACTTCAGCAAAATTTGTCGCTGTATGCAGAATATCAAGCGAAGCAAATCCTGCAAATCGAAGAAACCATAGAATTTCCATCTGGCCAGCGAGAAGCTTGCCTTTAAGGACATCTTCCTTGGTGAAATGCCCTGATACTTTTGTTTTGCCTAAATACATTCTATCATCTCCTTGATAATATAATTCTGTGAGAATATAATACTGTAAGAAAATAGTTTTGTAAGAATATGGTTCTGTAGAGAATATAATACTGTAAGAATATGCTTTTGAATAAGAAGAAAATCTACAAGTTTGAGAGAAAATAAAAGAGCGAAAATATGAAAATAAATTTCTATAAGTAAGAAGAGGTAGCAGTAAGGAGAGAAAACGAAATAATCGAGTAAATTTTTAGTAATTGTGCCAGATAATACAGTTCTAAACACACTTTTACGACATACCCAGTTTTCAGGAACTTTCATAGTTTTTTCCACCTTATACCTTTTTTATAATATAGTTTCTTTGCCATTTTAGTAAATCATACTTAAATTACATGAAATTTTCAGATTTTAACAAATATCTTTTATACTTAATTTCAAATGCATTAAATTACAAAAATGAAAAATTATCAATGAGTGCTTATGGTTATTCATCTTGTTGGCAATAGATTTTATTGCTTACGGACAGTGAGAATACGATGTTCCCCATTGTTCTGGATTTTGAGCCGTATTACCTGAAAGAACAGATTCCAAACTTGTTCCTGCATGTACTTCATAGTGCAAGTGCGGACCGGTAGAAAAACCCGTATTACCTGATTTTGCTATTTCCTGTCCTCTCGTAATTTGTTGTCCTTGCTGAACCTCAACCTGACTCAAATGAGCGTATTTTGTAGCATACCATTGACTACCATCCTGGGAAACTATAATTACAAGATAACCATACCCTCCAAGCCAACCTGCAAAGTTTACTGTTCCATTCATCGTAGAATAAACAGAAGTTCCTTCTGATATTGCAATATCAATTCCAAGATGAAATTCTTGCTGTCCACTTATAGGATTTATTCTCCAGCCAAAAGGAACTCCACCCGAAATGTCCGGGTAAGCTTTCTGAATTAAATCTTTTGTCTTTTGATGCATCTATCTTTTTGCCTCCTTGATTTCATTTTTGAATTAAGTAAAATATTAATAGGCTCAGATATTGCCCAATAAAATGGCAATATCTGAGCCTCCTCTTTTGAACATAAAAAACGGGTCGAAGATTTACTCTCCAACCCGTTTATAAATTTCTTAAAAGTTTCTGGGTCTTCTCTTTCGAGGCGCTGTAAAACTGACAAAGCCCAATTGCTAACTAATTCGTTAAAATAAATTTCGATATTCTTTGCTTTCATCACCTAAATTATAACTAAGTTTAGATTTCTGTCAAGAGGTAAATCGAAAATAACGAAATTTTTTTAAAAATTCTTTTAAAAAATTCCTAGAAGGTATTGACTTTTTAAAAAATGTTTCTATGATAAATATAGAAAAGGGGGCTAATTATGAGATTAGGTGAAAGACTGAAGTTTTATCGAAAAAAAGCAGGTTTTACGTTAGAAGATTTAGAAAAACAGTCCAAAGTTGCAGCTTCATCAATTTCAGAATATGAACACAGCAAAGTAATTCCCAGGCGTGAAAGTCTTGAAAAAATTGCAAAAGCCTTGGGTGTTGAGATTCAAGCATTAATACCTACCACTGAGGAAGCATTAGAAAAGGATAATACCAAAAAAGAATGTCAAAATCTTAATTTTGTATCTCGTGACATTACCCATTCATCAGTTGATATTCCTGTTTATAAAACAATTCCCGAGGGAAATCCAGAAGACGTAAGAAACGGACTTATTGGCTATATAAAAATGCCTATGGAAATAGCAGCTTCTGTTGATTATGCTTTAAAAAATGATAAAATCATAATAATTGAGGTGGGAATTGTTAGCAAAAGCATTATCTTTGTAAAAAAACAAGACTGTGCTGGAGCAGGGGATATCGTGATTGTAAAAATAGGCGATGAAAATAAGTTAGCTAGATATGAAAAAGCTATGCTTGGAGATTGGATTGAATCCACCTTGACCGGAAATAGGCGCACAGATGGCTATAAGATTTTGGGGGTTGTGAAGTACGTACTTAATATATTAAAAAACTATTAAAAGGAAAAAACAATGATCAACCAGGAAGATTATATTTGCAAAAATTGTGGTTATATAGTCCAGCCTATTACAATTACTCCTGGTAGTTTTTGGATGGAGTTAATTTTATGGATTTGCTTTGCAATACCGGGACTTACATATTCCATTTGGAGACTTACAGCTCGTTATAAAGGATGTCCTAAATGGTAATCAAGAGATCCAATGATTCCAATCACTTCACCCTTAGGAGCGAAGCTTTTCAAGGAAACTACACCAGGAAATAAAGAATAGTAGAATTTATACAAAAGGAGGAAGATATGCGTAAAATTATTATTACTACTTTAATTACAGTATTGTGCGTTTTGACTTTTATTGATGTTGCATACGGATTTCTTGGTAATAAAACCATAACAGTTACATACCGGAATATATCTATTTATATCAACGGTAAAAAAGCAACACTAAGCAGTGAGCCTTTTATTTATAACGGCTCTATTTATGTGCCACTTAGATTTGTATCTGAAGCGCTTAACAAAGATGTTAAATGGGATGGGATAAATAATAGAATAGACATTAACGATAAAGTGTCAGCGACGGGGGAATGGGTTAAAGTCGCGGAGTTTACTGGAGGAGACACGGTTAAAGCAAAACCATTCTCAATTCATTCTAAAACATGGAAAATAACTTTTACTGCACAAGAGACTATTACTAATTCAGGTTTATTTGCTTTTGAGGCTTACAAGGTAGGAGAAGATATTTTCACGGATTCTGTTATGGGCTCGTTTAAAGATGGAAAAATTAATAACGAAACATATGTCTATGAAGGAAATGGCGATTTCTATCTTGATATTACCGCAGCAAATTGCACTTATGACATAATTGTTTTCGAACAGAAATAATGAGAGCTGCCATCTACACGAGAGTTTCCACTCCCGACCAGGCATACAACGGCGAAAGCCTTAATATGCAAAAAGATAGGCTAGCATCTTATGCAAAAGCTCAAGGCTGGGAAATCTATAAAACTTATGAAGATGGCGGGTTTTCTGGCGGTAGTTCTGACAGGCCTGCCTTTCAAGAAATGCTTACTGACGCAAAGCAAAGAAAATTCGATGTTGTTTTAGTCTATAAGATTGACAGATTATCGCGCAGTATTTTAGACTTTCACGAAACGATGAAAATATTTCAAGAGAATAACATCTCTTTCGTTTCCTTAACGCAACAATTTGATACCTCAAAATCAACAGGTCGCCTTATGCTTAATATCCTTGTTGACTTTGCTAACTTTGAAAGAGAAATAAATGTCGACAGGGCAATTGATAGTTTCTTAAATAGATTTTATAAAGGTCTTCATTCTGGCCAGACTCCTTACGGATATATAAGAGAAAACGGTAATAACCTCGTGATCCATCCAGAGCAATCAGAAGTAGTCAAAAAAGTTTTCAGTTTGGCAAATCAGGGTATTGCTTCAAGAGCAATAGCAAAAGAGGTAAAACTCGGAGTTGATAGAGTAAAAACTATTTTAGATAATCCAGTCTATACAGGCTATCTTGCACCACGTAAAGATAAACACGGCTACCACGACCACGATATCTCCAAGTGGATAAAAGGGAACCACGAAGCAATAATACCTATGGAATTATTCTTTGAAGTACAGAAAAAATACAAAAAAGGACAGAGAGCCACAAAATATGTTTCCATTTTTCAAAAGTTGATTTACTGTCATTACTGCCAGCATAACTATTCTTTTTACGCAAAGAAAAATACTAAAGGAATCAAATACACTTATAGATGCGTACCTATCGTTAATGGAGGAAAAGGTTGCAACAGAAAAATAGATGAGGATATGCTTGAAGAAATACTTTTAGACAACATAGGCAAGCTTTTTGACACTTCGATATCTGAACAACCCTTAACTATTGATATAGACAAGGAAATTAGAAAAATAGACACAAAGATAGAGAAAGTTTTAGACCTTGATTTAGACATTCTACCAAAAAGTAAGATAGAGAAAAAGATAAAACAACTGCAAAATGAGAAAATAGAGTTATTAAATAAGCAGAAAATAACAACACAGAAGAGAAATATAAATCAATACTTTAAAAAGATAGAGGAAATTTATCCTTACGCAAACAGGGAAGAGAGAAAGAGGCTTTGGAATATATTAATACAAAGAATTATAATTTATGATGATTCCATTGAGATCCTCTGGAATAACGGAAAGAAAACCAAGCATAAAAAGAAGGTTTCAAGCCCTCACGGGTTAAGAGTGGTGCGGGAGGGGGGAGTCGAACCCCCAGCGGGTTGCCCCACTGGAACCTGAATCCAGCGCGTCTGCCAATTCCGCCACTCCCGCTTACTTTTTCTTCTCTTTGAGAACTGTTGCAAATACTGCAGG
>Ga0315281_10008148_pt1 | contig 14657 bp, 16 predicted proteins | sample YL17G07_0_MG_FD_204540 | JGI IMG/M metagenome (GOLD analysis project Ga0315281, IMG submission 204540) | Sediment microbial communities from Yellowstone Lake, YNP, Wyoming, USA - YL17G07_0 | ecosystem: Environmental > Aquatic > Freshwater > Lake > Sediment | place: USA: Wyoming | collected...
CCGTATCGCACCTGGCCGGTGCTGCGCGTCAGGTCCTTGCCGCCACCCTTGAGAATGCTGGAGCTGTCGCCGCTTCCCGATCCGCCGCCGATCGCCACTCTTAGCGGAGTATTGAAATACTCGGCAATGCCCTTCAGGTCACCGCTGGTCGACGAGCCGAGCAACCACATCAGCAGGAAAAACGCCATCATCGCAGTGACGAAATCGGCATAAGCGATCTTCCAGGCCCCGCCATGGTGTGCCGCGGCGTTCTTCTTGATGCGCTTGATGATAATCGGCGCAATCGCCGGCTTTTTCATGTTTTCCTTGCTCATGCCGCCACCTTTTTCCCTGGTTTGACATGCCCCTCAAGTTCGCTAAAGCTTGGCCGTTCGGTCGAGTACAGAATCTTGCGGCCGAATTCGATGGCCAGCGCAGGCGCATATCCCTGCAGGCTGGCCAGCAGCGTGACTTTCACGCACTGCAGTTCCTTGGACGATTCCCCGACCTTCTGTTCAAGCAGCCCGGCCAGCGGGCCAATAAAACCGTACGCGAAGAGAATGCCCAGGAAGGTCCCCACCAGGGCGGCGCCAATCTTTGCGCCGAGAATCGGGGGCGGCTCTCCTACCGACCCCATCACATGCACCACGCCCATCACCGCAGCGACAATCCCAAAGGCTGGCAGGCCGTCGGCCACCTTCTGCATGGCGTGCGCGGGCACTTCGCCTTCATGATGGTGGGTGTCGATCTCCTGATCCATGAGCGCCTCGATTTCATGCGGGTTCATGTTGCCGCTCACCATCAGGCGCAGATAGTCAGTAATAAATTCGACCAGGTGATGATCGGCAATCAGCACGGAATATTTGGAAAAGAGCGCGCTCTGCTTCGGGTCCTCGACGTCGCGCTCGATCGACATCATGCCTTCCTTGCGAATCTTTGTGAGCACGTCGAAAAGCAGCCCCATGAGAGACAAATAACGCATTTTAGTGTACTTCGAACCCTTGAAACACCCGGGAATCGACATGAAGGTCGCCTTGAGAACCTTGATGTTGTTGCCCACGAGAAACGCCCCCAGCGCGCCGCCGCCGATAATCATTAGCTCGAACGGCTGGAACAGCGCCATAAGATGACCTCCGTCGAGGATATAGCCACCCAGAATGGAACCGATGACGATCAGATATCCGATAGCGACCAGCATGCTGCACTATTCCTTGTAATTGCGAGCCCAATAAACCGGGGCAGCCAATCCCACCGCCCCGTTTTCTTCCCGTCTCCGAGAGATATACCAGCCGTTAACTCTGCATGACGGCTTGCTCCAACGCACTTGAAGAAAGAATCCCCTCGCGCAGGTTCCTATTAGTTGTCGGCAGCGTGAGAGTAATCTTGAAATGACCGGCGTTTTCCCGGTAATAGCGGCTTTAAAAAAAAACCCGGAAAGCAGGCTTGCGCCTGACATCTCCGGGGAAGAGCCGCACCGCGAAAGGGGAATCGAGGTGCGGCAGAGGGGCCGTTAGGAGGGTATTTCAATGCAAAGGTACGCCCTCCGGGGCATTGCGTGTCTTGCCGGCGCGCGCCGGCGGTGCGCACAGACCGCATACATAGTTGCCAGTGAGTTCATGCGTGTGCGTCACGAACTTGCCGCCGCAACGTACGCACGGTGTCAAACATAACATGCCTGCATCGACAAAGCGCACCAGGCGCCAGGCGCGCGTAATCGAAAGCACCGGCTCCATGGCGAAAATGCGCAGTTGTTCGAGGTAAAGCTCGAACGCCTTCATGACAGCGTCGATTTCCTCGATGTCGCTGCTTTTGTTCAGGTGATCGTAGATATTCAGATAAAAGGAGGAATGCACGTTCGGCTGCCAGGTCATGAACCAGTCGGTCGAAAACGGCAGCATGCCCTTGGATGGCGATTTGCCCTGCACTTCCTTGTAGAGCCTGAGCAGGCGCTCATACGAGAGTTCGGTTTCCGATTCGAGCACCTGCAGGCGCGCACCCAGTTTGATGAGACTGATCGCGCGCTGGATCTGCTCGCCTTCGCTTACTATCGAACGCATACGCATCTAAGCCTCCACGGGAAGTTTGGCGGCCATCAGAATACCGGCATGCAATGCGCCGGCGTTTTGCGCCTTGCCGTGACTGGTGAGCAGATTCCACACCAGGTCGTCGTCGAAACGGAAGCGGCACATAAGCATGTTGGACGAGGCGATTTTAAGAATCTGCTGGGGAGACAGGGCCGCGATGACCTCGGCAACCTCATCGCTCACTCCCAGTCTGAACAGCGCCTGAGCCCTATCCACGCGGATGATGTGCTGGGCCAGCATCATATAGGCAAGATTGGCTTCGCGGATTTCAGCAAGCAACTGTTCATTGGCATTCATGTCGGTTCTCCGTTCTGTGAGTGCGCTTTACAACGTTCTTTCTTGACGCCCATTGTCGGCAAGTCAACGCGTCCCTTGAATCCCAAGACGGCTAATAATCGTGTGAGAATTAATCCGCGCCGCATGTCGGAAAAACTCCTACAGCGACCGTTTTCCGCCACCCCGGAATATGCGCATTTGCGCGGGACGTACATTCAGTTCTACGGCGTGAAACCGGGAAACTTGAGGCCCATTTTAAATACGGGAAATTTTGTCGAATCGTAGGATAAACGCTAAAGATTCTTTGCCGCGTTCCCGATAAGCCTTCCATGAGCGGTGCAATTTCGCAGCAACGCACCCCAGCCCCGGCGCAGCACCGGGTGGATAAATCCCCGGCCCCGCCGGGCTTTCTATAGCCTAGTTAAGGAGACTTCAATGTCAATGATCATCAACACCAACATGTCATCCCTGAATTCGCAACGAAACCTGACCGTATCCCAGGGTTCGCTGGCGACTTCGTTGCAACGCCTCTCTTCCGGTCTGCGCATCAACAGCGCCAAGGACGACGCGGCGGGGCTGGCAATTTCCGAGCGTTTCACGTCGCAGATTCGCGGCCTGAACCAAGCGGCACGTAACGCCAACGACGGCATTTCTCTGGCACAGACGGCTGAAGGTTCGCTGGCGCAAATCGGCGACAACCTGCAGCGTATGCGCGAACTGGCCGTGCAGTCCGCCAACAGCACCAACAGTTCCACAGACCGCGCCGCACTGCAAAACGAAGTGTCGCAGTTGCAGCAGGAAATCGACCGCGTCGCGGTTCAGACCTCGTTCAACGGCCTGACCCTGCTCGACGGCTCCTTCACCAACCAGCAATTCCAGGTCGGCGCCAACGCCAACCAGGTGATTAACGTCAACAGCATTTCCAGTGCACGTACTTCGGCGCTGGGACAGTCGTATGGCGCGCAAATCGCCGGAACCACGTTGACTGCATCCACCGGTATTACCGCCGCAGGTCAATTCACGGTGCAACTCGGCACGAATACCGCGGTTGACATTTTCACCGCCTCGGGCGGCGTGGCAGTCGCTGGCAGCGCCAAAGCCATAGCACAGGCGGTCAACACCGCCAACGTCACCGGTCTGACCGCCACGGCAGCGGCCACGGCAACCGCGGCCGGCACCTTCACTGACGCCATCACCGGCAGCGGCACCGCCATCCTGACCGTCAACGGCGTCAACATCAACGTCGCCGTGGATGCGGCGCAAACAACCACCAACGTGACCGCCGCCTACACGGCAATCAACGCCAACAGCGCGGCCACAGGTGTAACAGCAACCCAAGCCGGCGATACGCTGACGCTCACAGCCGCGGATGGACGCAACATCGCCCTCAGCGTCGCGGTGGGCACCTCGACCGGCACGGATCTGGCTTCGCTGGGTCTGGGTGGCGTTGCGGCAACGACATATGGTACCTACAGCCTGTCTTATGCGGGTGCAACGACGCCAGTTACTATCGCCGGTTCGGCAGCCGCGGGCGTCAAGGGCGTGGCCAACGCCGTAACCAATGTATCCGCCACGGGCACAGCAGTGTCGCAGCTCGACATTTCGACAATTACGGGCGCCAACGCCGCGATCGCCTCGGTCGATGCGGCACTGACCACGGTCAACTCGTCGCGCGCTTCACTTGGTGCGGTGCAGAACCGTTTCGAATCGGCGATCAACAGCATCCGCACCACGGCGGAAAACCTGACAGCGTCGCGTAGCCGTATTCAGGATGCGGACTTTGCCATGGAAACCTCCAACCTCACGCGTTCGCAGATCCTGCAACAAGCGGGTACGGCGATGCTGGCGCAGGCTAACTCGATACCCAACAATGTCCTCACCTTGTTGCGTGGCTAGTAAGCCAGTAATACCCGCCCCTCGGGCGGAAGACAGCAAGAACCGGGGGGTCCGCAAGGACGCCCCGGTTTTTCCGCTGTAGTAAGGATTAGGAAGCTATTGGCATGCTTTTCTTCTCATAGCGGACGATCAGCATGACTTACAATTTACCTGTTCCTCAGGACAAGCCGGGACAGGTGTTGAGCACAGCAGCAGGAGGTAATACCTCATGAACATTGATCTGACACATTTCGATAGCACGGCGCCCAGCACACAGGCGCCACCGCCACCGCCCAGACCTGCCCCCGCGGCTGCGCTCCCCCAGCCCGTGGTCATTGCACAAGCAATACAGACGAAAGGTGAGGACCCAACCATTCATGAAGCGGCACTCAAGGCTGCGCTCCAGGAAATGAATCAACGTCTGGCTACCGAAGGCAAACAGGTTTCGCTCGAATATAACCATGATATTGGACGCGTAGTGATACGTGTCCTCGATAAGCGCACCCAGGAAGTCATTCTTCAGATGCCGACAGAAGCGGCACTGGACCTGGCGCAGAGGCTGAGTTCCAGCCCCGGTTTTCTGTTGCGCGATATCGCCTAAAAGGGATACAACATGGCAATTTCCAGCACCGGCTTGGGTAGTGGTCTCAACGTAGAAAGCATCATTACGCAGCTCATGACGTTGGAGAAACGTCCGCTGGATATTCTCAAGCAGAAAGATCAGGTAGACCAGGCCAGACTTTCCGCTTTCGGGCAGGTCAAATCGCAGTTTGACAACCTGAAAGCCACTGCCGCCAGCGTCGCCACTGCGTCGTCCTGGCAAGCGGTTAGCGCCACATTGGGCAACACCGCTGTTGCCAGTGCCATTGCCGTGGCGGGCGCCACTCCGGGAACGTATGCAATCGAGGTGACCAATCTCGCACAGGCACACACGCTGGCCTCGGCCGCCTACGCGGCAAGTACCACCGTGGTCGGGACTGGAACATTGAATATCGATATCGGCACTTACAGCGCCGGTGTGTTTACGCCCAACGCGGGCACCACGACAAAAACAGCCGCCATCACGGTCAGCAATAACACACTGGCAGGCGTACGCGATGCCATCAACGCCGCCAATGCCGGCGTGACCGCATCCATCGTGACGGATGCAAGCGGCGCGCGCCTGGCGGTGACATCAAATGCCACTGGCGCGACCAACAGCGTGCGCATGACAGTAACCAATGACGGCGATGCGAACGACACCGACACATCCGGCCTGTCGGCGCTTGCCTTTAATCCGGCGGCAGCCATTAACAACGGAAAAAACCTCACGTCAGCCCAGGCAGCGCTGGACGCCAACCTGAAGATAAGCGGTATCACCATCGCTTCCGCCAGCAACACACTCACCGGCGCACTCGATGGCGTCACCTTGACCTTGACCGGTACCAATGCCGGAGCGCCCACCACGCTCACCATCGCCAACAACCGTACCGCGCTGACGCAAATGGCGCAACAGTTCGTGACCAATTACAACAACACCGTGAAAACGCTGAGCGACTTGACCAAGGCCGATCCCAACGGAAAAGCCACCGGGATTTTACAGGCGGATGCCACGGCGAGATCGCTGAAAAGTTCCCTGCAAGGATTGTTGCACCAGCCGGTCACCGGGATCACCACGCCGTATACCACGCTCTCCGACGTCGGCATCACGGCTCAGAAAGACGGGACACTGACCCTGGACAGCGCCAAGTTCACGGCCGCGCTCGATAGCGGTATCGACAAGGTCGCTGCGCTGTTTACCACCACCGGATCCTCGACAGACCCCAAAACCCAGGGCATAGCGCTGCGCGTAAGCAACACTATCGGCAATGCACTGAGCAGCATTGTCGATTCGCGTTCCCTGGGAATTCAGACTTCGCTGAAGTCAAGATCGAAATCTGAAATCGCGCTGAACAACCGCCTAGCCCTGGTAGAGCAACGCCTGCGTAACCAGTACCTCGCGCTGGACAAGCAGATGAACCAACTCAACGGGTTACAGCAGGCGTTGACACAAATGCTGACGCAACTTTCGGCCAACAGCACGAATCGCAATTAGGTAGCCCTTAACTCGCCGCGCCCGGAGCCGATATAAATATTACGCAGTCATTTCCTTCTTGAGGACTTTCCATGAATAAGCAATACCTGATGGCAGCAAAAGCTTATGGCAATGTCGGGATCAACACCGGCGTCGCCGCCGCCGATCCCCATCATCTCATCGTCATGCTTTTTGACGGCGCCATCTCCGCTCTGCGAAACGCACAATTGCATATCCGCGCGCAACGTACTGCCGAGAAAGGCATGGAAATCACCAAAGCCATTCGCATTCTGGAAGAGGGCCTCAAGGCAAGCCTCGACCATAAAGCAGGAGGTGAAATCGCCACCCACCTTGCCGCGCTATACGACTTCATGACGCGTCACCTGCTATCGGCCAACAAGGACAACAACGTGGTTGCCATTGCCGAAGTGCTGGGCATACTTCAGGGGTTGCGCGATTCCTGGATCGCTATTGACCCGCATGGCAATCCCCCGGCTGGTCCGAAAGGCGCCTGGTCGTTGCCGGCACAGTTGGCAGCAGCCGCTTAATTCAGGAGGGTTTCTTGACCTTCCTCAGCCATTACGAAGTACTGGCAGACGCCAGCCTCGCGATGCTCGAAGCCGCGCGCGCCGGCGACTGGCTGAAAGTCTCGGACATCGAAAGTCTGTGTGTTCAGCTTGTCGCCCAGCTCAAAGCCAGCAAGGCGCAGCGTCGCCTCAATCGCGCCGAGCGCCTGCGCAAGCGCGAGTTGATTCGCCGTATTCTGGCGCAGGACGCGGAAATTCGCGATCTGCTCGAACCGCGCTTTACGCATATCAACAGGCTCATCAACCTGCCTGGCATGAGCCGGACGCAAAGGCTCTGACTGTGGCGCACACCCCTGGAATCGGCGGAGGCGGCATCAAGTTTCCTGTGGTGGTTCCTCCGGCCGGCATACCGCAACCGCGCAAGCCGCGCGACGAGCAAAGCCTGCCCCCCAACACGGTGCTGCCCGTACCGCCCGCTCCACCGCGCCCGCGCCCCGGCCAGATCATCGATACCTATGCAAAACATACTGTGCATAAATCCAAAGATGCCGGGAAACGCGTTCACAAGGATCCATCGTGAATAGCATCGCCGGCTATGAGTTGCTGCAGCCTCGCTCGCCAGAGATCAAGACCTTGCCAACCCTGGCAATACCCGCCCTGATTCCCGGCCTGCCTGCCGTCGTGGAAAAGGCGCTCGCGCAGGATGCTTCGCAACACCCTTTAGCACAACAAACGCTAAAGACGCCGGCAAGTGAAACGCTGGTCACTCTCGCAGAAGATCTGACTGTGGTGCGCGAACTTGAAGGACAGGCCGCTGCGCAGGATCAGGCCGCGCGACCCTTGCGCCTGCTGCTGACCGGCTTGCGCATCGACGCTGCCACCACCACTCCGCAATTGGCCACCAGCTTGCGCGACGCTGTCGAAGGCAGCGGCCTGTTTTTCGAGTCGCATCTTGCGCAATGGGTCGCAGGCAGCCGCCCCTTGAGCGACATACGCAGCGAAGCCGCGCAACGCTGGAGCACCGCGCCCGGCGAGCCGCCGCGCCTGCCGGTGCCTGCGCAAGGCACGCATGCAAACGCACCGCCGACCTACGATCTCGCGCTCGGCATGCAGCTGGCTGCCGCGCGCGCATTCGCGGCGCCTCTGCCCGGAGCGGCGCCAGAGAGCGTCGCACCGGCGCCGCCCGCAGCGCGCGCGGAAACCGCGACGCCGGCTGCCACAGGCGCATTTCCCGATACATCCGCCTCTTCAACAGAAACGAAAAATCAGCCGCTTGCCGCCTATGTCGAAGTCGCGTCTGCTATCGTAAAACCGCATGAGACGAGTACGGCCGTTCCGGTCGCGATCACGCAAAGCGGCACAGCCGAACTGTCCGGCAATGCCGCCAGAGCGGAAGCAAATTCCGCGGTTGCATCATCGCCCCCTGCCGCAAACCCAGCAGCTCTACGCGATGACATTCTCAACCAGCAGATGCATTACCTGCGTAGCGGCGAAATGGCGTTGCAGCTTCCCGCCAGCGACAACCGGCATGCGCTGCTGCTGCTCGGCGACGAAAATGGCGCCACTGCATCGCCTGTGGACACGCCGGCCAGGGCCACGCTGGAACTCGATCTTCCGGCACTGGGAAAAGTCACCATCCTGTTGCAGGTTGCAGGAGACGCCCTGGGTGTCCAGATCGCGCCCGAGCACGAAGGGCGTATCGGCCGGGAAGATCTGGCGGCGCTCGCGCTGCGCCTTGGGCAAATCTCCGGTCTGCGTCTCGAGTACGCATCTCTGCGCAATGCCGCAAACTGACCAACCCGTGCCGCGGCATGCTGCCGCCCTGAGCTATCGCTCCGCGGACGGCGCGCCGCGCGTCGTGGCCAAGGGGCGCGGCCCGGTGGCGGAGCAAATCATAGCCGCTGCGCAAGCTGCCGGCGTGCCGGTGCATGAGTCGCGCGCGCTGGTGGCGATGCTGATGCAGATCGATCTTGACCGGCACATTCCGGTGTCGCTGTACCAGGCGGTCGCGGAAGTGCTAGTCTGGGCGCACCAGCTCGACACGGCGCGTTATGACGGAAATCGGGGAAACCATCGTGGATAACCAGCAACCAGACATCGAGCCGGAGAAAATCACCGCCGACAAGGAGGAATTCCAGGTCTACTCGCATCTGGAAATCATTTCCCTGTTGCGTTCGCTGAAACGCAACCACGTGCAGGTCACCATTTATTTCGAGCAGGGAGAGGACTTTCTGCTCACCAGCATTCTTGCCGTCAACCCAGACTTCGAAGAAGTAGTGCTCGACGCCGGCAGGGATGAAGGCGTGAACAAGCGTCTGTGCGCATCGTCGCCGATCACCCTGGTGGCGTTTCTCGACCAGATCAAGCTGCAGTTCGAATGCCCGCGCGCGGGAATGACCGCGCTTGACGGCCACCCGGCGATCCGGGTGCGCCTCCCCACATCGATACTGCGCTTGCAGCGCCGCGACAATTATCGCGCGCCCGCCCCTGTTGCCGCACCCTTGCAGTGCCAGATCCCCAGCACGGCGCACCCCGGCGAAGTCAGTTCAATACGCATCGCGGATATCAGTTGCGGCGGGGTTTCCCTGGTATCCCGCCCGGAATCCCTGAAATACGACCCTGCCACGGTACTCAACGGCTGCCGCATCGAACTTCCCCAGGTGGCTACCATTGAAGTCAACCTCGAAGTGCGCCACACCAACGACTATATCGACGCCGGCGGGCGCACGGCGAGGCGCTGCGGCTGCCGCTTCATCGCGCTTTCCGGCCCCGATGCGACGCTCATCCAGCGTTATATCAACCTCCTCGACCTCGAACGCCGCAATACCCTTTGACGGTTTGCTGAAAACGGCGCTGCGGTTACGCTTCTACCCGACCGGTCCGGACAGCCGCGTCATATCTGCATATTCATGATGTCGTTATACGCCGAGACCAGCTTGTTGCGCGTCTGTATCAGGGCCTGAAATCCGATATTCGATTTTTGCATGGCGATCATGGTTTCCTCGATGCTGACATTTGGATCTTCGGTCTGGAAGCGCTGCATGAGTTGTGTGGAAGTTTCCTGCGACGCGCCAACCTGCGCGAGCGCATCCTTGAGCAGGGCCGTGAAATCCACCCCTTTGCCCTGAGTCGCGGCTCCCGCGGCCGATGCCGCAACCGGTCGTAGTGTGGCCAATACTTCGCTTACGCCTGAGATGGGTTGCATCCGATTACCTCGTCGAATCGATGTAAACAAACGGGTGAATAGGGCCATTCCTGCCGAACTCACCCCGAATGTCTCGCAGGATAACAATGTCGAACGCAAACAGCCCATGTAAATAGGGCAGGAAAAAGCGGCCTTATTGGCTCTTATGTTTTGCCTTACTGGGAAATAATCCTCACAACCCTTAAAGGAAGACACCCAGGAAATGGCAGCCAACCCCGCTCTCTTGCCGATGAGCCGAACCCTGCAACGCGTACCCGCAAAGAGTCTCGCCACGCTGATGGTCGGCGCCGCCCTGCTGGTCGCGGTCATCGCGGCATCGATCATGTGGGTGCGCACGCCGGACTACCGGCTGCTGTACAGCAACCTTTCCGACAAGGATGGCGGCGCCATCGTGGCCGCGCTCGCGCAGCTCAATATTCCCTACCAGAATACCGATGGTGGAGCAATCATGGTTCCCGCCGACAAGGTGCACGACGTGCGGCTCAAGCTGGCCTCGCAGGGGCTCCCCAAGGGCGGCAGCGTCGGCTTCGACCTCATGGACAACCAGAAATTCGGCACCACGCAATTCCAGGAGCAGGTCAACTTCCAGCGCGGGCTCGAGGGTGAGCTGGCCAGATCGATTCAATCGCTTTCCGCCGTGCAAAATGCGCGCGTGCATCTTGCCATGCCCAAGCAGAGCGTATTCCTGCGCGACCAGCCCAAGACATCGGCATCGGTCGTGCTGAACCTCTACCCCGGCAAATCGCTCGAGCGCGCGCAAGTCGCCGGGATCGCGCATCTCGTGGCGAGCAGCGTACCGGACCTCACAATCAAGAACGTGAGCATCCTCGACCAGAACGGCAACCTGCTTTCCGCGCTGAATGACAGCGGCAGCGCGCAACTCAATCCCGCGCAACTTTCATATGTCCAGGAAATCGAGCAATCCCAGGTCAAGCGCATCGTCGACATCCTCGAACCGATCGCGGGCCGCGGCAATGTGCGCGCCCAGGTCACGGCGGATATCGACTTCAATCAGATCGAGTCCACCGCGGAAACCTTCAAGCCCAATCAGAATGTGCAGGAAGCATCGGTGCGCAGCCAGTCGGTGAGCGACGCGAGCGCGCCGGGCAGCGCAGCCGCGCAGGGTGTACCCGGCGCTCTGTCGAATCAGCCTCCGGCAACGCCAACGGCGCCGATCACCGGCAACGCCAATAGTACCGGTCCAAACACCACCTCCAACGGTGCAAACATCAAACGCGACACAATCACCAATTACGAGATCGACAAGACCGTGCGTCACATGCGCAATCAGGTCGGCATGATCAAGCGCATGTCCGCGGCAGTGGTGGTTAACCACAAACGCGTCACCGACAGCGCCGGCAAAGTGACGCCACAGCCCTTCAGCGAGCAGGAGATCGCGCAGCTCAATGCCCTGGTCAAGGAAGCCATCGGCTTTACTCAGACGCGCGGCGACACGCTCAATCTGGTGAATTCGCCCTTCAGTACCGAGCCCGAAACAACCTTCCAGGAAACGCCGCTGTGGCAGCAGCCGGAAACGATTTCCATGGCGAAGGAGGGAGGCAAGGCGCTGTTTATTCTGATCGCGATTGGGCTGGTGGTGTTCGGTTTGCTGCGTCCCGCGCTAAAGCAGATTTCCGCTTCCCTGGAACGTGCTCCGCAAGACTATCTGCCAGATGCCGGTAGCAGTGGCGCCCATGCCATGCTGCAGCTCGCCAACCAGCATGCCGCGAACAGCAACCGAATCGAGGGAGCGCGCCAGATCGCGCGTGACAATCCCGCTACAGTTGCAAATGTGGTGCGCAACTGGGTTACTAAATAGCTGCCCTTGACTACCGGCACGACATGAACGAAGAAGGGTTATTGAATAGCGCCATCCTGCTGATGTCACTCGGCGAGGAGCAGGCTGCCGAGGTTTTCAAGTATCTGTCGCCCAAGGAAGTGCAAAAGCTCGGCGAAACCATGTCCAAGCTGAAAAGCGTGGAAACCGAAAAAGTCGATGCCGTGCTCACCGAGTTCGAGAAAACGGCCAGCACAACGAGTGCGCTGGTATCCGACACCGACGAATATGTGCGCTCCGTCCTGGAAAAAGCGCTCGGTGCCGACAAGGCCGGATTCCTCCTCGATCGCATCATGCAGGGACGCGACGTCAGCGGTATCGAAGGTCTCAAATGGATGGACGCGAGCAGCATCGCCGAGCTTATCAAGAACGAGCACCCGCAGATCATCGCCTCGGTCCTGGTGCATCTCGAAGCCGATCACGCCTCGGCCATACTCAATTTTCTCACGGAGCGCGTACGCAACGATGTCATCCTGCGCATCGCCACGCTCGACGGCATCCAGCCCAATGCGCTCAAGGAACTCAACGAAGTCATGTCAAAAATCCTTGCAGGCAACGACAAAATCAAGAAGACCGCCATGGGTGGAATCAAAAGTGCCGCGGAAATCCTCAACTTCATGGGGTCTGCGGCGGAAACCGCCACCGTCGAGAGCATCCGTGAATTCGACGCCGAGCTGGCCCAGAAAATCATCGACCAGATGTTCACTTTCGACAACCTGCTCGATCTCGACGACCGCGCCATGCAGATGGTGTTGCGCGAAGTTCAGTCGGAATCGCTGGTGGTCGCCCTCAAGGGCGCTTCTCCGGAATTGCGCGAGCTGGTGTTCAAGAACATGTCGCAGCGCGCAGCGGATATGTTGCGCGACGACCTCGAATCCAAGGGTCCGGTACGCCTCAGCGAAGTCGAAGGAGAGCAGAAAGAAATTCTCAAGATTGTGCGCCGGCTTGCCGATGAAGGACAGATAGCCCTGGGTGGAGGAAGTGAAGATGCCTACGTCTAACCGGTTCATTCCGCGCAACCGTGTCTCGGGCGCGGCGCCCATGCGCATGGAGACTTTCGCCCACGGGGTGCACAACAACAGAGAGTCGGGCAATTCGCCCTTTCCCGGGAAAGGCGGCGGGAACGACGAACTTGAACAGGCCTTCGAGGCGGGCTACAAGGCCGGCATCAAAGCTGCCGCTACCCGGCTTGACACCGAACGCTTGGCCGACAAGTCGCTGCTCAGGGCGCTGGAACGCGAATTGGCGCGTCTGGGCGACGACATCGCAACCGACCTGCTGCAGCTCGCCACGGATATCGCCGAACAGGTGACGCGCACCCAGATTACCCTGCATCCGGAAAACATCCTTGGCGTGGTACGCGAAGCGCTGCGATTATTGCGCGACGACCGTACCGCCATTCGCATAGCCTTGCACCCCGACGACGCGGCGCTGGTCGAGAAAAATCTCGGCAACGAGCTGCAGCAGCATCATTGCCGGACTTTTGCCGATCCTGGCCTCACCCGCGGCGACTGCCGCATCGAATCGGGTCAATGCGAAGTCGACGCCACGCTTGCGGCACGCTGGCGCCGCGCACTGCAACCCCTGGGAATCGATCGTGACTGGATCAGTTGAAGGGCTTTCCTCCGCGCGGGGGGTTGACAGCTTTCTTGCCCATTGCAGCACGCTGGTTCGCGCGCCCGCGCCATTGAACATGCGCGGCAGACTCACGCGTGTTGCCGGTGTGGTCATGGAAGCCGTAGGTCTGCGCCTCCCGGTAGGCGCAATCTGCACGGTGACCAAGGGGCACGGCCTCACAGTCGAGGCCGAAGTCGTCGGCTTCGCCAACGACCGCCTGTTTCTCATGCCGGTAAGCGAAACCTGGGGGCTGACGCCAGGGGCATGGGTGATTCCGAACGAGCCGCAAATCAGTTTGCCGCGCCTGAACGAACCGGCGCACCCGCTACGCCGCGTCGAAGACCATACGCGCCATCTGCCGGTGGGCGATGCGCTGCTGGGGCGCGTTCTCGACCCCAACGGTAAGCCCCTCGACCGGCTGGGAGCACTGGGGGAAGTGCAATTGCGGCCGCTGCGTTCGCGTACCATCAACCCCATTGACCGCGAGCCGATCCGCAGCACGCTCGATGTGGGCATCCGTGCCATTAATGCACTTCTGTGCGTTGGCCGCGGCCAGCGTCTCGGGTTGTTTGCCGGCTCGGGCGTAGGCAAAAGTGTCTTGCTCGGTATGATGACGCGCTATACCACCGCCGACGTGACCGTGGTCGCATTGATCGGAGAGCGCGGCCGCGAAGTCAAGGAATTCATCGATGAAACGCTCGGCCCGGCAGGCATGGCTCGTTCTATTGTGGTTGCGGCGCCGGCAGACAGCCCGCCATTGATGCGCCTGCAAGGCGCGGCTTATGCCACCGCCATCGCCGAGTACTATCGTGATCAGGGAAAACATGTGCTCCTGCTAATGGATTCTCTTACGCGCTACTGCATGGCGCAGCGCGAGATTGCGCTCGCGATAGGCGAGCCACCCGCCACTAAAGGCTACCCGCCGTCGGTATTTACCCGGCTGCCGTCATTGGTGGAGCGCGCCGGCAACGGCATCAATGGCCACGGGTCGATCACTGCTTTCTATACCGTGCTCGCGGAAGGCGATGACCAGCAGGACCCCATCGCCGACCATGCGCGCGCCATTCTCGACGGTCACATCGTTCTGTCGCGCGCGCTCGCCGAACAGGGGCACTATCCGGCCATCGATATCGAACAATCGGTTTCGCGTGTCATGCCCAATGTCGCCGACGCCAGGCACATCGAGGCAACACGCCAGTTTCGC
>Ga0315281_10008149_pt1 | contig 14657 bp, 13 predicted proteins | sample YL17G07_0_MG_FD_204540 | JGI IMG/M metagenome (GOLD analysis project Ga0315281, IMG submission 204540) | Sediment microbial communities from Yellowstone Lake, YNP, Wyoming, USA - YL17G07_0 | ecosystem: Environmental > Aquatic > Freshwater > Lake > Sediment | place: USA: Wyoming | collected...
TTTCCAGTTCACTGGTTGCGACGGTATTGCCGTCTTTATCGGCAACTTCCCATTCATAATCCTTAATGGAACCGTCATCAGAGCGGGAATTTACTCCCACAAAATGAAATTCAGTATTCACATTTCCTTCCTTTGGAGTGACGGATATATCCGCCGCTAAAGATTTTACAAAAATCTTAATCACCTTTCTGTCCTGAATTCCAAGATTATCGGTAACTTTAAGCGTAACCTGATACTCGCCCGCCTCTTTATAAACGTGTACCACCGTAGCGGGAGTGGTTCGTTCCTCCGTTGTGCTGTCACCATAAGTCCATTCATATTTACTGATAGTTCGGCCCAGCATAGGAACGGTCAGACTGGGATCAAATGAAATACCCGTCCCGCCTTCTTCTAAGGTGGCATGGTAAATGTCCTGCACCTCCTTCCCGTCAATCCTGAAATCGACATGAGAAGCGGGAAGATTCGCCTGAATTCTTACGGTAGAAACTCCGTCCATAGCCGTCTTGAAACCGGCATCATCTTTCTGCGAAGTACTTACCGTGAGTTTAATGGCATAAGTGTTTGGGTCGGTGAATTCATGGGTAATCACAGGAGAATTTCCAAGCGATACCTGAGTTCCGGCGCTATCAATGTAGGACCACTTGTAATCACTGATGGTACCGCCTGTTGGATCAACAGACCCAAGACCGTCAAAGGTGACAGTAAAGGGAACATTGCCTAGACCCGGCAAAGCCCGGATTCTGGATTCAACGATCGGAAACTTTCGAATCAAATCTTTCAGAGCGTTATAATCCTTTTCAAACCGGCGGAGTCGGATGGTACTCTTCGGATCATCAATGAGTTCATCCAGAGTTTTAGAAGCTTCATCGTAAGCGGCAATGGTGGCCTCCGATTCGGGCATCGTTGCCCTCAGATTATCCACCTCTTCACGGGTAAGAGTCAGTGCGTTCAGGCCATCCATCAGGGTTTCTAAGACTTCCAAAACGGCGGGATCCGTCGTAGCATCAATCAGGGTCTGCACATTGGCTATTTTATCAGCCAGCGGTCCGCTGGTATTGAGGGCCGCCAGAATATTCACCTTATCCGCCTCTTTAAGTTTATCTAAATCCGCAGAAAGATTACCCAGATTCTTCAGCATTCCATCCACCAAACCATCAATGGCACCCAGGCTCTGATCCACCGCACCCGAAGTGACACCTCCGCTCACCGCCCCGGCACCAAGACCCGAACCCTGCACCTGGCAGATATTGGAATCTTTGTTACACACATATCCGGAGTAACAGTCGGTATTGTCCTGACAGGTGGAGCCGGATCCCGCATCGGGATTACGGCACAGTCCGAAAGGATCACATTCTTTTGGTTGCTCGCAGTCGGCATCCGAATCACAGGACATATCCGTTCCGGGAATACAGGTACCGCTGCCGGCGGATACGGCATCGACAACGGAACAGTATTCACCCGCTCCGCAATCCCGTGTCACACCACATCCCTTATTGTCCGAATTTACCACAATGGATCGGCAGAATAAATCCACACACTTCTCGTCCGCAGAACAATCTTTAGTTACCTTACAAGATTTGAGGACCTCAGCTCCCGGAGAACTGGTAATAAACCTAACAATAGAAAACGAAAGCATGATGACGAGTAATCCAAGAGCCGAATAGGTCATAATCGTCTTGGATTTGGTGATCATCTCATCGTTCCCTCCGCTCACCACCCAAAGCACTCCCGCATACACAAAAGAAAAAACAGCAAGAAATCCAAGAAAGCCAATGAAGTAATTGATAATTTTAGTGATCACAGCACCAAAGGGCGCTTTGGAAATAGCGTCACTGATCTGAGCACCCTCGGTGGGGATCTCAAGTCCATGTCCGCCAGCAGAAAGATCCACAGGTGCAGCAAAAGCCACATGCTGAACAACCGAAAGAGCAAGAACAAGACCAATTACCAATCCCAATCGTTTCATCCATGTTGTGAGCGTCTTTCTTTGCATTTGTATTTTACCCGTTTGTTTTAATTATTATACATACACTAAGCCAATTCCAAAAGTTTATGCGTCAGATAATTTGTTTATTTATTCAAGCCCTTAACCAAGTCCACCGTAAAGAGCCGAACCACGGCGAATGAAATGATGACAAGGAGTAAGCCGACAATTGACCACATAATGATGGTCTTAGCCTTAGTAATCTGCTCATCATCGCCATAAGACGTTACATACAGGAATCCTGACCACACCAAGCCGGCAAAAGCCGCCAGAGTGATGTAAGGCAGAATGAAGTTGATGTATTTGATGATTAAGTCGCTGAAGGTGTCCGTGTGAGTGATACCCGTATCGGTAAGCTGATCTTTCAGGAAATCCGTTCCAGCCTGAGTATCCGTTTTGTCGCCATCAAGGCCCTCAAATACCTGCGCATGAACCATGGCAGGAAGGCATAAATAAGCAATAATTAAGACAATCGTAAGCTTCTTAGTCATTTGTTTTGGTTTCATACCTGTTAATTAATCTTATAATTATAGCAAAAATAAGCGGAAAAGGCAATAGGCATGTGGGTATTAAATGCATTCAATCGGACCATGACTCACCCCCCCCCATATTCTTAAATCCATCAATTACCCCCTCTCTGCAAATGCAAAGAGGGGTAACGGCCGCTCTGATTGCCAGTTACTGAGTGAGTACCCAACCCCTCTTTAACCCCAGTTAGAGAGGGGTGGACGAATAATGGTTTGGTGGGGTGAGTTATGCAGCTAAAAAATCCATGGCACTAAAAAACCCCGCATAACGGGGCTCTTTTGTTTGTATGAAAACGGTCTTACTTTTCCAATGAGTAAACCGCACGACCGACTCGGACGAAACTAGGATTCTTCTGTAGATTAAGGGAGATTGTGCCGATTTTAACGGTTCTCTGATCCAGCACCTGCTCCACAATCTGCTTCTTGGTCATAGGACCGTTCTTCTGCAGAAGTTTTTCAATCACATCTGCAACAGTTCCCGGTTCATAACCCCATTTGGAAAGCGCGTAAAGTCCTCGGCCAACCAAAACGAACTGATCGTAACGGATAAGTTCATTATGAACGGCCTGAACAGTAACCACTTTCTTGTCAAAACCGATTTCAGCGATACGGTTAGAGATTTCAATGAAGTGAAGAGGCTTTTTAGCTTTATCTAAAACGATTTCAGCCTTATCACGGATACTTCGTGGGTTCACGTGTCTCCATTCCATAAGACCCCATCGGCCATCAATTACTCGGGCGCGTTTGTCGGTCTTCAGGCAGGAAATAATCAGTTTATTAGCAATGGTCTTATCCTTGAACAGGCTCAGGTTCTGAACAGCAGAGATAATCTGATCCTCGGTCATGACATCTGTATGCTTTTTAAGAACGGAAAGCGCCGCCTCAGTAATCTTACGTACATCCGTAAGAGACACTTCCTTGAGCATCCAGAAAGATTCAGTGTTATTGGTTCGTGCAGACTTTTTAAGCTCCGCATCGCAGTTCAAAGAAAGCACCACAATCTTTCCATCGACCTTATCGCCGGTATAGATGCTGTTGAGCAATTGAGTGATAATGTCAGATTCCACCATGACTCCGCCTTCCTGAATGATAATATCCTTAGCCAAACGATTAATAAGCCGAAGTTTAGTGTTGCTAACAGTTCTTCGTAGCTTATTAAGAGCAATGTTTTCAATCTGTCGGATTCGCTCTCGGGTAACTGAGTAATGTCGGCCAATCTTATCTAAAGTCTGGCGGGGTTTGTTGTCTAGGCTGAATCGCTTAATAATAACATCTTTCTCTTTGTCGGTCAGGACGAGAAACATATCTTCAATAACTTCTTTAAGATTGAAATTCTCTTGCTGCAATACGGATAGAGCTGCAGTGGAATTTGGTGATGCTTGGCCTAGTGAACTCATTTTGATCAAAGGGGTTAGTTCGTATTGCTGAAGGGGCAACTAAAGCAATTTATCTATAAAACGGATTATCAATCCATTTAGGACAAGACGGTCGTATCTGATAATAAATGATTTCTCAGAATCGTCAAGTCTTTCAATAATTCCTATTAATCCTGTAGTTAAAGCACTTTCGCGAATTAAAACTGGACAAATGGATAGTATTATATCCAATTTGAAAAATTTGTCAACACCTTAATCTCCGATGATCTTTCGGCGTTCTTCCTTTCTTGCGGCAGCCTTTGCTTTATTTCGTCGAAAACGAATCTTGCTCTTTGGCTGAGTCTCTTTAACTGAACTAAGACCATGCTGTTTGCTTCCGTGTCTATTTGTCATTATTAGCTTTAAGAAAATTGAAAAACTGAACCGTAGTCTACTGCCTGAATACCGAAGTGTCAAGAAAATTAGGCAGAGCAGAAACAAGCCTAAAAATCGAGTTTTATCCCCACCGGACAATGGTCCGAACCCATAACATCCGGCAGGATAAATGCATCCCTTAAATGCTTTTTTAATTCCGGCTGAATAAAAAAATAATCAATCCGCCACCCCACGTTTCTGGGTCGTGCCCCCGCCTGCAAACTCCACCATGAATAAAGGTCAGGCTCCTTATGAAATTCCCGTAACGTATCTATATAGCCCTTTTCCACCACCCTATCTATCCACTTCCGTTCAATGGGCAAAAACCCGGATATATCCTCGTTTTCCTTAGGTCGCGCCAGATCAATTTCTTTGTGGGCCGTATTAACATCCCCACAAAAGATGATTTTCTTCCCTTTTTTACGCAGATCCTCAATTTTCTTCAGGAACGCCTCATAAAACTCCAGTTTATAGTTCAGCCGCTCGCTTCTTGCCTTCCCATTAGGGAAATACACATTGAACAGGACGAACTCTTTGAATTCGGTCATCACCACTCTCCCCTCCCCATCGAATTTCTCGCCCAGTAACCCATATTCCACATTCAGAGGCTTCTTTTTGGTGTAAGTAACGACACCCGAATACCCCTTTTTAACAACACTGGAATGCCAGTAGGAAAAATAATGCTCAGGCTCCAGTAAACTTTTATCTAACTGCTCAGGGCTGGCCTTCGTTTCCTGCAGGCACAAAATGTCAGGCTGTTCATGCTCCAACCATTCCAAAAAACCCTTTTTCGCAATAGCCCGGATTCCGTTGACGTTCCAGCAGAGAAGTTTCATTTAAGTTCGGTTTTTTAGTTTATTTAAGACGCTAAAGAAGATAACATAAATTCCTAAACCCCAATAGTCCACCAACCTGCACAATACAATCCATGAACAATTCAATCCAATACATTCTGCTGGGGTTTCTGTTAGCCGCGTTTGAGGAATTTATTACACAGGGGGTTTTAAAAAACAATTTAGTTTCCTGGTTTATTCCAACAATCATTGCTTTTGTTCCATTTCTTATGGTCACAAGGCTCATCGGGAAAACCCTTGAAAATCGGTTTAGCGAATGGAATTCGAATATTATTTTTTACCTAACTGCTGGATTTCTGGGCCTGATGATTGAATGGTTCTTAATCGGACTTGTTCCTTGGGGATCAGGTCATCCAATCCTCATGTTTATGCTCCAGTTAGGTATTTTTAGTTTCTGGGGAAGTGTTGCATTTGCACCGCGAATTTTAATGGATTCCAGAGAAAAAATTATCCATTTTAAACAAGGGTTTAAGCGAATTCTGATTTTCGGATATACCCTAATATATTTCATAGCCCTTACAACGACACCGATCGAAAAAAGATTCGGCTATACCATAAGTGCTGTAATCCTTTTCTTCCTGGCGCTAAACATCGTTTATTATAAGTATTTGAAAAAAATAGTGTGACTATTAGAATCAGGATTTAGGATTTCGGATTATGTATTTTTAACATGCGGATATATAATAGAGCCAAATTTACCTATAATCTATGACCCTCAACCGCAATATTAAAATCCTTCTCTATGGCTCCAATATCTGGTATCTGGGCGAAGGAATGCTGGGGCCGCTTTTTGCCGTTTTTACCGAACAGGTTGGCGGAGATATTCTGGATATCAGTGGCGCGTGGGCAACGTACTTAATAGTAACGGGTATTCTCATCATTGTTGTCGGGAAAGTGGTGGACGGAAAGGACACGAAATCCAAAGTGATGGTGGCGGGGTACGCCCTGAATGCCCTGTTCACCTTCAGCTATCTGCTGGTATCCACCCCATGGCACTTGTTTGTGGTACAGGTAGGATTAGGCATAGCAACGGCGCTGGCAACACCCACATGGCAGGCCTTGTATGCGCAGTACGGCAATAAGAAGCATGATGCGTACGAATGGGGCCTTGCAGGGGGCGAAGCGCAGATAACGACAGGCATTGCCATTCTGCTGGGCGGGCTTATTGTTAACCAATTTGGGTTCAGAGCACTTTTTCTGACCATGGGAATAGTCCAGACAGTGGCAACGATTTATCAGGCAAAGATTTTGCTTAAAAAATAGAAATAGAAGAACCAAAGATTTCTAACGAAAAATGAATAAAAAAATCCTCATCAGAGATAAAATGCAGCGCGGATTCTATCACCTTACAGAAAAAATGGGGCAGAATTTCGATGAGGAATTCAGACCGGAGCTGACACCAAAGGAGATGCTAAAAATGGGCGTTTTCGGAGGCAAGTACATGACGGACTGTGAAAAGGAATTCCCTGCAGACTGGTATAATAAGGCAAAACTTTCTCCAATAAAAAAAGACCCTGCGCTAAACTTTTTCGGCATTGATGCGTCGATGCCCTTAAAGACATGGCAAAAAAAAGGCTGGATTCATCCGATGGATCCGCGGGGTTGGTTTCAGTGGTACTGTCGCTATTATTACGGACGACGCATGCCAGAGGAAGATGACCGTCAGATCAAACGCTGGAAAGCAATAAAGAGGCATGCAGGAGCCATACGAAAAAATTGCATGCGAGGCGATCTGGAATGCAGAAAAAAACAAAGACAGGCTCTGCTACACTGGGCTTATGACAGTCGTAAAATTTAACCCATTTTAATCATGAAAAAATTCATCCGCCTCATCATATCAATCGCCATTCCGCTAGGCATCGGGGGTCTGGGGTCGGTTTTTACGAGCAATTCGGTGAGTAGCTGGTACCCCACGTTGGTCAAACCGAGCTTCAATCCGCCCAACTGGATATTTGGCCCTGTGTGGACGCTTTTGTTTATTTTAATGGGCGTTTCTTTTTACCTGGTATGGAACAAAAGTTTTGGAAAGGAACCGAAAAAACTGGTTGGCATTTACGCACTTCAGCTGGTTCTGAATTTATTATGGTCAGTCTTCTTTTTCGGCTGGCAGAATCCTGCACTGGCATTGGGCGAGATTGGGGTACTATGGGTAGCCATTGCCGTAAATGCTTTTTGGTTCCATCGCGTGTCACGCCTTGCAGGAAACCTCCTCATCCCCTACCTGCTATGGGTCAGCTTCGCGACAGTTTTAAACTCAGCAATTGTGATATTAAATTAAAAACATCATTGCAACACCACGGAGCCACTATGGCTCCATAACAGGAATTTATGACTAAGATTTTTGGAATAGGCGCTCACAAAACAGGAACAAGCTCACTCACTAAGGCACTGAGGGTTTTAGGGATTCCCACCAGCCAGCGGGCGGATCATGAGGTGAGTTACGAAGACATCTGCGCAGGAAATTTCAGGCTTCGAGCCTTGAAAACGAATGATGCTATTCTGGATAATCCGATTCCTGCTTTTTACAAAGAGTTCGATAAAGCTTTCCCGAACAGTAAGTTCATCCTGACCATAAGAGAACCTGAAAGCTGGTTTAAAAGTGTTGAAAAGCATTTAAACGGAAGACAGATAAACCAAGAAGAAGAGTTTTTTTATGGAAAACAAAAAGTGGAACGAGAGACTTTCATAAAAACGGTCGAAGCACACAATAGAGCCGTAAAGGAGTACTTTAAAAACCGCCCAAATGACTTACTGGTGCTGGATATAGCCGCCGGAGAGGGCTGGGAAAAGCTTTGTCCCTTTTTAAATAAACCCCTTCCGCGAGGCTCCTTCCCTCACCAGGGCAGAGGGGAATTCAAGTGGCTTCTGAGGAAGATAAAGTTCCTAAAAAAACTAATAAAAAAGCCCTCCGGAGAGGCTTAGGAGGGAATGGTTCGTAGCAGGAGCGGTTCGTTATCTACGTCTTTCGGTTTTTATCTTTCGGCTCGCAACGTACGTGCACTGCTATCTACGACCATGGTCATTGTAGCATAGATGCCATTAATAGCAATAGGAATTTAAACCACGCCCGAAACCCCACTCTTCATTCCCCCGCCTAGGCGGGGAGGAATCCCTATCTTGGCTGCTTTTTTTCAGGATGATATGATAGGGATCTCTCCGCGTTGGCCCGCCTGAACGGAACGGGCAGGTCGAGATGAAGAGCGGAGATTGGAAGATAATCGGCTTCGAACCTGCCTGCCGGTCACGCCTTCCAAAGCCTTGTGCGGCGGACAAGTAGGCATGGCTTCGAATTTTTAGTTTCGAGTTTCATTTTTTGTGCTAAATTAAGAGTGTAAGTAACAAAAAATGCTATGGTAAAAGTCACCTTAAACGGAAAACAGTTCACAGCAGATGAAAACTCCGAACAGGATCTTATGCATCAGCTAAAGGCCCAGGGAGCCGAGATTGTGGCCGCCTGCAATGGAGCGGGTATCTGCCTGACCTGTGCTATTAAAGTACATTCCGGCAAACTGACGGACAAAACCGAGACCGAGGAAATGATGGATTTGCCTGATGGTCAGAGGTTATGCTGCCAGTCGCATCCTAAATCGGATTTGGATATTGAACTTGTTTACTAACGTAATAACGTTGTAACGCTGTAGCATTCTGATTGAATTTATAATTTACAGTTCACAGTTCTCAAATATTTGTAAATTTAAAATTGTAAATTGTAAATTTTTATAGCGTTATCACGTTATAGCGTTGTTGCGTTATGAACCCAAAAGTTATTCTCGTAGACATCATTCCTCCCGGACTCCCTCCTCATGAAAGCTTGGCCCGTTTGAACGAGCTCGAGAATCTGTTGGTCACCTACGGAGGTTTTGTCGTAATCCGAAAGATCCAGAAACGCCAGATGCCGGATTACAAAACCTACATCGGCAAAGGAAAGGTGAATGAAATACTGGGGGAAGCAGAGCGTCATAAAGCGGACCTGATCATCGTGAATAATCTGCTCAAACCTCAACAGATTTACAATCTGGAAAAAATATTCGAAGACTTTGCGCGCACGGAGCACGGACACAAAATAGAAGTCTGGGACAGGGTGGATTTGATTCTGAAAATTTTTGCCAAACACGCCACCACCAAAGAAGCGAAATTGCAGATTGAACTGGCCAGTCTGCGTCATTTAGGGTCAAGGATTTCCAAAATGGGTGTGGATCTGATGCGTCAGGGGGGCGGAATTGGCACAAGAGGACAAGGTGAAACCAACATTGAAATAATGAAGCGGCACATTGCTGAACGGAAGAAAAAACTCAAGGAATCATTGAGCAAGGTGGATCAAAATCACCACAACCAGCGTCAGGAAAGAATGAAACACGGATTTAAAACCGTGGCCATTGTAGGTTATACCAATGCGGGGAAATCCTGCCTGCTAAAGGCCCTAACGGGGAAGGAGGTTAAGGTGAAAGATGAGCTTTTTGCGACATTGGATAGTCGTATTGCACGGCTTTTTCTGCCCGATTCACAAAAAAGCTGCCTCATCAGTGACACCATTGGTTTTATCCGCGATCTGCCTCCCGATTTGATTCATGCTTTCCGCTCAACGTTATCGGAAGCCATTGAGGCAGACTTGCTACTGCATGTAATCGATGTGAGCGACTTTGAAATGCCTTGGAAAATTCAGACGGTCCACGATGTACTGAAAGAATTGGGATGTGAAGAAAAAAAGATGATTTATGTTTTCAACAAAATGGATCAGCTGGAACATAAGCCTGATGAAGAGGCTCTCGAAAAATTCCAAGCTTACTCCCCTGTTCTGGTTTCGGCGGCCAATAAAATCAATCTGGATAAGCTGAAAACCAAGATATCGAAAGTGCTGTTTTAAGCGGCATTCAGTTTAATCTGACCGTCAAAGGGCTCCCACGCATCGTCATAAATATCTCTGGATTCAACATCAAGCCAGCTGATTTCTTTTTCAATAACCACAATCCGCTCCCTAATATCCTCATATCTTTGAAGATCGGGCGTTTTGGATTGCTCATGTTCCAAATCTCTCATTTCTCTGCGTAAATCACGCGCTTTAATGTAGTTGGGGTATTCACGCTTCTTGGCATCAAACATCGCCTGAAGGTGCAGCTGAATTTCCGTGATATGATACTCGCCGGTTTCTTCATCCTTTAAGCGGATGTTGAAAAGCATATCCCGATAGCCATTCGACTTCGGGTTTACAAAGCGGTCCTTAATGCGGACCACCTCCGCCTGACGGTAAAGTTCAGTGAAAGCCTGATATAAGGAAGGAAGATCGTCAAAGTTAATCACTGTTCGAACAACATCGCCTATTTGATTGGGGTCTCCATACTCAGCAGCCTTATCCCACATTCTTGCCTCCTTTTTAAGATCCGATGCAAGTTTTGGACGCCCACCGGAAAGTAGTGCCACATCAGAAGTCAGCTTATTATGTTTTTCCAAAAAACGACCAGCAACCGCTCGAAGCTCATCCAGCGATTTTACCCCCTGGTTCAGCTTCGCCCCTTTTAGATGCCGTGACAGCTGCTCAGTAAGGTGAGGCCCCTGTGAAAGAGGATCACTGACTTCGCCCAAGACAGTTTCAAAGCGACTACGGAAGGCTTCTGCTGTATCATTCACTTTTTCATAGCCCCCTTGGTCATTCCGTAAAAAAACCCCGGACTCCGGGGTCGGGTAATCAAGATCAGTATGCTGCTTCCTGTTGGGAGGGGTGGGCATAGGTTTTTGTTTGTTTAATTATAACAGCTATTGCTGCTAAATACAACCAATTGCTGCCCCTGTTACAGGTGGTAGATTGTAGCTCGAGTTTCGAGTTTCGAGTTTAAGGAACAATCCTAGTACACTTAGCCCTCCCTGCTAGAATCTCGGTAATAATTCCATATTCAAGGCCGTTAGCAATGACGACTTCCGTTTTCTTTGGACCAAGGGCAAGGGCGCTTTTAACCTTGGAAGCCATACCCCCTCGTCCGCCATTGGAAACTCCGTTGAAGTTGAAATCATCGAGCCTCACACGGCTACGCTCCATCCGGTCGATATGGGTCGAAGAATCATTCGGATCTCTCCGAACACCATCGACATTACTAAGCAATAAGGCCATATCCGCCTTAACTTCCTGAGCCACAAGGCAAGCCAGTTCATCGTTATCCGTTCGGAATTCTTCGGTCGCCACCAGATCATTTTCATTCACAATGGGAATGATGTTGGGATCAACCAGAGAAAAACGGCGGGATCTTCGTATATTATCCAAGGCCTTTGGATTGGTCAGATCATATTTGGTCAGAAGTTTCTGAGAGACATTGATTCCGGATTCCGCGAAGAGTTCGGCGTATCGAGTCATCAGATAAGGCTGCCCCATGCACGCCCATTCCTGATTGGCAGCAAGCTGCATGTCTACCTCCTTAGCGTCGGGATACCGTGCCAGCATTCGGCTAAGAAGCTGGGGGTCACGCCTTTTTCCTTCTGCCACCGCTCCGGATGAGACAAGGATAAGTTCAATCGACGCCCGCTTCATGGCAATCATTTCTTCAGTAAGGCTTCGGAGGATATCTCCGCCTTCCGGTTCGGAAACCACATTGGTTCCCAGTTTTACCACCACCCGCTTGCCGGCATGTGCCTGCATGATTTGGGTTCGTTCATCGGAGGTTTGAGATGAAGCGGACCGCTGTCGTTCCTGTTGAGCTGCAACTTCCATTTTTATTGGTACTTAGGAAATAAAAAAATGCCACCTATTTGGTAGGTGGTCTTAGTATGAATTATTATCTGTTATACAAGAACACCTACTGTTTAAGCGGCATAATGACGAGAATCGCTGGTGCAAGGACGTGTGTGTTCATGACCGTAGCTTACCTGCAATTTGGATCTAAGTCAATAGGTGCACCGTCGGATACGTAGGAATCAGCCTCACGGACCTAGTTAGGGGCGATCAGATGAAATAAGGCAAAAGGGGTCTGGGGGCTATGACCGTTTATGAAGATGGAATAAGGAAAGAGATGGTTATACGGTTCATAGGCCCCAGCGCTTTTTTTCGGCTCCACCGATTTTTTTGGCGTCAAAAAAATGGGTGGAAAAGGAAAGCATCGCAGATTGTAATCAACCCTAAAATACGCTAGCATGATTTCGTAATTCAAAAAATGAAACAGAAAGCAGATATAGCGGTAATAGGACTGGGAGTGATGGGTCAGAGTCTTGCCAGAAACATTGCCAGCAAGGGCTTTAAGGTAATCGGGTGGGATCGCCATAAAGAAAAGTCAGAGGCCTTCTTAAAGAAATATGCAAATAAGAACCTACAGGCCGTTTCCTCATATAAGTTTGTTGCTGAACATTTAAAAACACCTCGAAAATACCTGCTCATGGTGCCTGCGGGCACGGCGGTAGATGAGGTTTTAAAGAATCTGAAACCCTACTTAGCTAAAGGCGATATTGTTATTGATGCAGGAAACTCCCTTTATACCGATACTATCCGCAGAACCGCAGAATGGCAGAAAAAAGGAATCCATTTTGTTGGAATGGGAGTTTCAGGAGGCGAAGAAGGCGCATTGCGGGGTCCAAGTATCATGCCGGGAGGAAGCGAAGTTGCATGGAAAGCTCTGTCCCCTATTCTAAAGAAAATTGCCGCCAAAGATTTTAAGGGCAACCCCTGTGTCACTCATGTGGGTCAGGATGGCGCGGGTCATTATGTAAAAATGGTTCACAACGGAATCGAGTACGGTGTGATGCAGATGATGGCGGAGGCTTATCAGCTGTTAAAAGAGATTTATGGTCTGAATCCTGAAAAGATTGCGGCAATTTTTAAAGGCTACAACAGGGGGAAATTGAAATCCTACCTCTTTGAAATCTCCGAACCGATTCTGAAAAGAAAAGATGATTTTAAAAAGGGTTATCTGATTGATAATATTTTAGATAAAGCAGGACAAAAAGGCACAGGGCGCTGGGTAGCCATCGATGCTCTGGAGCGGGGGGCGGTTCTTCCCACCATTACATTGGCCGTATATGCCAGAAGCGTATCTGCACAGAAAGAGCAAAGAGGGGCACTTGAAAAATTGTACAAAAAACCGAAGGCAAAGGCTTTGATTCCTCTGGCAAAATTTGTAAAAGAACTGGAAAACGCCCTGTATGCGGGCATGATAAGCTCTTACGCGCAGGGTTTCGAATTAATCGCCGTTGCCGCCAAGGAGCAGGGATGGAAAATCGACTTCGCGGAAATTAGTAGAATCTGGGAAGGAGGCTGCATCATTCGGGCAGACATGCTCAACTTCCTTCATCAGGCTTTCATGAAAGCCAAAGGAAAGCAGGTTCATTTATTTACCATCAAAGAGATCCGCAATACTCTACAAAAAGATCTGCCGTCTTGGCGAAATGTGGTAGGAAGTGGAACAATGAACGGAATAGCCATGCCCGCCCTCGGGAGTTCTCTGAATTATTTTGAACAGATGACAAGTGCTGTACTACCCGCCAACTTTATTCAGGCTCAGCGGGATTTTTTCGGCGCTCATACTTACGAACGAACCGATAGAAAAGGAATTTTCCACACTCCGTGGAGTAATCTAAAATTATAAGAAAGCGAGGATGACATCCTCGCCATTCAAAAAACTATGCTAATCGAAAAAATTAAAGAACCATTCAACCTAATTATCTTCGGAGCTTCCGGCGATTTAGCAAATCTGAAGCTTTTCCCTGCGCTTTACGAACTGGCCAACCAAAAAAGATTTCAGGCGGATTTCAGGATATACGGCTATGCGCGGACTGAAATGAACGAAGAGGAATTCCGAAAAAAATTCCGTGACGCCGTAAAAAAACACACGGAACCAAATCTCTTTAATCAGAAAATCTTGGACGAGCTGGTTTCCCATCTTCACTATTTTAAAGGGTTATATGACGATAGTGCCGATTACAAAAAATTTGCCGACGTGCTTCTGAAAGCACATGACGATAAGCAGGTAAGAAATATTGCCTTCTTTGCGGTACCCCCGCTGGCCTACGAAGAAATTGCCAAAAATATGGGACAGTTAAAGGAAAAATTGGGTGACAACATGCAGCTGATGATTGAAAAACCCTTTGGGGAAAATCGCGATACAGCCAATGAACTTTTGCAATTTATCACCAATTATTTCGAAAAAAAGGACCTTTTCCTGATTGACCATTATCTGGGAAAAGCCGCCGTAAAAAGTATCCTTCCTCTTCGTTACAACAACACTATTTTAAATCTGCTCCTCAAGGGCAGTGAAGTATCCAACATTCAGATAAGTGCTCTGGAAACGGCGGGGGTGGATGAACGTGTGGGCTTTTTTGACAACGTAGGAATCATAAAAGACATGGTTCAGTCGCATTTATTACAAATTCTCGCACTCCTCACCATGAACATGCCGATACGTCGGGAAGTTCACAGTATAAGGCGGGAAAAGGGAGACATTCTTTCCTCACTGCGATATCCAACGGACCAATGTGCCATGGTGGTTGGACAGTACAAGTCGTATAAAAAGATTAAGGGCGTAAAAAG
>Ga0315281_10008150_pt1 | contig 14656 bp, 12 predicted proteins | sample YL17G07_0_MG_FD_204540 | JGI IMG/M metagenome (GOLD analysis project Ga0315281, IMG submission 204540) | Sediment microbial communities from Yellowstone Lake, YNP, Wyoming, USA - YL17G07_0 | ecosystem: Environmental > Aquatic > Freshwater > Lake > Sediment | place: USA: Wyoming | collected...
AGTAACAGAAAAAACTACCGGTAAAATGGGTATTGTATACCTTTTACTGCATAAAGGCGGCCTGTGCCATGTTCATTTGGCACAGTCTGTCCAGCTTGGAAACGAGACAAAACAGTTGTTTGGTAGCTCAAACCTTCAGGTTTGATGGCTGTTGCGCTTGATACAGACACAGGCATTTTGTGTGTGGTTTCCGGCGCGCTGTATAATACCGAAGTCCATCAAGGCTGAAGCCCTGAGCTACAGGGGGAACCGTGTTTACAAAAAATCAGGAATGCGTCCGGCGAAGGGTGAGGTAGGAAATAAATCCCGCCAATGGGCTGTAGGCCGGTTTACACAGACTGTATAAACTGGAATGGGCAATTTGGCAAATAGGCAGGAAATACTTAATGCAAAATACGTTACAATTTGTAATAAGAAGACACGGCAACTTCTTATATACACCGAGACCGTCTGTGTTTGCCGTTTTATACGGACTGTATAATCATTGTTGGGCGGATAACACATTGCGCGAGTCTGAGAATCTTGAAATGAATAAACAAAATAAACTTCCTCCTAATCCCCCGTCAGGAATCAAACCTGACTATGAACGCCTTTACGGGGTTGGCACTCACGGGCCTCTTGATGAAGATATTATTGTTGAGGTTTTACACACCGAATTAACCCCGCGATTTCAAGAATGTCACGTCGCAATCGAGCAAAGTTGGCCTTATCTCCGTCAAACTCAGGAGGCGAAGGATTTTTTAAAAGCATATAGTGCTTTTCGTGAAATTACTCAGATTTATCCCATGACTGCAAAGAATTGGCATAGCGGAGAACGAATTCCTCTCGTTCACGCAGAAGAAGTGGCAAATGATGCCATAGCCCTCGCTTTCCAAGCACATTACAAACATGCATACCAGAGTTTGCGCGAAATCTTCGAGTTGACAGTTTTGCAGGTTCACTTTTACAAAGTCCAAGATAAGTCAATTGTCGGTCAGTGGGGACGCGGCGAGATGCGGACACCAACCCTAAAGGAAATGTTAAATCAACTTGGGCAGGACTCTTTATATAAAATAGCCAATGACAAGATGGGTATATCGAAAAAAATATTCACAGTCTACGATGATTTAGGGGCATACGTACATACACGTGGCGTACCAACTATCAGTATGGGATTGACTGGTTCAAATATTATAACATTCACTCCTGAAGCACTAGAGCGTTTCTTGACCCTATTTGCTAAAGTATCTCATCTCTGCGTGATTTTCCTAGCTATCTTTTTTCCTACAGCTATTATCTATATCTCTGGGTTTGAAAAATTCGGACATCTTGTCCCGATATGGCTTCCACGAAAGGATCATGTCAATGCGATTCGTGCCGTATTGCCCACCACTGAATTGCAATTACTTGAGAACCTTGCAAGCCAAAACACTTGGTTTCAACAAATTTTAGCAAAGGTAAATACGCTACCCGATCTAAATAAGGCCGAGATTCATGATACTTACACACAATTAGAATCAGCTTCAAAGCAAGGCCCAGCACGATTAATTCAGCTTCTTAAGGAAACCAACAAAGTCTTGGAATGACAAAGATAAATCTAAATAAGGTAATTTCACGCAAAAAATCCGCCCAACAAGGGCTTCAAGCTGACGCCACGAGCTCGCTTTTTATTCAGGGAGTCTTTGGCACTTTGAGGCTGTCTTTGAGTGAGGATTCGGTGGGCGCAGCTTAAGCCCAGGATATAAAAATTTCCACCAGCAATTGTCAAACTTATTTGCACAAGCTATAATACTAAAGAAATATGAAGAAGGAACGAATGTGGTAGTTATTGATCCCAGTGTTACAGCATTCTTTCCGGCTCATGATGCTATAAATCAGTCATTGAGGCCATTGGCCGAAATCATTAAAAGACAAAAAAAATCGCGCCTAACAAGTCACTTAAGCAAACGCCAATCCGTTTAAATTGTGGCCGTATGGCATGGGGCACAGCTTCCGGAAGAACCGAATGAAACAAAAAATACTTGAGCGCCTTTCTGAAATAGAAGCCGGGGAAAACGTTAAGGTGGTTTATGCGTGCGAGTCCGGTAGCCGCGCATGGGGGTTTCCATCCTCGGACAGTGATTACGACGTCCGCTTTATTTACGTCCGCCCCGTCGAGTGGTATCTTTCCATCTTTGACAGGCGTAACGTCATCGAGCGCCCGATTGATGGTTTGCTCGACATAGCCGGATGGGACTTGCGAAAGGCACTCCGGTTACTCAGAAAATCCAACCCACCCTTGCTCGAATGGCTCGGATCGCCAATTGTTTATTGGGAAAAATACTCTACGGCCGCACGCATGCGCAAGTTGACCCCGGTGTTTTACTCACCAACGGCTTGCTTATATCATTATCTCCACATGGCGCGAGGGAACTTTCGGGACTATTTGCAGGGAGAGGAGGTATGGGTGAAGAAGTATTTCTACGTACTCCGCCCAATCCTGGCTATGCTCTGGATCGAGCAAGGGTTCGGTATTGTGCCAACGGAGTTTAAGGTGTTGGTGGATAAGCTGGTAATTGACCCGGAACTCAAAATGGATATTGACCGGCTTATTACTGCCAAGTGCGCCGGAGAAGAGCTTGACCGTGGACAACGCATCGCAACCATCGGCAATTTCATTGCGCGCGAGTTGGAACGCCTTGAAGGGAAGAAAGTCCATCACGACAAACGTTCGCTGCCTGACGAGCAACTCGATGAGTTATTCAGGGCAAGCATCGCTGAAATCCAGTAAAAGCAATGCTTCCCTAGCGATGTATACCTAAAAACAATCATTTTGGCATAAACTGCGAAAGTAGGGTTAACATGTACGGGGTTCCCGGTGGCATTGGGCTTTAGCGATCCTGCACTTCATCGTTGACGGAAGCCCATCGTTTGCCAACGGGCTTGTCCCAGCGGACATCTACGTATTCCATCTGCTTTAGGGACGTGCCTTCCGATTTTGCAACGCTCAGAAGGTTTTGGAGTTTTTCTTCGTTGGAAGGTTCACTGGTTTGTCTACTGAGGGATGAACTACCCCAGCGTATCTGGGTGTTGGCCTCCGTCCACAGGATAATGTCGCTTTTCTCTGAAGTGCCTTTTTTGCGGACGTTCGACACGTCCACCACTAATATCTTAAAGAGGTTATGGATATTGTTCAGCCTGAGAAAGGCTATCAACTCAACCCCTTCTGCAAGTCCTCTATCGCTCCACTTGCTTCCCACAGACGGCGGTTTCGACAGTTTGCTGCTTCGGATGTAGGGGCTGTCATAATCAGGATTTGGCATAAGATAATATTCATTTGGCAAGAGAACGCCTTCGTTATCAACAAGATAAGATTTATTTCCGTACTTTACCATGGCCACCGGCTTCCGCAGCGCCAGTTTTATGTCAAGGGTGTTTGGAAATATGCGACTGATAGAATCGACCCTTTTGACAACGGGAAGTTTGGTATAGGCATCCGCGATTTTCAGGGTTAAGCCATCTTCATATAACCCATACTCTTCCTGTAGGGCTGCAACGTTTTTAATGTCGTCTTTTAAACGGTCGGTCGCCCATGCCGGCGTCTGAAACGCAAAGGTGAGAGGGCTTACCTTGAAGATGTTTAAGTCTGCCAGGGCATTCCATACCTTCGGCACGTTAAAAACAGCAAAGCCGACTACCCCCACGACAATAAAAAACACAATCACGGAGGGGCGGAGGGACTTTTTTAGCCCCACCATTCCCGTTGATAAAATCCCTTTTAAAGGGTTATAACTGAGCGCGTTATTTAGCATTTCTCTCATTCCGATACAACGAAATTAAGCCTTCGGCGGCTTTAAACAGTGTAGTGGCAATTCATGAATTGCCACTACAAAGTCGTTTTGAAATTCCTGAGCATTAAATTAAGCCTTCGGCTTTAGGTGCCAACGCCTGCTGGCGATAGCTGAACATTGCTTATCGCCGTCAAGAAACGGCTCCTACCATAAACTTTGAATTTCTTTTCGAGCGTATTATTGACAGCATAACATTTTTGCACTATCAAAATCATGGTTCAGATTACAAACCTGAACCCGCTGGAGCATTTCTCTTGTAACCAAAACGGTTTAAACCGGAGTTTAAAAAACAGCAAAGGTTTGTTAGACACTCGTTGATTGATATTGTGCTTTCAAATACGGGCGTCGAGCATCTTTTTGCCGGTCCGAGACTCCCTCTTGTTGGCGCTTACGAGGAGGTCTCCGACGGCAAGTTCCGCGATTTTCCTGCATAGTGATGGAAACGATATGCCGGCTGCGTGTGCCGCCTTGGGTAATAAACTCTTTTCGGTAAAACCGGGGATGGTATTTATTTCCAACAAATAGAATTCACCCTCTTCATTCATCAGCATGTCTACCCGTGAAAACCCTTTGCAGCCGAGTACCCGATGAGCGTCCTCCGCAAGTTTTTGCGCTTTAGCGTACAGATTCTGGGACAGCGCACCTATGCGGCTGACACGTTTTCCATGCGCAATTGCACTATCTTTCGGTTCAGTCTCCACAACGAGGTATTCCGTCTTATTATCCTTGTATTTTGCCTCGTAACTAAAGAATTCAGCAGAGGGTTTAATCTCGATAATCGGCAACGCCTTATCATCTAATATCCCGATGGTCAACTCTCTACCCTTCACGTACTTTTCAATAAGCAGCTCATATCCAAATTGAAAGGCATTCGCTAAGCCCTGTTTAAGGTCTTTGATATCCTTTATGATGGAAATTCCTATACTGGAGCCGTTTTGAGGGGGTTTCAGCACAACCGGTAAACCAAACTTCAGTATTGCCCGTTGGATCTCGGCATATTCTTGAAATTCGGTCACTACAAGGTGGTCAGGTGTTTTCAGACCGGCATTGATAAAGTGCTTCTTTGTTATCAGCTTGTCCATGGCAATTTTGCTGGCTTTAACACCGGAACCGGTATAGAGAGTCCCCTTTGATTCTAAAAGCTGTTGTACCCCCCCATCCTCGCCAAAACGGCCGTGTAAGGCGATAAAAGCAACGTCTACTTCGATATGATCAAGTTCTTCAATCTTCTCGTCCTTCACGTCGATACTAAAAACGTTAAATCCCGCATTCTTCAACGCCTGGGCAACGGCATTCCCGGACCGCAAGGAAACTTCGCGTTCAGGGGATATCCCACCCATGAGAACTGCAATATTTTTCAGCTTCACAAGCACACCCCTTTATAATAATTTTGAAACCAGATTATGGGCGAGTTTCCATACGTCACCCGCCCCCATGGTAATGATAATGTCGCCGGGTTTTGCCTCTGCGGCAAGCTCTCCGGCAATATCGCATAGTTGTGGAATATGCCGGGCATCCACGCCCGCGTCACGCGTATATTCGCATAACATATTTGAGTTCATTGCCGTTTTATCAAACTCGCTGTCGCGCGCCGCGTAGATGTCGGCAAAAATCACTTTATTAGCAAACTGAAACGACCTTGCAAACCCTTTTAACAAATGGCGGGTCCTGCTGTATTGATGCGGTTGAAACACGCACCATATCCTTCTATCCGGGTACATCTCCCGCGCGGCTTTTAGGGTGACGAATATCTCCGTTGGGTGGTGAGCGTAATCGTCAATAACCTTTATGGAATTCTTTTCTCCGATGATTTGAAACCGCCTGTTCGCCCCACTGAAGGTGGACAGCGCATTTTTTATGAACTCCTTATCAACCCCGATAAAAGTGCATACCGCCGTAGCAGCCAGGGCATTTAACACGTTGTGTGCTCCCGGTATTTTTAACGACATCTCGCTGAAGAATTCGTTCTTCCGATAGACCTTGAATTTCCTTACACCGTCGCCGCCGACAACCAACTCTCCACGCCAATCGGAAGGCTCGTCCAGGGAATAGGTTTCCACCCTGGAATTCACCCTTTGAATCGCCATTGCCACGTTACTGTCGTGTTTATTTACCACCAGCAGGCCTTCCGGCGAGACTAAGGACGCAAAAGAGCCAAATGCATTTATTATCTTTCCAATATTTTCATAATAATCCAGGTGGTCTTCTTCAATATTCGTGATTACCCCCACAGTAGGCGCAAGGTTTAAAAATGACCCGTCGTATTCACACGCCTCTGCCACGAAGAATTTTCCCGTGCCCAGATATCCGTTACCGCCGATATCCGGCACCTCTCCGCCGATCACAAAGGTGGGGTCAAATCCTGATCTTCTTAATATGGCCGATATCATTGCGCTGGTTGTGGTCTTGCCATGCGTACCGCTGATTGCAATACCCTGCTTTTCCTTCATCATGGAGCCGAGTATTTGTGAGTATTTCACCACTTTTATGCCTAGTTTGCGCGCCGTCTTGAGGTCCGGATTGTCTTCGGAGATGGCCGCCGATATTACCACCATGTCCGTTTCCGGGGTCATAAAGCTGCCGTCTTGCGTCGTGTTGATACGGGCGCCTATCTTCTCAAGTCCGGAAATTAACGAAGATGGTTGCACGTCGGAACCCCTTACGATGCAACCTTCATTAATGAGGATGCGCGCAAGCGCGCTCATCCCGATACCACCGATACCGATAAAGTACACACTGTTTCCGCGTAATGGCCGATAACTAAGCTGTATTGTGGGGGTTGTTGAAAAGGTTTGCATCCGATCTACACTTTCTGGTAAAGTCATGGCATTATTCCTCAGTTTTATTCGTTATTAGTATATCAGATAAACATTTTTTATTAAATTAAGAAATTTTGAAAGTGGTTAGGATTTTTGATGCACGATCCATGATGCCGGATTCACGTATTTCCCGTATCTTGCATCCCGCATCCTGTATCTAATTAACCGTCAGCGCAAACTGAGAACCTTTAACGTCAATGACCCTGCACAAATTGTCAACAACGTTCCTCGCGGCGTTTGGCATTCCCAGACCTTTATTAAACATTTTCATCCGGTCGTATTTTTCCTTGTTATCCAAGAGTTCCGTTATGAGCGCCAGGATTTTTTCGGGCGTCAGATCAAGCTGTTGTATTAAGTAACCGCCTCCGTTGCCTACCAGTTCCATCGCATTCCAGTATTGATGATTATCGGCGGCATACGGATACGGTATAAGAATGGCAGGAATGCCAAGTGCCGTAATCTCTGCTATCGTGGTTGCGCCTGCCCTGCATATAATCACATCCGCCATGCTGAAGGCGGCGCCCATATCGTCGAGAAAACTGCAAACGTGCGCACCAATTGCCGTTTTACTATAGGCTTCTTTTACCATTTCATAGCTATATTCGCCGGTGCAATGTATTATTTGGAGTTCTCCGGCCAACAACTCCAATTTTGGCAGGCATTTCATAATAACCTCGTTGATTGACTGGGCGCCCTGGCTCCCACCCGTAATCAGTATCGTCTTTTTGGAAGAATTCAGACCGAATTTCTGGGCTGCACGCGCCTTTTGTCCCTGTACAATTTCTTTGCGGATAGGCGTTCCCGTTACGCGTACAACCTTCGCGTGGGAAAACCATTTCAGAGAGCCACGCCAGTGACAATACACCTCATCGACCCATTTCGCCAGGAATCTATTTGCCTTGCCAGGGATTACGTTTTGTTCAAGCAGCACTGATGGAATGCTCAGTAGTTTTGCCGCAATTATCGGGGCGGCGGACGCATATCCCCCAAGGCCGACCACGACGTCAGGCTTTATTGTTTTCAGCGCTATGAGGGATTCAAAAACACCTATTAAGGTTGCCACGGCAAATCTTATTTTGTCCGTTAAAGATTTGCCGAGTTGTTTTGACTGGATTTGATGAAACAAAAAGCCCCGCTGCTCCACACACCGCTGTTCAAAGCTTTTATCCGTCCCAAAAAAGTAAATCTGCGCATTGTGATATCTTGAGCTAATTTCTTCTGCGGTACTCAAGCCAACCATCAAATGCCCACCTGTGCCTCCCCCCGCAAACACCATTCTCATCTTCTTCCCCCCTTTCAATAATAGTTCAAATGCCGGTTCTGTGATATGAGACTTTAATTAGGCTGCCATCGGCAGCAATGCTTTCCGTTGTCGATGTTTTTGTAGAGACGCATGGTATGCGTCTTTACAAAAACATTGAAATTCATGCCGTTAATTTATGCCTTGCCACCGAATATCGAATGTCGAACAAGGAATTTCGAATGATGAGGTCTTCTTGCCCACTTCGACATTCAATATTCCTTGTTCAATATTCGATATTCAATTCGTTGTGTTTCGCTTTTTACGCGCACACACGGAGATACGGGCGTCGTGTTCCTACACCACGCCAAAGCGTGGGCAATGCCCACCTTACCAGGAAAAGCCGGCTACTCTTGCCGTTATTGAATGCCATATCCTCGACGGCAATCGCCTGACAGCCGCATCTTCCGTTGCATCCCACTCTTCGCGAGATTCAGCCAACGGCACCGACGTCTCCGCTTTTCTTGCTATATTTACCAGTATGCCAATCGCTATCATCGAAAACAACAGCGATGACCCTCCGGAGCTTACAAATGGCAGAGGAATGCCTTTTGCTGGTGCGTTACCTGAAACAACTGCAATATTAACAATTGCCTGTAAACCGAACATAAAGGTAATGCCAAGCCCCAGGAAGAAGCCAAATACGTCTTTTGTCCTATGTATAGCCTTTAAACCCTGCCACACTAAGAGCAAAAACAGGCTAATAATGACAACCACTCCAATAAAACCAAATTCTTCACTGATGATAGTAAATACAAAATCACTGCTGCTTTCAGGCAAAAAATAGAGTTTTTGTTTGCTGCCGCCAAGCCCTAGTCCCGTCAAACCACCTGAACCTATGGCAATCAGGGATTGTTTAATCTGATAATGCGCCTGCGTTGGGTCTTTAAGAGAGTTTATAAAGTCCATTACCCTATCACCCTTATAGGAGTTTGCTTTAAACAATGCTTTATAGATCACCGGAGTTACCGCCAGGGCTGCAAATAATACATAACGAATTTTTGCGCCACCCACGATAAGCATTGTCAAAGCTATTATCATAATAAATGCCGCTGTCCCGAAATCAGGTTCCTTGGCCACAAGACCAACTACTACCATCACAACCGAAAGCGGAATGACAAATCCATACAGCACCTTGGACATGCGGCTGTGGTATTTTTCAATGTAAACGGCAACGAATATGATAACTGCCAATTTTGCAAATTCCGAGGGTTGAATGCCAACCATTTGGGTAAAGCGCAGCCACCTGCGCGCCCCATTAATCTTTGCCCCTATTCCTGGCATCAATACCAGCACGAGAAGGACTACCGCAGCAGCAAGAATAGGTATGCTGGATTTCCGCAAATAGTGATAATCCACGTTCACCATTGCCAGCATCATCACGGCGCCGGTCAATATCCACAAGAGATGTTTTGTAAAACGATAGCCACTGTTGCTCGACTGAAACGAGGATATGTCTGTGCTGTACACGGTAACGATGCTAAAGCCCAAAAGGGCGACAACAACGTAGATAACAATATGCCATGATTTCATAAGTGACCTCTCATTCACAATAAAGCAAAACCAAACAGACCCAGAATGGCTGCGACAATCCAAAACCGTTGGACAATCTTTGTTTCCTGCCATCCTTTAAATTGAAAATGGTGGTGCAATGGCGCGCAACGAAAGACACGTTTTTTCGTCATTTTATAATAGTATCTCTGCACGAAGGACGAGCCTAATTCCGCAATAAAGACACCCCCTACCAGGAACATCAGCGCCTCTTGTTTGATGATTATGCCGGAAAGTCCCAGCACCCCACCCAGCGTTAAAGAACCCATGTCACCCATAAAGACCTGCGCGGGAAAACAGTTGTACCAGAAGAAACCCAGGCCTCCGCCTACCAGCGCCGCACAAAAGACACTGAGTTCCCAACTTTCGGCAACGTAAGGAACGTTTACGTACCTGCTCAAATCGCTGCACCCTGAAATGTACGCGGCTACCGTGAAAAATATGCCCATGATAACGCTGCATCCTATCGCCAGGCCATCCAGTCCATCGGTGAGGTTTACCGCGTTTGTCATTACCACTATGCAAAACGCGACAATCAGTATGTAGCCGATCCCCACGTCGGGTCTATAATGCTTTAAGAAGGGAATTACCACCTGCGTCCCCCCCGGCTGTTTGTACACGTAGAAGTACAAAACCAACCCCACAATAAAGCCAAAGGCCAACTGAGCTAAAAATTTTGACCGTTCGGTAAGGCCGTGCGCATTTTTTTTCGTAAGCTTGATGTAATCGTCCATAAAACCGAGCACCGCAAACCAGATTACCGTAAATATCAATAACATGACATATAAGTTAAATACCTTACACCACAGCAGGGTAGAAACCAGGATCGCCGGAATAAAAATTCCCCCGCCCATGGTGGGCGTGTTATTTTTGCCGGAGTGCATACGCTTCAGTTCTTCAGAGTCCGTTTTTGACGTATCTTCACCGGCCTTCCAGGCCACGAGTTTCCGGATAAACCACTTGCCAAAAATAACGCTAAACAAAAAAGCCGTCAGCGCCGACAACCCCAAACGAAACAACGTAGAACGAAGCGCTTCAGGAGAATTTATTAAAAATAACCACTGGTATAACAAGGTATTTTTAACCCCTCAAAAACTTTTATTTGTATTTATCTCAACTACAACGTCACATTAAAAAAATAACCCCGACTCCCTCAAACCTGAAACTCGAAACCGAATATCAATTCCGAATCGCCTCCCGTTTCAAGAAACATTCTTTAAACTTCTCAACAATATTTTCCATCTGCATACCCCTCGAACCCTTGATTAATACCGTGTCGTTTTCCCTGATCCTGCCTGCTTCAGAAACCGAAATATCGGCAACGTTGTGAAAATTAACAACACGTTCTTCCGGCATTCCGGCCAGCTTCGCCCCTTTTGCAATCTCACCGGCACGGTCTCCGACGGTCCATAATACGTCAATGTGAAGCCGTGCCACCAATTCCCCTATTTCTCTGTGTAATTGGGGAGACTCGTTCCCTAATTCCAACATGTCTCCACAAACAAAAACCTTTTTCCCAGCCACCGGTAATTCGTCGAAGTACCGCAAGGCTGCGCGGACGGATTCCGGGTTTGCATTGTAGGCATCATTGATAACGGTAATCTTGCCGATGTGCTGCTGCTCCATTCTCATAGGAGGGAGTTTAAAGGATGCCATCGCATCCTTTACGGCGCTGATATCATGGCCTAGTGCATGGCACACCGCAAAGGCCGCCAGGCAGTTGTTTATGTTGTGATATCCCGAAACGGGAAGCCGTACCTCCAGGTATCCGTTAATGACAATGACATACCCGTCATCATTCTTCCTCACGTCAGTGCATTTTATCTGCGCACAGGGGTTAAAACCAAAACCGATGGACTTCCCCTTAAATTCCCTGGCAAGTTTCATGCACCACGGATTGTCGAAGTTATACACAAATACACCACCCTTACACAGGCCTTCCACTATCTCGCCCTTTGCCCGTGCAACACCTTCAATACTGCCAAGACCTTCCAGGTGTGTTTTGGTGACCGTAACAATTACCGCAACGTGCGGGTTGCTTATTTCAGACAAACGACGGATTTCACCAGGGGCATTCGTACCCAATTCCAACACCCCGTATTGATGCCTGTTTTCAATCTCAAAGATTGAGAGAGGAACACCAATGAAGTTGTTATAGCTCTTTTGCGACCTCGCAGTCGGTCCAAAGCAGGAGAGCAGGTGAGAAACCATCTCCTTCGTGGTTGTCTTGCCATTGCTACCCGTAATGCCAACAATCTTTGCACTCAACTTCCGGCGATAATATTTTGCCAGATCACCTAAGGCCGTTACGGTATCATTCACACGAATTACCACAAAGTTCTTCCGCCCGGCGTTACAAGCGATATCGCGGGAAACAACCGCGCCAACCGCACCAGCATTTATTGCCTGTTCAATAAAATCGTGACCGTCATGCCGTTCGCCTTTGATCGCAACAAACAAATCTCCCGGCTTGACAGATTTGCTGTCGCGGGAAACACCGCTTATTTTTAACGCATTACCCGTATCTGTAGATATCTTGCCGTTTGTCGCCCTTGCTACTTCTTCACACTCAAGAATTTCCATTCAATCCCTCTGGTCTCAAAAATGTGACACCAAATTTTCTTCCAAAATCTGTCTCACAACCGCCCGATCATCAAAAGGAGTTACGGTATCTTTTGCTATTTGAAATTGCTCGTGTCCTTTTCCTGCAATAATCACCACGTCGCCGCTTTTGGCCTCTAAAATGGCCTCTTCAATAGCCCGTTTTCTATCGGGCTGGACGTGGAAACAAGCCCCAGTCCTAATCCCTGCTTGAATCTCGTGGATAATCGCATAAGGGTCTTCAGAACGTGGATTATCATTTGTTATCCAAAAGACGTCTGCATACTTTTCCGCAATATGCCCCATTTTCGGCCTCTTTTTTTTATCCCTGTTTCCCCCGCATCCGAACACCAGGATAATGCGTCCTTTGGCAGCGATGGAAATGGCGCTTAAAACCGTTTGAAGCGCGTGGTGGGTGTGCGCAAAATCAACGTAGACAAGGAAATCCTGCCCGCAATCAACCCGCTCCAACCGGCCAGGCACCATACTTAACGACTCAAGTCCTCTTTGTACTACGTCGATTTTGAAACCCAATGCAAGTGCGTTTGCGGACGCCGCCAGCGCATTGTAAACGTTGTGCATACCAATTAATTTCAACTGAATGCTTGCCTTCCCCCAGGGTGAATTAAGCAAAAACCTCGTTGTATCGACACCAGCATCTATCGACTCCGCCGTGACGTCTACCTTATTTCTTTTAACACCGTACCATACAATCTGCGACTTCGTGCTCTCTGCAAAATGCTTGCTTGCATTATGATCGGCATTCAGTATGGTGAAGGCGTCCGCGTCCAGCTCTTTCACCAGTTTCAACTTTTCCGCCCGGTAGCTTTTTACGTCTTCATGATAATCAAGATGCTCCGCTGAGAGATTCGTAAAGATCGCGGAACGGAACCTGATTGCATCCAGCCTGCGCTGGGAAAGGGCATGGGAAGAGGCCTCGATTACGGCGTATTTTATGCCCGATTTAAGCATTTCAGAAAGATATCCCTGTATCTCAACGGATTCCGGGGTTGTCTCCCGCGCTGGAATAATCCTCTTCCCGATTTGATATTGAATCGTGCCGATCAGCCCCGCCTCGTTGCCTGACGCCTCAAATATTGCTTTGGTAAGGTAAGAGGTGGTGGTCTTACCGTTTGTTCCGGTAATGCCGGTTATCGTCATTTCCGAGGAAGGATTGTTGTAAAAATGGTTGCTCAAGCACGCAAGGGAGCGGCGCGCGTCAGAGACGACTATTTGCGGCGCATGGGGAGCCACCTCACATTTTTTTTCTACCACGACGGCAACAGCGCCATTTCCCGTTGCGTCCGTAATAAAATCGTGTCCATCCAGCTTGTGTCCCTGTATGGCAACGAACAGGTAACCCTTTTTTACTTTACGGGAGTCATGGGTTATTCCGGCCACTTCATTTTCAACATAATCGTGGATTTTGCATCCGGTTAAGCACTGACAAAGCTCGCTCAACTTCATGTTTTTACTCAGAATATTATTTTTTAAAGTCGACTGACATCACAATTAGAAAAACATCCTATTTCCAAGGTCGCATCAAATCCCTGCGTTTGCATTCCTTTGACGTGGGTAATCCGTTCGCAGAAACGCCTTGATTTCTCGATTCTATCCACCTCTTCAGCATATTCCTTCAATAGTTTGCCCAATATTTCCCGATTATTCGCTCGAACCGTATCCAACTCTTTTGCCGTTGCATAAAGACCGTACCACAAAATGAAATTCTGCTTTTCTAGTTCCTTATTTATCATGTTTTGTTTCCCATTCTTTGATATAGGACACTGCAACTAAAGTAATTGTTAAGGAATTTTCAAGGTAATAATCACTGCCGGTTCAGACTGCAAGATTGAATCGACTCGCAACCGGCTCGTACTGTACGCCGAAAACTGCACGCAAGATACCGGCACCTGTACCAAGCGCAATAAAGGTTTGAGCTAGAAATGCCGAAACGGTTATTGCATGGCCAATTTAACTTGAGACGGCTCTACCTTCATATAGAAAAGCGAGCGCGCTATAATTTCCCGAACCACGGGTGCTGCTACCACACCGCCGTAATACGCACCATTCTTCGGCTCGTTTATGGCTACGAGAACACAGATGCGCGGGCGCTCAGCAGGCGCGTAAGCAATAAATGACGCTACAAATTTTGTGTGAGAATACCCTCTCCCTTCCGGTTTCTGCGCGGTACCGGTCTTCCCGGCAAGGTCATACTCCGCAAGATTAGCGCTCTTTGCCGTGCCATCGGTGACAACCTTTCGCAGGATAGGGTTCATAATATTACGCGCGACACGTTCACTCATAACACGCCGAACCACCTTTTGACCGGAAACACTTTCAACAGTATTGCCGTCATTACTGACTTTTGGTTTTATAATACTAGGCTTAAGCAACTGCCCCCCATTGGGAATACTGCAAAAGGCAGTAATGAATTGCAACGACGTTACGGCAATACCTTGTCCTATCGAAATATTTCTCACGGAGCTTTCATACCAACTTCTTAATGGATTTAAAATACCACGGGATTCACCCGGCAATTCAATCCCTGTCTTTTCTCCAAAAATGAATTGTTTCAA
>Ga0315281_10008151_pt1 | contig 14654 bp, 19 predicted proteins | sample YL17G07_0_MG_FD_204540 | JGI IMG/M metagenome (GOLD analysis project Ga0315281, IMG submission 204540) | Sediment microbial communities from Yellowstone Lake, YNP, Wyoming, USA - YL17G07_0 | ecosystem: Environmental > Aquatic > Freshwater > Lake > Sediment | place: USA: Wyoming | collected...
TGAGGAGCGGGTTCGTCAGGCATATGAGATCCTTCGGGGTCAGGAGGGCACGGGAGATCCGTGACCAGGCGGTTGGTTTCGGTTACAGTGGGGCGAGGGGGTGGCTCTGGGATCAGGGCTTCGTCAGGTATTTGACGTTCGTTGAGGTCAACGCGCCTATAGGCTGGAGCAATACGTCCTAGGATGACGCGGGTAAGTTGCTTGATGATGTCTGATGGGGTCAGGCGGCCGCAGTATCCCTTTATTGTTACCTGTATTCCAGCCTTCAACGAGGACAGAGCATAGGTGGGGTAGTGGTCCGGGTTATGAGCGGCGACGCTTTAAATAAGTGGCCTAGATCGTTCATGGTGGAGTGGAGTTTGCCTTGAGCAGGGTCGTTATCGAGGGGGAGCGTCTGAGGGAGGTCTTGGCGAAGCTTGAGGAGGCGAGGAGGAGCGTCGAGGACCTCATTGACACCTTCGAGATGATTCAGGATGAGGCGTTTCAGGGGGAGCTTAGGGAGAGCCTCGCGGAGGCTGAGAGGGGTGAGGTTCTGGAGTTCGGCGGCGTAGACGAGCTGAGAAAGGAGTCGGCCCGTGGGTAGCTATCGGATCCTCACGACGAGGCGTTTTCTTAGGCATCTGAAGAGGCTTGAGGGAGAGGTTAGGGAGAGGGTTCTCGATGCGGTTCGAGAGGTCTCTGAGAGGCCTTACCTCGGGTCGACGCTGATGTTCGATGAGCGGCGGCTGTACAAGTTCAGGGTGGGCGACTATCGCCTTGTCTACGAGGTCGACGAGGAGAAGAAGGCGGTTCTCTTCCTCATCGTCGACCATAGAAGGCGGGTCTATCGGGAGTTCAGAACATGACGGGGAAGCCTTTCGTCGTCGCCTGTATCCCGGCCTTCAACGAGGAGGCGAACATAGCTAAGGTGGTTTTAACGGTTGAGAGGTTTGTGGACCGGGTCCTCGTCTGCAACGATGGCTCGACCGATATGACCGGGATCATAGCGGAGGCGCTGGGCGCCGAGGTGATCCGTCATGAGACGAATCTGGGATACGGGGCCGCGCTTCAGAGCCTTTTCGAGGAGGCCAGGAAGAGAGGCGTCGACGTGGCTGTGACTCTGGATGCTGATGGCCAGCACGACCCATCTGAGATCCCCAAGCTTCTGAAACGGCTGAGCTTGGGAGACGTCGACATCGTCATCGGGTCCCGGTTCCTCGAAGGCGGGGGCTCGGAGGTTCCTGAGGGGAGGAAGGCCGGCATAAAGGTCCTCTCGGGGCTGGTCTCCAACGGTGAAGTGCGTGTCACCGATGCGCAGTCCGGCTTCAGGGCCTATAATAAGCATGCTCTTGAGACCCTGAAACTGTCAGAGCTGGGTATGGGTTTGAGCACCGAGATTCTGGTCAAGGCGGGGAATCATGGGCTGAAGATCGCTGAGGTGCCGATATGTGTCTCCTACGATGAGGACTCCGCGAAGCAGACGCCCGTGTTGCAGGGGTCGAGCGTTCTGCTGAGCACGCTCAAGTATCTGTCCATTAACAGGCCCCTGCTGTTCTTCGGGTTACCCGGCCTGATGGCGACTGTAGCCTCGATGGCGTTATGGGGGCTGACTCTCTATGCCTACAGTGAGACGCATGTGGTCAGCTTGAACATGGTTGTCGCCACGTTGGGCGCAACGTTCATCGGCTTGATTTTGTTGACGACGAGCGTCATCCTGTGGGTGATCGTCAGCGTGGTCAGAGAGAAGCCTTGAAGATAGCGGTCATCCTGGGGACGAGGCCGGAGATAATCAAGATGAGCCCAGTCATAAGGGAGCTTGAGAAGCGGGGACTTGACTATTTCATCCTCCACACGGGGCAGCACTACTCGTATGAGATGGATAGGGTGTTCTTCGAGGAACTTGAGCTTCGGAAGCCCGAGTCGCGCTGCGCGCGCGTCCTAGGATGGGAAGCGTGAAAGAAAATTAAAATAAATTAAAACCATGCTTAGAAAAGTCAGATGTTTGAGTGGAAAGCCTGAATGACTGAAAAGAAGCCCACGGTAGCTGCCTGTGTCCCAGCTTTCAACGAGGAGAGGACGATAGGCGGTATCGTGGTTCGGATATTGAGGTATGTTGACAGTGTTGTGTTGTGTGATGACGGAACGGTGGATCTGAAGGGCGCGATCGCAGAGGGGCTTCCCTTGGGTGAAGTCTTATAAGACGTGGTGAGAAATCGAGTAGGGGCGCATATGGCTGAGACGGAGTTTGTCGACAGGGTCTCTAGGGCCTTGGGCGTTTCCCGCGATGAGCTGGTTAAGAGGGGTATTGAGGAGTTTCTACAGGCTCAGCTCAGGGCATGCCTTGCGGAGATCCGTGAGCTGGAGGTCCGTTATGGTGTTAAGGGCTCAGGGGGGTTGGAGGAGAAGATCCGCGAGGGGGTTGTCGACGAGCATCCGGCTTGGGAGGACCTGATCGTCTTGGAGAACCTTGAAGAACGGGCGGGGAAGATCCGTAGAGAGTTGAATGCCCTCAAAACATGACGGATCAAAGCCTGGAAGAACTGCTTCAAGAGATAGCTGAGATTGTTCTCAGGGAGTTTCTCGACATCGTCGAGGACGCCCGAGTCCAATTCACAACCTCTGGGGCGGTTGAAAAGCTCAGGGTGTTCCTCAAAGATGAGAGCTTTGTCGACGTCTGGCTCTCATCTACGGGCAAGTACTCCTATCATTGGGAGCATAGGCATCTCAGCGGCCTCGCCTATAGGCATGACAATGCGCCACACAGCAGATGGAAGCAGATAAAGACGTTTCCAAAGCATTTCCACGATGGATCTGAGGATAACGTGACGGAGAGCCACATATCCGGTGATCCGAAGGAAGCGGTGAGGGAGTTTCTCGACTTTATTAGATCGAAACTGGAGGCGAACAGAACAACTTGATCATCGCCTGTATCCCGGCCTTCAACGAGGAGGGGACCATAGCTAGGGTGGTTTTAATGGCTGAGAGGTACGTGGACCGGGTCCTCGTCTGCGATGATGGCTCGACCGATATGTCCGGGATCATAGCGGAGGCGCTGGGCGCCGATGTGGTCCTTCATGAGACGAATCGCGTGCGACCCTCTATACCTACGGTGAGACGCGTGTGGTCAGCTTGAGCATGGTTGTCGCCACGTTGGGCTCAACGTTCATCGGCTTATCCCTGCTGACCACGGGCATTATCCTGTGGGCGGTCAAAAGCGTGGTTGGAGAGAAGTCTTGAAGATAGCGGTCATCCTGGGGACGAGGCCGGAGATAATCAAGATGAGCCCAGTCATAAGGGAGCTTGAGAGGCGGGGACTTGACTATTTCGTCCTCCACACAGGGCAGCACTACTCGTATGAGATGGATAGGGTGTTCTTCGACGAGCTCAGCCTTCCGTCGGCTAAGTATAATCTCGACGTTGGGTCGGGCTCGCAGGCGGAGCAGACGAGTCAGATTCTGGTTGGAGTTGAGAAGGTGCTGCTCGAGGAGAAGCCGGATGTGGTTCTCGTAGAGGGAGACACCAATTCGGTGATGGCTGGGGCTCTGGCCGCCGCGAAGATTCATGTTCCCGTTGGCCATGTCGAGGCGGGGCTTAGGAGTTTCGACCGCTCTATGCCTGAGGAGATCAACAGGGTCGTCGCGGACCATGTCTCCGACTACCTCTTCGCCCCCACAGAGACCTCCAGGCGGAACTTACTGAATGAGGGGATCAGCGACGATAATATCTATGTGACGGGGAACACGGTTGTCGACGCCGTGGATCAGAACCTTGAATTGTCGAGGAGGGTGGATGCTCTGAGCCGGTATGGCCTTGAGAAAGGCGCCTTTTTCCTCGTTACTTTACATCGGGCGGAGAATGTCGATTCGGAGATGCGTCTCGGCAAAATCCTTAGTGGTTTCAGGCGGATCAGGGACAAGTACTCGCTTCCGATTCTGTTCCCGGTTCATCCTAGGACGAGGAAGATGATCGATTTTTTCGGCTTCAACCTCCACGATATTAATTTGGTTGAGCCCGTCAGTTACCTGGATTTCCTAAGGCTTGAGTCTGAGGCGAAGCTCGTCCTGACGGATTCTGGTGGGGTTCAGGAGGAGACATGCATACTCGGTGTTCCCTGTGTGACCTTGAGGGACAATACTGAGCGGCCTGAGACCGTCGATGTGGGTTCAAATATTGTCTCAGGGGTTGAGGAGGCCTCGATCCTCAGCGCGGTCGAAGAGATGTTGCGGAGAGACCGTGGGTGGAGTAACCCCTTTGGTGATGGCTGTGCTGGGGAAAGGATTTTGAATATTCTCTGCGAGGTTGAGTAGCGTGGATAGTCAGCGGATCCTTGTGACCGGCGGAGCGGGGTTCATCGGGACCAACCTTGTCAATGAGCTTAGGAGGCGTAGCCATGAGGTTCTCGCAGTCGACCTGTTTAACACAGATAGGAACGACTACATGAGAGCTGATGTGAGGAGCTACAGGCAGCTTGAACGGGTCTTCGAGAACAGGCGATTCGATTACGTATACCACCTGGCGGCGGAGTATGGGCGGCGGAGTATGGGCGGTGGAACGGCGAGGATTACTACGAGAACCTGTGGATGACTAACGTGGTTGGCACGAAGCATATGCTCAGGCTCCAGGAGAAATTAAAGTTTTAGAATTTGATTATAATAAGAAAATTTTCTAGCTTTGATATCATAGGTCAATTGTTAAGATACTTGGATTGAGATAGCTACATATTAGGTTAATGATAATTTGAAAAAAATTTTAGTTATTTGTTCAACGTTAGACTTGGATTTACCTTATGGTGCGACTCCGGCTTTATGGCAACTATTGAAAGCATTATATGAGCAAGGTTGTGAAATAATAGTTATTCCATATTTAGGTAAATCTATTAACAGTCTTTGGTGGAGATGTTATGAAAATCCTGTTAGAGCTATGGGCGACGTTTATCTAAACGTGAGAAATCTATTCAAGACTAGTAATTTTGGAGGAGGTTATATCACGAAATTAGCTCGTCCTCTCATATTAAGAAACTGGAAGAAACTTCTACATAACATATTAGATAAAGAAGAAATTGATTTTGCTTTCTTTTTCCATGTGCCTTTAAATCAGATGGTCGGTTTGGCTGAAACGATTAACGGTGAATATGGTGTACCTACGATATATTATGAGGTTGATCTGCCCACTTCTCTCCCAGAATATGGAGGTTTTTCTATAAGTCATTTTAATGGTGCAGATTTATCCGAGTATGATCTATTTCTCATAGCTTCAGAAGGGTGTAAAAAGAAAATAGAGGAAATGGGTGCAAACAGAGTCGAATTGTTGCACTTTGGTGTTGATCCATCCGTATTTGCACCTATAGAGATTGAGAAATCAATCGACGTGATGTTCTCTGGTTTAGGAAGTAAAGGGCGAGAAGAATATATAACGGAACTTGTCTCTAAGCCCTCTCTTCATACCGATTATAAATTTGTTGTTAGCGGGCAGTGGTATAGTATGGACATGGGGAGAGCCAAGGTTATCCCACCTGTTCCATTTAGTAGTTGGAGAAACTACTGCTGCGGTAGTAAAATTAATTTAAGTATTACCCGTAAACCTCACTCGATTGTGTATGGTTCGTCAATAAGCCGTCCCTTTGAATTGGCCGCTATGGGCTGTTGTGTTGTGTCTTCCGAACATCGTGGCATCGAACAATGGTTGAAGCCAAAAGAGGAGATCATTATTGTTAACGATTCTAGTGAGGCCATTGAGACCTACAAATGGTTGCTTTCAGATGACGAGGAAAGAAAGAGAATAGCTACAAATGCTAGGCGTAGAGTTCTTAAGGATCACACTTTCCAAAATAGAGCTAAAGAACTATTGGATCTTGCGAGGCAACTATGATATATATTCTCTTTTTAAATCTTATAAGTTAGAATAGTCAGATACGTGTTTAATGATGTCTACAATGTTTAAAGATAAGAAGATTTTAGTGACTGGGGGGGCTTCTTTTATCAGCAGTCATCTTGTCGACTCTCTAATAAAAACTGGTTCTGAGGTAAAAGTTGCTGACGACTTTTCAAGTGGTAAATTAAGTAATTTGGAATACCCTCTAGAAGAAGGTTCTCCTGGAGTTTGGAAATCGCGTAACCTTATAATCTTTAAAGGAGATCTCAAGGATCGTTCTTTTACACGCAAAATGGTGGAAGATGTTGATTATGTGTTTCATCTTGCCGCGGTCCATGGTGGACGTGGCTATATTGATTCTCATCCTGCAGATTGTTGCACTAATATGATTTTGGATCAAATAGTATTCGAGGAGGCGTGTAGAAACGATGTTGAGCATGTTTGTTTCGCTAGTTCGGCGTGTGTTTATCCATCCTATCTACAAGAAGAAACTGGATCGAGTTATTTGCTAAAGGAGGAGGACGCTGACCCATTTGTTCGAGATAAAGCTTTGGCAGATTTGGAGTATGGATGGGCAAAATTGATGGGTGAGATGGCTCTCAGAGCTTATCATAAACAGTATGGTCTGAAAACATCTTCGGTACGTATTTTCACAGCATATGGTCCTCGTGAAAATGAGACTCACGCGATCATAGCTCTGATTGCCAAGGCCTTTGTGAGGATGGATCCTTTTGTCATATGGGGGACGGGCGAACAGGATAGGAACTTCACTTATGTTCAAGATATAGTTGATGCATTGATGCATACAGCGGAGAAAATTACCGATGGTTCCCCAATAAATGCGGGTCGAGATGATAGAATAACGCTCAATAGAGCAGCTGAATTAATCTTCAATATTGTTGGTTGGAGGCCGAGTAAAATTTTTCATGATTTATCGAAGCCTCAAGGGGTCGCATCTAGAGCAGCTGATCTAACGCGCGCAAGGAAGCTTCTCGGCTGGAGACCTAAAGTAGGATATGAAGAAGGTTTCAAGAAGACCATAGACTGGTATATTAAAAATAAAAATATAAAACAAATCGAAAAACAACTAGATAAATTATTAATGGAACGATAAAATAAATTAAATTGTGTTTTTATGAAAATAATACATATTTGTTCACCAGAAGTTCGATTAAGTCGAAGTTTCGGTGGAACTGAATCGCTAGTTTATAATCTTGCCCAAAAACAAGCCGATGAGGGTCATAATGTATCTATAATTACTTCGAGATATTCTCCTGACAATAATTTAAAACATTATGCTTTTGTGAATCCTACAAAAACTTCCTCTAGTTGGCCATTAACTTGGATGACATATCGATTAAATGGATTTAAACACGTTCTAAAGAGTTTTTGTTGGATCGATAAAAAAATAGATATTATCCATAATCATTTGTCTGAAGAAGGTATTGGTTTATCTTTTTTAAGAAAAATACCGTGTTTAAATACACTTCATGGTGCTGCACATCAAGATTTAGTAAAAAGTTCAATAATAAGACTTTATTCATTGACTAGGGATACAAAATTAGTTACTGTAAGTTATCGATCTTATTTACAACATAAACAATTTTATGGAAAAGATCTAATTGGATTTGTACATAGTGGTGTACGAACTGATTATTTTACTTATTTTAATAAAGTAAAGTCAATATTTGATTATAATTTATGTTTTCTAGGGCGTATTTCACCTGATAAAAATTTAGATTATGTAATTTCTGTATGTGACAAATTAAAAAATAATGGTAATGATATAAATTTAAATATTATTGGTAAATACGATAGCGCGAATTATAATTATTATAAACGCATTTTAGAATTGAGTCAAGAAAGAAAATATATAAATTTATATGTAAATATAAAAAGAGATAAAATTAAGCCTATAGTTGGAAAGTCTGACTGCCTTATTTTCCCAACGTCAAAAACTGAACCTTTAGCTCTTGCTCCACTAGAAGTAATGTCAACAGGCACGCCTGTTATTTCCTTTAAAAATACAGTTGCTGAAGAATATGTTATAAACGGGGAAAATGGATTTTTATGTAGTAATTTGGATGAGATGGTTGACTCTATTATAAAAAGTAAATCAATTGATAGAAAAAAATGTCGTGAATTAATAGTTAAAAATTTCAGTGTTGACACGATGTATAGAGGCTACATGGAGAAATACGAAAAAGTAATTGAGTTAGCTCAATGAACGGTATTTGCTTCAAGAAAGTAATATCGGACTCAAGCTTTGAAGGATAAGGGATCCTAAAGTGAAGTATGTAGTGATAAGAGATGACGATATTAGTTACTTCACAAGGCCAAAAACATTAGAAACGTTGTATACTCCCCTTTTGGAAGAAAACAAGCCAGTAAACTTTGCAGCGATCCCTACCCTAGCGGCAAATATTGAAGTCGATCGCAGTAATATCTACAGGAGATTAGAGCAACTAGAGTATGATCCCATCATTCCTCCTGAATACCGAGGTCGAAATGAGAATTTCCCGCTGGGCGAAAACAAGGAGATCTTAGACTATTTACAGAGTCTAGATAACTGCGAGATCCTGCAACACGGTCTTACTCATGGGATGGTTGACGGGATAAAAGAATTCAGAATTAATGATCGAGAAGAGATACAACGAAGAGCAGATTTAGGTAGAGAACTTCTACAAGAATGGTTCAAAACGGTTCCATCTTTCTTCGTCCCTCCTTGGGATAATACCTCTTCGGAAGCTATTCAATTACTCGGGTTAAGATATAAGGGGTTATCCATTGGGAGACTTAATCCGACCAGATTAAGAAACAGATTATGGATCTCTTACTTAAAGAAGATGATCTCAAGAAGGAGTTATATGTTCTGCGATGGTCTTCTAGTAATTGAACATCCTGGATATATATTAACTCGTTTTGACAGTTCTGAATCGATTTTTAATAAGGTACAAAACATTGTGAATACTCAAGACATAGTTGTACTAGTAAATCATCACTGGGAATACTTCTTCGATTGGGGTGGATTGAATTCCTCCCTCCTAAATGTTTGGCGACAAGTTGTAGATTACCTCCTCCAAAGAGAAGACATAAGGTTTCTCACTTTCACTCAATTATACGACCACCTTATTGGCAAAGCAATATGAGCATCTTTCCCGTCTTCTCCATAATCATCAATAACTTCAATGGGGTAGAAAAGCTTGAGAAATGCATCTCCTCTATTCAAAAGAGCAACTATCCACGCTTTGAAATCATAGTTTCTGACTGTTTAACTCCTGGAATCGAGGACTGGATGAAAAAACATTTCCCGGATGTGAAGCTGGTCTGTTTCAAAAAAGATATTGGACCAGCTGCCTCACGCAATGGAGGATTGTCCATTTCTGACCCTGGTTCAAAATATGTTATTTTTGTAGATAACGACACGAATGTGCATCCCTCTTGGCTAAGAGGCCTTGAGTCAGTCTTTGAGAATACACATGATATAGGAGCTGCTCAACCCTTACTCCTCAAGATGAACGACCATGAGATAATCGATGGTCTAGGCGGATTCTTCGATTATATGGGTTATGCATGTCTGCCCCCCTTCTTTACAAAATCATTAGCCCAGGCGCCTAAAGAACCAAAGGACATTTGTTACTGCGAAGCCGTGACAGTAGTGAAAAGAAGCGTATTATATGCGTTTCCAGATCCAAATAACCCCTATGATCCCGATTATTTTCAGCATTGGGAGGACGTAGATATGTGCTGGAAAGTTATGCTTCTGGGATATCGAATAGTTCTCGTTCCTGATTCCGTCGTTTTCCATGAAAGAGGAGTAAGTGCTGGATTGGGAAAGCAGTCTAGTGAACTGGTCTATCTGAACACCCGAAATAGGTTGACAAGCCTTATCAAAAATTACGAGTCTTGGAGTCTTCTAAAATACGTGCCAATCTTGATCCTTTTTGAACTCATCAAGACGACATTACTTCTTACAAAAAATAGTGAGCACGCCGTTTCAACTTTCAGAGGACTGCTCTGGAATCTGACAAATCTGAGACCAAGTTGGGAAAAGAGAGTTAAGGTTCAATACAATACTAGAACAGTAAAAGATGCTTGGATAAAAAAACATTTAATGAAGCCGAGCTTAATCAGATTAATCCAAGACTTCCAGAGACACTACAGAGCGCACAAGTAAACGATGAAATATGTTGTTATGAATGTGTCCCATCATGGTAGCGGATGGTTTTTACGGTACATTTTCGCAAGGTTTAGGCAAAAACCATTGAAACTCCTAATAACTCTCGTAATGTCAACGAAGTTTGTATTAGAGAATCTGCGTCTATCACCGAAATTCAAGGATAGGTACGAGCTATTTCGACATTCGATATCTAAAGTTTCAGCAGATGGATTTTTCTTCGAATTTGGAGTTGCAAATGGAGATTCTATCAATTTCCTGGCATCATTAACACCTGATATAACCGTGTATGGATTTGACAGCTTTGAGGGAATCCCAGAAGCTTGGGGGGATATGCCTAAGGGATACTTTAGATTAAATGAATTACCAAAAGTGCGAAGAAATGTGAAACTAGTGGTAGGATTGTTTCAGGAGACTTTGGAACCTTTTCTAGAAGGACATACGGAGAAGGCCAAATTTATACATATGGATGCAGATTTATATTCCTCAACCAAATATGTCCTTTTTACATTGGCCAAAAATAATAGGCTAATGAAAGGTACGATAATACAGTTCGATAAATTGTTCAATTACCTTGGATGGTGGGATACAGGTGAATATAAGGCGTTCATCGAATTTGTAAGAGAGTTCAATGTTGCATTTGAATATCTCGGATATGTACTCGCACTAGGACCAGGATCAGTTTCAATAAGGATTACTGAAATACAAAATTCTGGGGGCATCCAAAACTTATCAGGAGAAAAGTAGACCAACATGCCACTGAGATCCTTAAGCATTTTCAAAACGACCAATTCTCTATGAGACATGCACAGGATGCTCTAAAGTGAAGAGATCTTAATTCGCAGCATGTGCGCGACTATAAACAAGAAAAGCTCCATCTCATTGCTTCATTCTTTCAATAGGTAAAAGCAAAGAAAAAGTTCGGTAAGCGATTAAGATGAGAATAGTGCATATTCTAGGCTACTTCCAACCGAAACTCGGCTATCAAGAATACTATCTCGCCTTAAAGCAGCAGGAGCTTGGACATGAAGTATTCGTGGTCACATCAGATCGAAACTATCCTTATCTCGGCTTCAAAGAGACATATGGGCATATATTGGGGGAGAGGTTCATAGGGGCTGGCACCTTCACAGAAAAAGGAATCAAGGTTGTGAGACTACCCTGTATGTTTGAATTTAAAGACCAAATCTTTGTAAGAGGGCTATTAAGAGCCTTGAAAGAAATCAAGCCAGATGTTGTTCATGTTCACGATGAGGTTTCACAGTTTGAGATTGTCTCTTTCCTTGCACGTGTGCTCTTTAAGAAACAGCTTAAATATAGGGTCTTCCTTGACTGCCATGCGGATTATATAAACCAGTCAAAATCTCTAACCCGACGGTTTTTTTTCAGTCTCATAGCGAAGAACCCCGTACACAGATGGCTATTCCGGAAGGCGGATGGTTATATTGGCATTAACGAAGGATCACGTAGATGGCTTTCTCATGAATTTGGAATAAAATTAGAGGATATACATTGTATTCCTTTAGGAGTGGATACTGACCTATTTAAGAGAGATGAAAGGGAGAGATCAAAAGTAAGGACTAAACTCGGAATTAAAGAAAACGACGTTTTAATTATATATACTGGAAAGATTATCCCTATTAGAGACTTGGATTTATTACTCTATGCTTTCGCATCTCTGCTTGATAAATTCAAAAATTTGAAAATTCTTCTTGTCGGTTCTGGTCCAGATTTTTATATAAAGTATCTTCAGAAGATAATAGATGAGCTGAAGTTAGACAGCAAAGTTATTTTACATGAATTCATCAATAAGGAGGAATTACCAAAATTTTTTAGCGCCGCCGATTTAGCAATATGGCCCTATGGCTTTTCAATCTCTATACAAGAAGCTATATCGACTTCATTGCCGATAATCATTAATCAATCAGATAGCGGCGATCATTTAATTGAATATGAAAATGGCCTCAATTTCCCTGAGAAAGACATAGAAGCATTAAGAAAATGTATTACTTTACTCATAGAAAATGAAGTTTTGAGGCTGGAAATGGGTAAAAAATCTCGAAAACTGGCAGAAGAGAGGCTGAGCTGGACAAGGATCGTAGAAAGGACACTAAACTTATATGAATCCCATGCGGATTAATAATTATTGTGACACAATATGAAATGTAATAGGTGAATATGGCTTGAAGGAAACAGTTAATGAATTAATAAAACTAATAGGTCCGGAAAACTGTGAAGTAGTAGGAGATAGAAATAGAAAATTTTCTAATATCACATCTATATATGATGCAAAAAGCGATGATTTAACATTTTGTAATAAAAAAGGAGACGAAGCTATATCGCTCATAAAGAATACCGAAGCAGGTGTCATTATCTGTGATTTAGATATAAAATCAAAGGGCATTACGCCAGATAATAAGACTTTACTATTTGTTCGAAATCCCAGATTTTCGATAATCCAATGTATAGAGACATTCTTTCCTCCAAAGACTAAAGTAGGAATTCATCCTCTGGCAGTTATAGGGAAAAACTGTGAAATTGGAGAAAACGTATATATTGGCCCATATGCAGTTATTGATAACAATGTAATCATCGGAAACGGAACAAAAATAGATTCTGGAACCCACATATATGATAATGTGAGAATAGGGCACAACGTCTCTATCAAATCTGGATGTGTCATAGGATCTGATGGATATAGTTACGAGAAAAAAGAGGATGGAACACTTGAAAAATTTCCACATCTAAAAAGCGTTATAATTGAAGATGATGTAGATATCGGGGCGAATACATGTATAGATAGAGGATCGCTCTCAGAAACCATAATAGGTCAAGGCACGAAGATTGATAATCTTGTACATATAGCTCATAATGTGGAAATAGGAAAAAATTGTTTAATTATTGCTTTAAGCTGTATTGCAGGAAGCGTAAAAATAGGAGACGGTGCCTGGATTGCGCCACAAGCCTGCATTAGAAATGGTATCACAATAGGTGAAGGCGCAACGGTAGGAATGGGGGCGGTTGTCACGAAAGATGTAGAACCGTATGACATCGTAATTGGAGTACCTGCTAGATCCATGAAAAAAACATCCTAATAGAGTTGAAAAACATTATGTCAATACATAGTTCATGCGCAGGAGTGACTTTATGGGCATGATGTCTGACTACATTCCCAGAGGAATTCCTGATTCCCTGAATATTCTTTTTCTTAGTCCTCATACTGATGATGTAGAGCTGGGTAGTGGGGGTACTATGGTAAAGTTATTAGAACAGAAACATAATATAATGATTGTTGCCCTGTCCATGGGTGAGCTCTCTTCTGTCAAGGAAAGCCCTAACAATTCCTTGAAGAATGAATTCATCAGCGTCATGAATGATTTAGGAATAGAGAACTTTATAACTTTCAACTTTAGACTGCGAGAGTTTGGATATTCCAGGCAAGATATCTTAGAGGAACTTTTAAAGATAAAAGAGAAGTTTTATCCTGACTTAGTTGTCGGTCCTTCTTTGAATGACTTTCATCAGGATCATCAGACTGTAGCATCTGAAATGATCAGGGCTTTCAAGACAACATCCTCCATAATCTGCTACGAAATGCCTTGGAATCATTTATCCTTCAATACCCAGCTCTTTGTGAGATTAGATAAACATCACATTGAGAGGAAGATGGATCTGCTTAAACATTACAAATCTCAACTGGAGCTACAGAGACCCTACTTTTCTGAAGAATTCATCTACGGACTAGCAAAAACCCGAGGCATACAGTGCAACTCGGAATATGCAGAAGCCTTTGAGGTACTACGATGGATGATGTAACGGTTCCAATGGCGGGAATCGGAGCGCTATGTGCAAAAGGTACATTATACTGCTTTTACAGAATGGGTTGCAAAGAAATTAAGCTATATCTTCGCGCGCGCGAACGAATTAATCTTAAACTTAAATTTTAACAATTTGGAATATGCGTTTGAAAAAAGTGAAGATGGGCTAACTTTTAACGAAGTTCTTATGAATAATGTGGCCAAAAGTTATTTTTCATGGAAAGAAATTCAAAAGGCAAATATTTCTATAGAATAACCATACCATCTATTAAAAATAATATGAAAATAGTAAAATATTCAAACCTTTGCATTGTTGATATTGTCGCAGAGGAGACGTCGATGTCTCTTATTAAACTTTCATACGCGTTACAGTAGTAATATGCTTGTTTCATAAATATGGAGAACTCAACATTTGAAAAAATATCATTATAAAATTATAGAGTTAGTTGATTTATTATATTTTGCGATTATAATAATCATACCGCAATTCAATATTATTCCAGAAATACTTATTATGTTTCTTTCTTTACCATATTTCATCTTGATGCCTTACTATATTGGAATATCCGTTATCTTTCTACTAAGTAAAGTTTTTCAGTTATTTTGGAAATTAATTATTTCAAAAACATACGTTAATAATCTTATTGAGTGTTGGAGTATTGGAATAATTACACTTTTTTCGCTAGGAATATTTTTACAATTTATTAATTCCTTTAATATATATATTTATGCATCCATAATATTTATCCTTCTAACTTTCTCTAGAATTAAGATTACTAAATATACATTAAACATTAACTCTATCACTA
>Ga0315281_10008153_pt1 | contig 14653 bp, 14 predicted proteins | sample YL17G07_0_MG_FD_204540 | JGI IMG/M metagenome (GOLD analysis project Ga0315281, IMG submission 204540) | Sediment microbial communities from Yellowstone Lake, YNP, Wyoming, USA - YL17G07_0 | ecosystem: Environmental > Aquatic > Freshwater > Lake > Sediment | place: USA: Wyoming | collected...
AGCGTGAATGGTCTCCGCTACCTGATGAACCGTCAGTTTGTTTCGCATGGCCACAACGATTTCTTGAATCGTATCGGTGGCGTGCTGCCCAACGATGACGGCCCCAAGAATCCTGTCGCTATCGCCATCGCCGATGATCTTCACCAGGCCTTCCTTCTCGCCATATGCATGTGCCAGCCCGCTGGCTTGATATGGAAAGCGTCCGATCCGAACGTTGCGGCATTCATTTCGGGCCTCGACTTCTGACAGTCCGACCGTTGCGACTTCCGGATGGGTGTAGACGCAAGCAGGGACGACTTTTCGGTCATCGATCGTGTCATGGCCGGTTGCATTGTCTGCCGCGACGATACCCATACGACTGGCAAGGTGGGCATATTGCCTTGGCTCGGCTGCGTCGCCAATGGCATAAATGCCGTCGACGTTCGTACGACATCGCTCGTCGACCCGGATAATGCTTCCGTCCAGTTCGATGCCCAATTCTTCCAGACCGATTTGATCGGTATTTGCGGTTCGGCTGACCGCAACCAGCGCGCACGCTGCTTCGACGGTTGATCCGTTTTCCAGTTCGGCCGCAACGCCGCTACTGCTGGCTTCGACGGCAAGAACTTTCGATCCTGTCAGTATGTTCACCTTCCGTCTTTCCAGGCTTTTAGCGACAACTCTTGAGGCGTCCTGGTCCATGTTTCCTACCAGGTTGTCCTGCATTTCAACAAGGGTGGTGGCAATGTCCAGTTCAGAGTACATCGTGGCAAATTCGCAGCCGACAACTCCGCCGCCGATGATCATGATGCTCTTGGGCAGTGTCGTTGCCGTGGTTGCTTCATCTGTTGTCATCAGCCGATCGGAACCCCAGGGCAAAAAACTGGGTTTGGCAGGGCGCGAGCCGGTGGCGATGATGATCGAGCTCGCTTTGATTTGCCTGCTGCCGTCGTTGGCCTCTACCAGAAGTGTGCTTCGGTCGATCAGGCGGCCTCGTCCTTCAATGATGTCCACCTTGCGCGCTTTGAGCAGGAATCCCAACCCTTTACGCAGCCCAACCACCACGTCGTTCACCCGGTGCATGAATTTCGCATCATTAAGCTCAGGGCGCCCAGCGACGATACCAAAATCGTTGCTTCGAGCCATACGGGCAAATAACTCACTGGCGTGTAGCATGGCCTTGGTCGGAATACATCCCACGTTCAGACATGTCCCACCCAGCTGCCGGGCTTCGATGCAGCAGACCTTCGCGCCACGCATCGACGCCCGCAGCGCCGCCGTGTACCCTCCCGGGCCACTGCCCAGAATAGCTAAATCATATGCTGACATCACCTCGATCTCCTGGTGCCTGGCCCGGCTTCTGACAGGCGACTCTTGCTGAGACCTCCACGCAAGCCAGACCCTTCAAGTGAATGATAAGCATTATCATGGTACGGCAGCGAATAGTATACGAGAAATCGGCGGTAATGCCCAGGGGTCTCTGTCAAAGAGTCCGTACTTCCCTCTTCAGAACAAGTTATGACAATTCGTCTCCGGCTTATATCATAGGTTAGAACCGCGTCTGAGAAGGAAAGAAGTCATCGTGGACACCGTCAAAAGCTTGTGTCACGATCCGTAACAGTGGGCCGTCCAAAAGTTGAAGTAGAAGTTCGAGACCTCCTCCGGCAGATGTCGAAGGAAAACACCACTTGGGGAGCACTCCACATTCAAGCCGAACTGCATTTACCGGCTTTCTCTGCGTTCAAGGATCCACGATAGTGTCCGTCAATTATCGTTGCGGCCGGTTGCTATAAGGTGAAAACCACCCATTGTGCAGGCCATGATTACCAGGGCCAAGAACCCGCAGCATGCGCCATCGGCCGGCGTGGACAAAAAAGCCCGGGTTTGACCGTTATGCTGGCCCATGCCGACGACCTGGCCGGCACTGTTGATATCCTCCGCGACAGCGCCCGCTCCGCCGGGAAGCGTTCCCAAATTGGCCATCGCGCCGCCTTCCCAACGGAAGGCAAAGGAAGCGGCAAAGGACTCGGTTTTACTGTCAATGTTCCTCTTGCGATGGGCGCGGGTGATCAGGACTATCTGAAGGCGTTTGAAGAAATCCTGACACCCCAGGCCCTTGCCTTTGATCCGGACTTTGTCATGATTTCCGCCGGATTTGACGCCCATCGAGAAGACCCCCTCGGAGGAATGAATGTCACCACCGAAGGCTTTGCGAAAATGACGCGCATCGTGAAGCAGATAGCGACTCAGTGCTGCCATGGCCGGTTGGTCTCTGTGTTGGAAGGAGGCTACGACCTGAACGCCCTGTCCGAAGCGGTCGAAGCTCATCTGCGCGCTCCTCGAGTAGCCTGCTGATAAGGCACTGCACTGTCTCTGATATGCACCGGATACGATCGATCGCTCTTTAATGACGGTTATAAGAAACAAGCGATATCGCTGCTAGGCAAGAGGAGTAAAGCTTGGGCCGAACTTGGCGCCGCTCCAACGCCCCGGTCACCTCCATCCGGGGCAACCTCACTGAAGGGGTGTGATTTCTCTTCAGTGTTTCCTGACTTTCCCTGTACAATATTGGTGTCGTCGTAGTTGGATATCTTTTTGGTGGACCGAATCATGCGGATTTATGAAAATGTGTCGCAGGCAGAGGAACTACTGGATCAATTCGATGGCAGGCCCGGTTCGGGTGGAGCAGCACAATAGGAGACTTTAAAATGTCAGAATGGAAAGATATGCCAGGTGCGTGACCATTTTTTCTGGCAGATGGAGATAAGGATGTCTTGAACCACAAATCAGCGACCGTCGGTCGCTGATTCATAATCATTCAGAGGGCGATTCACGAATCGCCCCTACGAATCAGAAACCCAGTCAGGGCGGTTCGCGAACCGGCCCTACCTTCGCAGAAATCAACCTGTGAACACGCATGCCCCATGCCAGAAAAAATGGTCAGACACACCGGCTAACCCAGCGAGCTTCGGCAAGGGTTTGCCTTTTGTGTCCGGCGGCAACGAGACAGGTCGTATTGCAGTACAAATCACAAGAGCCGTTCGGCACAGGATTTTCGGTCGCTTTTCTGGCAGGCAGAACCCATCGGATCAAGGAATAGTCGAGATGAACGCAGCATACCAGTGTTGCCGGGCGCACCCGAAAAAAGAGAGCGGCCCATGGGCCGCTCTTTGCAAAAAGGAACGCTGGTTCGCCGGTTCTTTTCCGCTTTTCTATCAGATCACCACAGCCAGTCCGGGACAGAGGGAGCCGCACCTAGCGGTCGATTAGAACCGCCCGGTCCCTTCTCGCCACCAGGAGCATTCTGGGGCGGACCCTCACGATGCTCTCGGGGTGCCTGCTGCTCTGTGAGTTTACGGATGCCATCGTTCAGCCGGTTGAATTCGTCCGGGGTCAAGGCGCTGCGTATCTGTTGGACCATACCCTCGAGAATCTCTTTGCCCTCCCCCCAACGTTCGCGGCCCAAAGCCTTGATCTTCTCGCGGGCTTCCTGGGCGATCTTGGCTACCTTGTCTTTCTTTTCCTGGGGCAGATCGACCGTGGGCAGAGCCTCTTCCACCAGGCGGGGGCGAAGAGCCGGTCGCTCGGAAGGTCCAAACCCCTCTCTGGGACCTCCCATGCGTCCGCGCATCTCCTGAAGCTGTTCACGTTGCGCCGGGGTTAGAATGCCATCAAGCTCCTTGCGGAACGTATCTCGTTCGTTCTGAAGGGCCTTGAGCAGCCGCTCGGCCTCTGTACGATGCTTGTCCGCAATGGGAGTGTATTTTTCTCGCTGATCCTTGTCCATAGTCAACCGGTCAGGCAGCGTCTTCAGATGATGCTCAAGCATGCTCAACAACGGCAGTTCACCACGACCGCCGTGGCCCGCCCGGCCTTTGCCTGGCTGAGTGGCAGGCGGACCCGGCTGGGCCAGCACAATGACGGAACCCAGCAAACCCAAACCCAATGCGCTGATTAAACACTTTCGTAACATGTTTCTATCTCCTGATGGCCAGACTTATCTTTCTTTGCACGGATACTTGTGGAGCTCCGCAAGTTAAAACGAACCGTGCCGCAATTTATTGCATCGGAAAATCCGGAAAACTGCACGGGGCCGGTGCCCCATACCGGAGTCAGGCCAGCTACCGGCGCCGTGGTCGCAGCGTTCAACGATCGAGCCCGCTGCGATTGTCATCGTTATCGGTAAATCACCCTGATGGGTTTGAGTTGACCGTCACGGGCCTGGCCGACCCCGACAAAACGCTGATCGCAGTAGACGGCGACCAGGCCTTCGACGGCGGGGCAGGCCAGTTCCTGGCCGTCGACAAACCGGCGATTTTCATCCGGCGCAAGGTGAATGCTTGGTAAGTCGGCCAAACCGGCATCGACCGGCAGGAGGGGTGTTATCACCTCGGCATCTGAGAGACTGGTAAATTCGTCCAGCGGCACAGCGTTTTCAACGCGAAACGGGCCGGAGGCGATGCGTCGAAGTTCATCGACATAGGCGAAGGTTCCGAGCGTTTCGGCCAGATCGACCACGAGCGAGCGGACGTAGGTTCCGGCGGAGACGTCGGTCGACAGATCGACGCGTGGGAATTCGAAACGAACCAGGGACAGCTCATATATCCGCACTCTTTGGGGCTTGAGTTCGACGGGCTTTCCTTCGCGGGCAAGATCATAGGCACGCCTGCCGGCAATTTGTTTGGCTGAGAACGATGGCGGCATCTGGTCATATTCCCGGGGGAACTGCTCGACGGCGGCACGCATCTGGTCCGGCGTGACGCAGCGGTCGGCTTGCGTTATAATGGTTCCGACGCGGTCATAGGTGTCGCGCATTTCGTTGAGTACGGCTGTTACGTGATATGTTTTGTGATGGCCGGTTATGAACTGAGCAAGACGAGTTGCCCGTCCGACGAGGCAGACCAGCAGGCCCGAGGCCAGCGGATCGAGTGTGCCGGCATGACCGATGCGACGTTGGCGCAGTCGGCGGCGGATACTATTGACGACGTCATGAGACGTCGGACCCGAAGGTTTGTCGATAAGTAAAATACCGTCCATGTCAAAAACGACAAAAAAGAGACACGATTTCAAGTTTCGCACGGTGGAAACCTGGCTCGGTCCGATTACCTACGTTACTCACCTGGATCGGCTGATCAGAGTTTTTCTGCCTGGGGATCCATCGTACCAGATCGAGGCGATTCATCAAACCTTTCCCGGTTGTCGGCAGGAAAATCATCTGCTTGACGATTTTGCAGGACAACTGGCGGAATATTTTGCCGGCCGACGGCAGCGGTTCTCAGCTCCTATCGAGTTGTCGGTCTCCGATTTTACAATGCGCGTCCTGTGCGAGACAATGAATCTCGATTTCGGGCAAACAGTCAGCTACAAGACCTTGGCCGAGCGGATCGGTCAGCCCAAGGCGGCCCGGGCGGTAGGCAACACTCTCGGCGGCAACCCGCTGCCGCTGGTGATCCCCTGTCATCGTGTGATCAGCGCCAACGGCGCCCTCGGCGGGTTTTCAGCGGGGATCGAGAACAAACGTCGGTTGCTCATGCACGAAGGTTCAACACATGCGTCGATCGGCGGCGGGCGCTGATATCGCTTTTTTTCTGACCATCAGACGGTGATCAACGGCACGCTCATCTCGTCCGGACTCAGACCGCCATGTACGCCGATGTTGGCTTCGCTGCCGTCGCAGGGACGGATATAGAATTTCGCCGGCTGAAGGGCGATGCCGACGAATGTGCCGAGACGACACTTCATTGTGGGAGACAGATTCTCCGGGCCCAACAGTCGCAATTGTTCGACCTCGTCGGGCGTGAGCAAGACGAAAAGATCACCGAACAGCTGGGTAAATTCAGACGCAAACGAAGCCTCATGTCCGTCGCGGACATGAAAGATCGGCACGGTCGGCTCGCCGGTGGGTGGGCAAACCACGTGCCGGCACAAGGGATCGTTTTCAGGCAAGACGATACGCCGATTGTCGGATACATTTACCTGGCCATGATCCGAACTTATCACCAGCCTGGCCCGTCCGGCCAGGTCGGCTGCCAGCGCTGAGAACTGTTGGTCAAGTGACGCCAGCAGCGCCGGGACAAGCGGATGATCAATCCCTCTGGCGTGACATAGCGCATCGAGCTGAGGCAGGTACAGGTAGGTGAAACTGGGCCGGCGAGCGCTCAGAACACGTTCGCGCACAATCGCCAGTGCGTCCGGCAGTTCCGTATACCCGGCGCGGGGGGTGTTGCCGGTTGCATACGTGTTGTAGACGCCGCTCTTGATTCGGACTGGAACAACACTGAGCAGCTCATGTTTTATCTCTGGCCAGATGCTGGGGACGGGGTAAGCCATTTGCGGAGTAATGCCCAACTCGGCAAGAGAACGTCCGGTCGATCGTTCGACGAAGGGCAATGTCACCGCGGACACATTGTGATCAGGAAAATACATCCACCAGCCCGGCACGCTGTGCACCGCAGGCCATTGGGCCGTCGCCAATGATGTCAGCGCTGTCGCGGTAGTGGAGAGAAACACCGACCTCAGTTCGGCCGTCAGATGTGAACGAAAAAAGCCATCCGTTGCCAATTGACGGATGAGGTTCATTCCCAATCCGTCGATCAGGACAAAGACATAATGGTCCGCCGGTCCGATCTTCCGGCAAAGGGTTTTTACGCCGGGTCCTGTCGGTACATCGTCGGCACCGGCCAGCCGGGCCAATGCCCGGACCAGATCGACGAAATTCAGATGATCGGCGGAGGGTGAAACCAACTGGCCGCTCTGGAAGCAATTGAGGAGGCTCTTTATGCTGTCCCCTCGATTCATGGCAATGTTACTTATGCTTGATCCTTCTTGCCGATTTGCGTCAAGGCGATAAGTCTTGCCGCCAACTTGGCAGCCAGGAATTCGGTGGCCACCTGTCCCGGAATCGGCAGACACTCAACGATATCGGCCCCGACGATCCGATGGGCGTGGGCCAGCCCGGTCAGAAGATCATTGACATGAAACCAACTAAGCCCGCCGGGTACGGGTGTGCCCACACCGGGGGCGTAGGCTGGGTCAAAGCCATCAAGGTCGATCGTAACGTAGACATTCTCGGTGAGATTCTCATCAGCGAGGATATTCGTGATCGTGCCTTGCGGATCACGATGGACTTGCTCAGCGGCATAAACCGGATGGCGATGCCGTTTGAGATAGCGATATTCGTCGATGGCCACGCTTCGTATGCCGACGGAGACGGTGGGTATGCCCAGATCATGCACGCGGCGAATCACACAGGCATGGGAGAATTTGCTGTTCTGATAGCTGTCTCGCATATCCAGGTGGGCGTCGATGTGCAAGACAGAGAGTTTCTTATGCTTGGCGGCATGTGCCCGAACGATGCCGGAAGTGATCGAATGTTCGCCGCCCAAACTGATCAGGAATTTGCCGTCGGCCAGTACCTTTTTCGCCCGGCGATAGATCGCATTGACGGAAGCGTCCGGCGAGCTGACGTCCGGATCGAAGGGATCAAGGGTGGCCACACCCGGTTGATGGATTTCCCTGCCCAGATTCGGATCAAATAGCTCTACCTGCCTGGAGGCCAGGATAATGGCTGCCGGACCCTCACGGGAACCCGTGCGGTAGGAAACCGTTGCGTCATATCCGACTGGCCAGACGGCGTACCTGGCCCGATCATACCGGGAGCAGGTTTCGTCAAGTCCCAGAAAATTCATCGGCAGCGTATTGCTCATCTTGGTTTATGATCGTTTGGCCAGTTCAGGATGTTTCGCCAGAAAATCTCTGGCCAGTTTCCATTCCTCTTGAAGAGCGGGAGTGTTCTTGCCTTCTTCCATCAGGTCCGAAACCATCTTGTCAAGCCCTGCCAGGAGCCGTTTTGGCCGGCGCGGGGTATTCCTTGTGAAGACATACTGGCAAAGCAGGGGAAACGTGATCGACGCACAGGAATAAACCACCGCGTTGTTGATCTGAGCATCTTTAACCTTGCCCCAGGATTTCGCTTCTTGAGGAGTAGCCCCCGAAAGACCGCCCCAGTGCGGCGAATCGGTGGTCAGTTGAATGAAATAGTCGTGACCCGTGCCCGCGGCTTTATTGTGAAAGATCTGCCAAAGTGTCGGCTGGGTCTGCATGTAAAAATTCTTGGGCGAACCGCCTCCGACCTCAATCACGCCGTTCTTTTCGGCAAATCGAATAATGGCGGTACTCTCCAAAACGTCGAGGATCGGATCGATGACGATCCCGTTGCCCATCAGGTGCCGATGAACCATGTTCAACGCGATCGACGAATCGCCGGGTGAACTGGTGAAGACGGGCACCTCATATTCGGCGGCGGCAATCAAGAGCGACAGCTCCGGATGAGGGGCAAACTTAGCCAGTATCCGCCCCAGATGATAGTGCAGCCGGGCGGTGGACATGGGTTTCTCGGCGGGAACGGCCATCAGTGCCTTGACCAGTTCCAAATCGGTGCCGAGCAGGGACTCGTTTTCGGTGATGAACACGTCATAGATTCGGGCAATGCCGTGCTCCGCCAGTTCGTTATCGTCGACGGCCCAGTTGCCCTGGTGCATTGGGTAATCGAATGTCCGATGCAGATCGTGATAAAGGTTCGCACCGGTGCTGATGATAAAATCGACGAATCCGTTCTTGATCAGATCGATGATCGGCCCTGACATACCGATGGGAGTCATTGCCCCGGCGAGGGTCAGTGCGATGGTCGCATTTTCGTTGATCATTCGTGAAAAGAGCACCGAGGCCTCTGCCAGTCGTCGACCGTTGAAGCCGGACCGGGCGAAGACGTTATCGATCATGTCGGCGACCTGCTCCTGGCCCGAGAGTTTGAGCGGCTCGATCGATGGGCCCGACAGATAGTCGCTGGTTTTATGCTTGGGGCAATGATTTTTTCGATGTTCGGTCATAGGAGCCTTTTTTGCCTTGCTCGGATCAACCGATGAACACCGCGGCGGCGACCACGGCGGTCCACTGGCCTCGCTTGTCGCCTTCAGCGGTTTGGACGATGGCCCGGCTTTCGACGATCCGGCCTGACATTCGGTAAATCTCACGCCGTGAGTCATAGCCGGTATCCGGATCGAACTCAATACCCAGCGTCGTCGCCAGCATGCTCGCAGCCATGTCTTCGACCAGGTCGGCACACTTGCGCTCGGTCATACCGAAGCCATGATGTTCGGAAATATACCCATAACGATCTCCGGACGCCGGCACAGCCAGCCCGATGCCCGCACAGGCCAACCGGTTCGGCTCGTTGGTGCGGACCTCGGCCAGGACGACGTGAGTGATCTGTCCGGGCTGGAGCAACTCCAGGCCTCGCTTCTTACTGAGGATCTTGCAGCCGGGCGGGAAGATCGAACTGACCTTCACCAGATTCAGATGCGCGATCCCTGCATCGCGAAGGGCTGCCTCGAAGGACTGAAGACTTGTCTTGTCCTTGCCGACCCCTTTTGTAAAGAACATCGCCTTGGGCACCAGCACGTTATTATTGATCATCTTCAGATCCTCACCTTGTTCATTTGCCGCTTGCCAAGTCAGCGCCAAAGGACAGATTATAATGAACCACATATCGCACAGCAAGCACGACCGCGCCAAATCCTGACGAATACTCAGAATTATGACGGGCGGACCCAATTCTGGGCCATGGCGATCCGCTCGCCGATCGGGGGATGATCGTGGTAAAAGATAACAACCCAACGAGGAGGATTGAGATCCGCAAGATTTTGCGACGCCAAAATATCAAAGGCTTCGATGAATGCGCCGGGTGTACCCGTGCGCTCCAGTGCATATTCGTCGCTTTGCCGTTCGAAATGACGTGAAGCTCCCGCGGCGATCGGACGAGAAAGGAAGGAAAAAAGTGATAGCGTCAAGGCGACAACCGGAAGTCGAGCGACCGCGACGGAATAATCCGCCTGCGCGCCGTGAAGCACGAGGTACAACAGGGCCAAAACGATCGAACTCATCAGCGCATGCAGGCCGATCATCTTCAGAAAATGTCGATGGACATGATGCCCAAGTTCATGGGCGTAAATGACCTTGAGCTGCTCGGGGGTCAAACGGTCAAGCAAGGTGTCGCCCAGGAGGACTCGTCGTGTCCGACCCACCCCCGTCAGCATGGCGTTGCCCTTGCGAGTGGTCTTGCTCAATTCCAGTCGATAGATGCCCTGGACGGTGATTCCCGTGCCTTCAGACAGTTTTACAAAGCTTTCCATCAGCTCCGGATCGTCCAATCGCTCGGAGGGATAAAAGATCGGCAGGATGATTACCGGGAAGACCTGAGCCAAGAGTACGCTTAACACGATCCAGCCAAGCCAGCACCACAGATACCAGTATCGCAAATACCAGAACGCCGTGTAGAGAGCGATCATCAACCCGCCGAGAAGCAAACCGGCCAATACCACCATCTTGGCATGCCGCCACAGCCACGCTTCCAAAGTCTCGGTGCTCAATCCATACTTGTGCTCAAGCCGAAATCCACCCAGATAGTCCAGCACAAACAGGGCGAGCTGATAAGAAACGTATATGAAGGTGGACACAAGGATCAGGAGCGCGTAGCGATTCCTCTCCCCAAGGTAATCAACCAGCAACGGCGCGGCGACTACCCACACGAGCAAAAAGAGCAGGGTGCATATCTGCTCGGTAATCTCCAAACCCAACTGGCTGCGCTGGTATGCTTTCGCCTTGACTTGATCCTGTTGTTGTTCGTTCATAATAATTCTATTTTCAGGTTCAATGGATCGACGGCAAGAGTTTTCCATACAATTTGTCGATCTCGTCGACCCGTCGTTCGGGGGCGAACCGCTTCACCGTCGCTTGGCGATCATTGATCCCGATAATCGGGAGTGGCGGTCGGGCGAGCAGGCGGGTCAAAATCTCGACGTAACTTTCCACGGTATTCGGTGCGACGACGGTCCCGTATTTCGGGCGAACTATGTCCGGAATTCCTCCCACGGCAGGAGCGATGGAAAAAACGCCTGCCGCCTGGGCTTCGATCAGGGCGGCGGGCGTGCCTTCGTTGTCACTGGTCAGGATCATCAGATCCAGATCAGCATAGAACTGAGGCAGATCGCTTGTCAGGCCGGCCATGTGGGCTCGTGTCTTAAGGCCTGCTCGCGAAATCTGTTCACCGACTGCCTCTTCCAACGGCCCGGCCCCGCCGATGATCAGATGCAATTGCCTGCCCGGCAGGCCCTTTATGACCGCAGTGAATATATCGATAAGTCGGGCAGGTTTCTTGATTTTTACCAACCTACCCAGCCAGCCCATAACAACAGCCGTGGCCGGGATATCGAAACGCTTTCGCCAATATCCACGTTCGGGCAGTTGGAGGAAACGTTCCAGCGGCAGGCCCGCCGACGTTCAATCGCGTGATAATTCTGGCGCCTCGAGGTGACATAGGGTTGTGCCTGGTCTGTTGCCGGGGCTACAATGTTTGACCGCTATTTGGCTGTGCGGACATCGCCCGTAAGCAGAAGAATGATTTTGCCCACAAGGTATCCCAAGATTGCGCCGGCGAAAATATCGCTGAGCCAGTGCGCGTTCAAGACATATCGGCTTGCAGCGCAGCCAAATGCAAGGATGAAGAAAATTATTCGATGTCTTGGAAAATGAAAAGCCAGGATCGTCGAGAGCACGAATGCGACGGCGGCGTCGCCGGAGGGGAACGACTGCACGCCGTATTTGTGGGCTAGATCGCTATTCTGTGTGACAAAGCTTTCCCACCAGTCGGCTCCCTTGAAGGCATTAGGCCGAAAACGGGGGAGCAGCGACTTGCTGAGCAACACCGGAATCCACACCAGGGGCAAGCCCAGGATCACCTGGATGACCAGCCGCCATTTCTCGCTCTTTGGGCCGGAGATGAGGCAGGTGCAGATCAACAGGATTATCGGAACCGGCAGGACATAGGCATTAAAGAAAGTGAAGGTCGCCTTAAAACCGCCGTGGGGTGGATGGGCCTCCAGGAAATTCCGGGCAGGAATATCGACGAATTTCATGAGTACGGCCGCGACAGCAACGATGATTGCCGCCCACACCAGGATGTTGAGTATGGAACGTTTCCGGCCATTCGACGGGTGTTTTGCACTTGCCGCAGTCATGCGAATATTTCCCGGCTGAACTGCCTGTGTCGATTCCTAGGGTGTGCTTTGTACGAATTCCTCGGCTCGGAACTGTTCGCCGAGATAGGTTTTTCTGACCATTTCGTTGCGAACAAGTTCGTGGGGTTTGCCCTGAGCCATCAATTTTCCTTCGTGAATAATATAGGCGCGATCGGTGATCCGCAGGGTCTCACGCACACTGTGGTCGGTCAGCAGAATAGCGATGCTGTGGTCGCGTTTCAAGCGAAGGATTTCATGCTGAAGATCTTCCACCGCTTTGGGATCGACGCCGCTGAACGGTTCGTCGAGCAGGATCAAGGTGGGATTGATCACGAGGGCCCGGGCGATTTCAAGTTTGCGTTTTTCGCCGCCGGAAAGCGTTCGGGCCTGCTGACGATTCACCTTGGTCAGGCCGAACTGCACGAGAAGCTGCTCGCAACGTTGTCGCTGCTGAGCCTTGGATATCCTCAGGGTTTCCATGATAGCCAGCAAGTTCTCGGTGACGGTCAGGCGGGTAAAGATCGAGCTTTCCTGAGAGAGATATCCCATTCCCAGTTGGACCCGTCTGTACATGGGTAAATTGGTTATGTCTTGGCCGTTGAAAATCACCGTGCCCCCGTCCGGTCGGATCATGCCGATGGTGATGCGAAATGACGTGGTCTTGCCCGCCCCATTGGGGCCAAGAAGTCCGACGATCTCTCCCTGTCCTACTTGATAGCCGACGTCATCGACCACAGTTCGCCCGCCGTAGCGCTTGACCAGACTGCGAACTTCCAGCAAAACCAATCCGTCGATCATCACACATTCCTTTGAGGTGAGCAGACGCAGTTGTCCGCACGTTGCCCTCAGGGTTGAGTTTCAGACTTATACAGGATTACACCGTAACAAGGTTGAGCTCGGTCGTCAAGGCAAGTCATTGGCCTGTTTGAGAACATCCGGACCAAAAAAAGAAGTCTGACTTCGCACTCTAGCAAAAGCCGCGCCAAATCAGCACAGTCAAAGCAGTTAAAGTTTTGTTGTTTTTCTTAACCTTTCTATTGACAAATGCCGAAGATACCTGTATCTAGTTAGCAAACAAGCGCGGGAGCAAGTACAGTCGCTCTGCAGCCTGACGTTTGAAAACTTAATTTTTTTGTTGACAGCACCGAAAGCCATTGTTTACTCTTGACGAACATTTGCGGATCGGAGGCACAACCGATCTTTTGTCAACATATTTGACGAACACCGTGAGGATGGAAGGCACAGAGTGAGGGTGCCGAGTGATCAGCCCGCTGGGGGCTTTTGACAGGGGCGGGAAGGCAGCATATTCTGAAACCGATAACTTGAGGGTAAGTGCATGTTGAAAAGAATGGTAGGTTGTGTACTGGTTGCTGGCCTGTTGGTAGGCTGTGCAAGCGTAACTTGGCCGGGCGCTCCCGTTGGAACGGCGACCGTTTCGACGGTGGTATTGGGTTTGTTATCGTCCCTGCTGCGTTTGTTGTAGACCACGGTAGAGGCGAAGATTTGGGTAACCATAGGATTAGGTCTGTTGTTCTTTTTTTGGAGGTAACGACATGAGACGTGTATTGGTTGCTTTGGGAATGCTAATGATGATCGGTTGCCAGGCCCAGCAGTTTGTGAATGCTGCTTCGACGATGGGCTCGCTGAACATCGGCAAGGGTGTCAATCACCTGTTGGCCCAGGAAGGCGTTGCAGTTCTGGATTCGATCCTGAATGCGGTGGCCGGAATGGCCGGGTTCTAGTCTCGGTAGCGAACTGAATTCAGTAGGAAATGAAGCCTGGGGAGCAAGACCATTGCTCTCCAGGCTTTTACCTCGTTGGTCTGCTGCCGTGTAGTGCCGTACCTGACGGGGCAGATGCCTATCTTGCCTTTCTGTGAGACCTTGGGGGATTTATTCCGACAGATTTTGCCTTGCCTCTTTTTGCGATTGGTACGGATCCACATATAAAAGCGACCGCATTTCGCTGCGGAAGGCCTCGTCGCGCTTTGATCGACCTATCCCGGCAGGAGGGAGAGGGAACCGTCACCTGTGCCCGAACGGATTGTGCTACGAGGCAGACGGGGGATAGAGCTGCTCGACGAGCTGTTCAAATTGTTGCCGTTGCTCGTCCGTTAGATCCTCGATCTTTATGCCAAGAAGCTGTGTTACAAGGCCTTCGGCCATTCCCGTCATAAACTGCTTGTCGTAATCCGAGCAAGCGCTCGAACCGGATGAACTGTAGTACGCACCAATAGTCTCGACTGGGACGTCGTTGAGTGCTCCCTCCGGGATATGTCCACCGGAAAAGGCCTCCTGACCATAGGTTGCGATAAGGGAATCCGCCCAAGCTTTTCCTGCGTTTTCACCATCGCTCAGGCCCTGTTCTGCAGAAGGACAAGGTGCTTCTGCCCCACATCCTGCCAAAACGATGCCGACCAGCAAGGAAATGGCCAATTTCGCCGACAACCGGACTGAATGCATAATAGTTCCTCACCTAGTGTAGTGTTTCTTAATTGATGCAATTTATCCTGTCGCGTTGCGTTGTATCTGGTAGGAAACGAGGATACGACCAATGCGAGTAGCGTGCGGGATCATCTTGGCCAACGAAGATCGGCAAGT
>Ga0315281_10008154_pt1 | contig 14653 bp, 9 predicted proteins | sample YL17G07_0_MG_FD_204540 | JGI IMG/M metagenome (GOLD analysis project Ga0315281, IMG submission 204540) | Sediment microbial communities from Yellowstone Lake, YNP, Wyoming, USA - YL17G07_0 | ecosystem: Environmental > Aquatic > Freshwater > Lake > Sediment | place: USA: Wyoming | collected...
AATACCCCCAGGCAGGCGCCCTGATTTTGCTTGCCGATGAAAAATTCAAAATCACGCCGCAGGATACCGAGGTATCCGACCTGCATTATGTCATTAAGATTTTAAATGAAAGAGGCAAGGAAAGCTTCTCCGAGAGCCACATCGAATACGACTCAACATTTGAGAAGGTGGAATTGGAATACGCGCGGACCATCAAACCCGACGGTACCGTTGTTGAGGTAGGCAGCCGCCATATCCGGGATGTCTCGAAGTATTTGAACTTCCCCCTGTACAGCAATGCCCGCGTCTTTATCATTTCTTTCCCCGAAATTACCGAAGGGGCGGTCATAGAATATAAATTGCAAATAGTGCGCAGCGAGCTTATCAACAAAAAAGATTTCGTTTTGAATTATCCGGTGCAATCCTCGGAGCCGATTATTGAGGCGCATTTCAGGGTCGAGGCCCCTAAGAACAAAGACGTGCACATCAAGGTGTTAAACGATACCTATAATGATTTTGCCGCGGACTTACAACCGAAGGTGACCGAAGGCAATGACGGTTCCCGTATTTACGACTGGGATTTTAAAGAAATCCCCCAGATTATGCCTGAATCAAATATGCCGCCGCAGGTTGAAATAAACCCCACCATTATCATTTCCACGTTTTCTTCGTGGGACGAGATCTATGCCTGGTGGTGGAAACTGGCGCAGGATAAGATACAGGCGAGTGAAGAAATTAAAACAAAGGTCAAACAGCTTATTTCCGACAAAAAATCGGAAGAAGAAAAGTTGCGCGCGATTTACAATTTCTGCGCTCAACAAATCCGGTATGTGGCGGTAGAATATGGAGAGGCCGGGTACGAACCGCATCAGGCCGAAGCGATCTTCAAAAATAAATACGGAGACTGCAAAGACCAGGCAATCCTTCTGGTGACGATGCTTAAACAAGCGGGTTTTGTTGCCTGGCCGGTGCTTGTTTCAACCAAAGAATATTATAATTTACATCAGGATTTCCCTTCCGTTATTTTTAATCATTGTATTGCCGCGGTCTCCCATAACGGGAACACGGTTTTTCTTGATCCGACCGCTGAAACGTGCAGTTTTGGCGATTTGCCGGCCCCGGTCCAAAACCGCCGTGTCCTGGTATTTAAAGAAAATGCCTGCGCGATCGAAGACACCCCGTTATATCCGGCAGGGCATAATGTCTCCAGACAGGGCATCCGCATAAAAATCAACGACGATGAATCGATTGAAGCGGCAAAAGAAGTTTTTACTTCCGGCGTTTATGAACAAGGGCAGCGTTATTGGCTCCTCTATACCCCGCCGGACCTCATTGAAGAGGCGTTAAAAGAAACAATACAGGCAGTTTCAATCGGCTCGCAGTTGAAAGGGTATCATATAGATAATGCAGATAATCTGGATAAGCCGGTAACATTGCAATATACGTTTTCAGGCCCGGAGTACTTCACGACTGCCGGCGACTTGCGCCTTATGCCTCAACTGGCCTACGCGGATGTTTCCATGGCAGCCAGGGATAAGCGCAAATACGCGCTGGATTTCGATTTTCTCGGGGACGGGGAAACGACGGTTGAAGTCGAGATTCCGAAAAATTTCGCGATACGCTATATCCCCGAGAACGCGCGTGAAGATACGGCCTGGTTCACGTTCAATGCAGAATACCTTTATTCCGGCAATACCGTTCATTTTACGCAGCAGTTTAAGCTAAAACGCGAGCAGGTTACCCGGGATGAATACCCTGATTTTAAAAGCACCCTTGAACATCTGGCCAAAAAAATCAAGCAGCGGATAGTCTTAGAAAAGGTACGGTAAGCGATGTTAAACGAAAACGAAACCCCTCAACAGGAACGGCGCCACTATCTACGCCTGGATTCCGTATTCCCCGTGCAATTTCAATTGGTCAGCCTTGACGGCCAACAGGCGCTGTCGGATTGGATTCAGGGGTTTACCAGCAATATCGGCAAAGGCGGGATTTGCCTTAACTGCCATAATTTAAAATCAGAATTCGCCGAGGGCATTAAAAACCGCCGCGTTAAATTGTCCTTGGGAATCGAAATGCCGTTGGGAGGAAAACCCGTGCGGGCCCTGGCCCACATTGCCTGGGTTAAAGAGAGCGCCCGGCCGGGCAGCTATCTTATCGGCGCCGGTTATGACACGATCGACTCGGCCCAGAATTCCCGGATCTGCCGTTACGCCCTCACCAAAAAGTTCTTCGCGCCCGTCGCCATAACCGTTATAGTGTTCCTCGGCATCGGCTTCGGGCTCAATATGTATGTTAACGTCAAGCTCGTCCAGGGGAATAAAGGTTTGGTGCACCAGTTAGTCAGTATCCTGCAGGAATCCACTATCGCCCAGCAAAAGATAAAGCAGATAAGCCACGATAAGAATGACTTGCAATTGAAGCTCGAGTCGTTACAGAGCCGCATCCAGAGCCTGGAAGAAGAAAAAGAAAAGAAAAAAGAGGAAGCCAATAAGATAGACCAGCTCAATACCCTGATCGGCACCTTAAACCAGGAGAAAGGGGCCCTGCAGGAGCAGCTTATCTCCCTGCAGCGCCGCGAAGATACCGTTACCGAACAACTCCTGTCTCTGGAAAAAAAGAAAGGCCCTTTAGAGAAAGCCAATCTCGATAAGATGTACCAGTGGCTGAAAGTGCATCAAAACCCGCGCACCGGCTTAATCATGAGCTTTGAGGGTGACGGGGATATTTCGAACTGGGCCTTTATCTATGACCAGTCGCTGGTCATCCAGGCCTTCACTTATTTTTCCGATTTCGAGCGGGCAAAAAAAATCCTGAATTTCTTTGACAGGAAGGCCAGGCGGGTAAACGGGCGGTTCGTGAATGCCTATTATGCAAATGACGGTTCGCCGGCGGAATTTGTCGTGCACAGCGGCCCGAACATCTGGCTGGGGATAGCGGCAGTGCAGTACACCAAAAGGACCAAAGACAGCTCTTACTTGCGTTTGGCCGAAGAGATAGCCCATTCAGTTATTGCCCTTCAAAATGAAGACGAGGGCGGAGGTATCCGGGGCGGCCCCGAGGTAACGTGGTATGCCACCGAGCATAACCTTGATGCCTACGCCTTTTTTAATATGCTCGTCCAGATAACCAATAAACAGAAATACGCACAGGCAAGAGATAAAGTCTTGAACTGGCTGGTTACGCACACCTACGATAAAGAGGAGATACCGATAAAGCGAGGCAAGGGCGATGCGACGATTGCCACGGATACCTATGCCTGGTCAGTGGCAGCGATCGGCCCGGAAAAATTGGACGCGTTAGGCATGAATCCGGACCGGATCATGGAGTTTGCGGAAACTAACTGCGCGGTAGAAGTTTCTTACAAGCGCCCGGAGGGGGCAGTGGTAAAAATCAAAGGTTTTGACTTTGCCGCGCAGCAGCACGTGGCCAGGGGAGGAGTGGTTTCTTCGGAATGGACAGCACAGATGATCATCTCTTTTAAGAAAATGGCGGATTTTTATTATAAGAAAGATATGCCTGCTAAAGGGCGGGCGTATGAGGTCAAAGCCGAAGAGTACCTGGCAAGCCTCGGCAACATGATTATTTCCAGTCCTTCCCCTTCAGGGCAGGGGGAGAGCTGTCTTCCCTATGCCACTCAGGATTTCGTTGATACCGGCCACGGATGGATGACGCCTAAGGGCAGCTCCACCGGCTCCGTCGCAGGCACCACCTATTCGCTCTTCGCGTATTATAATTACAATCCCCTGGAACTTAACTGAGTAACCAGTGAAAGGCAAGCTCAATAAGATTTATAAACGGCTCTACCGTCATTTCGGTCCGCAGCATTGGTGGCCGGCAGATACGCCTTTTGAAGTCATGGTCGGCGCCATCCTTACCCAGAATACCAGCTGGCTCAACGTAGAAAAGGCGATCCGCAATCTTAAAAAAGAAAAAGTATTAAGCGCGCGTAAACTTTTTGCTTTACCGGACCAAACACTATGCCGCCTCATACGGCCTGCCGGCTATTATAATATTAAAACCAAACGCTTAAAGTCGTTCTTAGGGTTTTTTTTAAAAAAATATAAAGGCGCAATCAAAAGAATGTCCCCCGGGTGTCTTCGGCAGCTGAGGGAAGAGCTGCTCGCGGTTAACGGCATCGGGCCGGAGACCGCGGATTCTATCCTGTTGTATGCCTTACATAAACCCGTATTCGTCATTGACGCCTACACCAAAAGAATACTCTTGCGGCATGGTCTCATTAAAGAAAAAGCCGAATATCGAAATATGCAGGAATTATTCATGCAAAATCTTAAACAAGACGCACGATTATTTAATGAATACCACGCCCTCCTGGTAAGGTTAGGCAAAGAGTATTGCCTAAAAAATAAACCCAGATGCGAAGCCTGTCCGTTAAAGTAGCCAGGATTTTCCCTAGACAGTTTTTTCTGCTTTCTGTCCTCTGCTTTCTGTCTTCTGTCTCCTTTGCCGAACCTCCCCGCTATGAAATAGACGCCACCGTAGATACGGGAAAGCACAGGATAGCCGCCCGGCAAAAAGTCATTTTCACCAATAACGCCACCCGGCAACTCAATGAAATTTATTTCCACATCTATCCTCACCGTAAATATACGCAGCAGGAAATAAAATTAATGTACCGCTATGGCGGATATTTTAAGATAAATCCCTTTCCTGAGGGATTCCAGGGGGGAGGTTTAAAGATTAACGCTGTTTCCTGCGACGGAAGAGCACTCACCTACGTAATCGAGGGCAGCGACCAGACTATTCTTAAGGTCGCTTTAGATGCCGCACTGGCGCCCAACGAATCACGGGAAATAACGCTTGATTTTACCGTTGATATCCCCCATGCGTACGGCAAGTTCGGCTGGCACAAGGATATTGCCACCCTGGTGCGGTGGTACCCTATCTTAAGTGTTTTTGATGAGCAGGGATGGCATAATTATCCCTTCTACCTCTATCATCTTCCTCATTTCAGCGATGCCTCTTTCTATACGGTTAACGTTACGGTGCCTTCCGGCCAAAAGGTCGCTGCCACGGGATTGGTAAAAGAGGAGACGGACAATTCTGACGGGACAAAGACCTTGCGGATTGAAACAGAATTCCCAGTAAGGGATTTTAGCTTAGGCGTATCGGAAAATTTCCAGATTTACACCCTTAACGAAGGCAAAACCCGGATTAACGCATATTATATAAACGGCGATAAGAGAAAAGCGCAAGTCGCCGCTCATAATGCGGCAGCCTTGATGAAATTCTACGGCGAGCGTTTTGGAGAATATCCCTATCAGGATTTTAATATTGTGCCCAGTTACTTAGGCTTTGGCGGACTGCAAAGTTCGGGCCAGATTTTTATTGATACCCGCGTATATAAATTGCCCGGATTTTTAGAGCGCTATTTTGATTTTCTCATCTCGCACGAGACCGGCCACCAGTGGTTTTATAATATGATCGGTTCAGATGAATATAAAGAGATGTTTATGGATGAGGGCATGAATTCGTATTGGATTTTAGCGTATCTTGAGAGTAAATATGGCGTGCCCGCCCGGGTTATGACATTGCCTAGGCCATTGAACTGGCTTGTCCCTAATTTTACTTTTCGCCAGTCCTCAATTTCGCGGTACCTCTATCTGGCTAAGAACGGATTTGATCATTCCGTCATCGGTGAATTATCCAGTTTTCATGAACCGTCAACGATCTTTGCCTTAACCTACGGCAAAGGCGCGGAAGTATTGTCGATGTTGGAAAAACGCGTGGGCAGCGATGTTTTTGACAAGATTGTGCAGCGCTACAGCCGGGATTTCAGATTTAAAAATGCACGCTTGACGGAGTTTATCGCGCTTTGCAATGAGGAATCAGGGCAAAACCTGGACGCGTTTTTTGCCGATTGGCTGGAAACTAAAAAAATATGCGATTACGCGGTTACTTCAGTTACGAAAGACGCCGTCGTCTTGGAAAACCGCGGTTCGATTCAAATGCCGGTTACAACCCGGATCATGTATGGCGATGGAAAAGAAACGGTAGATCAATGGGAGGGGGAAGGGAGGGCAAGGGTTATTCCGCTTGCAGGGCATGAGCGTGTCAAAAGCGTTGCCGTGGACCCGGAGAATTCAATTTCCTTAGATTTAGACCGCACCAATAATTACTGGCCGCGCAACCTCTATGCCAAGGCCGTCCCTTTTTATTTTTCCGCGTATGAGATTCCGGCAATTATACCGCGCGATTCCTACAACCTGATTCTGGGGCCAAGCGCCGGCGATTACGGGCTGGGCGGCGCTTTATCGCTTCAGAAGCCGTTTGATCAGCTCTTGCGTTTTTCTTCCGGATACGATTTTAACGACCAGCAGGTCGAATCCAGATTAGGATATGAATTCCAGCATCTTTTTAGCCGGCAAATAAGCCTGGGCTGCGAAATATACCATCGCACAGAGGGAGAAAGTGATGAAGAGCTTACGGGCGGAAAGATTTATCTGCGCCGGGAATTATGGCCGGCAAGCTACGGCCTGCTCGACCTTAATGATCATATCACGTTTTACCTCATCCGTAACCAACGGCTGGAATCCTCCTCGCTGACAACCGGCAGGGAACAGATGTACAATCTTTTTTACCGAAGGCGGCAAGAGGCTATCGCGGGCATCACCGGCTCGTTCGGCCGCTATGGTACATATCCCGATCCTCAGTACGGCTGGAAGTTTTTGCCTACCGTGGAATCCGCGGGACACTTTTTAGGCGGGCGCGAATCTTTCTGGCGCTCGTCGCTTGAGTTAGATAATTATCATTTGCTTTTCCCGAAATGTCAACATACCATAGCCAGCCGTTTAAAGGCCGGCTGGGGCGGGTCCGGCGATAAAGAACTTTTCCAGTTAGGAGGTCCTGATTCCTTACGCGGTTGGCGCCGTAAAACATTTGAAGGAAGCCGCATGCTTTTAGGAAGCCTGGAATACCGCCTCCCGCTCAAATCCGGGATCAATTTTTACTTTTTAGATAATATCTTGAGCCTCAACCAAATCCAGGCAGTCGGTTTTATAGATATCGGTAAGGCCTGGCATGCGGATTTTGACAGCCGGGCGTTTAAAAAGGATGCCGGTATCGGCTTGCGGTTCCATTTTGACGTGATAGGATTTTTGGAAAAGATTATAGTGCGGTTCGATGTTGCCCAGGCCATTAATGAACCTAAGGAAGAGCCTCATTTCTGGATCGGCGTAAGCCATACCTTCTAGAAAAACGGCCGTGCAGAGGGCGCCTTCTCTGCGTCCTCAAGCCTAGGTGCCAAGCCCGCACACAGTGCGGGATGAAATTTAGCCTAACCGCCTGAGGCAGGCTAAATTTCAAGGCAGGCTTAAGTTCAATTTTCCGCTTTAATTCTCCCTTGACCTATGGTATAGTAATGATGCTACGCTTTATATCCTTTTTACCCACTCCCTATTGCTTCAAATATGATAGACAAGAAGCGGTTGATACGCCTTACCCGAGAACTTATCCGCATTGATTCTCAGAATCCCCGTTCAGATGAATTCCGCATTGCCCGGTTTGTCCGTAACTATTTAAACGATATTGGCTTACCTGCCAGAATTATTGAATTTAAAAAGAGGCGTTCCAATGTCCTGGCCACCTTAAAAGGAAAACCGGGTCATTCGCTTCTTATTACCCCCCACTTAGACACGGTTCCCGCAGGCAACAATTGGAGCATCCCGCCTTTTTCAGGGAAAATTGCGCAGGGTAAACTATACGGGCTGGGTGCTACTGACTGCAAAGGGAATCTGGCCTGCGCGATTGAAGTACTTAACAGCCTCATCGAGGATAGCTGCCGCCTGGATTATGACGTAATTTTTGCCGCGACCGCCGATGAAGAATCGGGCTCCGGGTTAGGATTAATCCCTTTATTAAAAAAAAGACTCTTGCGTCCGGATGCCGCTTTGATTCTTGATAGCGATGATTTTGATATCATTGTTGCCCAGAAAGGGCTCTTGCATGTCAAGGTAAACATAAAAGGCAAAAAGGCGCACGGGGCCTATCCCTGGCTGGGCATCAATGCGATTGATATCGCCGTAGAAATACTCGCAGAGCTTAAACATCATAACGCGGTTAGTGTTAAGAATAAATACCTCAGGCCTCCTACCGTGAATGTCGGCACCATCCAGGGCGGCGATAAGGTCAATGTGGTGGCGGATTGGTGCGCGTTTGAGCTGGATTTCCGATTCCTGCCCGGCCAATCCCCAGACACGATACTCGCGCATCTGAAGAGCGTGATTCTTAAAACAACGCGGAAATTTTCCCGTCATGGCAATGCAGGGAAGGTTGAAATCGAAGGTATACAAAAGCCGTACGTGATACATGAAGGCCATCCTTTGATTCGCTCTCTCACGGCGGCGATGAAGAAGTGCGGTGTTGAAAATTCGATTCAAGGCTCGGAAGGGGCAACCGTCATAACCTTTTTCCAGACTTACAATATCCCCGCAATTGCAACCGGCTTTGGCTCGGAAGGATGTGCGCACACTGCTGACGAATATGCGAAGATAGAGAACTTATACCGAGGCGCGCTGGTATTGGAAGAGTTTTTGAAAAGATACAACTTTAAAAAATGACAATCTAAGAGGTGATAATAATGGAAGGCATTAAGATTATTAAACGTCCGCGGCTGAAAAATCCATATTTAATCTGCGCCTGGCCCGGCATGGGAGAGGTCGCCTTCAAGGCAGCGCAGTATCTCATTGAAAAACTCAATGCCGAAGAATTTGCCCAGATTCTTCCCCAAGATTTTTTCTATCTGACCACCAGCATTGTTCAAAAAGGCCTCCTGGGTATTCCCGAACTGCCTTACAGCAAATTTTATTTCTGGAAAGGCAAGAAGGGAGGCAATGACCTGATTATATTTTTAAGCAATGCCCAGCCTGATTTAGCCAAGGCAGAAACATACTCCCAGCGCATTATTTCGGTCGCTAAAAGCTTTAACGTAAAGAAAGTCATTGGATTCGCCTCCATGCCGCAAGCCATAGACCACAGTCAGAACCCAGGCGTCTGGTTTGCGGCAACCTCGCCATATTCCAGTAGCATTTCGCAAAAATATAATTTTAATATTTTATCTGAGGGACAGATCAGCGGTATGAACGGCCTCTTTTTAGGGATCGCCAAGCGGGAGGGCCTGGACGGATTCTGCCTCTTGGGCGAAATCCCCCTCTATACCATTCAGATTGAAAATCCCCGCGCCTCGCACGCGGTCCTGGAGGCGCTTTCCAGGATATTGAATATCCAGATTGATTTCACCGGCCTGCTTGAGCAGGCGCACGTTATTGAAGATGAAATTAACAAGCTGCTCGACTATCTTAAACTTGACTCTACCGCAGGGCCGATCGGCGAAGAGGACATCGAGAAGATAAAAAAGTCATTGGGCCTCCTTGCAAAACTTCCCGTTTCCATAAAAGAAAAAATTGAAAATCTTTTTCTCACGGCCCAGAACGATATTGCCAGGGCCCGGGAGCTAAAAGCGGAACTTGATAAGTGGAACGTTTATAAAGAATACGAAGATAGGTTCCTGGATTTATTTAAAAAGACAAAAAATAGCGGCAACTAAATGTCACCGGATAAAATACTCCTCAGTCATGGCAGCGGCGGCAAAGCTACCCACCACCTCATAACGCAGACGCTGCTTAAAAGGCTTGCCAACCCGATCCTTAACCAGCTTGCCGACAGCGCGTTGCTTCCCTATGAAAAAAAGCTCGGGTTTACGACCGACTCGTTTGTCGTCAGTCCGCTCCGGTTTCCCGGCGGAGATATAGGAAAACTTTCCATATGCGGCACCGTCAATGATTTGGTCATGATAGGGGCCGTGCCCGAATACATCTCCCTCGCTCTCATTATCGAAGAAGGTCTGGATTACGCCGTATTGGAGGATATCGCCGATTCCGTTGCAGAAACGGCCCGGCACGCGGGTGTCTGGGTTGTTACCGGAGATGTAAAGGTGGTGGAAAAAGGCGCGGCCGATAAGATTTTTATTACTACCTGCGGGATCGGCAGGATTGTAAAAAACAGGCCTCTTTCCGTGAAAAACATAGAGCCGGGAGATAGGGTTATCATAAGCGGCACTATCGCCGAGCACGGCCTGGCAATATTAGCGAAAAGAAAGGACCTCGGCCTCGGATTTAATATAAAAAGCGATTGTGCGGCGTTAAGCGGAATGATTATCCCCGTGCTCAAGAAGACGGGCAATATAAAATTCATGCGTGATCCGACCAGGGGAGGGTTAGCTACGACCTTAAATGAAATTGCCGCATCCGGCGGCCTCGGTATTATCATTGATGAAGCGCGGATCCCCCTTTCACCCAAGGTAAGGGCAGCCTGCGAATTATTGGGGCTGGACCCTTTGTATCTGGCGAATGAAGGGAAGGCCCTTTTGGTAGTTGCCGAAAAGGGGGCAGAGAAGGTGTTAACGTTATTAAGAAGGCACCCTTTAGGCCGCAATGCCAGAGAGATAGGTACCGTAGTAAAAAAGCCATCGAAACAGGTAGTGCTTAATACGGTCGTGGGAACACCGCGTATTATCGATATGTTAGTCGGGGAATCCTTGCCTCGGATTTGCTAAGCGGTACAAAAGCAAGCAGCGGCAGAGCGCTTGAATTTTAGTATTTAAAAAGTTATAATAATAAGTCATGCTCCATGCGAAAAATCACCCTTTTGTACGTTATCACCAAACTGGAATTAGGTGGAGCACAGAAGCAACTGTTGAGCCTGATCAGGCATTTGGATAGGGAAAAATTTAACCTCCTGCTTTTCACGGCTCACCAAGGACTATTAATGGAGGAAGCCTTTTCCATGGCAGGCCTCACCGTGCGGAAATCCAGATGGCTTCAGCGCCCGCTTAATCCTTTTAAAGATTTTTTCGCCCTCATCGAAATTTTTCTCTTCATTAAGAAAAACAAGGTCGATATTGTCCATACGCATAGCTCCAAGGCGGGAATAATAGGCAGATTCGCCGCAGCGCTTGCGGGCATAAAGGGCATTATCCATACGGTGCACGGCTGGAGCTTTAACAATTACCAGTCTTTTTTTATCCGCATTTTTTATATTTGGCTCGAACGCTTCGCTGCGGTGTTCACGGACAGGCTGGTAGTAGTTTCAGAGCACGATAAGCGCATTGGGCTGCGGTACGGCATTGGCAAGAATGACAAATACACCCTTATTCGTTACGGTATAGATTACGATGTTTTTGGCATCAAGGATCAAAATATTAAGAAGGAATTAGGGATACAGGATAACGAACGCGTCGTAACAATGGTCTCCTGCCTTAAGCCTCAGAAAGCCCCTCAGGATTTTATCAGGCTCGCTTCATTAGTGGTTAATGTTCTCCCCCATGTAAAATTTATTCTGGTAGGCGATGGCTCATTACGCCGAATGGTCGAGCGCGCGGCTGATACTTTTGGCGTAAAAGGTCGCGTGATTATGACGGGGTGGCGGTATGATGTCCCCCGGATATTGTCGGTTACGGATGTCCTGGTACTTACTTCGTTGTGGGAAGGTTTGCCGATAGCCGTTTTAGAAGGCATTGCCTGCGCCAAGCCGGCCATAGCGACGGACACGGGCGGGATCAAAGAGGTTATTAAAAACGGAGAATCGGGTTTTTTAGTATCCCCCCGCGATACAAGGACAATGTCCGAGAAATTAATCGTGCTCCTTAAAGATAGACAGTTGTGCTCTTCTATGGGGCAAAAGGGTAAAACTGCGTTAGGAGAGGACTTTACCCGTGAGCGAATGGTAAGCAGCACCCAAAATATGTATGCGCGCCTGATACAAGACAAATACCTAGCTCCTCGCCTTCCTTGCCAATATCATAAATATAGGGCAAGGAGCTCGGAGTCATCATTGAAGGGAGGGGCGTATGCTCATTAAGTATGCCGTCATCGCGGCAAGCGCCTTTTTATTGAATGCATTCTTTATTATTGTTCTTAAAAAGATATCTTTAAAACGCGCCTTTTTCTTTTCGAAGGGGATGCCGCGCATTGGCGGGATAGCGGCGGGGCTGGCTTTTATCCTGACTGCCGCTTCAAGCTTGTACATTCTGGGCAACCTTACGCAAGAGGCAGCAGGGATACTCATCGCATCGGCGGTCATGCTGATATTCGGTATTATCGATGATCGCCGGGAATTGTCAATTGTCGCCAAATTTTTTACGCAGATTGTCGGTATTGCTTTGTTGATTCTATTCGGGGTGAGGACCTACATCATTTATATCGGGGATGCCGCCAATATAGCCATAACCGCATTGTGGGTGCTGGGGATTACCAACGCCTTTAATCATCTCGATATCATGGATGGCCTGGCCGGCGGGATTACGGTAATCGCAAGTTGTGCGTTTTTGACGCTTTCAATATTTCACGGGCATAGCGCCGTTATGGCCATAACGCTGGCTCTCGCAGGGGCAACGGCGAGCTTTTTATCGTATAATCTTCCTCCCGCAAAAATGTACCTGGGTAATTCCGGAAGCCACTTTCTCGGTTTTGTGTTAGCGGCCGTTGCGATGGTAATAAGCTATGCACCCATGGAAAGGAAAATCGCCCTCGTAAGCCCTATTCTGATTTTGGGTCTGCCCATACTCGATACCGCATTCCTGGTGTTTATGCGGATGATGAAGGGAAAATCGATATTTAAAAAAAGCAATGACCATCTGGCATTAAGGTTCCTTAAAAAAGGGCATTCGAAAAATAAGACCCTGTTTTTTATGCTTGGCCTTGCTTCCATTTATTGCCTCTCAGGGATTCTCATCACGCAGAATTCTAACATGGCCGGCATTATCGTTGTTTTTGTGATGGCCGCGGCCAGTTTCTTCGTAACTAAACGCATGAGCAGCGTTGTTATCGATGGCTAAAAAGCGAATCATTATTGTAGGCGCTGGTTTATCCGGCCTGAGTGCCGCCTGGCACTTGCGTAAGCAGGGATTGGAGCCGGTTATTTTCGAAAAAGAACCGGAGGCGGGAGGGCTATGCCGGTCGAAGAAGGTCGGCGGGTTTACGTTCGATACCGACGGGCACCTCCTCCATTTTAAACATCCATATGCTTTTGAGCTGGTTAGAGGTTTGCTGAACGGTAATCTTAAGGAGCACCGTAAGAATTCCTGGATTTATTCTTACGGCAGATACACCCGCTCTCCCTTTCAGGCGAACCTTTACGGATTGCCGCCCGCCGTTATCAAAGAATGTCTCGTCGAATTTATCCGTTCCTCAGCTGACGGTTACGCCAAACAGCATACAAACTTTTTAGATTGGATTAATCACAAATTCGGCAAAGGGATCGCCAGGCATTTTATGCTGCCCTATAATACTAAATTCTGGACAGTCCATCCCCGCGACATGAATTGTCTGTGGCTCGACGGTTTTATCCCCACCCCATCCCTGCGGCGGGTCATTGAGGGAACCGTTCACGAAAGCAAGAAGCCGCTGGGTTACAATGCCCATTTTTGGTATCCGAAAAAGGGGGGCATCGGGCAACTCGCCTTAGGCCTTGCCAGGCACATAAAGCATATTTTTACCGATACCCGCGTTATCAAGATAGAGCCGCATAAAAAAGAAATCACGCTTTCCTCAGGCCGGCGCGAGCGATACGATTATCTTATCTCTACGGCCCCCCTGCCGGAATTGCCGCTTATGATGAGCGATATTCCCCGGGAGATGCTTGTCTCCTTCGGGCAATTAAAGTGGAATTCGATTTATAATATTAATCTTGGGTTTGCCAAGCCCGACGGATCAGGCAGGCATTGGATATACTTTCCCGAAAAAAACTTTAGCTTTTTTCGGGTGGGTTTTTATCACACTTTTTCTCCGTCTCTTGTGCCTGCGGATTTAAGCTCATTGTATGCCGAGGTATCATATTCGAAAGGAAGGCCTCTCGATAAAGCCGGCATCCTTTCCCGGGTTGAGGATGATTTACGGGCAGTGGGCATTTTAGGCGATAGAGATCAGATTTATTGCCGCCAGGTTAACGATATAGACTACGGTTACCCTATTTACGATAAGCACTATGAGCAGGCAAGGGCGGCGATTATGCAGTATCTGCATGCCCGCGATATTTTTCCCTGCGGGCGGTACGGTTCATGGGGTTATTTTTCGATGGAAGGCGCGATTATGGACGGCAAGAGAGTGGCCGAATTATTCTGATAATGCTGAAACGGTTGAGAAAAATTTATTTTCAGCGTTTTGCGGTATGGGACATATCTATCTCGCAGCTTAAGTCAAAATATGCCGGTTCGCGGCTCGGTATCTGGTGGGCGGTTTTTACGCCTTTATTGTTGGCAACAAGCATTAATTTTGTTTTCGAAAAAGTATTTAACGTACAAATAAACAATTATACCCTCTTTGTGCTTGCGGGGATTATCCCATGGATATTTTCCACTAACGCATTACTTGAGGTGACTAATTCCTTTGCCGCGAGGTCGCCTATTTTTAAACAGGGCATGCTGTTGCCAGAAAGCGTCCCCTTGTCTTGCGTATTGGCCAATTTTTTGAATTTTATCATCGGGTTTGTTTTTTTGTTGCCCGTATTTATCATCGTGAATTATGGAGTGATAAAATTTATCCCGTTTTTGTTTATTGTGCTGTTACTGCATTTTTTGTTTGTGCTCGGCCTGGGGCTTTTGTTCTCTCTGATTAATGTTTTTTTTCGCGATTTTACGCACTTTTTATCGATATTTATCATG
>Ga0315281_10008155_pt1 | contig 14648 bp, 10 predicted proteins | sample YL17G07_0_MG_FD_204540 | JGI IMG/M metagenome (GOLD analysis project Ga0315281, IMG submission 204540) | Sediment microbial communities from Yellowstone Lake, YNP, Wyoming, USA - YL17G07_0 | ecosystem: Environmental > Aquatic > Freshwater > Lake > Sediment | place: USA: Wyoming | collected...
AAGTAGTGCTGGCGCAAGCGCCCTTCCTCCTTCATGCCGAGGAATTTCTGCCACTTGATCATCAGGTGGTTGTCGGACGAGACATGGCCGAACACCCTGAGCAGCTGCAGCCGATCGAAGGCCAATTCGTAGAGCAGCTTCATGGCTTCGACGGCGGCGGGAATGCCGCGCACAGCGTCTTCTTCGCCGATCAGAAACCGCCCCGACTCGGCGCGGCGATTGGCGCTGTCGACGTCGAGCAATGACACGGTGCCCACGCTTTGCCCGGTGTGCAACGCAATCGCGAAGTTGTATTCGCTGCTCGGGCGCGAGGCCAACCAGGCTTCTTGCTCGGCGACGCTCTGCGCGCCGCGGTTCAGGTTCGCCGCGCGCGCGCTTTGCCGCCAGCGCAGCGTCAGTGCAGCGTCGGCGGGCGTCAAAGGTCGCAGGGTAACGAACTCACCGTTCAGTGGGGTGCTCATGTGCGGCAGACAAATTGGTCAAGCGGCCCGGCTCCCGGGGCCGAAGGGCCGGCTGCGTCTGAGACGTTCCGGGACGGGTCGGGCTCAAGCGCGAGGCGTTGCAGCGCCAAGCAGGCCGGCTTGTCGGCGGGTAGCGTCGATGGGGCTTCGAAGGAGTTCATGCGCAGTGCGTGCCCCGTTGCGTGGAGCCGGCATAGCGCGCAGTACAACCCAACTCGGCGCGGCGTTAGCGCGGGAAATCGACGCCTTTCACCCGCCAATTCGTGGCTTGCGCCGAGCCCTTGAGAACGCGGCAGTCGCGACTTCGATTAGCGCCTGGATCGCGCCCCAAATGGGCCGAATGCTGCGATGCGGGCCTGCCCAGAATCGGTGCGACCCCAACCGGCGAGTCGACCCTCGCGCTCACTGCCCATGAAAAAGCCGACTCCCAAACATCGCGCTGCTGCCGCGAACCAGCCGCTGAGCCTGCCCAGCGAAAACGAGCGCAGCATGACGCTGGCGCGCTCGGGCGGCATGACGCTCACCGAGTTGATGGGCTGCGCCGAGGGCTTGAGCCAGGCCGGTCAACCCGCCGCCGCGGCAGCACTCTACGAAACCTGGATCGCAAACACGGTCTCGCCGTTGCAGCATGTGGCGTGCTTCAACTGGGGCACGGTCCTTGGCACGCTCGGCCGGCACGCGGATGCCGAGCGCGCCTACCATCGCGCGCTGGCGCTGAGTGCCGATTTTCTGCAGGCAAGGCTGAACCTGGGGCACCAGCTCGAACACCTGGGTCGCGCCAGCGCTGCCCTGGAGCAATGGCAACTGGTGCGCGACGCCAAGGGTGCGGCGCTGGATCTGCGCCTGCACGCGCTGAACAACCTGGCGCGTCTGCATGAACAGGAGCGCTGCTACGACGAGGCGCTGGCGTGCATGCGCGCAAGCCTCGAGCTGAAGGCAGCGCAGAGTGACGTGCTGCAGCACTATGTGCACTTGCGCCAGAAGATGTGCGCATGGCCGGTTTACGAGCCGGTCGGCGCGGTCACGCAAAACCAGTTGCTGCTCGGCACGTCGGCGCTGGCCATGCTCGGCGCGAGCGATGACCCGGCACTGCAACTGTTGGCCGCGCAGCGCTTCGTCCACGAGCGTGTGCCCAAGCCGCCGGCGCTGCCGTTGCACGCCAGCGCTGCGCCGCGCCAGGGCAAGATCAGGATCGGCTACCTGTCGGGCGACCTGCACATGCATGCGGTGGGGTTGCTCAGCGTCGAACTCTTCGAGCTGCACGATCGCGAGCGCTTCGAAGTGCACGCCTTCTCATGGAGTCGTGAAGACGGCACGCCGCTGCGCCGGCGCTTGCGCGCCGCGATCGATCACTACCACCCGGTTGCCGCACTCGACGATACGAGCACGGCGCGCCTGATTGCCGAGCAAGGCATCGACGTGCTCGTCGACCTGCAAGGCCTGACGAATGGCGCGCGCCCGGCCATCGTCGGCCACCGCGCCGCGCCGGTGCAGGTGAGCTATCTGGGCTTGCCCGGAACCTGCGCCTTGCCCGGCGTCGACTGGATCATTGCCGATCGCTTCGTGATGCCGCCGCAGCTGCTGCCCTACATGACGGAGCAGCCGATCTACTTGCCGCACTGCTATCAGGTGAGCGACCGCCAGCGCGAAGCGGCAGCGCTGCCCACGCGTGCCGAATACGGTTTGCCCGAAGACGCATTCGTCTTCTGCTCGTTCAACAATTCGTTCAAGTTCACGCCCGAACTGTTCAGCACCTGGATGCGCATCTTGCGCCAGGTCCCCGGCAGCGTGTTGTGGCTGCTCGCCGACAATCAGTGGGCGCTGGCCAATCTGCAGCGTGAAGCCGATGTGCACGGCATCGCCCGGGAGCGCCTGATCCTCGCGCCGCGCGTCGCGCCGCCCGAGTATCTGGCGCGCTTCCAGCTTGCCGATCTGATGCTCGACACGTTCCCGTACAACGCCGGTACCACCGCGAACGACGCGCTGTGGATGGGCCTGCCGATCCTCACCTTCGCCGGGCGCAGCTACATCTCGCGCATGGCGGGCAGCCTGCTGCATGCGGTGGGCCTGCCCGACCTCGTGACCGGATCATTGGCCGACTACGAACGCCTGGGTGTGCAGCTGGGAACGAACCCGCGGCGCGTTGCGTCGTACAAACGCTTCCTGGCCGAACATGGACGCGAGTCGCGCTTGTTCGATGTGCCTGGATTGGTGCGTGCCATCGAGAGTGAATTTGAGCGGCTGGCGCTGCTGCATCGGGGTCAGGAGCCGGGAATCCGGCCGGTGCCGGGATCGAGTGCGTCGCAGGTCTGAAGCGTTCACTTCGAGACGCACTGCGAAGCAGGGAGCAGCGACTGCCCGGTCAAGCCCGGAATGTCGTTTCGCGCTTGAGATGCCGGTTTGCCTGGAACTGCAGCGCGCGCCCGGCCCCGGCGCTGCTCACTCCAACCAGGCCGATATCCCCAAGCCCAGCGAACGCAGCAGCGCCGACGCCTGCTGCCCGTCGTGCAGTGCATTGATGTAGTTCACGCGCAGGTTGTAGTGCTCGCCTTCGGCGGCCATCACATCGAACAGCGAGCGCCTTGCGAGTTGTTGCCATTGCTGCAGCGTGAAGTTGCGCACCTGGTTGCTGTCGCGCACGATGGCACTCGTCTGTCTGGCGCGGTCGAACGATGAGGCGGCTTGCTCGTGGACTTCAGCCATGCGCGACCTGCGTGCTTCGAGCGCGTCGATGCTCTGCAGGCGCGCTGCTTCGGCACGCTTTTGCGCTGCGGCAATGCCGTAGTCGGCGCCTTGGTTGATGAGCGGCATGCTGAAACTGACGCCTGCCAGCAGCGCTGCCGGGTGGTTGTTGGCGGCCGCCTTGGAGCCCGTAAGGATCCAGTTGAGCTGGGGTTTTTGGCCGGCGACGAGGGCCTGCGAGTAGCTCTCGAGTGCCTTGGCTTGCTCCTGCAGCTGGATCGTTTCGTTCGCGCGTGCGGCGTGCGCCTCCATGTCAGCCAACGGCGGAACGTCGAGCAACAACGCCGTCATGCCTTCGCTGCTGGGCATGGCGTCGCCGATGAAACGCTTGAGCCGGGTCTCGGCCTGGCGCACCTGCGACACCGACAGCGACTGCGCGAGTTCGGCCTGTCGCAGCGTCTTGCGCGCTTGCACGAGTTCGCTGGTGCGGCCACGATCGGCCTTGACGATCTGGTCCAGCACCTCGACCAGGCACGCCATCTTGCGCGCGTATTGGTGGTACACACGGACCTGCTGGCGGTGCCGGCTGCGCTCCAGCGCCAGCGAAACGGTCTGAAACGCGACTTGGTCCTGTGCCGTCAACTGCCCCAGGCGCGCGGCTTCCGACAGGCTCGTGCGCCAGCCGGTGAGCGACGCGATACGCCCCGCGTCATACAGCGGCGCACCGATGTTGATGCCCAACTGCGCCTGGCCACCCGATTCGGTCTCGGCAAACTTCGCCGATGTCGTGGCATGGCCCAGCGCGCCTGAGACCGAGGCTTGAATGAGACGCGCGGCGCGCGCTTCCTCGACCTCGCTCGCTGCAGCTTCGGCGAGCAGCGTCGCGGCGCCCACGGCGTTGCTGCGCCGGATCGCTTCCTTCACCATCGCCTGCAGGGTCAGGCGCGGTGCATTCGCGTCGCTGAGCACCGCGCCGGGTGTGCCGGCCATCGCCGGCAGCGGGCTGTCGGGCGCCTCCTCGTCAGCGCAGCGTTGTGCGTGGGCGGGCAGCGCCAGCGCGATCGACATCGCAAGCGTCACAGTGCAGCGGTGCAGGCCGCAAGAGGGCAGGGTGTGAATGCTCATGGTCAGGGTCGTGGCGCCGGCGCAGCGAGTGCCGCGCCGAGCGGTTTTCGAAGAGACGCAACCTTAACCGTGGGGCTTGGCGGGGGCGCCGCAGCCTTGCCGCGGAACGTGCTCGAACCAACCCGAAGGCGTGTCAAAGTGCCGAAACCTGAACTGCAGTTCTCGGCTGCGCTGCGGTGCGCAGGGGCGCGGTGACGGGACGCTGCCAACCCGGCGCACGCCGCCATCGGCGCCAGGCCGCAGCGCCTCGCGATGCATGGGATGCCGGCACGCGCCGGCATGACAACAGGCTCACCCATCCTGAAACGCTTCCTTGGACTTCAACATCGGCCGCAACAAATAGCTCATCACGCTGCGCTCGCCGGTGCGCACCTCGACCGAGCCCGTCATGCCCGGTATCACGGGCAGCGCCTTGCCGTGGGCGATCAGGCTCGAGGAGTCGGTTCGCACCAGGGCGCGGTAGTAGGTGGCGTCGGCCGCGGCGCCACGCTCCGCGTCGCCCAATGCGTCGGGGCTGATGGTCTCGATGCGGCCTTTCAAGCCGCCGTACATCGTGTAGTCGTAGGCGGAGAGTTTGATCTCGACCTGTTGGCCGACACGCACGAAGCCGATCGACGACGGCTTGATGCGCGCTTCGATCAGGATCCGATTCCCGATCGGCACGATTTCCATCACCGGCGCACCGGGCGCGATGACGCCGCCGATGGTGGCGATGCGGATGTTCTTCACCAGGCCGCGCACCGGCGACTTGAGGACGGTGCGGCGCAGCACGTCGGCGCGGCCGCTGAGTTGTTCGTTGATCTGCGCCATCTCGGTCTGCACCCGAACCAGTTCCGTGCTTGCCTCCTGGCGAAACCGGTTCTCGCGCTCCTGCACCTGCAAATTCAAGTCGTTCTCCTGGCGCAGCAGGCGAATCACTTCCATGTTGGAGATCAGGCCTTTTGCCGCCATCTTTTCCGACACGTCGATCTCGCGCCGCAACAGCGCGACGCTGCGCTGGGTCGAGCCCACCGCCTCTTGAAGGGAGCGTTTGCGCGCCTCGAACGACGCGGTTTCGCCGGCCACCATGTCGGGCAGCGCCGCCACCTCGGAGGGGAAGCGCAACTCGGTGCCGGTGGCCTCGGCATTCAGGCGCGCGATCGTCGCCTTCAACGCCAGGCGCTTCGCCTGGCCTTCGTTTTGCTGCGCCTCGAAGCGCGTCGGGTCGATCAGCGCGAGGTCCTGGCCGGCCTCGACCTGCATGCCTTCGCGCACGTTCAACTCGCGCAGGATGCCGCCCTCCAGACTCGCGATCACCTGTTCGCGGCCATCGGGGATCACGCGCGCGTCGGCACGCGTGATGTCGTCGACCCGCGTCAGGCTGGCCCAGGCCAAGGCCGCGCTCACCACCAGCGCCAGCAGGTACAACGCGAGACTCGTGCCCGGCGTCGCATCGACCACCTGCGCCGCACGCAGCGGTGACATGTAGGCCGAGTCGCCGCGCGATGGGGCGCGTGCTGCGTCGGGTTCACTGCGTCCGAACATGCTCAGGCCATTGCCTCACGAGGAAACGCCGGGCCGCCCCAAGTTTCCTTGACCCCCTCGGGGGGCGGACGACGTATGTCGTCGGCCTGGGGGCGCTCATGGGGAAACGCCGAGCCTGCCTGCATCGGTATCGTTGCCGGCCGACGCGCTTGCGGCACCTGGGCCGCCGGCGCGCTTGCAGCGGCGGCCGGTGGCGTGCCTGACAACGCCGCAAGCACCAGATGCTTCGGTCCGTCCAGGGCCACTGTCCCGGCGTCGACCACAACCACGCGCTGCACCAGCTCGAGCACGGCGGGCCGATGCGTGACGACGATCAAGGTGCGGGTTCCCACCGCCTCTTTCAACTGGCGCAGGAACTGCGCTTCCGACTGCGCGTCCATCGAACTTGTCGGTTCGTCCATCAACAGGATTTGCGGCTGCGTCACCAGGCAGCGCGCCAACGCGACGAGCTGGCGCTGCCCGCCCGACAACATGCCACCCATCTCGCCCACCGACAACTCCCAGCCCTTGGGGTGGGCTGCGACCACCCGGTCCAGGCCGGTGAGCCGCGCCACCTGGGCGAGCTGCGTCGGATCGACGTTGGCGCGGCCCATCAGCACGTTGTCGCGCAAGCTGCCGTTGAACAGGCGCGGCTCTTGCGAGACGAAACCGACGCGTCCGCGAAAGTCGGCCGGGTCGATCTGGCGCAGGTCAATGCCGTCGACCTGCACCATGCCCTCGGTGGGTTGGTAGAGCGACGCCAGGAGTCGCAGCACCGTGGACTTGCCGCTGCCGATACGCCCCAGGATCGCAACCCGCTCGCCGGCCGCGAACGCGATCGTGACGTCTTTCAGCACCCGCGGCGAAGCTTCGCCGGCGACGTCGGGGTAGGCAAAACTCAGGTTCTGCAGCGCGATGCGCCCGCTGACCTGGTGCTGCGAAAGATAGGTCTTGCCGGGTTCGCGCTCGGTGGGAAGCTGCATCATGTGGTCCAGCGCCAGCATCGCCGCGCGTGCACCTTGGTAGCGTGTGGCCAGGCTCACGACGCTGCCCAGCGGCGCGACGGCACGGCCGGCGAACATCACGGCGCCGATCAGCGCGCCACCCGTGACGACGCCGTCGCGAATCAGGTACACGCCCCACACCAGCATCACGAGCGTCACGAGTTGCTGCGCCGCCGCCGACAAATTGTTGGTCCAGCTCGACAGCGCGCGCGCGCGCAGCGCCGTTTGTGCCGCTGCCGCGGTCGAGTTCTCATAGCGTTGCAGGAAACGCCCCTGTGCGCCGGCGGCTTTCAGGTCTTCCAGGCCTTCCACGGCTTCGACCAACACGCCTTGCAAGTCGGCCTGCTGCGCCATGTTCGCGCTCATGGTGCGGCGCAGGCGCCCCTGGATCAGCGTGGCCAGTCCGAGAATCAGCGGTATCGCAACCACCATCACCCAGCCGAGCGGACCGCCGGTGGCGAAGATCATCGCGACGAACAGCACGACGAAGGGCAGGTCGCTGATCGCCGACAGCGTCGCCGAGGCGAAGAACTCGCGCACGACTTCAACCTGCGCCAGTTGGTGCGCATACGAACCGGCCGAGGCCGGCCGGTGTTCCATGCGAACCGCCAGCGTCTGGCGGAACAGCAGCGAGCCGATGATGAGGTCGGCCTTGCGCCCGGCCAGGTCGATCAGGTGGCTGCGCAGCTGGCGCGCCAGCAGGTCGAACAGCAACGCGAGCAGCGCGCCGCTGGCCAGCGCCCAGAGCGTGACGAAGGCCTGGTGCGGAATCACCTTGTCGAACACGACGGAAGTGACCAGGCCGATCACGAGCATCAGCACGTTGCTCATCAGCGCCGAGAGCATGGCCGAGCGGTAGTAGGGAAGGAAGCGCCGCAACGTGCCCCACAGCCAATGGCTGTTCGGGTCGCGCAGATGGGCATCGTCGAAGGCACTGCTCGGCGCGGCCACGATCGGTGTGGCGACAAAGGCGAAGCCCGTGTATTCGGCTTCCAGTTCCGATTCATGGGCCTCGACGGCGACATACTGTGCGCCCGGCATCACCACTTCATAGCGGTCCGGAGAATCGAGACGGCGCACGAGAACGCACGCGTCGCCGTTTCTCAGCAGCAACACGGCCGGCAACAGCAAGGTATGGATCTCGCCGATGCGGCGCTGGATCAGGCCCGCATTGAAGCCGATGTCGCGCATCACCCGCATCGCCTGGTCCGGGCCCATCGGTCCTGCCAGCGGCAAATCGGCGAGCAACGACTGCGCGGAACGCTCGCGCCCGTGGTGACGCGTCAGCCAGACCACGGAATGCAGCAGCGCGTCGTCGATCCCGCCCGGCGGCGGGCCGGTGCTGGGATTGGACGGCGCAGCGTCGTGCACCGCGGGACTAACCATGGAGGGGGTGGAGCGCATGAATCTCGCACGATTCTGGGCGCCATGCCCATCGCGCGGCGCCTGCATTTGCGGGGTGTTTGGTGCGCTGTTCGGCAGTGCGCGGCAGCGCGTGGGGCAGCGCGCTGCCGGCACGACATGCTGGCGCGGCGTCGCCGGCGTGCGTGACATCCGCTTACGGCCTTAAGCGAATCGCGGCGTCGCGCCGTGCAGCGCGTCACGCGTCTTGGCAGATGTAGGAAGTTGCCTGACACAGCGCGCAGAGCAGTATGGACTGTAGCGACGGAACTGGCCTGATGTTGCAGCCCAGTTCCGCGCCGCAGAATTCACCTCAGGTTGCAGCGAGCGGCCAAAGACCTGACGCTGCACCACCGTCCCTCGCGACGAGGGCCCATGAACGCAAGAGGAAGCCGACATGAATTCACAACAAATCCTGAGCGAAATCCGCGAAGCGAATCTGTCCTACCTGATGCTCGCGCAGAACCTGATCCGGGCCGACCGTGAACAGGCGATGTACCGCCTGGGCGTTTCGGAAGAAGGTGCGCGTTTGATCGAGCTGCTGTCGCCGGCACAGATGATGCGGATCTCCTCAGGCAACACCTTGTTGTGCCGCTTCCGAATGGACGACGACCTCGTCTGGGGCCTGCTCACGAACCATGGCCGTGTTGCCGCGAACGACACGACGAGCCGTCTGCACGCAAGCATCCTCATCGCCGGCCGGCACCACGAAGCGGCCTGAGCGCTGTGCCATCCCGGCGCAAGCCGGGATCCACGGCTTCGCAAGGCGCCAGTCGCTGCGCTTGGCTCCCCCCGCGCGACGGGATCACACATCGAGTGGCACGGGCGACGTGTCACGCAACAGGAAATGTCCCAATGCGCAACAAGAGCATCCTCATCGAAGCGACGCAAATCCAGCGCGCCGTCACGCTCATCAACCTCGGCGCGCGGCTGCAGGTGCTGGAGTCGGAGACCGATCTGTCGTATGAGCGGCTGCTTCGCCTGTACAAGGAGGTGGCAGGAAAGTCGCCGAGCAAGGGCCAGTTGCCGTTTTCGACCGATTGGTTCATGACCTGGCAGCCCAACATCCACGCCACGCTGTTCCTCAACATCCATGAGTACCTGAACAAGGTGGCCGAAATCGAGGAGATCGACGCCGTCATCAAGGCCTATCAGTTGTACCGGGAGCAGACGCGCGCCCAGGGCCTGGAAGAGTTGCTGTCGGTGACGCGTGCGTGGCGGCTCGTGAAGTTCGTCGACACCGGCATGCTGACATTGACCAAGTGCTCCAAGTGTGCCGGCAAGTTCGTCACGCATCCGCATGAAATTGCCAAGCACTACGTGTGCGGCCTGTGCCGCCCGCCGGCGCGCGCCGGCAAAGGCAAGCTCGCGGGTGGGATTCGGATGCACTGAATTGCGTTGGCAGGGACCGGCTCGGCTTTGGTGCCGAGCTTTCACGAAGTGGCACAATCCGGGCCCTTGCCGGTGCATACCGCAGCGGTGGGTCCGGAAAATGGGGTCGTGCTCCATGGGCGCTGGTCGCCGCTGTCTTCACCGTCGACGCTGGTGCGGCGTTTCCCGCGTCGCACAGCTCGTGTTGCTGCTGCTTTGTGCGCCGGCCACGGCCGCTGACTTCAAGGCGCTGGTCAGCCTCGACCCGGCCGACAGCGCGCGCGGATTTTTCAGCACGGCGGCACCTGCCGCGGCGTTGTCGAAGGCTGTCAACACCAACGTGCGTTTGCTGGTGTCGAAGGATCTGAAAGACTGCATGCGTGCCACGCGCACCGGTGAGAACCAGATCCTCATCGGCCCGGCCCACGTGGTTGCTTCGGCGCTGAGCCATGGTTACGTGCTGCTGGCCGTCTCGGGTTCCGCGGCCAAGTACGCCCTGGTGGCGCGCAACGGTGTCGCGCGGGTGCCCGATCTGGCCGGCGCGCGCCTTTACCTGCCGCAGCAAGACTCAATGCGGTCCTATGTGGCGCGGGCCTTGCTCGAACAGGACGGCTTGTCGTTGAAGTCGATGAAGAGCGTCGAGTACCGAAACACCAGCGGCGCCGGGTTGGTCGCCGTCGGCCTGGGCATGACCGACGCCACGGTGGCCGAACTGCCGGAGGCGCAGGAGTGGATTCAAGGCAACCCGGGAAAGGCTTCGATCCTGAGCATGAGCCAGGACGTCCCGGGCGGATTTGGGCTGGCCGTTCATGCCTCGCTTCCCGCTGCCGACCGCGAGCGCATCGCGCGCCTGGCGACCGAGCCGAACTCGCCGCTGCTGCCGATCGCTGAATTTCGCCGTGCCGTGGCCTCGAGCGAGAAGGCTTACGCCTATGTGGCGTCGCTCGGCATCGTGACTCCGGAAAGCCTGACCGGTGCGCAAGTCGTCGGCGCCGAGCAGGTGTTCGAGTTGATCGCCAAGGGTGCGGTGGTGGTCGACACCAGATCCGCCAAGGAATATGCCGCCGAGCGCATTGCCCAGGCGCTGTGGGCGCCGTATGGCGAGAAGAGCCTGAAAGAGCGCGACTACAACTCGGCGCTGGACGATTTTTCGGCATTTGCCAAACTCGATCGCAACAAGCCCACGGTATTCTTGTGCAATGGCCCCGAGTGCTGGAAGTCGTACAAGGCTTCGCGCGAGGCGCTGGCGATGGGCTTCAAGACTGTGTACTGGTTCCGAGGCGGTATGCCGGAGTGGCGTTCGCTTGGCTTGCCGACCTCGCGTGGTGAGATTGCTGCCGTGGCTGAAAGGCGCTAGGAGCCTGGGCGGTAGAAGGCGCTAGAGCGAAACGCGCGAAAAGCGAGGCCAGCTTGGTAGTACCGACAAGCCCATAGCCGAAGCTATGGGCGCAGGAGGTAATGCCGAGATGGACCGTTTTCTCGCGCGTTGCAGCCAGCGGCTTTCTGCCGCCCAGGCTCCAGGGAGCCTGGGCGCTACGGGCTGGTGCGCATGGTGCGGCGCAGAACTGCAATCTGCCGCGAAGAATCGCCACAATTTCACGACGCCCAAGCTTTCGCGAGCACGCCCACCCTCCAACACGCGAGCGCCGGGCCGAAACTAAAGGCTGACACTTCGGTGTCGAATTGTCTCCTCCTGGCACTTCAAAAGTGCTTTCAAACGGGTCCTGCTGGACCCGTTTTTTTTTGGCAGGGCGTCACACCACGCCCGGGTCAAGGCTCAAGTGGCCAAGCCCAGCGGCCGATATGAACGCGTAAGGCCGCCCACAACGGGCCAGTCACGAATAGGCAAGGGAATCGAGCCACCACCATGCTCGTGATCGTCGGCTACGTCGTGGCGCTGGGATGCATCTTCGGCGCGTACATCATGCACGGTGGCAACATCGCGGTGATCATCCACGCCTTGCCCACCGAACTGGTTGCGATCATTGGTGGGGCGCTCGGCGCCTTCGTCGTCAACAACCAACCCAAGGTGTTGAAAGCCACGCTCGGCGCGCTGCCGAACCTGTTGCGGGGCTCCAAGCACTCGAAGGCGCGCTACATGGAACTGATGGCGCTGTTGTACGACATTCTGCAAAAGGCGCGCAAGGAAGGTCTGATGGCGATCGAGGACGACGTCGAAACGCCGCAAGACTCAGCGCTGTTCCAGAAGTATCCCGCGATCGGTGGCGACCACCATGTGATGGTGTTCATCACCGACTACCTGCGCATGATGGTCTCGGGCAACCTCAACGCCCACGAGATCGAAAGCCTGATGGACAGCGAGATCGAAACCCATCATCACGAGGCGAATGGGCCGGCTGCGGCACTCGCGCGCCTGGCCGGCGCACTGCCGGCGTTCGGCATCATCGCCGCGGTGCTGGGGGTCGTGAACACCATGGGTTCGGTCGGTCAGGCGCCGGCCATTCTGGGCGCAATGATCGGCTCGGCCCTGGTCGGAACCTTCCTCGGCATCCTGCTTGCCTACGCCGTGGTCGAGCCGCTCGCCGGCCTGCTCGAGCAGAAGAACGACGAGAACGGCAAGGAACTGCAGTGCATCAAGACCACGCTGCTGGCCAGCATGCAAGGCTACGCGCCGCAAGTCGCGGTCGAGTTCGGACGCAAGGTGCTCTATTCGGGTGACCGGCCGACGTTCGCCGAACTCGAAAGCCACGTGAAGGGCAAGAAGTGACCGGCTCGCGAACCCGGCCGGTGATCCCGGCCCTTGCCGCAATCCAGCGCTGGGCACGTCAAGACAGTGGCCAGGAGCACAAGCATGGCCGGTGACTCAAAGAAGCTGCAGCCCATCATCATCAAGCGCATGATGAAGCGTGCGCATGGCGTGCACGGCGGCGCCTGGAAGATTGCCTATGCCGACTTCGTGACGGCGATGATGGCGTTCTTCCTGCTGATGTGGTTGCTCGGGTCGGTGACCGACGGCGACAAGAAAGGCATTGCCGACTATTTCAATACGCCGCTCAAGGTGGCGTTGTTGAGTACCGGGTCCGGTTCAGGCGACGCCTCGCATGTCATCAAGGGGGGTGGCAAGGACTTCTCACGCACCGCCGGCCAGGTGAAGAGCGGCGAAGTCCCTCCCGAGCTGAAGAAGATCAACCTGGCGGCGTTGCAAGCCGAACACCGGCGCAAGGAGATGGAGCGCTTGAAGGGCTTGCGTGAGAAGGTCGATGACATCCTCGCGCGCAACCCCAAGCTCGCAGCGATGCGCTCGCAGATCCGGCTGGACATGATCCGCGACGGGCTGCGCATCCAGATCGTCGACGAAAACGGCCGGCCCATGTTCGACACCGGCAGCGCCCTGGTCAAATCGTACATGCGCGACTTTCTTGCCGAACTTGGCAGCGTGCTTTCTGCAGTGCCGAATCGTCTGACGCTGGAAGGCCACACCGACGCCACGCCCTACGGTGGGGGCGAGGGCGGATACAGCAATTGGGAGTTGTCGAGTGACCGGGCGAACGCGTCGCGGCGCGAACTCATCCACGGCGGCTTGCCGCAGGAGCGTGTGATGCGCGTGCAGGGCATGGCGTCGATCTCGCTGTACGAGCCGCAAAACCCGCACAGCGCGGCGAACCGGCGCATCGCCATCATCGTCATGAACCAAGAAGCCGAGGCCCGAATCACCGCTGGCGATCCGCCCGAGTCCGACCTGGCCGCGCCGGCCACAGAGTTGCCCGCGTCCGCACCCGAGCCTGTCCGATAAGCCTGCGGCAACAACGCCTGCGCCCCAAGGCAGACCCAACCCGAACACGCCGGCGCCGGCGCTTGTTTCAACCGCTTGCCGGCTGCGCGAGCCAATCCGGACTGGTGTCGATCAGCAGTTCGTAGACCTTGAGTGCGTACCTGCCGTTCGACAAGCCGTAGTGGCAGTCGAACAAGGGGACTCCACACACTTGAACCTGAATCAAGGCTTTCAGGTCGAGTTCAAAGAAATCACCCGGCTCGAGTGCCAGCAATTGCGCCACCGTCGCCGGGGCCTGTGCCAGCGCGGCCACGAGTTCCACTTCAGCGGGCTGGATTTGCTCCTTGAGCAGGTTCACCCAACGTCGGTCGGGCTCGTTCGAGTCGCCCAGGGTGGTGGAATACAGCACGTCGCGGATCGGCTCGAGCGTCGCATACGGGATGCACAAGTGGATCGTGCCGCTGGTTTCACCGATCTCCAGCGTGAACGAGGTCGAAACCACGATCTCGCTTGGCGAAGCGATGTTGGCGAATTGCGCCAGCATCTCGGAGCGCTGGTATTCCAGCTCGAGTGGGTAGATTCCCTGCCAGGCCTTTTTGTAATCGGCGCAGATCGTGTCAACCAGGCGCTGGATGACGCGCTGCTCGGTCGATGAGAAGTCGCGTCCTTCGATGCGCGTGGGGTACTTGCCCGATCCGCCGAAGAGTGAGTCGACGACAGCGAACACGAGAGTCGGTTCGCACACGATCAGACCCGAGCCGCGCAGCGGCCGCACACTCATGATGTTGAAATTCGTCGGCACCACGATCTCGCGCAGGAAGTCGCTGTACTTATGCACTTTTGTGCCGTTGATCGAGATTTCCGGGTTCTTGCGAATCAGGTTGAATACGCCGATGCGGATGTTGCGCGCAAATCGCTCGTTGACGATCTCCAGCGTGGGCATGCGCCCACGCACGATGCGTTCCTGACTGCTCAAGTTGTAGTCGCGCACCTCGCCATCTGGAATCCCGTCTCCCTGCGCCTTCTGGCTTTCGCCGGTGATGCCCTGCAGCAGGGCATCGACTTCGTCTTGCGAAAGGGCCTGATCGCTCATGGGGTTGGCTCGCAGTGCGAGCCCGGTTTCTGCCGTATCGCCGGCACGAGGTTCTCAAGACGCGAGCGCGGCCCGGGGGCCGCCAGCGCGTGGCATGGGTCGAAGTATCGAATCGGCGCAGCGCCGGGATGCGCGAAATAGGCGGGCGTTTCACCGCCACGCGGTCCCTTCTGCGCTGCCCCGGCGTCGCTGCTCTTGAGGAAACGCACGGCCGCCCGAAGTTTCCTCAACCCCCACGGGGGGCGGACGACGTATGTCGTCGGCCTGGGGGCGCT
>Ga0315281_10008156_pt1 | contig 14648 bp, 11 predicted proteins | sample YL17G07_0_MG_FD_204540 | JGI IMG/M metagenome (GOLD analysis project Ga0315281, IMG submission 204540) | Sediment microbial communities from Yellowstone Lake, YNP, Wyoming, USA - YL17G07_0 | ecosystem: Environmental > Aquatic > Freshwater > Lake > Sediment | place: USA: Wyoming | collected...
ACCTGAGCCCGCCGGCCGTCCGCCTGGCGGCACGCTTGGTCGAGGTCATTCCGTGTGCGGATCGGGTCCGGTTCTTCAATTCCGGGACCGAGGCGTGGGCGATCGCCCTGCGGGTGGTGCGCGCCCTGACCGGGCGGCGGCGGGTCCTGAAGTTCGAGGGGGCATTCCACGGCGGCAACGACGCGACCCTCTTCAACACCAACTACGGTGACGCGGGGGCCTGGGCAACCGCCCCCGGGCCCACGGCCGATTCGCCCGGGACCAGCGCCAGCCTGGCCGCGGACGTCCTGGTCGCCCCGTACGACGACCTCCCCTCGACGCGGGCGATCGCCGCGGCCCATCGGGACGACCTCGCGGCCATCCTCGTCGAGCCGGTCATGCGGGGCATCGCCGCCCGCCCGGGCTTCCTCGAGGGCCTCCGGGAGCTCGCCGACGACCTTCGCGTGCCGCTCGTCTTCGACGAGGTGATCACCGGCTTCCGGCTCGCCCCCGGTGGCGCGTCGGAGTTCTACGGCGTCGTCCCAGACCTCGCCGTGCTCGGCAAGGGGCTCGCCTCGGGGTTCCCCATCGGCGTCATCGCCGGCACCGAGGCGGCCATGGCACCGCTCGATCCAGCCGCACCGGACGGACGGCGCATCGTGGCGGAGGGGAGCACCCTGGCCAACCCGATCAGCACGACCGCGGCGCTTGCGACCCTGGAGATCCTGTCCCGGCCCGGCACGTACGAGCACCTGCATGCCTGGGGCAATCGCCTCGGCGAGGGGATCCGCGAGGCGTTCGCGCGGCGCGGCATCCCGGTCCAGCTCACGGGCGTGGGACCGATCGTCGAGTTCCTGGTGGCCGATCATCCGGTGCGCGACTACCGCGCGGCCATGCGGACCGATCAGCAGCCAAAGGCGCTGCTGGCGGCCGGCTTCCCGCGCCACGGCATCTTCGCGGGCGGCGGCCGGTACAACGTCTCGCTGGCCCACGGGGAGCCGGAGCTGGAGCTGTTCCTCGGCACGCTCGAGGCGGTCCTCGACGAGGCCGGCGCCGGGCAGGGCTGACCGGCCTCGGCGCCCGTGAACCGCGGCGTGCGCCGCGGGGCGCGCCGCCGCCCACGCGGGCCGGCCGAGCTGCGAGACAATCGACGCCTGGTCCGGGCGGCATCCGGGACGGCCGACAGGGGGGCGCTTCGATGGAGATCGGCGGGAACTGGGACGTCGTCGTCTGCGGAGCCGGCATGGCAGGGCTCTGCGCCGCGGCACGGGCGGCGGAAGCCGGCGCCCGGACGCTGGTGATCGAGAAGGGACCGCGCGCCGGCGGTTCGATGCGGATGTCCGGTGGGACCCTCTGGACCGCGCCGAACATGGCCGTCATGGAGGAGTTCGTGCCGGCCGGGGACCGGGTGCGCCAGGAGCGCCTGGTGCGCGACATGGACCCGAACCTGGAATGGCTCCGGGGCCTTGGCGTCCCGCTCGGCGGCATCATCGCCAGCGACCGCCAGGTGGGCCGCGAGGTGGACGTGAACGCGCTGACCGAGCGGCTCGTCCACGTGATCGAAGGGCACGGGGGCGACGTGGCCACGGACGCCGCGCTCGATCGCCTCGAGCTCGACGACGAGGGCCGGATCGCCGGGGTGACCGTGCGCGAGACCGGCGGCCGCCGCTCCACGATCCGCTCCGGCGCCGTGATCCTGGCGACGGGCGGCTTCCAGGGAAACCGGGAACTGCTCGCCCGCTGGGTCAGCCGGTACGCCGACCGGCTGCTGCTGCGGGCCAACCCGTTCAGCGTGGGCGAGGGGCTGCTGGCCGCGATGGCCATCGGCGCCCGGACCAGCCCCAGCCTCTCGACCTTCTACGGCCACACGATGCCCGCACCGCCGGCCATCCTCGAGCCGGCCCGCTGGACCGTGGTGACCGCCTACTACTCGCAGGACACGATCATCGTCAACGAGCGCGGCGAACGCTTCTTCGACGAGTCGCTCTCGATGGCCGACGAGCTGACCCCGGGCGAGATCGTCCAGCAGCCGAACGCCCGGGCGTTCCTGCTCCTCGACCAGCGCCTCTACGCCGACGAGCCGATCCCCGGCCGCTCCCCCTCCACGGTCCAGCCGAACTTCGACAACGCGGTCGCGGCCGGCGCTCCGAACATCGTCGCCGCCACGCTCGACGAGCTGGCCGACGGGATGGCTGCGTGGGGCGTGAGCCGGCGTGGCCTGCTGGCCACCCTCACCGAGTTCAACGAGGCGGTCGGCGCGGGCCGTGGCGCCGAGCTCCGAATCCCGCGGACGAAGTCCCCGATCGGCCTGGTCAAGCCCCCGTTCCGGGCGCTGGCGGTCCGGCCGGGGATCACCTACACGTTCGGCGGCATCGACGTCGATGCCGAGCAGCGGGTTCTCGACCGGGACGGCCGGCCGATCCCCGGGCTGTGGGCCGCCGGCGCCGACGCCGGCGGCACCTTCCAGGGCGGCTACATGGGCGGGCTGATCCTCGGGCTCGTGCAGGGACCCATCGCGGGGAAGGCGGCCGCCGAGCTCGCTCGCGGCGGGCGGACGGCCTGATCAGGCGGTCGGGCCGATGGCCGGGTCGACCAGCAGCGTGAACATCGCCGGCGTCAGCTGGGGCGACCACGTCGAGTGGGGCGATGGCTCCGCGCGCCTCGCCTCGGCCGACGACATCGCCCGCTCCGTCGACCGCTGGGTGGAGCGCGACGGGGCCGGCCGGATCCACTTCCGGGAGCACGACTACTACCGGCGGTTCGGGAGGACGCTCCATGAGCGGCCGCGCGACGAGGCGTTCCAGGCGCGCGGCGGGTTTGACGAGAACGCGGAGATCGTCCGACGGGGCCACGAGGCCGGCCTGCCGGTCTACCTCTACCTGACGATCTTCGACGAGCTCTGGCTCGACACGGACTGGGCCTGGCCCTGGGACCCCTCCACCAACTGGCAGGGCGACATCGTCCGGGATCACCCGGAAACCGTGCAGGTCGATCGGGCCGGCCGGGAGCGGCTGTGGGGCGTCCTCGACTACAACGAGCCGGCGGCGCGGGCCTTCCGGGTAGAGGCGATCCGGACGCTGCTCGGCGAGCACGACTGGGACGGCGTCTTCGTCTGCACGCGCTCGCAGTCGAGGCCGGCCCGCGACGGCGACCAGTTCGGCTTCAACGACGTGGCGGCGGCGATGTACCGGGCACGGCACGGCGCGGACCCGCGAACGGACCCCTTCGAGCTCGACGCCTGGCGGCGGATCCGGGGCGAGGGGCTGACCGCCCTGCTGCGCGACGTGCGGGCGATGACCGACGCGCGTGGCGTGCGGCTCTCGATCGGCATCCCGCGCGGGGACTTCATGGGACCGCCGATCGGCAACCTCCACCTCGACTGGCGCGGCTGGCTCTCCGAGCGGCTCGTCGATTCACTCGTGGTCGGCCAGATCTCCGAGATCTGCCCCTCGGCGTGGGTCCACCTGTGGCCCGGGGCTGAGGTCGCCAACCAGCTGCTCGACCCGGTCCGCTTCGTCGGCCTGCGGCCGCTGGGGCAGGATCTCGACGAGGTCTTCGGGCCGGCGGCCGCGGCGGCCGGCGTCGAGCTCTTCCTGTCACGCCTGCACGATCACCCGGATCCTGCGGCCGAGGCCGCCCTGACGGCCGGGCACCCGATGCTCGCCGGCATCCAGTACAGCACCTTCCGGCGCGATCTCGCGGGGGCCGCCGCGGAGCTTCCGTGGCGACGGACGCTGCACTGGCCGGACGGCCCCAACGCCTGGGACCCGGAGCGCGGGCTGGTGCGCCTGGAGCTGCCAGGGGACGCGATCCGCGGCCGAGGCTGACGAGGTCGCGGGCTGACCGGGTCGCGGGCTGGTCACGGCGAGGTCGCCCCCGGAGCCTGCCCGGATCAGGCCGCCCCTGACCCCGGCAGCACGCCGTGCCGCTCGAGGATCGCCCGGACACGCTCGCGGGCCGGCCCCTCCAGCCGTCGGAACGGAGCTGCGAGGTCCGGGCCACAGACGCCCAGCATGTCCAGGGCGGCCTTCATGGAGGCCAGGTAGGACGAGTCGGTGTCGCCGTCCACCGACCAGATGGCCGAGAGCGCGTCCACCCTCTGCTGGAGTCGCAGCGCCGCGTCGAGCTCGCCGCTCATCGCCGCGCCGTAGATGTCGACGAAGAGCGCCGGTGCGACGTTGGCGAGGCCGAGCTGGCCGGCGTGCGCGCCGAGGAAAAAGCTGAGGGCGACGTGGCCCTCGTGGCCCTGGATGACCCGGAACCGCGGGTGGTCACGGAACGCCTGGATCAGCCGCCGGAACAGGGCGAAGTCGCCGCTCGAGTCCTTGATGCCGGCCGCGTTCGGGTGGGCGGACAGGCGGGTGATGGTCTCGAGCGAAAGCGTGGTCCGCGACGAGGCGGGGTTGTTGTAGAGCAGGACCGGCAGCGGCGAGCGGTCCAGCACCAGTTCGTAGTGCCGGATCACCTCGGCCTCGGTGGGGATCATGTAGTACGTCGGCAGCACCACCGCGACGTCGGCGCCCGCCCGGGCGGCCCGCTCGAGCATCTGGAGGACCTGGCGCGTGCCGCTCTCGCTGGCGCCGGCCATGACGGGGACGCGGCCGCCGACCTCGTCCGCCACGATCCTGATCACCAGCTCCCGCTCCTCGAGCGTCAGGTGGGAGAACTCCCCGGACGAGCCGAGGGTGAAGATGCCGTTGACGCCCTGGCCGAGGAGGAAGCGGACGTGGGAGCGGAGGCCGGCCTCGTCGGGCTCGCCGTCGGGCGTCATCGGCGTGACCATCGCCGGGATCACGCCCCGGATGCGGCTCGTGTCGAACATCAGCTGCCTCCCATCGAGCGCCTGAACACCTGGAACGAACCTGCCTGGACGGCGACGACCGCGGCGATCGCGAGCCCGAACGCCCCGGCGATCCCGACGGGGTCGAGTGACACGGCGAGCGTCGCATAGAAGGTCGCGGTCCCGAAGAGGCCGACGAGCACGCCCCGCAGGACACGCAACGCCCTGGGCGCTCCTTCGTGGCGATGCGCGAAGACGGTCAGCACAGTGACGAAGACCGGGAACGCCGCCACGACGCCTGTCCAGCCCGGTCCCAGCACGGTGGCCGCTTCGGTGAGCACCAGGACGATCGCGAGACCGGCCGCCATGCGCGCCGGGATGTCCCACCAGGGCACGGCACCGGGCGAGGACACCTCGGGAAGCTGCGGCATCAGGGTGACAGCCGCCACCAGGACCGCCGCCACCGCCGCGACGAGCAGCGCGCGGGATCCGTCGGTCAGCGACTCGACCGCGACGGCGACGGCCACGAAGGCGGCCGCCCCGACGGCAAACGAGCGCAGCCAGCCGAGCCGCTGCCCGACCACCGCGTAGGCAAGGCAGAAGCCCGCCACGGCGGCCATCCCTGCCAGGGAGCCCAGCGCAACCCGGCTGCCGAAGGTCGGCCCCTGCTCGAGTGCGAGGAAGAACGCCACGGGCCCGGACGTCAGGGGAAGCGCTGCCATCCAGCCACCGACCGACGGGCCCCAGCGCCGGGCGACCACGCTTGCCGCACCGATGAGCACGGGCGTCAGGGTGAGCTTCAGCAGCAGGATGGCCACGCGAGCGAGCGTACCCCCATGTGGTTCGCGGCGCGGGGCGGCCCGGCGCCCGATGGCCCAGCATGTGCAGCGGAACCGGACGAAGGATGAGGAGGAACGCGATGAAGAAGCAGCTCCTGCGCCAGCAGTACGACCGCTGGAACGGGACGGCCGGTGCCTGGGCGCAAGGCTATCGCGCCGGGAACCTGGTCTTCCTGCAGGGCCAGACCGGCCTGACGCTCGACGGCGACACCGTCTTCCCCGGGGATCCCGCCGGCCAGGCGCGCCAGGCGCTCGACAACATCCGGACACTGATGGAACTCGCGGGAGGCAGCCTTGCCGATGTCGTCAAGATCGTCGTCTACGTCACGGATCGGGCCCACCGGCAGTTCGTCTACCCGATCATCGACGAGTACTTCGGCGACCAGAAGCCCTGCAGCACCGGCCTGATCGTGAGCGGCCTCGCGCTGCCCGAGCTGGTGGTCGAAATCGACGCCTACGGGGTCATCGACGACGAGGACGGCGATCGATGAGGAGGCGATGACCAACCGCGGCAGCCGGCTCCGGGATCGAGTGTCGGCCTTCCAGGTGACGATCGGCGATGTGCCGAGGGCGACCGCGGCGACGGCTGCCGTCGTGGCCGTGATCGTCTACGTCCGGACGCTGATGCCGGGGGTCTCGTTCGGCGACTGGGCGGAGATGCAGACGGTGCCGCACGTGCTGGGAATCGCCCACCCGACGGGCTATCCCACGTACATCCTGCTCGCGTGGCTGGCCGAGCTGGCACCGATCGGCTCCGTCGCCTGGCGCGCGAACCTGCTGTCCGCAGTGCTCGTTGCGGGTTCGGTGGCCACGCTCGTGCTGATTGCGCTGCGCCTGGGCGTCCGGGCGTCGCTGGCGTTGCCCGCGGCCCTCGCCTTCGGGGTGATCGGGACGGTCTGGGCGGCGGCGACCGTGGCCGAGGTCAATCCGCTGCACCTGTTCCTGACCTCGCTGCTGATCCACCGCCTGCTGCGCTGGTCGGACGGTCGCGCCCCGTCCGAGCTGGTGCTTGGCGGGTTGCTCCTGGGGCTCTCGGTGGGCAATCACCTGCTGACCCTGTTCGTCGCCCCCTTCATCGTCGCCTCGGCCCTCTGGGTCGGCCGTCACGAACTGTGGCGGCACCGATGGATCCTGCCCGCCACGGCCGGGGCGAGCCTGATGGGACTCGCTGTCTACATCTACATTCCCCTGGCCGCGGCGGCCTCCCCGCCGCTGCCCTACAACCACCCGGTCACCCTCGATGGGGTGCTCTGGCTCGCCAGCGGGGAGCAGTTCCGCTTCCAGTTCGACTTCCTCTCGCCCGGCGGCCCGCCCCGCTTCGTGGCCAGCCTGCCGTCGCTCTGGTCGCTGCTCGCCGCCCGGGCCACCGTGGCCTTCCCGCTCGTCGGGCTCGGCGGCCTTGCGCTGCTGGTCCTCCGACGCCCGGCGTTCGGGCTCGCCTGTGCCGGGATGCTGGTCAGCGCGCTCTACGTCTGGGCGAACTACCAGGAGCTGGAGCACTACCTCCTGGGGCCGTTGCTGGTGCTCGCGATCGGCACGGCGGTCGCCCTTGAGGCGTCAGCTCGTGGGGCAGCCGCCATCGGGCGCCGGCTGGCGCGCCGGGATGGGGCCCCGGTCGTCGCCATGGCAGCCCTCGCGTTCGCCGTCGTCCTCGCCGGCCTCAACTGGTCCGCCGCCGACCGCAGCGCCGACCGATCGGGACAGGAGTACGTGGACGCGGTCTTCAGTGCCCTGCCGGCCAACGCCGCGATCGTCTCGTACTGGGATCCATCGGCCCCGCTCTGGTACGGCCAGCACGTCGAAGGCCTGCGTCCGGACGTGCTGATCGTGGACGACACGAACATCGTCTACGAGGGCTGGGGTTCGGCCGTCCGGCGGGTCGCTGACCTGATCTGCCAGCGGCCCGTGTTCCTGATCCGGGTCGGCGACCCGGACCTGGCGCCGTTCCGCTCCTCGTATCGCCTGACGCTCTTCATGACCGTCAGGATCGGGGCGCTGGGCCCCTCGGCGACGGTGAGCCAGCGGATCTTCCGGGTCGAGCCGCTCCCGCCGAGACCCTGCTAGCGGTCCTCGGCCGCGGGCCGGATGCCCGCCTCGTCGATCGTCCAGCGGGCCACGCCCCGCGGCGTGCTGATCGAGGCCACCCAGCCCTCGCCGGCGGCCTGCCAGGCGACGTCACGGACCACCGGTCGCCGCCCCCACGGGGCGAACACGGCCACGAAGAAGGTCCGCGGGGCGGTGTGACGCCGGACGAGGAGATCGTGCGTGTCGGCGGCAGGGTTCCCCGGGACGGTCGCCAGCAGCCGCTCTTCCGCATCGGGCGGGAGCCAGAGGTCGAGCGCCGCGGCGTCGAGGGACCAGCGGAGGGACGGGCCGATCTCGACGCGCCGGACGTCCCGCGCCTCGTCGTAGCCGCAGGTGCCGGCCAGGACGCCGGGCGCGGGTCGTGTCAGCCCGGGGTGGCGGCCTCGCTGGTGATGGAGCCAGTCGATGGTCCGGGGGCCGGGCGCCTCGACCATGAACGCGTCGACCAGGTAGCCGTCCGTGAGCAGCAGCCAGCGGCGCAATCGGACGTCCGCGTAGGCCTCGCTCGCGCCGTCGGTCCAGGCGGATGCTCGCGCCCGCTCTGTGACCGCGGCCCAGTCGGACAGGGGCGGCCACGACACCTCGGCCCCGGCGAGGTGAGCCCGGGCCGTTCCGTCGCCCGCACGGCCGTCGCGGAACGACAGCACCCGAACCGGCTCCATCCGCGCCCGGGCCGGAGGCTGTGATCGCGAGTCGAGCAGGACCGTGCTGTGGGCCGCCGTCTGGCGGTACCACGAGTCGTTGAGGGCGATCCCGTAGCCCGGTGTGCCGGGATCGAGGGCCATCCGCTGGCCGGCCGCGAACAGCTGCAGGCCGAGCTGGTCGGCGTGGCCGTGGGCGTCGCCATCGCCGCCTGCCTTGAGGATGGCGACGGTCTGGCGCTCGGGCGTTCGACCCACCCGAAGCACGGCGAAGCCGGTCGGCTCGAAGGCCCGGCTGGGCCGGCGCGGGGTCCGGGGCCGGGGCAGCACGATCGACCCCCCAGGCACGCCCGGGCGGCGAGCCTCCGACCCGGTGGACGCCGGCGGTTCCGTGGATGCCCCCTCGAGGAGCGCCTCGAACGTCCGGCGCGGCCCCGCGCGGCGGTTGCTGTCCAGCACCCAGGCGAACGCCGGGTCGCCGAACCAGCCGTGGGCAAGCTCATGGAACCCGTCGGCGGTCGGGATGCCGTGACCAACCTCCCCGACCAGGGAGATGCGGTACCAGCAGTCGTTCATGGCCGGCAGCGAGCCGTCGGGGAAGGCAAGGTCGAGCGGCGCCCGGAACATCGCCCGGACCGTGGACTCGTGGAGGAACGTCCGACCCGCCGCGCGAAGGCCACGGATCGTCCAGGCCAGTGCCCCCAGCACGTAGTAGTGGTAGCTGAGCGAGCCCTCCCACCAGAGCCCGTCGGCTCCCACGCCGCGCGTCAACTGGTCGCGGACACCGAACTCGCCGTCGAGCAGGTCGTCGATGGCAGCCTCGTCGCCCAGGACCCATGCCAGGGTCAGGTTGGCCGAGTTGTCCCAGGAGGCGACGTTCTGGATGTGCCGGTAGCGGACCCGGCGGAGGTGATCGAACGCCGGCTCGAGGAGGCCGGTCCGGATCTCGGCGGTCTCGGCGGCGGTCCACTCGGGTCGGAGGAGCGCGGCGGCCCAGGCCAGCCGGATGATGAACACCGATTCATCGAGGGCGCTCCAGCAGGCGATCCCGGCGTACGGGCCGGGGTACGGCTTCGGTGCCATCGGCATGGCGCGGTACCGTGAGGCGTAGCCGAGCAGGATGCGCCGGACGAGGTCGGCATCAGCGGCGGGCGGGACACTGGGTGGAGGATCGCCGGCTGGGCGGGGTTCGTCCGGCCCGCGACGGCCCCGCGGCCCGCCGCGGGGATCGGCGGCCCCGCCCAGCACCCAGCGGACGGCGGTGCGCAGGGCCGCGTCAGAGAGCGCGTCGTTGACCGACCAGCCCCAGGCACTGTCGAACGGTTCGCCGGAGAAGACCCGGCCATCCATGGGGCAGGCGTGGCGATGCGGGTCGCGCGGGTCGAAGGCGAGCTGGACGGCGTGGTCGGGACAGAAGTAGTCGTGGTAGTAGCCGGCCTGCCGCACCGGGATGTCGGGAAGGAGCCGGTGGTACTGATCCACGCGCTCGTCGAGCGCCGCCCGGGCGTCCGCGAAGGAGGGGTCGGACGCGCGCGCCCGCAGCGCCTCGAGCCACGCCGCGTTCGGGAAGTCCGGCGCAAGGCCGGCCATCATGCCCGCCCCGGCCGCCCGCGTGCCCAATCCTCCAGGCGTCTGCCTGTCCCCGCCCCCGCCCCCGCTTGTGACGATTTCGTCAAACGATTTCGTCACATCCCGCGCAGGGCGGGCCCGCGCCGGCCCGGTCACGCCTGGTAGGCCTCCAGGGTCAGCCGGGCGATGTCATCCCAGTCCGCCCGCGCGGCCGATCGAAGTGCGGCCTGGCGGGCCGCATCGAGGTCCATCGAGCGGATCCGGCGCAGCGCCGTGGTCAGCGCCCCGCGTTCGTCGGGCGGGTACAGGATGCCCGCGTCGGCGTCCATCTGGGCGGGCAGGCAGCCCATCGACGGCACGATCGCGGGACGCGGCCACGAGAGCGCCTGCACCAGCGAGCCCGACGTGGTCGAGGCCCGGAAGGGCAGCACGATCACGTCCGCGGCCTGGAGCACCTTCACGAACTCGACGCCGGGGGCATAGTCGAACTGGCGCAGCACGATCCGCGGGTCCTCGCCGACGAGGCGCCGGATCTGGGCGTGGTAGTCGGCCGGCCCGCCGCCCGCCAGCAGCAGCCAGGCGTCGTCGGTGGCAGCCTCGCGGAACGAGGCGATGAGATCCTCGAGGCCCTTGTACGGGAGCAGGTTGCCGATGAAGCCGTAGACGAATGCCTCGGCCGGAATCCCCGCCTCGGCGCGCGCGTCCTCGCGCGAGATCGAGGGCGGCAGCACGTCGATGAAGTGCCCGTGCGGCACGATGAAGATCGGGGCCGCCGGAGAGAACTCCTGGCGCAGGGCGTCGGCCGCGACCTGGCAGTGGGCCAGGATCGCCGTCGCCAGCTGGCAGAGCTCCAGGCGGAACTCGCGATCCAGGTCCTCGTAGCGGCGATCGTGCGGGTAGAGGTTGTGGGCGGTCCAGACGATCCGGTAGCCAAGCTCCCGCGCGAGATCCAGCCGTTCCAGGAACCGTCGCATGCGGGCCTCGGTCGTCGCCCGGTCGGAATCGGGTGACGTGTACTCGTGGCTCGGCCAGTGGTAGTGCAGGACGTCCACAAGACCCACGTGCTGGCCGACCCAGGCCTCGTCGAGGACCGTCTCGAAGCGAACGTCGACTCCGAGCCGGCCCAGCGCATCGGCGAGCCTGCCACCGTACGGGTTCGTCTGGTCGTCGGGTTCGCGCGGTCCCCCGTAGTAGAAGGCGACGCGCAGGGCTCGCCGGGGGCTCATGGGCCCGTCACGCGCCCTGTCGCGGCCGAGGCGTAGACCGCGGCCACCACCCGCTGGGCGGCCAGGCCGTCCTCCCCGCTGACCGGGAACGGCTGTCCCGACGCCCTGGCCGCGGCAAGCGCGTCCAGCAGTGCGACATGGGTGCTTGCCTGGGGCACGCGAACCTCCTCTTCACCGGCATCAGTTGCCACGGACAGCGTGCCACGGGAGAACTTCTCGTGGAGCGGCCACGAGACGATCGTGCCCACGGTCCCGCCGATCTCGATCACGGAGGTTCGCCCGTCGCCGGGATCTGTCGTGCTCCAGTGTGCGGTCACCACGGCCTGGATCCCACCGTCGAGACGGAACAGCGCACTGGCCGTGTCCTCGACCGGGTACCGCTCCGCCAGCGTGCCGGTGAATGCCACGACCTCGCGGACCTCGCCGAAGAGGAACCGCAGCAGGTCGACGCAGTGGACCGCCGAATCCATGAACGACCCGCCGCCGCTCCTCGCGGGGTCCTGTCGCCATGCGCCCGCCCGCAGCGGCGAACGCCCGGAGAAGTTCATCCGGACGGCGGTGACGCGCCCGATCCGTCCGGCGGCCAGGGCATCGCGGATCCAGCGATGCCGAGCGTTGTAGCGCTGGTAGAAGCAGATCCCCAGGCGGACGCCGGCGGCGGCGCAGGCATCGACCATCCGCGCGGCCTCGGAGACATCGAGCGCGAGCGGCTTCTCGCACAGGACGTCCCGACCGGCCGCAGCGGTCGCAAGGACATCCGGGAGGTGCCGATCGACCGGGGTGGCGACGTATACGGCCTCGACCTCGGGGTCAGCGAGGAGGTCGTCCAGCGTCGCGTAGGCCCTTCGGGCGCCATGCCGCCCTGCGAACACCTCGGCGGCGAGACGGTCCCGCCCAGCGACCGCCACCAGTTCCGCCCCGGCGGCCGCGCGCATCGCCGGGGCCATGACGCGCTCGGCGATGTCGCCGGGACCCACGATCCCCCAGCGGATCGGGCGAACGAGGGGGGTGGCGGAATCTGCTCGCACGTCGTCAAGATAGCCGTCGGCGACCGCCGCCGGACCGCTTCCCGGCGAAGGCCGCACGGGTCATGGCCATCGCCGGCCCGGGCCAGGTCTACGCCAACGTCTCGCCCGCCGAGCTGGCCGCCGGCGCCGCGGGGCATGGCGGGGCGCGCCGACGCTACCCCCGCTCGCCCGAACCCGGCACGAACGGGTACTTCCGCAGATGGTCCTCGGTCAGCTCCACCCCCAGGCCGGGCACGTCCGACGGCGGCGGCAGGAAGCTGCCCTCGACCAGCTCGAGCGGGAATTGCACCAGGTCACGGATCGCGGGCATGGCCACGGGCAGCGTCTCGAGGATGATCGCGTCGCGATGGGCGAACGAGAGGTGCAGCCCCGCCGCGTAGGCCGGCCCGAACGAGCCGCCCATGTGCAGCGCGGTCCGCACGAAGTTGGCCGACGCCAGCCGCATCACCTCCCAGGTCGTGGTGATGCCGCCGCAGAAGGAGATGTCGGGCTGGACGATGTCGAGCGCATCGGCCCGCAGGAAGGCCTGGAACTCGTGCAGGCCGGCCAGCATCTCGCCGCCTGCGATCGGGGTCGACGTCCGCTGTCGCAGCGCCGCGTATCCGGGGATGTCCTCGTAGGGCAGCGGCTCCTCGGCGAACAGCAGCCCGGCCGGCTCGAGCGCCTGGAGCACCCGGACGGCCTCGTTGAGGTTCATCGGCAGCGGCGCGGCCTGCGAACCCATGTGGTTGTGGATGATGAAATCCACGCCCGTGCCGAAGGCCTCGCGCAGGGCCAGGAACTTGCGGGCTTCCTGGGCGGCGAAGTCGGCCGTCGGCGGGCGGTTGATGCAGACGCCCTCGATCGTGTCGTAGGTGAACTGGTCGTTGTCGAACTGGGCGAGCTTGACGGCCCGGAAGCCCATGTCGACCCAGCGACGCACCGCCGCCACCGCCTCCGGCAGTCCCGCGGGAATCCCGCCGATCGACGCGTAGACGGGCATCCGCTCGTGCATCAGTCCGCCGAGCAGGGTGTGGACGGGCACGCCCATCGCCTTGCCCCGGATATCCCACAGGGCGATGTCGATGCCGCTGATGACGCTGACCGCCGCGCCGCTGCGGCCCCACCACTTGCTGCTCTCGTACATGCGGTTCCAGAGGGTCGTGCTCTGGAGGGGGTCCTTCCCGATGAGGTGGGGGATGTAGTAGTCGACCAGGCCCGGCACCGCCTCGGGCGCGAAGTAGCCGATGATGATCTCGCCGAGCCCGGTGATTCCCGCGTCCGTCTCGATCCGCACGATCGCGCTGCTCTTGTAGCCGCCGCCCGTGTCGGCCCACTGCTCATCGATGGCCGCCCAGTTGGCGGACAGCAGGTGCGTGCTGACCCCGGTGATCTTCATCGCTCTCCCCTGCGGGTGGGCCGGGACGGTGCGCCGGCGTCCCTGTCGGCCGGCTCGGCGTGACGGACAATGCGCAGACCGCAGGGGCATCGTAGCGGAGGCGAACGTGGCGCAGGCGCCGGTCATCCACTCCCACCGCGTGATCCGCCAGATGGATCACCTGATCATGGCGCTCAGGACAGACCCATCGATCGATCGGCCGGGCTTCTTCCTCAGCCTCTACTGGATCGGCTACGCCGCCGAGACGGAGCCGGGCCACGTGGCGTACCTGTGGACAACCGGGGCAGACGGCGCGGCGGCTATCGAGGCGGTGCTGACCGACAACCCGGCGACCGTGGCGGCCCTCGGCCCGCGGCTTCGGCCGCGCCAGTGGCCGCTCGCGGATCCCGACCGTCCGGCCGTGGCGGCCCGGTTCGTCCGCACGACGTCGAGCGACTGGGGCATCAGCTTCCGGATCGAGGCCGACGGGCTGGTGGTCGAGGCGGCCTGGGAGGTCCTGAGCCCGCCCGTCTTCTCCAGCGGCACGACCGCCGCGGGTGACGCCCGGATCACCACCCTGCTGACCGAATCGCACCGGCCGTCGGCGCTCGTCAACGGGCAACCCCAGCCGGGCGTCTCGTTCCACAACCCGGTCTGGAAGCCCTGGTTCGGCAACGAGCGTGGTTCCTGCATCCTCGGACTTGGCGAGACGATCTACGAGGTGACCGATGAGTGATCCGCGGGGTCCCCGACGCGGATTGGTGGCGAGCGGCTCTGTCAACGCGAATGACCGGCGGCGGGTGATCGAGGCCGGGCGGCGGCTCGGCTTCGAGCTGGTCGAACGGTCCGTCAGCAGCTTTCCCGAGCTCGACGCCGCCCTCGAGGAGGTCCCGGACACGGAGGTCATGCTGGCCGACTTCCTGCCCGACGCGGAATCCGAGCCGGGAATCACGCCGGGCCACGTCTTCGGGCTGGTCGCCGGCGAGGACAGCACCTCCCCTGAGGAACGGGCCGCCGCGCACGCCCGGGTGGCGAACCTGCGCTGGATCCAGATCGCCTCGGTGGGCATCAACCAGGAGGCCGGCAGCTACGTCTGGCGGGAGCTGCCGAACATCACGATCACGACGGCCAGCGGACTGCCCAG
>Ga0315281_10008157_pt1 | contig 14647 bp, 17 predicted proteins | sample YL17G07_0_MG_FD_204540 | JGI IMG/M metagenome (GOLD analysis project Ga0315281, IMG submission 204540) | Sediment microbial communities from Yellowstone Lake, YNP, Wyoming, USA - YL17G07_0 | ecosystem: Environmental > Aquatic > Freshwater > Lake > Sediment | place: USA: Wyoming | collected...
AACTTCAAGTTCAAACACCCGCATCGTATCGCCTGCGCTCACTGCCAGCCCCTGTTTGCCGCAATGGGGGCAGACTTCATGCAGTGCTGCCAGCGGCACATCGCACGCACAATTATCGCATCTGCCCCGGCCGGAGATCTCGATTATCTCCAGCCTGGCATCGTGTGCAATGCTGTCGCGTGTCACCGCATCGAAACAAAATCGCATTGCTTCTTTTTCCACGCAGGAAAGCTGGCCTATTTCCAGCCACACTGTTTTGACGCGCGAAAACCCCTCGCTGGTTGCAGCATCCTCGATAATTTGCAGCACATTTTCGGCGAGCGACATCTCATGCATAATTAAATATTTTCCGTCACCATTTTGATTGCCCCGCACGGACATTCCGATACGCAGATGCCGCAGCCTTTACAATAGTCGTAGTTGAATTTAAAACCCTTGCCCGGCCCCAGCTTGATGACCGCATTGTCGGGACATACGCCATAGCAGTTATCGCACTCGAAACAGTTGCCGCAAGACATGCAGCGGCGCGCTTCGAACAGCGCGTTGCTTTCGTCCAGACCGCCCTGTATTTCATCAAAGCTGGTACTGCGGCGTATCACATCCAGCATCGGGCGCATGGTCTTGGGTGCGTCCGAGTAATACCACGGGTTGAGTTTGTCGAAAGTGACGGCTTCATGTTTGGCCGCAGGCACGTAAGTCGTGCCTTGCAGCCAGGCGTTGATGTGGTGTGCCGCTTTTTTTCCGTGTCCAACACCTATAGTGACAGTACGCTCCGATGGCACCATGTCGCCGCCTGCAAAAATTCCCGGATGCCCGGTCATCATATTGTTGCCAACCTGCACAGTGCCGTCTTTGATCTCCAAACCCGACACGCCTTCCAGTAGGGTCAGGTCGACGTCCTGGCCGAGCGCCAGCACCACAGAATCCGCCTCCATGGTTTCGAATTCACCGGTGGGTTGAGGAAATCCCTTGTCGTCAAGCTGCATTTTTTCAACAATCAAATTGTGTCCGCTAGCTTGTTTGATGGTAGACAGCCATTTGATCATCACTCCTTCCTGCAAGGCTTCTTCCACTTCGAAATTATGCGCGGGCATTTTTTCGCGGGTGCGGCGGTAGACGATAACGGCCTCGGTCGCGCCCATGCGCTTGGCGGTGCGTGCCACGTCGATGGCCGTGTTGCCGCCGCCATATACGACCACACGCCGCCCCAGCATCGGCTTGTCTTCGCCTTCCATGCTGCGCAGCACCGAAACAGCATCGACGATACGTGCAGCATCGCCAGCCGGTATATAAGTACGTTTGCCGATGTGCGCACCCACCGCAAGAAAAGCAGCGTTAAAATTTCCGGCACGCATGCTCTCCTCAATATTATTTACTCTGGTGTTGAGTTTGAGCGTGATACCCAGTTCAAGGATGCGCGCCACTTCCGCATCCAATACTTTGCGCGGCAAACGATATTGGGGAATACCGAAGCGCATCATGCCACCTGCCAGAGAACCAGCCTCATGTATTTCCACGCTATGCCCCAGCCGGGCCAGATGGTATGCGGCAGACAGGCCCGAGGGTCCGGCACCGACCACCAGCACACGCATATCCGTGCGGATGACGGGCTTGTCGAATTTCCAGCCCAGCCTGATTGCCTCATCGCCGAGAAAGCGTTCTACCGAGTTGATGCCGACTGCACTGTCCAATTGGCCGCGATTGCACGAGCTTTCGCAGGGGTGGTAGCAAACGCGGCCCATGACCGCGGGAAACGGATTGTTCACGACCAGCACTCGCCATGCTTTTTCATAGGCTCCCGCTTCCGCATGGAATAGCCAGCCCTGGATATTTTCACCGGCAGGGCACGCCGCATTGCACGGCGGCAAGCGATCCACATAGACCGGCTTTTTGGTGCGCCATGAGCCGGTGTGATTCGCCAGCGACGAGCCGGGGTCGAGCGTGATTGCAAAAGGTTTATCCATTTAAGTCTCCTCTTGCGCCAGCAGGCCGTATTTGCGAATGTTGCGGTCGGCGCGTTCCTGAATACGGGCGATGACTTCCAGTTTCGGTTTCGCGCCGAACAAATGCGCAAAGCGTTTTTGCGGCTTGAGATACTCCTCTACCTTCTGCTGTTTGCGTATCGGCAACGCGCTGGTTTGCACGCCATGCTCGGCTTCAAACACTGGGAACAAGCCGGTTTCATGCGCCAGCCGCGCCATGCGTATCGTGTCATACGAAGCGGTGCCCCAGCCCAGCGGGCAGGGTACAAGAATATGGATGTAACGCGCGCCATGAATCTCCATCGCGCGCGTGACCTTGGCTTCGAGGTCGCGCAGATCGGCGACGGTGGCGGTGGCGACATAGGGAATCTCGTGCGCCATCGCGATGGCGGGCATGAATTTCCCCTGCCCGAACACATTGCCCGGATTAGGCCCCACCGGCATGGTGGTGGCGGTGCGCGCGGCGGCAGGGGTGGCCGAGGAGCGTTGCACGCCGGTGTTCATGTAGGCTTCGTTGTCGTAGCAGATATACAGCACATCGTCGTTGCGTTCGAACATGCCGGAGAGGCAGCCGAATCCGATATCGGTGGTGCCGCCATCGCCGCCTTGAGCGACTACCCTCACTTCGTTGCGCCCCTTGACCTTGAGCGCAGCGGCGATACCGGTTGCCACCGCAGCGGTGTTGCCGAACAACGAGTGCATCCACGGCAGTTGCCAGGACGTTTCCGGGTAGGGTGTGGTAAACACTTCGAGACAGCCGGTGGCGTTGGCCGCGATCAATTGCGAGTTGGTCGCCGCCATCGCCGCATCGAGCGCATAGCGCGCGCCCAGCGCCTCGCCGCAGCCCTGGCAGGCGCGGTGCCCGGAGTTGATCGCATTGCTGCGATCATACTGCGATTGCACGCTGCGATCCTCGGCATTCAGCAGGCGGTTGCCGACGGTGAAGGTGCCGGTCTGGTAGAACTTGACGGGTTGGAATGTCATGTCATCTCCTCACGCGATTTTGGAAGCAACGCTGCCGATATCGCGCAGCATGCTTTCTGCGGCCGGCCCGGAACGGCGCACATCGCGTTCTCGCGCCAACTGTTTGTTGACCACCTCCCAATCCAGATCCAGAAAGGTGAGATGTTGCAGCTTGTCCTGTTCTGCCTCGCGGAACAGTTTATGCAGCGACTTGCGCGTGATCGCGCGGCCGCCCAGCCCTGCGACTACGGTATAGCCATGCAAGTGCAGGCCGGACAAAGCCATGCGCACGTCGTTGGAAAGAATCCCGCCGATGCCCACTGCCAGGCTCTTCTCCAGCACCACGACACGTTTGGCGTTGTGCAACGCTGCGCGCACCTGTGTCAGCGGAAAGGGTCGGTAACTGGTGATGCCCAGCACGCCGATCTTGTGGCCGTCATCGCGCATCTCGTCGACGGTATCCTTGATGGTGCCCAGCACCGAACCCATCGCCACCACGATGGTTTCGGCATCTTCGGCGCGGTAGGTGTGGGTCAGGCCACCGGAATCGCGGCCGAATACCTGTATGAATTCTTCTGCCAGTTCCGGGATGCGATTCAGCGCCTGCATCTGCTTGGCATGTGCCAGATAGCGCACTTCCATGAATGCCTCCGGGCCGACCATTGCACCGATTGATACCGGCTCGCGCGGATCCAGCACCTGGCGCGGCTCATAGGGCGGCAGAAAAGCATCGACCTGTTGCTGTGTCGGCATATCGACGCGTTCGTAGGCGTGGGTCAAAATAAAACCGTCCATGCACACCATCACCGGCAGCGATAACTCTTCGGCCAGTTTAAAAGCCTGAATATGCAGATCGAGCGCTTCCTGATTGGTCTCGGCAAACAATTGCATCCAGCCGGAATCGCGCTGCGACAGAGAGTCGGAATGGTCGTTCCAGATATTGATCGGCGCACCGATGGCGCGATTGGCGACCGTCATCACGATAGGCAGGCCCAGCCCTGATGCGTTATAGATTGCCTCAACCATGAACAGCAGACCCTGGCTGGCGGTGGCGGTATAGGCGCGCGCGCCGGTGGCTGACGCGCCGATGGCGACCGACATCGCGGCGAATTCGCTCTCGACGTTGATGAACTCACACTTGGATAAACTGCCGCTTTTCACCATCTCGCCCAAAGCTTCGACGATATGTGTCTGCGGCGAGATCGGATAAGCGCAAATCACTTCGGGGCGGCATAGCGCAATGGCTTCGGCGACGGCGCGGGAACCTTCGATTTGTTTAAGCATGCTGTGCCACCTCTGCCATTGTGGCCTTGATCAAGTTATACGCCTCGGTAGCGGCGGCGATATTGCCTTCCGCCATCTTGCCGGAAAATTTTTCGCCGATCGCACGGGTTACCGACTCCAGCCGGATCAGGCCGGACAGTGCGGCGAATCCGGCAATCAACGGCATGTTGGGTATCGGGCGGCCTATGTGTTTAAGGCCGATTTCGGTGGCAGGCAGAGTGCATAAACGTTCCGGCGGTCTGCCGTTGATAAACTCGCCCAAACCCAGTTCATCGAAACTGCGATTGGTATTGAGCAGCACATAGCCGTCCCGTTTCAGTCCGGCAAATACGTCAACCTGATGCAGTAGGGTCGGGTCTTGAATGATGATCGCATCGGGCTCCATGATCGGTTCGCGCAGGCGGATTTCCTTGTCGGCTATGCGGCAAAATGCCACCACGGGCGCCCCAGTACGCTCGGAGCCGAAGCTGGGAAATGCCTGGGCATTGCGCCCTTCCACAAAAGCGGCAACAGACATCATCTCGGCGGCTGTCACCACGCCTTGACCGCCTCGGCCATGTATACGCAACTCGAACATAATTGTTTTTCCCAGTGTCTTGTATGTAAAACTAAGCAATCTGATACGGGTTTACAGAGTGATAGGCATTCAACCGAATAATATCAAGCTTCCTCCGCATAAGGTGACAGCAATGCCAGTAATTCCATTTCTATTTCAATAGACAAATAAATATGTCCCCTCTCACCGCTTGCGGGGAGAGGGCTAGGGAGAGGGGTTGTTAAACAACATACTAATTTTAAATTTATTTATGCCAATCCCACCCTCTCCCCAACCCTCTCCCGCCCTGCGGGAGAGGGAGTAATAATGCATCTTTGATTTAGAAATAGAATAAGGCGTAGCCACTGTGCCTTGTCCGGCGTAGATTAATTGAATGTCGGCAATGCCCGCCAATCCGCCCTGCCATTTGAGCAGCCCACAGCCCCACTGCGGCAAGGCCATGGCAAACAATGCCGGAATAGACAATTGCAGAAACCTGAAATAATGTGATTTGGTTTTCATGAAATCTCCTTTACTGCTGCATGTACTCGGGTGAGCATAAGTTATAAACCAGCTTTGTTGCTGCTTGCAAATTGGCTGAAGCTTTATCTGTCAATGGGGCGCCCAACTCAAAATCGTAGCCACGTATGCTCAGCAGGAAAGCGGGGGGAGCATCTACTCCATATACATGGCGATAAGCATGCAATAAAGAAGCGGGAGACATCGCATGGCTGGTATAGCTGTCATCTTTCGTGGCAACGATTTCAAAGAAATTGAAAGGTTCGCCACAGGACATATCGGCATCGATAAACAATACCCAATCGCAATCGGCTATATCGGTGACATGCTCGATCTGCAGTTGCATATCGTTCTGGCACTCAACATGATCAAGCTGCAAGCTGGCGACATGTTCGATCAACGCGGGACCGAGCGCATCGTCACCGCGCCCGGGGTTGCCGTATCCGAAGAGGAGTAACTTGGCCATGGCTTAAGCGGAACGCGTGAATTCGCCGCTGCTGCCTTTTGTCACGCGATCGAGCAGCGCCCCATTGGCATCGAGTAGTTCCACCTGCAACGGCATCTTGCCCATGGCATGAGTGGCGCAGGAAAGACAGGGGTCGTAGGCGCGCACCGCCACTTCCAGATGATTGAGCAGGCCTTCGGTGATCTCGTGGCCATTGAGATATTCATTGGCGACCGAACGCACCGATTCGTTCATCGCCTGGTTGTTGCTGGTGGTTGAAACGATCAGGTTGGCTTTTACTATCATGCCTTGTTCGTCGATTTTATAGTGGTGGAACAGCGTGCCGCGCGGCGCCTCGATCACGCCGATGCCTACACTGCGTTTATCGCCCAAGTCAGCTACCAGGTCGGTACCGATGATTTCCGGATCGTGCAGCAGTGCTTCAATAGATTCGGCGCAATACAACACCTCAATCATGCGCGCCCAGTGATAGGCGAGCGTGTCATGCACAATACCACCGTGGCCGAATTCCCTGAACCGCTTGCGTGCCTCCTCCGCCAGCGGTGTGGCGATGGAATCGCAGTTGTTCACCCTAGCCAGGGGGCCGACGCGGTACCAGCCCTGTTCTTTGCCGAGCGAGGTGAGAAACGGAAACTTCATATAGCTCCACGGGCGTACTTCTTCGCGGATGATGTTCTCATAGTTGCGATAATCGAACTGGTCGAAAATGGTTGCGCCCGTTGCCGATCTGGCGCGCAAACCGCCGTGATACAACTCCAGTTCGCCGCCGCCGCCGATCATGCCGATGAAGTTGGTGTGCAGGGTGGCGAAGCCATAATGCTCGGGATGCGCGGTATGGATCTGTTCGTTCAGCGCCACTGCATCCTTGCTCCAGGCCAGCACATTCTGGATGTCGCTCAATAACGTATCACGCTCTGCAAGCGTGAGCGCCTTGTTCATACCTCCCGGCACGGTGGCAGCACCATGAATGCGCTTGCCCGCAATCGCCTCGATGATTTGCTGCCCGTACTTGCGCAGTTTTACGCCTTTCAGAGCGATCTCGGGATATTTTTCAATCACGCCGACGATGTTGCGTTGAGCCAGATTGCTGCCGAAACCGAACAGCAGGTCGGGCGAGGACAGGTGGAAAAAATGCAGCGCGTGCGATTGCAGCGTCTGGCCGAAATGCAGCAGCTGGCGCAGCTTGAGTGCGGTTGGCGTGAGTTGCTCCACGCCAACGAGCTGATCTACCGCCTTGGCTGCGGCCAGATGATGGCTGACCGGGCAAATCCCGCACAGGCGTTGCACGAAGAAGGGCACCTCCCAATACGGGCGCCCCTGAATAAATTTTTCAAAACCGCGAAACTCTACAATATGCAGGCGCGCTTCCTGAATATGATTTTCGGCATCAAGCATCAGCGTAATTTTGCCGTGTCCCTCAACACGCGTGATGGGATCGATAGCAACTCGCCTGAGGTTGGTTTGAGGTGTCGCGTTCTGTTCCATAACTTAATACCATTTAGTGTTTATTTAGAAATGCCTGATCCAATCTCTGCCGGAAAATGTTCAGATGCCACTAATCGTAATGCAGTAATGTTTTGGGGAGTGCCGGTTCTTCACCTTTAAGCAAGTCGCCCAGTACTTTTAAAAAAGCATCGGCAGACGGGGGACAACCCGGCAGGTAATAGTCTATATGCACTATGTCATGCAAGGGATGTACTTTGTTGAGTAACAGCGGCAGCTCGACACTATTCGGTATCTGCGGATTTTCCACGCCCACACCGTTCAGATAGGACTCTTCCAGGCACTCGCGCAAATCGAAATGATTGCGCATCGCGGGTATTCCCCCGTTGATCGCACAGGCTCCGACTGCAATCAGAATTTTGCAGTTGGCACGAAACTCGCGCAATACATGCACGTTTTCTGCGTTGCATACGCCTCCCTCTATCAGCCCGATCTCGCATGGATCGCAATGCTTGATGTCGGTAAGCGGAGAGCGGTTGAATTCAATATGCTCCAGCAAATCCACCAGCCGCTCATCCATGTCGAGGAAGGACATATGGCAGCCGAAACAACCGGCCAGCGAAGTGGTGGCGACTTTGATTTTGGCATTACTCATCGGTGTGCCTCACTTTGCGCAGAATCAAGGATTCCTGACCGATTTCACTGACCCGATGCAGATCGAAAGTACGCCGTCCAATCGGTACCTCATAGCCGTGCTCTTTGATCAGGATGGCGCCTACCGGGCAAATATGTGCGGCCATATCGCCGGTTTCAAGATCGCTATCAATCAGCTTGCCGCTCGGTGAATTCACAATCAGGTGTGCTGTGATGCCGCGCCCGGAGATTGCAAATACATTCTTGTCATCTATTTCACGACTGGCGCGTACACATAATTCACAGAGGATGCAGCGGTCCCTATCCAGCACCACGGAAGCATGCGATGCATCCACTTCGCGACGCGGAAAAATTTGTGGAAAATGTCCATCCAGCATGCCCACATGGTAAGCCATTGCCTGCAAGGTGCAGTCGCCTGTTTTTTCGCAAGATGGGCACAGATGATTGCCTTCGATAAACAACATTTGTGTGATGGTCTTGCGCACCTCATTCAGTGCAGGCGTGTTGCTGCTGATCTGTTGTCCGGCTGAGGCTGGCATGGTGCAGGCGGACACGCTTCTGCTGTCGATTTCTGCCGTAGCGTTGGTATGAGTGCGACGATCGGGCGAGTTGCTCGCCATGCTTCTGCCCTCGATTACAACGGTGCACAGCTTGCAACTGCCATGCGGGGTGAGTCCTGGGCGATGGCACAGATGCGGGATGTAAATATCCGCAGCCAAGGCTGCATCCATGATGGTTTGTCCAGGTATAAACGGAATGACCTGGCCGTCAATGGTGATTGAGTTGGGCATGCTTGAATTTGTCGTAGCTGAATTTGATGTACTCAAGCTTGATATGCTTGACTGGGGTGTTTTTTTCGAACTCATTTCTTTATTCTCCTTCCTGTCTCTGTCATGCAAGGTGAGCTGCAGCATCATCCCGATGCGAGATCTGACGCGCCTCCTCAAGTGCCGCATCCAGATTGAAGTGCGGCTCAAAGTTGCTATGCACCAGATGTTGTTCAAACACTAGCGGAAAGCGCTGCAAGCCATCCAGCAGATGATTTGCCGCAGTCTGCCCCAGACCGCAATGCGAGCGGCGTTTTACCAGTGCAGCCATGCGCTTCATTTCATCCACGTCATAGTGTGTGCCATGCCCGCTGGCGATTTTGTCCAGCCCGTTTTTGAGCAGCGTTGTGCCGACCCGGCAGGGGGTGCAGAAGCCGCAACTCTCATGTGCAAAGAAGTGCGCAAAATTACTGAAGATAGACATCAGGTCGCGCTCGCGGCCAAACACCATGAACGAACCGCCCGTGGGCAAATCTTCAAAGCCCAGTCTGCGCTTGAATTCAGTTTTGTCTATCAGCGTGCCGGAAGGGCCGCCTATTTGCACCGCCTGGATATCCTTTGTGCCGCAGTCATCGAGAATCTGCTGGATGGTGATGCCAAACGGATATTCATAAATACCCGGCGCGCTGCAATCACCGCTGACACTGAGTATCTTGCTGCCAGCTGATTTCTCGGTGCCCGATGCCTTGAACCATGCGCTGCCGTGCAGTGAAATTTTCGCGGCAGCGAAAAATGTTTCTACGTTGTTGACCACAGTCGGTTGGCCGAGATAGCCGTGTGTGACGGGAAAGGGTGGACGCACGCGCGGTATGCCGCGCTTGCCTTCCATCGATTCGATCAATGCCGATTCCTCGCCGCAGATATAGGCGCCTGCGCCCACGATAATCTCGATGTCAAAAACATATCCGGGCTGGCTGAGGATGATATTACCCAAGAGACCCAGTTTGCGACGTCGCGCCAACACAGCCTCCAGATGCGGCAACAGATAGCGGTACTCTCCGCGCAGATAGAGAAAGCCTTTTGCAGCGCCGATCACAAAGCCGCACAGGGTCATGCCTTCGAACACTGTATCGGCGTGGCTGTGCAATAAAATGCGATCCTTGAAGGTGCCCGGCTCGCCCTCGTCGGCATTGCATACAACATAATGAGCAGCACCTTTTGCCTCGCGGCAAAACTTCCATTTAATCCCGGTGTTGAACCCGGCACCACCGCGCCCGCGCAGGCCGGATTGGGTGATTTCGTTCAGTAAGCTATCTGCGCCGCGCCCCAAACCATTGCATAAACAGTCAGAGGCTGTCATATCGTTGAGCAGCAAATCCTTGCGGCGGATATTGTCATCAAACTGGAACCACTCTGCAGGCCAATCCGCCAGCGGTTTTTCCGCCTGGATCAGCGTTGCGATATGCTCAATTTTTTCTGCATCCAGATGTGCAATGGGCGTGGTGTTAACCAGCAACGCCGCACCATGGTCACACATCCCGATGCATGAGGTTTCCCCTATGCTGACCAGTCCATTGCTGCTCGTCTCGCCAGCAACTACGCCGAGCCGTTGGGCAAGCAACTGCAACAAGTTTTTGCCGTGTGCCATATAACCGCAACTTGTGCAGTTACTGAAAAGTATGTTGTAGCGACCGCGAGGCGAAGTGTAAAAAAATGCGTAGAACTCGACCACCGATTCCACCTGGCTAATCGGCAAACCCAGATGAGAAGCGACCTCAATAATAGCCAGCGGCGAAATATGAAAAAACTGTCGTTGTACTGCATGCAATATATGCAGCAGATGGGAGGAGGGTGTATGTGTAATAACCGAGCGTATCCGCTCAATCTCGTACGCATTGCATGAAGTTGTGTTCACGTCATTATTCATGGCACTCCCAAATCATGATGAGATTGTCTAAAGCATAATTATTGCAACAATATATTTCGAAGTCGGCGAAGCGATGATTTAATAGTCACTAAAGAGATATCTGCGATTATTAATACTTCAAAACTAACCATTTTGTGATGACGATGCAGAGAGACGGAACCCAATGCAAAAATGGCACTATTAAAGTGCGAGAGATCATGCTCGCCACCGGACAGAATTGGAAGCAGAAATGTCCGATTTTCAGGTAAGGAATTGCACCCTGTTAAATAGTTAATCCTTAGCTGATCTAAGATTTTTCCTATAGCGGATGTTGCGAATATTCATGCACAATGAGTCAACCTTGAAACCGTAGTTGGACGAGGTGTTGTGCAAGCTCGATTCAGTATAGACCAAGGCGCGACGACGAGCAATGGTGAGCCTTGTCCAATATGAAATGACTGAACCAGCTCCTCCCCTGACAAGGGGAGGTTGGGAGGGGTTTGTGGCCTAATGGACAATCTGGGTTTACCGAACATGGGGAAATCATGGCAGCAACGATCTTGAATAGCCCAGGGGCGGCCGAGGTATCGGTCTATGTGGTGCGCGCTTTTGTGCGGCTGCGCGATGGTTACCTCAAACCGCTCTCGATATTCGCGGTTGCCATTTACGCCATTTTGGCGTACAGTCAACTACGGTTCAAAAACAGGGGGTATCGTTATGGCATTACCACATGATCAATGGGTTAACATTAGCTCCCATAATGAGAAGGAGTATTTCAAGGTGCTGGGCAGCCGTATCGCACACTTGCGCAAGGAATTGGAACTAACCCAGGTGCAGCTCGCCGAGATGCTGGGAATTTCTCAGCAGATGGTGGCGTCCTATGAGGTAGGTCGCCGCCGCATTCCGGTGTCGATGCTGCCATCGCTGGCTCAGGCGCTCAAGGTGCAGACCGATGCACTGCTGGGGAATGAGACCAAGCCGCGCTCGAAACGCGGCCCTACGCCAAAATGGCAACTGCAGATCGAGGCCATTGCGCAATTGCCCAAAGCGAAACAGCGCTTTGTGTCACAAGTATTGGAAACCGTGCTGGCGCAAGCCAGCCGCTAAAGGAGATTATTGATGACGACGTTAAAACTGAATTTGCCGGATGAGCTAGCGCAGCGCGCTCAAAACGCAGGGTTATTGACCGACACATCCATCCAGAAGTTATTGGGAGAGGCCATCCGCCGAGAAGCTGGACGTAAGCTGCTCAGTATCGCGCAAGAAATACATGACGCAGGTATCCCGCCCATGAGCGATGAAGAAATCATGGCTGAGGTTAAAGCCGTTCGCGCCGAGCGACGCGCACGCAATTCGGCAAACTGATGCGGTAACAGCGCTGTACCTGGAGTTTGCGCGTGCGCTATCATCTCTTTCCGTTCCGCGTGTGGTGCCTGACGATCCCGACGATGATCATGTGGTTGCCTGCGCTGTGGCGGCACGAGTCGATGTCATCGTTTCGGGTGACAAGCATTTGCTCAAGCTGCGCGAGTATCAGGGCATACGCATGGTGACGGCGGCTCAGGCGGTGAAGAGCTTCACGAAAGCATAAGCCGTAACAGCTCTCTTTAGCGGCTAAAAAAGATGCCACCCGCAGCCGGTAAACCAGAGGTAGGTGGCTTTATATTTATGAAGAAGTTGAAGAGTGCGCGGAGAAATACAAGATGCAAGATGTGACCCCTAGACCTGGCGTTGTCTGTTATAAAAAGAAACTGGCATGATATGAATAACAGTTCGAGTTGAGCAAAGCAGCTTTTTAATCTTAGATCATTGCTGTAATCCAATGCTCAGAATATTATCTGGGGATGCTGTTTTAATTTCTATCGCGTATATTGGGGATAAGATTTGTTGCGGTAGGATAGGCGAAAGAAAGTATACTGTTTTCGCTGTTACATAGGGTTGGGTAATAAGCAAGTCTGTTGATCGGTGTAATCACTGTGTAAGGTTCACTTAACATTAATACTTAAAATATAACTATGTTCGAGGAAAGGGGAAATTAAAATGAAACTGCAAACACATGCATTATTTGTACTGATTTCGGCTATTCTTTTATTGGGCATGGCTGCATCACAGGCCAGTGAATTGAGACAAATATATGTAGTAGGCCTGGATTATGGCGGTGACAGCTTGCAAGTTGTAAATAATTCAACAGGAGAAAAAACGCATACAGACGTGAATAGTGGCGGGTACTTTGCTTATGGAGGCATGGCTGCAATAGGCGATTTTGAAGCACAAGCAACCATAGGATATAAAGTCAGCGGGCTCTTTTATGATGCGCCTATCTGGAAAGCTTATCCAGTTGATCTAATGCTGTTATATCGTTTCAGTTATTTTCGGGTGGGGCTCGGCTTGACTAAGCATTACGCGGCGAGATTGGAGAGTCAAATAAATGCCAATCCTTTTACCTATTACGAAGATTCAACGGGGGAGATCGCTCAAATTGGATGGAAGTCTGGCGATCATTTCAGTATTGACTTGAGATTTACTACAATCAAATTTAAGGAAAAAAATGTTATCAACGCACCTGAACTAAATGGCAACGTAATCGGCTTATATATGGGTTTAGCTTTATAGTGGGTATGTAATTTGCCCCTCGGGGCGGAACCTTGTATGCAAGGGGGTTACGATTTAAGAGCTAAATCTATAACTCAGTAACGAAAATTTATGGAATTAGTATCGTATTGAAGGTGACGAGCATCTGTGAAAGGAGTAGGGTAATATTCTCTAGTAACACTCTTATTTTTATAGTTGTCACATTTCGGACAGTCATATTTCTCTCCAGGCAATAAGGGAACAGGAAATTACAAACATACCAATTTAGGATGGATGGTTATATCCCACCAGTGTAAAATAGAGGAGCGCTGCAGCCGTTGTTCAAGTTCTATTTTTTCGTTGCCACAAACCTTTACACCTTTTTCGTATGGAGCGTCCAGCAGCCGCGCCACCGTGCGCATCCCCTTCCATATAAAATTCCCGGCCCGATTTAATACCGTATCCACCGTGCTCAGCAGATACCCGTTCCACGACCTCTCCAACCCGGCCCAATAACGCTCAATCCCATTGTATTTGCTGTGATAGGGAGGGTAGTAGACAAGTCGTACACAAAGCCCTGTCATGTCTGCAAACTCTGTCATGCGGAGAAGGAATTGACTGCGGTGACCGTTGCATTCCGGCCCGTTATCCAAATTGATGACAAGCTGTTTCAGGCCGGAAAGTTCCAGCCTTCTTTCCTCCCACCACAGAAAAACGCCGTCAACCATAAAATCGCTGGTTTTGTAGTTGGTGCCGAAAAATAAAAACGATCTGCCGGTGACCGGTTCCAGAATGCCGCCAGGCACCAGCTTCTCCTTGGTGTACATGTCATGATCCAATGCCTTGATCGCCACGACACCGCGCGAGCGCCCACCTCTTGAGTATTCGCCCACATGTACGGTCGCCTTTGTGTCTACGCTTATTCTCATGGTTTCGGTATCCGCATCTGCCAGCGCGTTTATCTGTCTGACGTTCTCAAAGATTGCATCGGTTTCTGCGGTTTTTTTTGAACCTTGGTTTTGGCCACCGTACGCAAGCGGTAATCCTGGCGGCTCAGGATGTTGGAAATCGTGCGCACGGTCGGCAAAGATTTGGCTGTCCACCCCCTCTCCACCAGCGCATCATATACTGCCTTGGCCGTCATGTTCGTATACAGCAAGGTTGTGCGGAGGCTGGATTCACTTTCACTATGCGGATCCATAATGGCGTGTATTTCAGCCAACAGCTCAGGGTTCTTCTCTTCTGTTTTAGGCTTGAGTCGCGCGGATAGGTCGTTCACGCACGCAATGCCGGTTTGAAATTCATTGATACCCACTTCAACGGCGGAGCGGCTCCAACCAAACACACTCTCCGCGACACGATGTTTGCCATCCAGCAGCAACAGCGTTACATCACCCATCGCATACCGTCGCTCAGGCCAAGGAATCTTATCAACCAAACGCGAAATCAAGTCCACCATTTCCGTGGACACACCATTCCTTGCCAAGGTTGTTGTCTTCATTTGCAGCGACTCCACTTTTACAGTATGAGAACATTATAAATGGTATTTTAGTATTT
>Ga0315281_10008158_pt1 | contig 14647 bp, 14 predicted proteins | sample YL17G07_0_MG_FD_204540 | JGI IMG/M metagenome (GOLD analysis project Ga0315281, IMG submission 204540) | Sediment microbial communities from Yellowstone Lake, YNP, Wyoming, USA - YL17G07_0 | ecosystem: Environmental > Aquatic > Freshwater > Lake > Sediment | place: USA: Wyoming | collected...
TGGAAGTGGAGAGGTAAACACGTTCAATGCTGCTAATCTACCCATGGCAATCGAAAACCCTGCGGGGAACGGTAACAACGCCGGCAACCACAACAAAAGTTCTGATGCTCTTCCGATCTTCTATGACTGGCTTATGAAACATGCCGGGGCAAGCGGGCAATGGAATCATCCCGACTACATGACAGACAACTTCAACAACTATGCCTACAGAACCGACGGTCGCGACAAGGGAATGAACATACTGGAGATGCACAACTACGGCAGCTGGCTGTGGAAGGGCATCCTTGACTACGAATCGAGCTACATTCTGGCACTGGACACGGGCTGGCATGTGATGCCTGCCGCCAACTCCGACACGCACAGCCCGAACTGGATCTCAGGCTACGAGCCGAGGACCGTCCTGCTCGCTCCCAGCTTGACCCGCGCTGATCTCTACGGAGCCATGAGCGCATGCAGGGGCTATGCGACCCTGGACAAGAACCTGCATGTGTCGTATTCCCTGAACGGTCAAGTGATGGGCTCGACGCTGTCGCCCGCATCGATCTACACCGCATCAATACACATCCAAGATCCAGACAACACACCGAACGACGCGATCACGCTTGTCGAGATCGTCTCTGACGGAGGCAAGGTCGTGGCAAGCATTCCAGCCCACAGCAACATGGTCGACTGGACAGTGACTCTGACCTCGGGGACCGCTCACTACTTCTACTTGAGGGTGAGCACCGAATCCAACGTCAGCGGCGGGCCGGGTCTCACAGCATGGACTGCCCCTGTCTGGACGGGACGCTAGGAGCGGGTCGTCCGATCAAGCGTTTGCCTCGTGCAGGTCCCGTGAGACTCTCGAACAACCAGCTTGCGGATGCACCTGCAGTGAGCGAATGGCAGCGGCGCCCTAGTTGGAGAACTTGGTCGGTGCCGACGGGTCCCCCATCATATCCCTGAATGAAGAATCACCAGCTACTATCATTCCGAAGTTCCTTGAGATGACGGCCAGCTCGCGAGAATCGAAGGTCTTGGGGTCTATTGGAACGAGAAGTACACCGCGATACTGCATCACGAAGTCGTTCAGCTGCTCCAGCATCCTCATGGACCTATCGAAGTTGTTGTTCAGAATGATCGACTCAATCCCATCAAGCAAGACGATGCCGTTCTTCGATTTGGACAGGAACTTCATCACGCCATGCGCGAGCAGACTGGCTTTCGCGGGGTCGATAACTGACTCACCAGCGGTGGAAGTGATCCAAGTAATGGGAGTGTCCCCGAGAATGTACCTTGCGCGTATCTGTGACGGGTGTTGCCGACTGAGCACGTAGCCTGTCCTCACCCCCTCGCCTTCCCTGGCAGAAATCAGCTTGGCGAACATCTCGAAGGTTCGGGCGCTCGTCGGGTCCTCCACTATGTACCCTCGCCCCCCTACGATGTCCGTCGAGGTCAGTTCCCCGCGATGCGCTCTGGATGGTTCCATCGAAGCTTCGCGGAGGTCCGACTTGAGGACGGCCGCACCAGATGCTATCACCATCGAATACGCAAGAAGGTAGAGAGCATCACTATACTGGCCTGGCACGGAGGCATCATAGGTTATGTAGTAGAACCCACCCGATATGTCAGCTGCAGCGATCAGGCCTATGGGTGCCAGGAAATACAGCCAGTAGTACCTCAGAAGTCCCTTACCATAGTGGTCATAATGGTAGAGGAGAGCTATCGCCAAGAAGAAGAAGAAGCATACCAACGGCACGACAACGTAGGAAAGCCAGACACCGGTTGTGAACCAATCGTAGCCGTAACGAAGGGCGTTATCATAATAATAGTGCGTGCTCAGGACGGCTATGATTGCTGCTAGCAGAGAATATCCAACAAGCATGAGCCGCGTCTTCATGGACATGAGGCTGCCGTATCTCCTCAGGTAAGGAAGGGCCGCGGCAGTCCAGAAGACGTACGAGCCGAGGTAGAAGAAATCCCCGATGCTCACGTTTGGAACACCTGACGGGTCGGCGATGTGCACATAATAGTACCAGATGTACATGTAAACCATCTGGAACAGGAAACCAAGCGCCATCAGCGCGGTAATCTGCCTGAAGGATTTCCGGGTCGATTTGGGCACGATCATGAGGAGAAGCGCAGCGCCTATGGTCACTAGGACGACAGATGCAATGTCGATGTAGTAACCAATCGTGGTCTCGGAGCTGGTTCGCTTGAAGAATACCAGCGCCCCTTCGCTCGCTCCACCTATCAGCACGGAGAATAGGAGGAGCCTACTCATCGGAGCCGAAAGTCTCACGCTTCACATCGCTCCTGTTTGGTTGTATTGGGGGGTTCGGGGACCCACCGTCGAGACATGGGCCATACCCGACGTCAAGTCTGAGGGTGCCAAATGCCCGACTGTCTCGCATTGTTGATTGTCAGGACGAACCTTAAAAGTTCCTTCATGTCGGCGAATTGGGGTTCGGCTGATTCTTCTGATTGTCGACCGAGGACGACGAAGGCGTCCAGGGAGCATCGAATCAAGGCAGGGCCGCCTGAGCACCAGCTAGCGAATCCTTCCATATCTGCCGTATCGAGGGGGTTCATCTCCCCTCTCCCCGATGGTGATCCAGAAGACCATCAGGTAACCAATCACGATCACAAGCACGAATATCACGGGGAGCATGAGCTCGATGATGTTCGCGAGGTCGCCAAGCCTCTGGTGTCCCATGTCGGCCGCCGCGATCTCGAGGGCCTGCGCGAATATCCAGAAGGATCCAAGGGAGCCAACTGCTATGGGCACTGGGATGACCCATCTCCAAGTCTTCCGATATCGCCTGTGGAAGTAGTTGGAGAAGGAATTGAGGAATATCAGCCCGACAAACAGCCATAAGTTCCGCTCGACGAACGATACGAGGTCATTCCAGAAGATATCGTGCTCTGATAGGGACGCGATGATACCCATCGTAACGAGCGCGAAGAGCAGGACGACGACGCCAATGAACCCTGAGACGAGGGGGGCTGCAAAGCCGAGAGTCCGGTCCCACCAGTCCCCGAGATTGTGGCCAGTTCTGCCCGCATCCTTCCCCCATGTCCTGCCCATCTGACCAAATGCCCCTCCCATCTTCCTGCCAGTTGCGCCCATCTCTTCCCCGAAGGGGCTCGGAGTGACCGGACATGGAGGGATAGGAAACATGAGTTGCGCACCACAATTCTCGCAGAACTTTGCGTCGACCCCGTTCTCACGGCCGCAGTAGCCGCAAACAGCCATTCTCGTGCCTCCGCGGACCGTACACGGTGGAGCAATCTAAAACTTACCCCTAAGCGAATTGCAGGAGCAGGCGAATAGGGCTCATGACGACGGCCATTTCCATACGGAGGATGCTAGGCGAGGTCAGCGGCCATGTTCAAACGCTCCGGACCATCAACGATTTCACCTAGAAACGACTTCTGGAATTCATGCGCCCTTATGACCTCTTGCGGGAAGCAAACGCACTCATCGATGACAAGGAAGTCCTGGACCTCTCCCGCCAACTCATCAGAATCCCGAGCCAGAGTAGGCACGAAGCTGCAGTGGGGAAGTTCATCTTCCAGAAGCTCGACAAGTGGGGATTGCAGCCCAGGGAAGTCGCGGTTGAGGGTAACGGGCCGGACATAGTCGCAGAGATAGGGAAGAAGAAGGCCCCTGCGATAGCATTCAACGGCCACATGGACACCGTCGAAGTCATGACCGGCTGGAGGCACGACCCATATGGCGCGACAATGGAGAATGGCATGCTATATGGGCTCGGCGCACTTGACATGAAGTGCGGTCTGGCAGCCCTCATGGTGGCTTTCAAGACTATCGCAGAAAGCAGGCAGCTCGACTCCTCCAGAGTGGTCTTCCAGGCCGTATCAGGTGAGGAAGAGAACAGCTCAGGGATGAGATCTCTGATCGCCAAGGGAGAGCTCAAGCACACCAGGGCGGTCATTGTCGGAGAAGGCTTCGGCGGCCTCGCGGCACTGACCCATGGCAGGAGAGGAGGGTTCTATTGGGACATCAACGTGACAGGCAAGGCCGCCCACGGCGCGAGTCCTCACTTGGGTATCAACGCGATCTCCGATGCGGCGAGGGTGGTGTGCGCCCTGGACTCGATGAAGTTGCGAACGGCAAGGTGGTTCGCCGCTGACGACTCCACCCCTCTGACGGAGAGCCAGACCGTCCTGAAGATATCTGGAGGGATGAGCAGCTTGAGCGTCCCTGAGAAATGCTATGTCAAGGTGATCCGGTGCCCGCTTCCAGGCAGCCGAGGGCCGAGAGAGGTTCAGGCGGAGATCGAGAGGAGGATCAAAGGTCTGCGGCTTCGAAGCAAGGTCCAGATGACACTCCAGGAAAGCCCGGGCGATATCTTCTACCCCCATGTCACGCCAGCCAGATCGCGCCTCGTTTCAACCGCCTCCGAGTGCGTCGAGAGGCTCACCGGGAAGAGACCGCAGCTGGTCATCGGAAGGTCGGAGGCTGACGACAACCTGATCGCCCACGAAGTAGGGACTCCCATCATCTGTCTTGGACCTGGAGAATCAGGTGAACTCGCGAAGTACCACCAAGCAGAGGAGGCTGTCCATATTGACCAACTTGGCAATGCCGCGCGCGCGTATTTCATGATGGCCCTTGAACTCTGCAAAGACAGGACCATCTGACGGATGAAATGGGAGAAGGGTTTATGTACGGCCTTGATGGCATATCTCTGCCCACCGGAAACCGCGGCCTGGAAGGCCGACCTCCGAACATGCGATGAACTGACGAATAGAAGATGGATTCTCAGAGTTGGTAAGATGCTCTACCCGACCGTGGACCCAGACACCGTCAAGCGCAAACTCAGGTTCGATTATCTCAAGGCGAAGAACGATCCGGCGTCGAGGCCCCTGGATGGATTCACAACCCTGCTTCAGCACTTTCTCAAGCCCCATCTCGTCATCCATGACTTGGCCCAGGAATCGGCCACGTACATCCAGAAGCAGTTCAGACTTCGGTGGACGCTGATCGGGTTCCGGTGCAGCGATGGCATGTATAGATATGACGTCATGTCAGGAATGCGTGACGAGGCGTGGGTTCGGCACAAGAGCAAGACATGGACTCGGGCCGATTTCATGCCAACATCGGAGAGATACGACTACGGAGACATCAGCAAGCTCAGCCGAGTCTACCTAGAGGAACAGAACCCTCTCCTCAAGGAAGACGAGCAGGCTGTCAACCGACCCGCTCTCCTGAGGTCGAAGCGGGACTCGGACGAGACATGCCTGGAAGCTGATTTCATTGACACGCTGATCCTCGGGAGCAAAGACGAGATGCTGGGCTGGATCGAGTATTCGGGGACCATCGCTGGCGAATTTCCTGATCCGTGGACAGTGAGGAACATCGAGGTCATCTCAGCCGTCATTGGTGCGGCGATTGCATCTCGGAATCAAGGGTGAAGGGCTGACCCCTGGAGCAGGAGCTCATATTCTTTTCTCAGCCCCCTTCATGAGACAGGGTCGGAACGAAAAGAAGAAAAACCTCCTACGCATGGGGAAGATCGCCAACGGAGTTGAGGGATAGGCCCGCAATAGAGCATCTCGCCTTGCAGGGGCTGAGATTCCGACTATTCAAAGGAGAATCAGACTACGATGCCATAGGTGAGCTGCTCGCGAAGAGCTTCGAAGCCGACCACATCGAATGGACGGTGACCGCAGATGATTACCGCCGAAAGGACGAGGAACCAATCAACCAGGACCCATTCAAGGATCGGCTGATCGGGGAGATTGATGAGGGGATGGTCGGGTTTTGTGAGGTCTCCTGGGATCAGATGACGAAAGGGCCCCGTCTCTACAGGCACCTGTCCCACGTGGTCCCTGAGTTGCGCCACACGGGCATACGTGAAGCGCTCCTCAGGTGGAGCGAAGCCCGCCTCAGCGAAGTCGCCCATGCTCACCCAGACGAGCTAGCCAAGGTTTACTCGACGTGGGCGAACGATGTAGAGAACGACTGGAAGTCCCTGGTGGTTCGCGAGGGATACAAACCCGACCTTCACGTGCTTGAGATGGTACGGCACGACCTCGAGAACTTGCCTGAGTTAATCTTGCCTGAGGGCGTCGAGATCCGGCCCGTCCGGCCCGCGGACGTGAGCGCGGTCTGGCAACTCACCAAGGAGGCGATGAGAGACGAACGCGACTATTCAGAAGAGGGTTATGACGAAGCCCACTATCAGGCATACCTAAAGCAGCCTACCTGCAACCCGACCCTCTGGGCCGTCGCCTGGGCAGGGGATGAACCGGTGGGAGTTGTGAGGCCTTACGTCAACGATGACGAGAACAGACAATATGACCGGAAGAGAGGTCACACGGAGAACATCGCGGTCGCCCGCGGATGGCGCAAGAAAGGCATCGCCAGCGCACTCCTCGCGCGGAGTCTGAGGACTCTGCGTGACTGCGGTATGACCTCAGCCACTATGGACGTGGATGCCCACAACCCGAGCGGGGCGCTCAGGGTCTACCAGAACCTCGGATTCGAAATGGTGAAGAGCTTCACATTCTATCAGAAACCCTTGGATCTAGATGTCAGAACAAGATCGAGAGACAGGTGACCGCTCCGTCGCACTTCTCGAACTCGCCGACGTCGACCGGGATGACTTCGAACCCAGCGGCCTTCACCAACGCCGCACTCTCTGGCATGCCCGCGGGCATCAGCACTGTGCTGCCCACGGTGAGCGTGTCCGCGGCATATGCCTCCTTGTCCGGAACAGTGACGACCGTGAGCCCGGCCAAAGCGGGATGCTTCGAGAACCGTCTAGAGGCGATTACCGTGTCACCATTGAGGCAAGTCACGTAGCTCTTGAGGTGCATGATGCTAGAATCATCGATTGTATCCACCTTGACTTTGAGCCAGTCACTCATCTGCCGGATGCCTTCAGCGTTCGTCCTCTGGCTGAGTCCGGAGATCAGCCGGTTTGGGAGATGGACTACATCACCTCCTTCGACCGTCGCTGGGGCCGACGCCTTCTTGATCTCAAAGTATCCGCTCAGTACCTTCTCAACCGAACCGCACTCCCCTCTTCTGCTCTCCGCGCCCATCCTGCAAATGAGGGCTCGTTTCCCGTGTACGACTGCGTTGTCCTCCACGAAACAGGCATCTGGATGAATATCATCTGGTCGGATGGCGATGACTTCGAGACCGAGGTCGCTGAGGGTCCTGCGATAGATCGCGTGCTGGCTCTTGGCCTTGTGGAGATTCACCGTGTGCCTCAGAGGATGGCAAGAGAGGCATTTCGTGAACATCTTCCCAGGCTCACGGACTAAGGCGTGTTTTGGTGACATTGTATCCCGACCGATGCTGAATGAGCATACTGGGAATGAGCACAAATGATATAGTATTTCGTGCCAGCGAGACCGCGCTTGCCTGGGTCCTGGAGCGGCCGAAATCGCGTCCCTCATGATGCTGCGGGCGCATTGGGCGGTCGGAGGTTCGGTCTGATAGTACTGCACGAACCCCCTTTGAACCCCTTCAGTCGATGATTTCACTTGGAGCTTGAGATGGCTGAGTCGATGCTGATCGTCGACACTTCGATCTCGCTGGGTTAAGGCTCCTTGGCATCCATCCACTTGCGCACACGTAGCGCGATGAAGAGTCCCGGGGCAATCAGCAGTGCCAAACTGCTCTTGATCGAACCAGTGAGACCGGCAAGGGACTTGCGTTTCACCATGCCTATGAGCCAAATGGCTATCATGAAGAACAGAAAACCGTTGAATTGCAGATCAAACACTCACGATCCTCCCCCTTCCCCTGAGGTGGGACCGCCCTGGAATAAGCAGACCGGCTAACAAAGAATTCAGATTGGTCGCATGGATGCCAACCGGCAGATGGTCCGCCGTCAGCCGGGCTGTCTCCTGCGCTCAATCTAACTCCTTGACTATGGCGTCAATCCGACCCGCGACGTCCTTGTCAAGCGGCGCCGGCTTGTGCTCCTTCAGGATCGAATCCGCCTTCTCCTTTGCGACCTGCATCACGTCCTTCTTGCCCCTCTTGACCCAGGAATCGTAGTTGTCCTTGCTCCAGATCAGGGGTACGTAGAACTCCCGCGCGTGCTTGAGCGTGTGCATCTCAGCGAGGTAATTGCCCCCGATACCCACCTCCTCGATGATATCAAGAGCCAGTGCGTCCGCGTCGGTCGGGATCTCCTTGCACGCGGCAATCGTGAGCCCGACGATGTCGTTGTCTATCATAAGCTGCTCGTATGAAAGCACGGTCGAATTGTCGACAAGGCCTACGCCGTTCATGATTTCGGAACCAGTCATGGCACACAGCAATGCCATCGTGGAGTTCTCGACGGAAGCCTGAACCCCTGGTACCGCGGCTCCTGGCCCGATGCCTCCGCAAGAGCACGGCCATTTGACGTAGCGGGCCATCTCTGAAGATACTGCTGCTAACGTCATGGATTCCGGAGAGCCGAAGTTCACCGCTCCAGTCTTCGGATCCATGCTCGACAGCACCGAACCGTAGAGGATTGGCGCACCCCTCTCGTGCGCCTGCATGACGGCTGCGAGCGCAAGGGTCTCCGCGTGGCATATGACAAGATCACCGAGGACGGTCGCCGGACCTGTCAGTCCCATCTGGCCCATCGCGGTGATGTGCACAGGGACGTGGTTCTCCGCCCAGATGAGCGCATCCTCAGTGGCCAGCTCCTCCAACTGGAGCGGGGCCGTCGTGCAGACCATGGCAGAGATGTAGTGCTTGTTCCTCAACTCCTCGGTTCCGCCCACGACCGCGGCCGCCATCCTCACCTGGGCTCTGGCTTCCTCCGGCTTCGTGGTCGACTCGGTCTCTATGTGCTTCTGAGTATTCTTCAGGGCCTCTCTCATGCCCATGACGACATGCTTCTCCGCGGGCACATCGTTCGCCACGACCATCGGTTCGTATATGCTCACGTATGGCAGCCAGTCACCGATCACAGCGGTCCTGGTTATGTCCGCGAGTGTGGAATTCCTCTTCGTTTTCGTCTTTTCGTCCCAGACGGATATCCCGCACCCGTCGGTGGTGTAGTAGTGGTGGGTGCCGTCGACAGGGAGATCGAACTCCTTGGTCCTTCCCGCGAGGACGATCTTGGACGGTACGCTCTTGATAAGAGACAAGACGACATCCTTGGGGAACCTGACGACCTTCAAACTGTCATCCACGAGCGCCCCCGCCTTCCTGAGGTCAGACCGCGCCGTGGAGCAAGGGATCCTAATCCCAGTCTTCTCCATGATATGCAGGGCGCCTTCGTGTATCCTCTTCTTGTCCTCTTGCTTCAGTATGCTCGTCGGCTCCCTGACCCTGAACCTCTGCTCGAAATTCGACATCTCCAACCGGCCTCCTTGCGACGCTCGAACGAGGATAATCCTGATGCCATAGATAGCCGTTTGCGTTTTTCAGACGTGCCGCTCGTTCGCGTGGTCAAGGCCAAGCGCGCTATCACTTTGGGCCGATTGAAGCTCGAATTGCTGATGAGCCTGATATGGATCCCAACCGTTGCGTTGGTTCTCTTCATCATCGCAATGAGCATGATGAAGGAGCGCCTCATCGCCCGATAGAGGGTAAGCTTGAAATAATGCGTACGCGTTGATTCACTCTGTGGGTGGGAGCGTAGGTGCACGTGATGCAGAACTCAAGGAATGTGCAGGCCAACCGGTCGGCCATGAAGATGGCGCTTCCGGGTGGGGTTACGCTCGCCGCAATCGCTGGCATCGCCATATTCCTGATAATTCACATGAATTGACAGGCCTCAATCGGGAAAAGGCTTATCGTTCCAGCAAGGCTGAATGCGATCAGCATGGCCGAAAAGAAGGTAGTGCTCTCCGAGGAGGAATGGAAGAAGTTCCTCACTCCAGAGCAGTATCGAGTGCTGCGGCAAAAGGGCACTGAGAGACCCTGGTCCGGCAAGTATATCGAGACGAAGAAGCAGGGTACCTACAAATGCGCGGCCTGCGGGAACGTGCTATTCATGTCGGACACGAAGTTCGAATCGGACTGCGGCTGGCCGAGCTTCACCGCTCCTGCGGCCTATGGAAATGTCGAGTTCAAGTTGGACATGACCCTGTTCATGGAGAGGACCGAGGTCGTTTGCGGAAAATGTGGAGGACATCTCGGCCATGTGTTCGACGACGGCCCGCCCCCAACTGGCAAGCGATATTGCATCAATTCGGAAGCTCTGGTCTTCGAGGAACCGACGAAACCCTAGAAGAAAGATGTCGCACCGTGTATCTCCGGATGTGAACAACCCGCCCAACGACGTTGAGGTCCTAATCCAGCCGCCCGAATGGCCAATGGGAATGTCTATGTGATTCGATGGCATGGACCGCACGATGGCAACAACCGCGACATCATGGAGCGGTGGCAAAGACTGCTGCCTTGCTTCATGGAAGATCATCCAGGCCGGGACCAAGGTAGACTATCTCCTGAACACCGTCCGCAAGGAATCCGACCGGGTGGCGTTCCACGGAGTGAAGGCCGAGCTCGTGCAGGCTCAGGCCCGCTCGATGGGCATCCCGCTCATCCAGAGGAAGGTAGGCGATGATAACTACAGGGAAGTCTTCGTCTCCTCGCTCGAGGAGCTCAAGGCTAGAGGGGTCGGCAGCATGGTCTTCGGGGATATAGACGTCCAGCGGAACCGTGAATGGTGCGAAAGTGTCTGCAAGGAGGTGGGCCTCAGGCCGCACTTCCCGCTGTGGGGAGTGGACCAAAGGGAACTCCTTTCCGAGTTCCTTGCCGCAGGGTTCAAAGCTGTCACCGTCTGCGTGGACGCTACGTTCTTCAGAGAGGTGGAGTTGGCAAAGACCTTGGACGACGCCTGGCTCTCCCGGCTCGACGAGGGCCGAAAGGCAGGGACGGGCTCGACTCATTGTGGGGAGAACGGGGAGTACCACACCTTCGTCTACGACGGTCCGCTCTTCCAGCACCCGATCGAGTTCAGGCCGGGGGAGCATGTCTTCAAGACCAACCATTGGCTGGTCGACCTCGTGATGACACCAGGCTGATGCTATTTCTCCTCGGGTGGTTTGATCTTCCTGAAGTTGAAGTAGACCCCTATGTCGTAGACGATCTTCAGTGATCCAGCGATGAAGAAGGGAGAGGACATCGAGATGGCCTGCATGGCATACCCCGACAGAGAGGGGCTGGTCGCCTGCGCTAGGTTCCTGGATATGCTAGTGATGCCCGCAGCGGGAATCCTCTCTTCAGGGGAAACGACCGCCATCGTGTAGGACTGCCTCGTCGGCACGTCCATCTGGGAAATCGACTGCCGAGCCAGATAGAATGTCAGAGAGAGGACGAAGGTGTTGGCGACAGGAACTAGCATCAGAAGGATGTTCGATGGGATGTGCGTGAACACCATGGTTCTGATGAGTCCGATCCGTCTGGCGACCCTGACCGCGACATAGAACGAGATGGTGGAGAGTATCCCCGCGATGAAGAAGATGACGGACAATGTCCCCTCGGGGACCCCGTACCTCGTGAAGAACCAGAAGGAAATGAGCGTCTGCAGCACGAACCCTCCAGCGAACGCGTCCACGCCGAACAGGGCTGAGAGTCTGGCAATTATTGTTCTGGATTCTGGGGACAGTCTCTTCCGAGGTCGCTCTGAATGCTCCTTCTGAAGTTCTGCCTTGCTCGATACCACCATATAGAGGGCTGCGGCAGTAAGCGCGAGTGCCGAGTAGACCAGGAAGAGCGTGTGGTACGATTCCAAATCGCCGAAACCGAAATAGTTCTGGAGAACAGCGGCCAAGCCGCTGAAGAGCGTCCCAGCAGCGGAGGCGAGTGTGCCCACGGTGTTGTAAGCGGCGAATGCAGAGTTCCTCTTGTCCTCGGAAGTTGTCTGAGGGAGAATGGCCTGCTCCATGGGCAGGAATGAGCCTATCTCCGCACCCGTCGGGCTCAGAGTGCCGATGATCGCAGCAATGAAGAGAGCGATTCGGTCTTCCGTCGCCGCGAACACGATTCCGGAAATCGCCATCAGCAACGCCAGGAGTAGGAGCATCCTTCGACGACCGATCCTATCTGCATAGGCGCTGGCGAAGATCGTGAAGGCGGCGCTCCCCAGCAGCGTTGCGCTCAGGACTGCGCCTATGAGGATGTTGCTGAATCCAATCAAGTGAAGGTAGATGGCCAGAATGATACTGAGGAATCCATAGCCGAAGCTCCTTACTCCTCGTGTGGCGAGCAGGAGTTTTCCGTCCCTGGTCATCCAGTCCAATACCATCTTATCAGAGATCCTCTACCCGATGGGAGTTGTCAAATCAGCCCATCTGTCCTGTCTTCTGCCTGCAAAACGCGTACAGCGCGTCATACAAGGGGAACTGTCGCTGCATATTGTCGAAGTCGTCCTTGCTGATGAGCTTGAACCCAGTGGCAATCGAGTCTAGGCCAGCCGCTTCGGGTGCAAGCTCCGGCTTGTCAGTGTCCGCACCCCTGACGATCCTGGCGAGTTCAAGCAAGGCAGGGTCCTTCAGCCCATGCTTCTTGATTATTGCATCGAAGCTGCAGAACTCTCCATGATGCCCCAGCTCCACGTCCTTGACATCGAACGGAACTGCGTTCTCTCGCTTGGCGATATCATGCACCTTGTCCGCAGGAACGAACAGGAACTCGGCATTCTCATCGACGAATCTCAATATCAGCCAAGGACACGCAATCCTGTCCACATGAGCCCGCTCCCGAGTCACCCATTTCATTGTGGCACCTTCTCCTTCTCACTGAGGTTCCAGCGGGGGTAATGATTCGAAATCCCCCAATGCCCACAGATGAGTAGCGCCCCATATCAACTTAACCAGCGGTACGGGGACGAGCGGTGTCCGGGGGGGGACAAACAATTATATCAGGAAATCAGTTAAGTCGGTACAGCTCGTCCCGGAAAAACGGTAGTTGGGAACACACTGGCTCAGACCCACCGAGCTAGTGCCGAGGAGAAGTGGAACGAATGGCAGAACGATTGCAGGCACTGTTGATCGAGGATTCAGAAGACGACGCGGCGCTTATCGTGCACGAGCTGGAGCATGGCGGGTATGAAGTGCTTTTCGAGAGGATAGACACATCGGACGCGGTAGAGGAGGCCCTAGCCAGGAAGGAATGGGACATCATATTCTGCGACCACGCGATGCCCCATATCTGCGCTCCGGAGGCGCTCCAGATCGTCCAGAAGATGTGCCCCGGCACGCCCTTCGTGATTGTTTCCGGGTGGATGAGTGATGAGCTAGCTGAGGCCGCCAAGAAAGAAGGGGCACGGGATTTCGTTCGCAAGAACAACCTCGTGAAGCTCGTCCCGGTCGTGCAACGAGAGCTCAAGAAGTCCAAGCCCAAAGGAAAGAAGCGTGAGAAGGGCAAGAAGAAGCGGGCGTGAGATTCTCGCAGGCCTGAAGATCGTCGGGCCACTCACCCTTGTTCGGATGGAATATTCCAGGGGGCTGGTCGTCCTCGAACAACATGTCTGCGTTCTTCAGTCATGTTTGAACCATCCAAATCAATCCGTGAGCTCATCCGAAGCTCGGAGAGGCAAGGGCTCGTTTCGTAGTCCGGGCAGGATGGTGTAGGACATCGTGTTTATTAGAGATGAATCCATCCAGGTCTCCAATGCCACCACAGACGAGTGCTTCCCCGCCAATCGCGAGGAAGGTGCCTAAGAAGCTCGTGACCCACGGGGATACTCGAATCGACGACTATTTCTGGATCAGGGATAGGTCAAACCCAGGCGTCATCGAGTACATCGAGGCAGAGAACCGGTATACGACAGAGATCATGAAACCGACGGAACAGTTGCAGAAAGACCTGTTCAAGGAACTCGTCGGGAGGACGAAGCAGACGGACATGACGGTCCCGGACAAGATCGACAACTTCTATTACTACTCAAGGACAGAGGACGGAAAGCAGTATCCGATCTACTGCCGTAAGAAGGACTCGCTCGAGGCGAAGGAGGAGATCATACTGGATGTGAACAAGGTCTCCGAGGGGAATTCGTTCTTCTATGTGGAGCAATGCAGGGCGAGCCCCAACCACAAGATGCTCCTGTATCTTGCGGACATGAACGGGTCCGAACGCAACACGCTCTTCATCAAGGACCTCATGACCGGGGTCCTCATGGAGGATAGGATCCGAGACGTGCACACCGCGGAATGGGCCAACGACAACAAGACAATCTTCTACTCGACGATGGACATCGACAACAGGCCGTTCAAGGTGTTCCGCCATGTAATAGGCGCGGACTCATCAAAAGATGTCGAAGTCTACCACGAGAAGGACCAGGCCTACTACTACATGCGCCTCTGGAAGAGCAAGACGAAGGAGTACTTGTTCGTGCATGGAGAGAGTGCAACCACTTCTGAAGTCCATTATCTCAAGGCAGACCACCCCTCGGAGCCTTTCAGGATGATGAAGCCTAGAAAACACGGAGTGGTCTACGGCGTGATCCATCATTCGGATTCGTTCTACATCGTCACCAATGACGATGCCAAGAACTTCAAGATCATGCGAGCCCCGGTGTCCGACCCCGGTGACTGGAAAATGGTGGTCCCTCATAGGGAAAATGTCTGCATCGCCATCAGCAACCCCTATCCATGGGTCGACATCAACAGGGATTTCATGGTGCTGTTCGAAAGGGAGAACGCGATGAGCAGGATCAGGATCATCAACCTGAAGGAC
>Ga0315281_10008159_pt1 | contig 14647 bp, 35 predicted proteins | sample YL17G07_0_MG_FD_204540 | JGI IMG/M metagenome (GOLD analysis project Ga0315281, IMG submission 204540) | Sediment microbial communities from Yellowstone Lake, YNP, Wyoming, USA - YL17G07_0 | ecosystem: Environmental > Aquatic > Freshwater > Lake > Sediment | place: USA: Wyoming | collected...
TGATAACCGTCATCATAGTTTGCTGGATGCTGTTCGTAATATGCTTCAAGTCAAAGTATCTGCGCAAGATAACTGTGACGAGTTGGAAGAGCATATTAGGAGCACGACAGAAAGGTCAGCGTATATCTTGGGCTTAGAACTTAGGAGGAGGTAATGAAGACAGTCATTCTATTTTTTTTGCTTCTTTCTGGTATTCTCTTTCTGGCCGGGCGGATTGGTTATATTATGGGGCTGAAGGATGGTCGAGCAGAAAGACCAGCCAATGTTTGCACGGTTAAAGAAGAGACGGATGATATTAAATGTCCTGATATAGAAGCTCGGATCCTACAAGAAGTGAATGATCTCTGCCCTATCTATGAGTTTGGAATGACTATGATACACCCACAGCCAACGGATCTATAATGAAACGCTGGGAAATCTATATCAACGACGAAAACTTTGCTGGTGTGTGGGTAGGTAGATGCTTTGGTATTGTTGAAGCACCTACTGCCCGAGAAGCCGAAAGCAAGGCACGACAGTCTGGGATGATTGGGGTGATTTGGCGTGGAGTATTTAGACCCCACGCTGTTGAAATCAAAGTGAGTATTAAGGAGCGTGTAAGAGAATGGTCAAGACAGGCTTTGATGAGTATCTCGAAGGTAAGCTCACGGATCCAGAGTTCGCTGAGGGCTATAACAAGGCCCGTAAGGAGATAGGAATGGATATGAAACTCGAAGAAATCAGCAAGACAAGTGGAAAAGTCCTTACAGTTCTTTGTAAGTTTGATTTGGCCTATCCTGGTTGGGAATGTGATAGTGAGGGGTGGGTGGTTGAGGATGAGTATAAGGAACGGTTCATAGTTCTTACCAATCACGGCGGTCCTTATTTTGCTGAGCGTGAAGAACTACTCAATCAAATCAACAGTTATCATAGTTTGATTGTTCAAACTTTTAACGCATTGAATATGTTTGACGGGAAGTAAAAATGTATGCTATTGCTGGTATTGGTTCAAGATCCACCGAACCCTTGATCTTGGCAGAGATGGAGAAAATCGGGATATGGTGTAAGCAGACTAATATCACGGTTAGGTCGGGTCATGCTGCGGGCGCTGATTATGCCTTTGAACTCGGTAGTCAAAGTAAATGCGTGGCCTATCTGCCTTGGCCTGGTTTCAATGCTAACTTGGTATCCGATGCTGAGTTGGTAGTCTATAAGCCTGATTTTGCTTCTGTCGCTTTGGCCGCTAAGTATCATCCTGCTTATGACCGACTTACTCAGGGCGCCAAAAAACTGATGGGTAGGAACGGTTGGCAGGTATTAGGTCCTGATATGAAGAGCAAGGTAAATGCTGTGGTATGTTGGACTGAGGACTATCAAAAGCCAAGCGGTGGGACTTCTCACGCTATTAGGATCGCTAACGCTTACGGTATTCCTGTTATCAATATGTCTGATCCAAACTTTCAAACGGCCGAAGATGTAATCGTTGTTCTTAAAACTATTCTTGGTCTATAACGGAGTAGCGTAATGGAAAAGTTTAAAGTCGGAGATGATATCGAGTTTGAGTTGAACCATAACGGATTTGCTTTGTGGTCAGGTAATCATGTAACTGGACTACCAAGTGGCAAATACTTTAAGGGCAAGGTAGTTAATATCGTTTGTGGCGCTGTCGTTCCACTTCTTACCTCTACAGCACCAGTTGTAGTAACTAATAACCCGCTGTTTGGCTATAAGAATGATGGTGAGTGGCGTTGGATTATGGATACTGATTACCTTACTCTATCCGGTTATATTAGGGGTTTGAGGGAACAAAAGCCTCTACCAAATCAGCCTGCCAATGCGACATTATGGATCTTTTGCATTACGGACACATACCATCATGCCCAGAAAAGAAGCACCGATAAAGACCCGCAACAACCACGCCACTAACGCACATTTTAGAACCAGTGCGGGCGCTATGAAAAATCTGAAAAAGGAACACAGCAAACAAGAGTGTCGCAAGTATAACCTCAAACAGGAGAAGCAGAACTGATGATTAATAATAGCACACACATAGGCATGAATACTTACCTGAAAGTTCTGCGAGAGGAAATGGAGAAGGGTATCCCTATTGGTCCTAAGAACCACTTATACGATCGACAGTTGAAAGAGTGGGAGAAACGAGAACCAGCACAAGTAGCCATTCTTAAAGCGACTAAGGATCCTGTGGTTATTACTACTAAGCCAGTTTTTAATGGTAAGCGAGTTTTGGCCCAAGCGATTATTGCTACTGTGCCAAGCCTCCGTAGTAAGTATCTGGCTGAGCAGAAAACGAAACTGGCTGATGCTTACAAAGTGAAAGATGTGACTGATGATATTAAATCAAACACTGTAAAAACCGGAGACACAGCAAGCGGAGTGTAAAATGAGAGCAAAGGTGGTGGTTAGAAAGTTTGAATGCGACGATCCTGATGATGATTGCCCGAGTATTGGCTTCGAGGTTATCAGGGCAACAAACGCGCCATGTAAGCCAAAGCAAATGTTAGTGGCGTCGGACTTGAAGCGTTTGAGAGCAGGCAAGGTTAAAGTAGTTGTGAAGTAGTTAGGTGTATCGTAGTCTAAAAACAATCAAAAGGAGAAGAGGATGTTTAAGTTTGTGGGTATTCTGACGATCGTTGGAGGGGCAGCTACTGTTGCTGCTTGGGGTGCTGGGTATATTAAGGGGGATGTGAATGTTACGGCCACTCCAAAGGCCCATCAGGCAATGGTAGATGGTTTGATCGCAGCTAAGAACTCTTTGGCTTCTGGTCTTGATAGTTTAGCTAATAAGGTGAAGGCTACCGAGACACCAGCCAAGGAGTAAAATCGCTGACCTAGGAGTGCTGATGGCGAAAGCAGGATCCAAACTCTTAGGTCTGACGCATGGGAAAGGCTGTGACGGAATGGGACAACGGTAAAATGTAGGGTAACCCATTTATCTCTACACGCGGGTATGGTGCGTTAAAATAAATATTTAGGGTCTTGGGATCATACCGTCCCATTTCCCGATTTCTTTGGTGGAGCGTGAAGATACACATTGCGAATATCATTATGGAACTACGGCACCAAGGCATAGTATTTACAGAGAGATCGCAAAGATATATGGTTGAGACATTGAAACTAATACAGGCCACACACGATATGGAAGTTGCCAAATACAAGGGGCTAGTTGATGCCAAAAGAGATACTGACGAAAAGACTGATGAGCCTGATAGAATCAACGACGAGGATACAACAGCAACATCTTAAAATCCGCAATCGCTTGGTAGAGAAGAGAGGCCGGCATATGGAAAAGGAAAAGGCTGAGTTCTTCCGTGGTATGACAAAGGCTTTCAATATGACACTCAACATACTGAACTTAAAGTAGCAAGTGAGAAAATTCAAACGGCACGCTATTCCTTTAATCTGCGGGATCATATTGGGATTAAGTGCTACGGCTGTGGCTCAGTTGTTTGCCCTATTGCCCTGGTGGTTCTTGACTGGTGCGATAACGGCTCTTATTTATTTGATCTTTACCTAAAAATCAAGGAGGAATGGTAGTGGAAAATCTCAATGACGGTATGAAACTGGTTGCCGCCTACAAGCGAGTAAAGGAACTGGAAGATACACGAGAGAGCATCGATCATGTTCTTGCCTATAATCGGGTCGCACTTAAAGCAGCCCGTGAAGAAGTAAAGCATATCGAGCAAGGGTGTGGTGCTATTAGGACACGCACTACAAAGGACGATATGACTGGTCTGCGGTGTAAGATCAATACTATTCTTAGAGAGGCAGTAGATCCTATGTCTCCTATGGCCATCGCTGAGGACGCTGAGATTAACGATATTGATCAAGTGCGGCGCATTCTTAGAGATATGGCCGCTGATTTTGGGCCTGTGAAACATACGGGAGATAGCAAGAAAGACTCAAAGTATTTTTGGGATAAGACTTGGCGTTTTAACGGGGTGTAGTATGATTAAGGCCGATGATATGGTTGTGTGTGAGTTGTTTCCTGGTGAGTATGGGCTCGTCGTAAGTGTGGATGGAGATAAGGCTTGGGTGAAGTTCTATGATAGCGACACCAGCGACTTTATGGGACTTGGTAATGTTGAACTGAAATCTCTAACTATTACGGCTATGGATAATAAATGAAAAATCTTGCTGGTGTGGATGGTTGTGATAAGGACATCATTGAAGAACTCCAAACAGCGGGTATTCCGGTTGTTAGAACTTATGGCAATCGTAGCGAAGTGCCCTATAACTATGCCGGAAAATTATTTAGTTGGGCATTTAATCGATCGTGGTATTATTGGAGTGTTCATGGTGGTCGTCTGCCTTTGCCTATTGCCCAGCGTTTGTATGAGTTAGATGTAGAAAAGTCCATTCGTGTGGCTGGTCATTGTGCCGCTCCTGCTCCTGAATATCCTTGGCTGGGATACTATGATACGAATGGAGTTGAATTGTATAAGACTGAAAAAGAGCCACCAAAGGATTCGATTGTATGGCCGGCGTATCAGGATGCTATGTTGGGAGGCAGGTATGTGGATGATCCTGTGGCTGTGGCGGCCTATGCTTATATTGAAAGTTATCATATCGACTCTATTGAGGGGCTATGTAGATTTGCCGATATTGTAAGAAAGTATGAGGCCGTGTGTTATGCTCAGGCTGTGGTAGCGGCAGAACAATCAAGGGAGTTCTAATGTATAATGTTATTGCTGATATCGCTGGACAATACAAGGCACTACAAGCCCTACTCGAAAAGATGCCCAGGAACGCAGAACCTATCTCTATTGGTGATATGGTGGATCGAGGACCTATGTCTAAGGAAGTTGTTGAGTTTTTCATGGCGAATGGAAGAGCCATTATGGGTAATCACGAGCATCTTATGTTGAATGCTGGGCCTGGATGTTCTTACTACCCCGAAGGTTTGTGGTTCTACAATGGTGGAGGCAACACCTTCAAATCATTCGGTGGTGGTGGTGGTGTCCCAGATAAGATTTTGAAGTGGGTTAGTACTTTGCCTAAGTATCTGGAACTCGAAGGTTGCTTGATATCTCATGCCTTTCTTAGCCCTGTTCATAAGACGATTCGAGAGGCATGTGATTTTGGAACTGATACAATGGATCCAAAATGCGAGGAGAGTATTATTTGGAACAGGTCAGAGCCTATCCGTCGAGCAGAATACAATCTACAAATCGCTGGACACAACTCACATTTTGGTCTGCGTAGATTTAGTGATGACCAAGGAGATTTTGGATTATGTATTGATGATAGTAAGCATAAAGTTTTGACAGGCATTAATTTACCGTCGATGGAAGTATATCAACAAAAGTATATTGATTAATATACTCTTTTGATCTTGTAGCCTTTATATTGTTTTTGTTTGCCATTTGCCATTCTAGACATAGATGAGCGCTCTAAATTATTATCATTACAATATTTAGTCAGGTTTTTTATAGTTTCGATTTTACCAATCGGAGTAGTAATTACATATGTATTTTTAGCTATGGCAATTGATATTTTCAACTTGGTTTTTTCAGGTGTTATCTTGCCATAGTTGGGATGATTTTTACCACTCATTTTTTCTCTCATCATTTGGTTGTGTTCATCCGAATGGTGCTTGCCATACATATGATGATTTTCGCCACTCATCTTATTAAGTATTTCTTGTGATGGATGTTTTCCGAAATTAGGATTATTTTCACCACTATTTATTTTTGCCATTTTTGTTCTAAATTCATCAGATTGCGTTATAGAATTATGCTTCTTCCTAGTTTCTGGATTATTCATAGGGTTATCTTCTCCGCCTTCGGTCGAGTTGTATCCATTTTTGTAAGTATCGTAGTTGGCGATAGTCCAGCGCTCCATATTATTTAGTTGTTCTATCGGCACATTTTCATATACTATCCGCCACTCGAAGTTATCCCAGCCATATTTACGAATAGCATTATGAAAGTGATTGCCCTCACCTCTATTTGCTTTGGTTTTATGAGCCCTCATCCTGTGTCCCAAGTCCTTGATTGTCTGACCAATATAAGACTTTCTGTTATCAATTTTAGCCGATATGTATACTATTCCCATTTTCGTCATATTTATCTCCCTAATAATATTATACACTTTTTATATAAATAGTAATATTTAATGTCGCCGTTGCCCGTTCCAAGCCGGGATGAGAAAGACAGAGGAGATATTTCGCCCAGATATGGTTTTTGGGTTTGACGAAATCCTGTCGAATAATGAAAACGGTAAGGTGCCAATAAAGGCACAATAGAAAATGGAGTAATGTTATGGCTAAGAATATGGAACAACTTAGGGAAGAGGTTTTGAGCAAGGGGGTGCCGATTTCTGGACTTGATGATAAACAGGTCCGCGCAGTGGCTAAGGCCTTCGGTCTGGCACCTGCTGATCAAGGGCATGAGGTCAGGATTGAAAAGAATGACAATGGTCGCACGTATGTAGTGACCGATGCTTTCAGTCTTGGCACTGACAGTAAGGGTAAGCCGGTTACAGGCCGGGGACTTTACTTGGCCGTGGGTGCCATTGATCAGGCCATCGCTGATCTTCAGGAGGCCAAGAACCTTCTGGCCTCGGCGCAGAGTTAAGTAGTATAGATAGGGCGGTAGGGACAAAACTACCGCCCCCTTTCTTCGGAGGCTCGGTGACTAAGAAAAAGTATGATGTAATGTTTGCTAACTTGGCATATGCGTGGGGAAAAAGCGAAAGAGATAATGGAGGCTTTGTTATCAAATGGGAGGCTGATGATATAGGTTTCGGAGAACTTACCTTCTATAACAAAAAGCGTAGTGGTATGGATGCCTCAGATCTGATCTGCGAATCAGAAAGTATGAGTGAAGAGTTTGTTTTGGCTGTGCTTAAAGTGTTTCTAAATAGTGCTACAATTAAATAGGAGAGTGTTATGGAAGGCATTAAGTCAATCACCCGCAAGATGGGACATGGCTCGGCTGGTGGTAAGGTTTTCGGTGGCGGGAGCACAGATAAGAAGTATCGAGACGGCATCGGCAAGTGTGGTCATTACGATACTGAGTTGGATCAAATGGGCTGGTGTCGTGATGAGGCGTGTAGGTCTGTGAGGCTTGAACAGGACTTGAAAAACGGACACGCTCAAAGAACTCCAGGCCCAGATGGAACGATTGTGTGGATCCATTCTGACGCAATGGCTAAACCCGAAGAACCTCAACAAGAATAACAAGGAGACTAAATGAATACCAAGCAAGTTATGGAAGAGATTAAGCGTATCAAGATCGGGATGTTGAATGATCCACCACGAGAGATCGAAGGGGTAGAGGGTGGTAAGCATCATGTGTATCGTGTTCCCAATATGCGACTTGGGGATCGAGTGAGAGTTTTGGAAGGAAAGTAAAGTGCGGTATTATTTCTATATCATCACCGGCTGGATCGAGGAAAAAACCAAGACAGTATTTAGACACTGGCGAGGCTTACACGCTGAATGGTGTTGTGTTGTTGATCGTCCAAGAGATGGTGTGTGTTGTTGTGGTTTGGAAGACAAACAAAAAAGGAGCGGATAAATGAAGAAGTTGGTTGAAGTTGCCGAAGTTGAAGGTGAGGGCTTGGTTAAGTTGCTTGGAGAGAATGTTATGTTGTTTTGCTTGAACTACATTTACTCTGGAAAACTTATTGGAGTAAATAAGGATGATGTGTTGCTGGATCAAGCCAGTATCGTATATGAAACTGGTGATTTGTGTGCGAATGATTTTAAGGATGCACAAAAACTTCCTAACTCTTGGTATGTTAAGACTGTCTGTATTGAGTCTTACGGTCTTTCGGGGCGTAAGTAAATATGCGTAGTCTAAAACAAAAGTGGTCTGGGTCTCGGTCTCGGTCTTGGTCTCGGTCTGGGTCTGGGTCTCGGTCTGGGTCTGGGTCTCGGTCTGGGTCTCGGTCTTGGTCTCGGTCTTGGTCTGGGTCTTGGTCTGGGTCTTGGTCTTGGTCTGGGTCTTGGTCTGGGTCTCGGTCTTGGTCTCGGTCTCGGTCTGAGTCTTGGTCTGGGTCTGGGTCTTGGTCTTGGTCTGGGTCTGGGTCTATTTAAAACAAAAAAGGAGCGGATAAATGAGCACTACCCGTAAAAATGCTAAGGGCCGTATTGAGAAGCGTCAAAAGGAAGCGATTATTCGTCAGGAGGCTTATGCTAAACTGACTGTGCCTGAGAAAATCGCGCAATTGGATAAATTGTTTGGTGTCGGACTTGGGGCTAAGAAAGTGCGGATGAAGTTGGCTAAGGTAGTATAATGACTATTGAGTTGGTAGAGTATATCAAAAGTAATGGGATAGATAAATTGTGTCAGATTTACTCTATTGACGCCAAACGACACGGCCAATATAATAACTTGGTGCTGTTGAAGTATTCTATGATCGACAGCCCGATGAATGAGCGAGTAGTCCAACAAGCCCGAGGTATTATTTTGGACGAGGCTAATGATTGGGCCGTGGTGTGTAGATCATATAATAAATTCTTCAATTATGGGGAGGGACACGCTGCCAAAATAGATTGGAAGACAGCGAGGGTATATGAGAAACTGGATGGAAGTTTAGTTCAGTTATATCATTACGATAGTGCTTGGCGTGTAGCAACATCAGGAATGCCTGACGCTGTTGGTCAAGTAAATGATTTTGGCTATTCGTTTGCGGATTTGTTTTGGAAGGTCTGGGAAGAGTTAGGCTATGTGTTGCCTTCTGAAACTAACAAGTGCTATGCTTTTGAGTTGATGACACCATATAATCGCACAGTGGTTCCCTATCAAAATAACGCCATAGTCTTGCACGGTTGTAGAGATCTCACTACTATGCTGGAGTTGGATCCTGTTCTCGAGGCCCAGATATACGGCTGGACAAGTGCTATGATATATGCTCTTAATACTATCGAGGCCATAGAGGAAGCATCAAAGCATCTTGACCCTATGTTGGGCGAGGGGTATGTGGTGTGTGACGGAGACTTCAATCGCATCAAGGTTAAGTCTCCAAAATATGTAGCACTTCATCACTTGAAAGACAGCGTAGGCACCAGTAAGAAAAGTTTGTTGGAATTGGCAAGGAACAATGAGGGATCTGAGTTTCTGTCGTATTTCAAGGAATATACAGAAGACTACCTCAAAATAAAAAGCGAGTTAGACGGATTGGTAGGCGAGATGAAGGTGTTCTATGAAGGCATTAAAGACCTATCAGACAGAAAAACCTTTGCTCTAACCGCCACTACCAAACCTTATTCGGATGCTATGTTTAGAATGAAATATAAAGGCTTGGTTAGTTTCGAGCAGTATTTGGCAGAAATGAATATAAAGCACTTACAGCAGTTGTTGGGTATGAGAGAGGATGCTTGATGGAACTATTGGATTTTCATAGCGTGTTAATTAGGCTCTGTAAAGCATCTGGTAAATGGGGAATGTATATTGGCATCAGCAATGGTGACTTCATAAACGAATATCTTGCTGCCCCATACCTAAAAAAGAACCATCAAGTTGTGACAGATGGAAGCGGCATTGCTCTTTTTAATACTGAAAGAGAAATGAAAAAGTATTACAATATGACTGTTGGTGATGATGGGCCTACCAATGCTAACCCATACAGCGGCAAAGTTAGAGTATATGCCCTTACTTGTGATCCGAATGGCCAACTACTTAATGAGAATACTTAAAGGAGCGGACAGTGAATAAGAGTGATAGGGATTTTATGGGGTTTGAGCGTATTAAGCGTGGTAAGTTTGATGATGCCGAGTTTGATGAGATGGAACTGCGTAAGGATAAGAGCCATAAACCAAAGCGAGAGCGGCCAGAACATAAGCGGTGGGAAGAGATTATTGAGAAGAACAAGTGAGTTGGTTAAAAAATCTATTTCATAGTAAAAGTTATATCCCTAAAACCGCAGAGGAAGAACTGGACGAGATGACTGACTTACTGGAAGAAGTTTATCTTGCTATGGTGGCAGAAGATGAACGCATTAAAGAACTTGAAACAGCCCTACGCGATGTTGGTGGTTTCAACTCTGCGGTTGCTGGTGGGTATTGTTGGTGTAATACTGATAACAAAGAGTGTCTGACTGCTGCGTGTATCAAAGCACGAACGGCATTAGGATAAATAAATGAAGAAAAAAATAGTATATGTTCTACTGGGAAATATTCAATGATTATGCCGTTGCCCAGGAGATGAGCCTATGGATTCTGATGATATGAAATGCTGTAGTAAGTGTTGTGAAGATTGAAGTGCGAAGATAAGACTAAATACGAAACACTCAAAGAAGCACAAGAGGCCGTTAAAGAAAGTCCAAGAAGAGATTTGCGGGTTTATATTTGTAGAGATTGTGGCTACTATCATTTGACACGAGGGAGGGACTTATGACTGGTTTGGCCGATAGAATGAAACGCTATGAGGACTGCTTCGATACGGTTCTTATGCCCAAGACGCCTGTGGTTATTAGGATCGACGGCAAAAAGTTCTCTCGCTACACCGCCACCTTTACTAAACCATTCGATGAGGCTTTTGCTAATGCTATGGCCCAAGCAACTCAACATACCGCTTCTATGATTGAGGGTTGTATGGTTGGCTTCACTGGATCCGATGAAGCAACTTTTGTATTACGCAACGATCAATCAACTGAAAGCGAGCCGTGGTTTGGTAATCGTATTCAGAAAATCGTAAGTGTTGCCGCGTCTATCTTTACCGCGTCTTTCAACTCTTATATGGCTGGACTACCTCTGGCCTATTTTGATGCTCGTGTATTTGCTGTGCCAGATGTTCAAGAGGCTATGAACTGTTTACTTTGGCGGCAGCGGGACATTACTCGCAACTCCTATCAAACGGCGGCGTACTGGGAGATTAGTAAAACAAAGGGACGAAAGACTACGCAAGGAATGATGAATGGTATTAAGAGTGAAGGATTACAAGAGTTGCTGTTTAGAGAGACAGGATTGAACTGGAACGACTATCCGACCAAATACAAGCGTGGAGTGGCGTGCTACAAAGAATACACTACTACGATGGTTGATGATAAAGAAGTGATTAGGTCGAACTGGAAGACTGATTTGGAGACACCTATCTTTTCCCAAGACCGCGAGTTCTTGAAAAATATCTTGGCATTCAGGGTTAAAAATGAAACTTAAAAAGAAGTGTTCGTGTGGCGGAAAGATAGTTAAACAGACAGAAACAAGACACAAACCCGACGACGAAGTATGTAGAGGTTATATTTATACTGTGGTGCTTTACAGATATTGCGACGAATGCGGGTTGATGTATAAAGCCAAATAGGAGTAGTCAAGTGGAAGAGGAAATCATCTTTAATAGTTTTTGTAATGTGCTGGGAAACTGGATCGCCCTACACGATGAAGACAAACACTTTCGGAACAATACTATACCGCAAGCAAAATATACTTACGGCGATCAATATATCAGGGCCAACGATGCTTTCTCCAAACTGCCCGACGGATTAAGAGAGGCGATGATCAGCCACGAAATGGGACACCGTTACTTGAGACACGGAGCGAATGGCCTTCGTAATATGCTGTCCAACATTTTCCGTGGTGCCTTGGTAGTTGAGGAAAACGCAGTAGCACCTATTGAACTTGAAGCGGATTTGTATGGGGCTGGATTGATCGGGTATAATAACTATATTGAGGCCCTAAAAGCGTTTCGTGATATGGCCGTTAAGGGTGGCCGTAAATTGGCGGCTCGGGAGTATCAGTTGCGAGCCGAAGCGTTAGAGGGCAATATACAATGATCATACAACTACGAACTATGCCACTACCCAAAAAGATATGGATCCTGATCGATAGTTCTAATAGCAACCCTAATAGCAGCAACTATCTGTGGTGGTTTGAGACGAAAAAAATAGCCGAGGATTTCATTAAGCATCATAATACCATCAAGCACCATTCAGATTTAGAAGGGCCATTTCCTTACTATTTGAACGAGAAGATGCGATGAAGGTCACTCCGAGTTATTTGAGGCGTATTAGTAGAAGATCAGCGGTAAATAAATGTTTGATTGCTTCTATTATGAATGGCAAAGACTACGCAGAATACATTACTACCAAAGACAAAACCACCAAACTTTCCATAGCCCTACGCAATAGAGGCTTTAAGGTTAAGATTAGTAAGCCCGATCAATATGAGGTAGATTTTATTGCTGATTGCGGTGATGATATTTCTACCGAGAGAACGCTAACTATATGGTGGTGATTAATGTTCGTGGATGAAATGAATATTCTTGATCTTCTAACGCCCCAAGAGTTAGAAGATGCTGTCCCGCCAAACATACGCAAAATAATGGATAAGGCCGTGGAGGGATATGAGCGGGGTCTGACTTGGCCTGATCAATGGGAATACGAACCTGGTGGTCCTTGGGTGTATGGTGATAAGAACGAGGCTATACGAAAGCAGGCCGAAGAAGAGAATGTGGCTTGGTGTAAGGCGTGTGAGTATGGTAGAAGCGTTGGCAAAGCACTTCGCAAGATTAAAGGAGAGGAATGATGGACTTTAAGGCGATGACAGAAGAGTTCCAATGTCCAGGATGTGCAGTCGGTATGGATACAAAATGCGGCAAGTATGCTCCTGACATAAGTAATAATAGTTGTAGGTCGCATATCCTTGGCACTTTTATTATGGGTGCTGGTCATATTGCCTTGGGGTTGCCGAAGGGTTTTAATAAGCCTGCCCGTGCTCCCTACTCCCAGACTGATTACAACAATATGACCCTTCGTTTTTGGGGAACTGGAACGAAGCCTTTGTGGAACAGTCTTAATGTCCCTGTGTGGGCCATGGAAAAGGATGGGTTTCTCTTCGTTCGCACCTATATGCCACGAATAGATTATGCGTGTGTAGATGTTATTGAAGGTGGCAAGTTGAGTTGTTGCTCTGGGGCTTTGAATGTCAATCAGTTCATCGAGGAGATTGATTGATGGAAGCGGTCATATGTAATAAGTGTAAGTCTGAATGCGATATAGATGGTAAGTATCCCAAGTTCTTTTCCTACTGCGACTGGTGTAAAACCGAGCCACAGGGATTTGATGTTGGAGAAGTGGCCGCCGAATACTGGTCGGACTTGGTGGATGCTGCGGAGTTAAGTTATGATCGTTAGAAACATAGTGATCAAGTTTAGTAGAGCCGAAGCCGAAAGTTATGGGCTTTTGACTTGTTCGTGTAGTCATTCCAGAAACAATCACTTTGGCTGGCAACCTCAAAGTTGTGGGCATTGTAAGTGTAAAGGCTATAAGATGCGAGTTCGTATAGGTAAGTTGGTAAGGAGTTAATATGAATGAGGTTGATATTAAAGAGATCAAGCAATATGTTGGCAAAGGGGCTATAACACGATACGCCATCAACTGCCTATTCGCCTTAACTTGTATTGCTGCGGTCGGAGAGTTGGTGTTGGTATATAGCAGATATGGTGTGTGCCCATAGGAGATCTGTAATGAAGTTTCTTTTGCTCGTGCCTATGTTAGGGTTTGTTGCTCTTGTTTTACTCTTCTATTACAAATACGAAGAAAGTTTAGATTACGCAAAGAGACAATTTGACTGCCAAGCAACTTGTGATCCTTATGCTATGGTTGCCTGTATTGCTATCGAAAATGGGGTCCTGGCTGTGTGTAAGTCAGAGAGCGGTTATAGTGCTGGGCTCGTAGAATAAAAGAAAAACAAAAGGATTAAGATGCTAACTATTTATACGAATGAAGGACAAGGGTTTAACTGGAAGATCAAGCAGGTGAAGCCCTATGTTGGTTTGGATCATATTTCTCATATCAAAGCGGATGGTTCAGAGTTGGAGCACGTCATCTCTCTATTTACCAGAACCATTACGATTGTGGCCCCAGGTGATGAAGTGGGTAATGTTCTATACTGCTCGCTATTTCCCACTACTAACAAGGGTATGTGCTTTTGGACTGGTGATGTTGCTCGGGCCATCTACTTAAATATCGGCAATGAAGAAACTAAATAGACTGCTTGATTTGGCCTTCAACTTGCCATTCGCCGTGAAGGTATGGTTGGCTACTTACTGTGCGCGTCGTCAGGGTGCTAATAGAAAAGTTGCTATGACTGTCGCTAATGGTTATTTTCTATTTGCTATTGCCCCGAGGAAAAAGAAATGAGCACTTTATGTGTAGTTGATATGCAATCGAAGTTTCAACCAGCAACCTACCAAATTGCTGATGCGGTTCTAAAACAAATCAAACTTGCAAAGAAACGACGATCTGGTATATTGTTTGTGGAACTCGGCACGGGCGCTACCATTGAAAGACTAACATCGGCTACTATTGGATATAAAAGAGTTGCCTCGGTTAAAAAGCGTGGTTCTGATGGAAGTAAGAAGTTTGTAAATAGTGCCAAGATAAATAAGTTCGATCTGAAAGAGATAAGAGTATGTTGAGTTTATAGAGACCAATGCGTTTTAGATACAGTTAAAGGTCTGATAAAGAGACTACCAAAAAGCAAAATAGAAGTTGCTGTGAAGGCTACTATATCGGATTATATTGATGGTAATAGATATGGTTTAAGAATGTTTAAGAAAATGCAGAATAAGAAAAGCATACGGATGGTTTAAGGAGTTAATATGATTGATGTAGAAAAGTTGGTGAAGGAAGTTAGGCCATTTTTTCCTAAATTGAATGAGTTATCAATTTTTCAAGAAGAGGCCGTGGTTGATATGATTAA
>Ga0315281_10008161_pt1 | contig 14646 bp, 14 predicted proteins | sample YL17G07_0_MG_FD_204540 | JGI IMG/M metagenome (GOLD analysis project Ga0315281, IMG submission 204540) | Sediment microbial communities from Yellowstone Lake, YNP, Wyoming, USA - YL17G07_0 | ecosystem: Environmental > Aquatic > Freshwater > Lake > Sediment | place: USA: Wyoming | collected...
GATCGGCCGGACGCGCGCCCGGCGCCGCGCTTCAAGGGGCTCATCGAGTTCGATCGCGTCGGCTTCAGCTACGGCAAGGACAGCGCGGCGCTCTCCGAGGTCAGCGTCCGCATCGAGCCGGGGCAGGTCGCGGCGCTGGTGGGGCCGTCGGGCGCCGGCAAGACGACGATGGCCAGCCTGATTCCACGCTTTTACGACCCGGTGACCGGTGTGGTCCGCATCGACGGCGTGGACGTCCGCGACTACACGCTCAAGTCGCTGCGCGATCAGATCAGCTTCGTGCTGCAGGACACGCTGCTCTTCCGCTCGACGATCTGGGAGAACATCGCGTACGGCAGGCCCGACGCCGATCCGGAAGACACGGTGCGCGCCGCGACGCTCGCCAACGCGCACGACTTCATCATGGCCCTGCCCCAGGGATACGCGACGATGGTCGGCGACCGCGGGATGTCGCTGTCCGGCGGCCAGCGCCAGCGCATCGCCATCGCCCGCGCCATCGTCCGCAACACGCCGATCCTGATTCTCGACGAGCCCACCGCGGGCCTGGACGCCGCGTCCGAACAGGCGGTCGTCGAGGCGCTCGATCGCCTGATGGTGGGGCGCACGTCGGTCGTCATCGCGCACAACCTGAACGCCATCCGCCACGCTGACGTGATCTTCGTGATCGACGGTTCGGAGATCGTCGAGCACGGCACGCACGACGCCCTGCTGGCGCGCGGAGGCCTTTATGCGGAGCTGCACCGGATTCAGGCCGCGAGCTGAGCTATCATCTCCCGCCACTCACACATGGCCCGCCGCCCCTCGCGCTCTTTCACCACCCTCGCCCGCGACCGTTTCTCCGACCGGTCGAAGCGCCGCGGCCTGCTCATCGCCTTCGAAGGTCCGGACGGCTCCGGCAAGACGACGCAGCGCAAGCTGTTCAAGACGTGGCTGCAGTCGGAGGGCCACGACGTCGTCACCACCAAATGGAACTCGTCGGATCTGATCAAGCCCCTCGTGAGGAGCCGGAAGGCGCTGCATGTCCTGAGTCCCGAGGAGTTCTCGCTGCTGCACGCGGCCGACTTCCGCCACCGCGTCGAGTCGGTGATCCTGCCGGCGCTCTGGGCGGGAAAGACGGTCATCGCCGATCGTTTTCTGTTCACCGGGCTCGCGCGCGACGTCGCCCGCGGCCTCGATCTCGACTGGGTGATGAACCTGTACGTGCCGCTGCTGTGGCCGGACATGGTGTTCTACTTCTCGGTGTCGGCCGCCACGTCCGGGCTCCGCGTCACGTCGACGCGTGTGCCGAATTTCTACGAGGCCGGCCAGGACGTGACGGACGTCGAGGATCCGGTGGACAGTTACCACCGCTTCATTGCCCGCGTGATTCGTGAGTACGAGTCGCTGGCGCTCATCTTCAACTTCATCACCATCGACGCCGAGCGAACGATCCGCGAGCAGCACGACGAGCTGCGGCGCCTGCTTCGCGAGGGCGAGCAGCGGCCGTGGTCCGACTGGAACGCAGACGCGGTGGCGGACTGGCTGGCGCGCCGCCATGGAGGCGCGCGATGAGCCGCCGTGCCAGGCTCATCGCCGTCGACGGCGCGAACGGCCGCGCGCTGCTGGCGGCCGCCCAGCGGGTGGCTCCCAAGGGCGGAACGGTCAAGGGCGTCAGCCGTTGGGACGCGTCGGGACTGTTCCAGCAGCTGCTCGTCGCCGAAGACGATGTCGCCACGATATCGCCGCGGCTGCTGCTGCTGCTCTACGCAGCGGATCTGGCGTTTCGCCTGCGCTGGGAAATCGAGCCGGCGCTGGCGGAAGGCCGCCACGTGGTGGCGGCGCCGTACGTCGCCACGGCGGTCGCGTTCGGCCGCGCCTGCGGACTCCCGCTGAAGTGGCTGAACGGTCTGTTTCGCTTCGCGCGCACGCCGTCGGAGCGGCACGTCGTCAAGGCGGCCCCGGGCGGGCGGCGCGCGATGGCCGGCTTCGTGGAGTTCGGCTGTGCGCAGCTCGGGCGGCCGGACGGTCGGGCGGCGCGAGCCCTGGCGGCGAACACGCGGAGATATCTCCGCGCCCGGCGCAGATCAGGCTGACGCCGCCACGTCAGCCCCCGCCGAGGCGGCCGTGACAGCGTCGAGGAATCGGCGCACGTCGGCAATGGCCTCCGGAGTCTCGACGGTAATCGCGACCTCGCGGCGGAAGTCGAGCGACATCGCGGCCAGCGCCAGGCCGCCGACTACCGCAATCCGATCGTCGATCAGGCAGACCTTCCCGTGCGATTTCAGATCCCCGTAGCGCGTGCTGTCGAGCACGTCGACACGTACACCGCTGGCGCGGCGCTCCGCGAGGAGCGCGACGAATGCCGGGTCGGACAGCTTCGCGTCCAGCAGGCGGATGCTCGACCTGGCGCCGCGGAGGAGCGCCGTGAGCTGCACCCGGGCCCGCTCGGGTCCGACGATGAGCCTGGGCGCGAGCGACGCGGACGCCGGCCGCATCCCGCAATCCGCGGCCATCACTTCGCGCAGGCCGGACACCACGGCCGGGTCGTAGGTCACGACCAGGGCATCAAGGGTGCGAGAAAAACACTTCTTCGTGAAGTTGAGCGACGCGACGATCGCCGGCCCCTCGTCCGCCACGAGGTACTTCGCGTGGTATTTGACGACCGGGTCGGCGTAGATGTGGACCGTGGCGTCCGCATCGAGGAGTTTCTGCCGCAGCTTCTTGAGCTTCTTCGTGCTCCCGGCGGCGCGTGCCGTGACCAGCGCGTCAACGGCCACGCCCCGCGCGCGGGCGGCCGCGAGCTCGGCAAAGATGTCCGCGTCGTTGCAGCGGAACAGCGACAGCGACAGCTCGCGCGTCGCGCCGCGAATCGCGTCCAGAATCGCCGCGCGGCACTCGGCCGGCGACGCCACAACCCGGTCGGGGAGGCGCAGGTTCCGCGTCACATCGTCGACGCGCGCACGCAGCCGTCGACGAGCGCCCTCTTCACGCGATCGGGGCGCTCGATGATCGAGTAGAAGTCCTCGAGGTACGACCGCGCCCCTTTGCGGTAGCCGGCGTTCAGGTCCGGCAGCGAGTCGTAGAGGGCCAGGATGTCGGCTTTCTTCGCGCGGAACTTTCCCAGAACCGCCTCGAACTCCGCCTGCGATCGGCACGGGCCGCGGTAGATGCGCTCGCGCACGGTGGCAATGCCGAGCTTGGGATCCGGATTCGCGTACGGCGTGTCGACCAGGCCCGAGAAGTCGAAGTCGTACGGCACCGGATAGATCGTCCGCTGTTCCGTCACCATCAGCTTCACGTTGTGGAGCTTGAGAATAGAGATATCGGTATTGGCGATCATGTACTCGAACAGGGCCATCGTCGTGAGCGACTCCGGTTCGAGATCCTTGAAGAGCGTGCGCGGAAGCTCGATGGATCGCGCCAGGGCCCTCCGGGCGACGTCGCTGTCGTCCTCGATGAACATGCCGTACCGCGTCGCGAGCGGCTTGCCGCTGGCGGCATCGACGTACGCGATCTTCGCCAGCCTGGCGCGGAAGGCAATCGGGGAGACGAGACCGTAAACCCGATACGGCAGGTACTCGCGCAGCACGTGCTGCTCGAAGTCGTTGTTGTCGCGGCAGTGCGTGACCAGCTTGAGTGAGGACTGCCCCTCAAAGACGGTTCCCGCGGTGTCCTTCTTCTTGAATTGAACGCGGAGCGGCACCCACGAGCAGCTGCCCTGACGAAGCCGGAAGTGCCCGCGCGATCCAAGCTCGGCAGGAATTGGCGCGGCCGGGTCTGCGCCGACCGAGACCGTCGCCGCATATCGGGTGGCGCTGTTCTCGTCCCTGTCTTTGTTGACGGCTTTGAAGTCGGCCTTCAGCGTGAGCACCAGCGGCTCGTGACTCGCGAAGAGCGGCCGTTTCTCGGCCTCTTCCTTCCGCTCGCGCATCGCGTCCGCGTCTGGCCAGGGCTCGGCCAGCTTCACATAGGGAGCGTTCGGCGCTGTCGGCGCCTTGGTCTTCTTCTCCGGCGCCTGGGCCACGAGCACGCTCGTGGCCATGAGACTCGCCACTACCGCCGCTCCGCCGCGCGTCCACTGCGTCATCTCGTGCTCCCGTTGTCGACCGGCAGCACGTCGCGCCGATCGCTGTAGATTGCCGTCATCGTGCCGCGTTCGATCTCGAGGGCCGACGCGCGCCCATCCGGCACGTACGCCGGCTGCATCCCGGTATCGATCTGAATGACCTTGCCGCCGAAGCGCGTCCGCACGCGCCCGTCCCGCGCCACCGTGTGGCCGACGACGATGGCGCGCGCCTTCTGTCCGGCCAGAATCTCATCGACCATCGGCGCGAAGGCGTCCGGTTCTTCCGCGAGGCCGCGGTACCACAGCGGTCCGTCGACACGAGTGCCCAGCTGCGCGAGCGGATCGCTTCTCGTCTGATCGAGGTCGCTGGTCAGGCTGCGGTGGATGGTCTGATTGATGACATCGCATGACAGGCCGGCGACCGCGGGACTGATGCCGCCGTGGACGAACACGATGCCGTTGATCTGGATCACGGTGTCGAGCGATCGCAGCCACTTGCCGTACCGGCCGTTCTGACCGAACGCCACTCGCATCTCGACGAACCCGAGCGGCGGCAGCGCCGCGAGCGGCTCCTTGGCGGCTTTGGCGCGCTCGACGTAGGCGTCGCGGACCTCGCTCGATTTCGACGACGCGAACGCCGCGTACTCCGCAGGCGTCGTGTACCGAAGGTCGCCCAGCATGCGCATGACTTCGTGGTTGCCGAGCAGCAGGTGCACGGCGCCGCCCGCGCGAGACGCGTCCTTCTGCAGACGCTCGAGCAGATCGAGGGCCTTGGCCGAATCCGGCCCGCGATCGAGGACATCGCCGAGTTGGACGAAGTGCGTGCGTCCGCCGGCCCACCGCAGCTTGTCGTCAATGAGGGACGCCGCGCGCAGAATCTCGACGAAGCGATCGTACGCGCCGTGCACGTCGCCCACCGCGACGACGCGATCGACGGCGGTGAACTCGCAGGCGGATCCGGCGGCGCGCGGCGCACGGGATCCGGCGCCCGCCGCAACGACAAGCCCCAGCGTGACGACGAACAGATGTCGTGCGCGAGAGCGAATCATGAAGGGGCGCCGGCCGTTACGCGCCTGCTACTTCTTGGTGAGCGACTCCAGCACCGTGATGTCGCCCACGACCATCTTGTTCGTGCTTGCCGTGAACGTGTACATGACTTTGACCTGATCGCCGACATGCACGACGTCCGGCACCGTGAGGCCCGGTTTGCCGGCAGCCTGGGCTTCCTTGGTCTTCGCCGTCGCGCCCTTCGCGCCGACGTGCGTCTTCGCGTCGAAGTTGAAGACGCCGGTGATCGACCCGTGTTCCACGGTGACGGAAGAGCCGGAGACCGCCTTCACGGTACCGACGAACGATTCGGCCTGTGCCCACACGCTGACGCCGGAGAGTGAGAGCACCGCGACCACTGCCAGAAACACGTTGCGCTTCATAAGAATCCTCCTGAGCTGTCTGTCCCGATGGACTGCGGCACCGGCCACGGCGTGCATCGCCGTCCCCCGCGGAACGCACTATACTCCCGTACGGCCCTTACCTTCGCGAGATTTCCGCCTGAATGCACTCGGAAATGACCGACCAGAACCTCACATACCCGTCCGTGGTCACGAGAAAGGGATGCGGCGCGCCGGCGCGCCGCGCCTTCAGGGCGGCCAACCGGCCGGGCATGCCGTCGAAGAGCGCATGGTTCTGCACTTCGATATCGACTTTCATCCTCTTCGCGACGTCGAGGTAGCGATCGATGGACTGCACGTACTGCCGCAGCCCCGGCGTGGTAATGCGGTCGGAGGTCAGGATCGTTCCGCCGAACAGTCCGGCGACGTGCGACTGGCGCCCTTCCTTCACCGGGAAGATGAACGCGAGCGAGCCCGGCGTGTGGCCGGGGATCGCGACGATCGTCACCGTCGTGTCGCCGAGCGTGAGCGGCTGCCCTTCGGCGAGCACGAGATCGCGCTTCGGCTTGATCTGATTCGCGGCGTTCGCATTGGCGGGCGGAGTGGCCGGATAGATCAGATCCCAATCCGCGGCCGTCGTTCCCACTTTCGTGCCGTAGTGCTCCTGGAAGTACGACGCCCCGCCGAAGTGATCGCCGTGCCCGTGGCCGAGCAGGATGTATTTCACGTTCGCGGGATCGAGCCCGAGGGTCTTCAGTCCGTTCACGACTTCCGGCTCGACGCGGTCGGCGTAGCCGGAGTCGATCAGGATGATGCCCTGCGACGTCGTGATCGCGTAGACCGTCGCTTCCGAGTTGCCGACGGCGTAGAGGTTGTCGAACAATTTCACCGGTTCGAGCGCCGGAGCGGTCGCGCTGTTGCCTCGCGCGTTGCCCGCGACGCAGTAGAAGTTGAACGGCCCCTTCAGCCACGCATCGTCTCCGGCCACTTTCTTCGCTGCTTCGACATGAGCCAGTGACTGCGGATTGTCCGGCCTCGGCGATTGACCCATCGCCAACAACGCCGCAAAGAGGATCAAGGTTGGCTTCATGGCGGGTAGTCTACTGGATCGGAAGATTGGGTGAATTGGTGAATTGGTGATTGGCAGGCACGCTGCGATTGCGCGTTGAATACGCTGGTTACCTGCGAAACTCCGTGCGTTGACGATGCCGCGCGGTGCCGGCCGAGGCGGCAAAGATCGCCCGCAGTTCGGATGCTTCCTGCAGGAGCCGCGGCAGTTCGGGCGTGTTTACGAGCTTCGCCCGTTCGATGAACTCCAGCCAGCCAAGGCTTTCGTCGGCTTCGTCAGCGACGATCCCGATGCGCGACGTGAACTCCGCATGCGATCGCCCGCGGCGAGAACTGCGATAGTTCACATCAGCGAACCCGGAACGGAGAATCAGGCGATTCAGCGAATTGGCGATGGGCAGTGGGCTGCGAATCTGCCACGGAAACGCAGGTTACCTGCGGAACTCCGTGCGGTGACGGTGCCGCGCGGTGCCCGCCGAGGCCGCAAAGATCGCACGGAGTTCTGCGGCTTCCTGAATCAGCCGCGTAAGCTCTGGAGCGTCAATCAGTTTCGCACGGTCGATAAATTGCAGCCAGCCCAGACTCTCATCCGCTTCGTCTGCCACGATTCCAGTACGCGATGTGAACTCCGCATGCGATCGTCCACGACGAGAACTGCGATAGTTCATCGCAACCGAAGTTGAAGATTTTGCCAACTGGTGTCTGACAGTGGGACCGGGTTCAGAAGCTGGAAGTAGCTTGATCAGCGCGCACACATCGACTGCAAACCGCATCGCCACGCTGCCATGACGCAACCTGGTCATGTCGGTAGGTGAAGCCTAGCCTTTGCCGTTCGTCAATCTGAAGCTGGAGTCATAGATTCCGACCAAGCCAGTAATGAACTCACGGGCGTGTCCGATGGCTGCTTTCGCTTCCACCTCGTTACAGAATTCTCCTTGATGCGCGATCGCATTCCGCTTGTCGGCAGAGAGCTTGTGCCACTGCTTTTGGAGCTTCTCGAGGTCAGTCAGCTCCTCGTATGCCTTCTTGACGCCACCAGTGACCTGATCGCCCTCGGTCGTCCGCTTCATTCTTCTATCCACCGTCGCAGCGTGACTGCCAATCACCAATTCATCAAATCACTCGATCACCCAATCCACCATCGGCTACTTCCCCACGATATGTTGAGGGTCCTTGTTATTCTCTTCGCAGATGTATTCGATCAGCTCGGTATCGGGCTGATACACCGCGGGCTCGACGACGGTCCACGGGCGCGTGTAGGCCTTCGGATCGTCGATCGTGATCGCGACGTCCATGTGGCCGAAGTCCTTGCGCGTGTAGCGCTCGATGACGTGCAGCGCGTCGGTGACGGGATGGCCGTTGGTGTCGAGCCAGCCCTTGTCGTTGAAGCCTCTGGTCTCGACGGCGAACGTGTCGCCCTCCCAGTGGCCGACCGAGTAGCCCTGCCACGCCGGGTTCATGTCCGCCGGGAACGACCGGCCGTCGGTGAAGATCTGCCGGAAGATCGTGCGCGATTCGTAGAGGACGATCGTCACGCCGGGCATCTCGACGATCTTCCACGGCGACGTCACGGCGATCTTTTCAGGCGTGATCGACGGCAGGCAGCGGTTGTTCGGATCGTCCTTGCCGAAATTCTCGACGCGCTCCTTGTAGACCGCCGCGGCCCACGGCTGGAACGGGACGTTGACGTCCTTCAGATCGACGGCGATGTTGAGCAGGAACCTGATTCCCGGTACCTGCCAGATGCCGGAGAGATCGGGCTGCCCGTTCGGCTTCCTCGGCGTGGGCGCCGCGAGATTCGCTTTGCCGTTCGGCAGCCGCGGAATACCCGCGGTGGGGTACGTCGTCCACTGCGCTGAGGCGATCGCGCCCACAACAACGCACCAAGCCACTACGAGGAGTCCTTGCTTCTTCATGGCTATCGTCCTCTGGATTGGATGATTGGGTGAACGGGTGATCTAGTGATCGCGCGTCAATCGCCGGATTGAGTTCACCAAATCACCAATTCACCCAATCGTCCGATTCACCTGAACATCTGACTTACCAGCGTGAGGGTCTTGTAAACGCCCCAGCAGATCGGAATGCCCGCGAGCAGCCAGCCGACCGCGACGAGTCCCCACTCGCCCGGATGGTCTTCGACGACCCCTGCGCCTGCCTGACCGCGCGCCCCGGCCGGCGCCATCGTGAAGAGGCTGCGCTCCACGGGCCGCACCGCCAGATTGCAGATCAACCCCACACCGAGAAATGCGACGAGGATGTACATCGTGAACGTGTACGCGTTCGCCGCAGCGACGCCGTGGCTGATCTGGAACTCCCGGATGTAATTGACCAGCACCGGGCCGAGAATGCCGGCCGTCGACCACGCGGTCAGGAGGCGGCCGTGAATCGCGCTCACGTTGCCCACGCCGAAGGTGTCGGCCAGGTACGCGGGAATGGTGGCGAATCCTCCGCCATACATCGTCAGGATGACGCAGTAGACGGCGACAAAGAGCGCGAGGCTGCCCGTCGCGCCCGTGGTCGGCGCCGATGCGTACAGCAGCATGCCGAGCGCGAAGAAGATGGTGTAGGTGGGTTTGCGCCCGATGCGGTCGGAGAGCGACGCCCAGAAAATCCGTCCGCCGATGTTGAAGAGGCTGAGGAGGCCCGTGAAGCCGGCGGCGGCCGACGCCGTGACGCGGCCCTTGAAGATCTCCTGAATCATCGGCGACGCGATGCCGAGCACGCCGATGCCGGCGGTCACGTTGAGACACAGCACGCCCCAGAGAAACCAGAACTGCGGCGTCTTCCACGCGACGTCCACGGGAACCGAACCCGCATCCGCCGTGACGTGCGAGTCGGGGGGCGGCGTCCAGCCGGCGGGCCGCCATCCCGGATGCGGCAGCCGATAGCCGAACGCGCCGGCCATCATCAGGACGAAGTAAATCGCGCCGAAGACGACAAACGTCTGCCACACGCCGACCGAGTCAGGCGTGGCGAAGTACTTCATCAGGAGATCCGCCAGCGGCGTGCCGATCATGGCGCCGCCGCCAAACCCCATGATCGCAAGCCCCGTCGCCATGCCGCGGCGATCGGGAAACCACTTGATTAATGTCGAGACCGGCGAGATGTAGCCGAGGCCCAGCCCGCAGCCGCCGATGACGCCGGAGCCGAGCCACAGCATCCAGATCTGGTGCAGATGAATGCCCAGCGCGGAGACGAAGAACCCGCCGCTCCAGCAGCAGGCGGCGACGACGCCCGCTTTGCGCGGGCCCTCGCGCTCGACCCACGCGCCGAAGATCGCGGCCGAGGATCCGAGCATGACGAAGAACAGCGTGAACATCCACCCGAGCGTGCTGATCTTCCAGTCGTCTGGCGCCGACTGCGTGATGCCGATGGCCCGGCTCAGCGGCAGCCAGAACACGCTGAAGCCGTACGCCATGCCGATGCACAGGTGAATGGCGAGCGCGGCCGGCGGCACGAGCCAGCGGTTGAATTCCGGCGACGCGATGATGCGGTCTTTCGACAGGAGAGGTGCCGAATCAGCCATCACAGTCTCGGTCAGGTCGTCACGCGCTCGGGATGCGAATAGATGTTGAAGTTCGGTCCGCGGAGAAAGCCGATCAACGTGATGCCGCACTCTTCCGCCAGCTCGATCGCCAGGCTCGAGGGCGCCGAGACGGCCGCCACCATCGAAATGCCGGCGAGAAACGCTTTCTGGACGATCTCGAACGACGTCCGTCCGCTGACGAACAGGATGCTGTTGGTGAGCGGCAACCGTTCCTGCATCACCATCCGGCCGATCACTTTGTCCACGGCGTTATGCCGGCCGACATCTTCAGCCATCGTCTCGAGCGTGCCTTCGCGCGAGAAGAGCCCCGCGGCATGCAGCCCGCCGGTTTCATCGAACACGGCCTGCGCCTGCCGCAGACGATCCGGAAGGTCCACGATGACCGACGAGGGCACGGTCCAGGGCGTCACGAGGGCCGGCAGGTCCGTCTTGAGCGAATCGATCGTCAGGCGCCCGCACATCCCGCACGACGAATTCATGGTGACGTTCCTGCGCTCGGCGAGAATCCTGTCGAGCGACGCCGCCGATCCGTTCACCAGCGTCGCGTTGATGATGTTTTCGGGATGCTCGGCCGCGGGATCCGTGCAGTACTCGATCGTCCCGAGATCGTCCGCGCTCTTGAGCACGCCTTCGGCCAGCAGGAATCCGGCGGCGAGCTCGCGGTCGGCGCCCGGTGTCCGCATGATCACGGCAAACGGCTTGTCGTGCAGTCGAACTTCGAGGGGCTCTTCCATAGCCGCGCGATCGCGGTCGTCGGTCCGCACGCCGCCCCGGATGCGGGTGACGCCAACGCCGTGAAACGCCTCGGCCATAGGCGCCAATTGTAACTATAGAATGTTGGCTATGGCCGATACTTCGTCGTTCGACGTCACTTCGCCCGTGGACTTCGCCGAAGTCGACAACGCGCTCAACCAGGCGCGCAAGGAAATCGGGCAGCGCTACGACTTCAAAGGCGCCACGATTGACATCACGCTCAACGCCACCGAGAAGACGCTCACGCTGCTGGCCGATGACGAGATGAAGATGAACGCAGTCTGGGAGATCGTGCTGACCCGTCTGACCAAGCGCAATGTGCCCGCGAAGAACTTCAAGAACACGGACTCGGAGCCGGCCGCCGGCGGCAAGGTCCGGCGCGTCATCGCGATTCAGCAGGGCATCCCCATCGAGGCGGCGCGCGAGATCCTCAAGTTCATCAAAGACGCGAAGCTGAAGAAAGTGCAGGCGTCGATTCAGGGCGACCAGGTGCGCGTCACGTCGCCGTCCAAGGACGAACTGCAGGGCGCGATGCAGCAGCTCCGCGGCCACGACTTCGGCGTGTCGCTGCATTTCGGCAACTACCGGTAGTAGACTAATTCGCTATGACGATCAAAACTCCTGCTCTCATTCTTCTGACGGCCGCGACACTCGCCGCGGCGACGCTGTACGCCCAGGGCCAGACCACCAACGACGGCGTCGGCACCGACGCGCAGGTCAAGCGCGGCGCCGAGACGTACGGGGTGCAGTGCGCGGCGTGCCACGACGCGCAGCTCGCCGGCAGCGGCACGGCGCCCGCGCTCGCCGGCACCGACTTCTCGGCGAACTGGAAAGACGAAACCGTCGGCTCGCTCTTCGAGCGCATTCGCGCGACGATGCCCGCCGACAATCCAGGAAGCATGAAGCGCGATCAGGTCGCCGACCTCGTCGCGTTCATCCTCAACTTCAACAAGTACCCGCTGGGCCAGAAGGATCTGCCGACGGAGTTCGAGGCGCTGAAAGCGATCAAGATCGCCGCGCCCAAGTAGATTCTAGCGAATCGGGCCGATAAGCGTCATCTCTCCGCCCGGTTCGCGCTCCCGTCCCTCGCGCACCCATGTGAACGTCAGCACGTTGCCGGTGATGACGCCCTTCATGAAGTTGCGCCGTCTTCGGCGCGGCCACAGATCTGACCGTCGCGACCTGCGAGCCTTCGCTGTCCACGCGCGTCAACGAGATCGTCGACGCCGCCGGGCCGTCACCGACAATGGAAAACGAGACGTGGCCGGCCTCGGTCACGATGCCATCGGCGATGCGGAACACAGGCGACGGATCGTCGCAGGTGCCGATCGCGCCGTCCGCCGCACGAGCCGGACCGGGCACGGCCATCAACGCCGCGACGAACAGCACGTGTTTCTTCATCCTTCGTGCCCTTCGTGCGTTGAGAAGCCCTTCGTGCCCTTCGTGTTTAGAAGTCGATCTGCGCGCTCACCTTGAAGAACCGCGCCTGCAGCACCGACGTCGGTGTCAGCCAGCTCCCGGCGGAGGTGGCCGACGCCGGCACGAACGCCTGGTTATACGCCAACACCGCCGCGCTGTTGAACACGTTATAGATATCGACGCCGACGTTGGTCCGCACGCGGCCGATGCGGATGTTCTTCGCGAGCCGCAGGTCGAGTTCGTTGACGCGATCGCCGTACAACGTGCCCGGCGTGATCAGGTTGACCGTCGCCGTTGGCGCGTTGTTCGCCAGGTTCCGGCCGAGGGACGGCGAGATGGCCGAGTTCGGGGCCGCCCAGTTCGCCGCGAGCGTGCCGCCCTGATCGCTGCGCACCGTGCCGCCGATCTGCGCATCGATCCGCGGAATCGTATAGGAGCCGAGCGCAGTGACGCGCGTGACCCAGCCCGTGCTGTAGCTGCAATACGGATTGGTGGCGCTGAGCGTCGGCGGGCCGATGACGATCGTGAGCTCTGGAATCCCTGCACGGATCGAGCAGTAGTCGAACGACGTGTTGTTCGTGTTGAAGCCGCCCTGAATGACCAGGCCGTTACGGGGCCTCGCGTTCACGTTGAGCGCGATCGCATTGGACGTCTGGCTCTGCCCGCCGTAGTTGGTGTCGAGCGTCACGAAGTTGTTGGCCGCGACCGACGCCTTCGACGGGTTCACGTTGTACAGGGGGCCGGGCACCGCATAGCCACCGCCGTTCGGCAGCCGCGCGTCGACCGGTGCGTTGATGGTGAACTTATCCAGGTCGGTCGCCGCAATCGCGAGGTTGTCGGTGACGACGAAATTCAGCAGCCAGCGACGGAGGTAGCTGAGCTCGACCGACACACGCGGGGCCACCTGCCGCTGAATCGACGCGCCCCACTGCCAGTCGCCGGAGCGAACGCCCCAGCCGTTGAACAGCGCCGGATCCTGCGTGGTGTCGAAGACCGACTTGCCGAAGCTGGTGTTCGCCACGGCGCCGCAGAAGTCGCCGCCGCTCGTGCGGAGATCCTGCGCCGCGTTGTTCGACAGATCGCAGTCGGGCTTGAAGTTGGCATTCGCATCGGTCCAGGTGCGCGACGCCGTCGTCGAGATGCGCGAGGTCGGGCGGCTCGCGATGAAGAGTCCGCCGTTCTGCGCCGCCTCGAGGTAGCGGCCGACGTTGAACTTGACCGCCGTCTTGCCGTCGCCGAAGAGATCGATCGCCACGCCGCCGCGAGGCGTCAGGTCCTTGTACGCATCGACGCCCTTCGTTTCCGGGAACGATGTGACCGTCGGCAGGAAGCGGACGCCGCCGATCGTCGCGGCCGGGAAGATACTGGTCGCGCGATCGAACCGCAACGCTCCCTGCAATGTGATCCGGCCCATCGTCCACTGATCCTGCGCGTAGTACGCGTCGTAGCGAACACGCTGCTGAATCAGGTTGTAATCGATGATCTCGGTGATCTGATCCGGCCTGCCGTTGTTCATGCGGAAGGTCATGAACTGGCTGTTCGTGTACGGGAAACGATCGTCCATCAGGTATCCGCCCTGATAACCGAATTTCATCGACTGCTTGCCCGCGACGTACGACAGCGACGCGCGCCAGTTGTTCGAACTCTGCCAGCTGGTGCCCTGGGCCCCGGCTCTGTACGTCAGGTTCGGGATGCCGCCGTTGGCGGCGCAGCCGGCCGCGCACTGTTCAGTGACCTGAATGAAGTCGAGCGCGGGAGTGCCAGGCATCGGCTTCCCGAGATACCGGCTCGCGTAGTTGCCGACGCCCGCTTCGAGGAGCACACGGCTCGTCATCGGCGACTGCCACGAGACCTGACGGAAACGCGTCCCGTAATCGCGGTACGCCGCGACTTCCGGCGCGGACGTGGCGCTCGACGCCGGCGTCGGCGCCGCGGTGCCGCCCGCGATGATCTCGTTGTCCCCGGACTTCCGGCAGGCGGAACCGGTCGAGCCCGGCCACGCGGCGCCTTCGCACGGCATCTGCTCGTCCCAGAAGACGCGGAACTGGTTGCGCGGCGTGGCCTGCGAGGTGAGCCGCAGCGAGGTCGTGCGGAACGATGCGGCGACGGCGGCGGGCCTGTTGTCATCGCGCGCGTAAGTCCACTTGGTCGGATCGCCCGCGTTCAGGTTCGCGAACATGCCGGGCACGGTCCGATGGCTGCCCTCGTCGCGCAAGGTGTAGAAGAACCACAACCGATCCTTCTTGATCGGTCCGCCGACGCCTCCGTTGAAGTCCCAGATCTTCGTGTTCGAGCCAGGTGTCGAGAGACCTCGAGCCTTCAGGTCGTCGCTGTAGTTGCTGCCGATCATCCCCTTCGTCACGCCGGACAGGTACACGCTGCCCTTCACCGTGTTGCCGCCGGTCTTCGGCACGACGTTCAGCGAC
>Ga0315281_10008162_pt1 | contig 14643 bp, 15 predicted proteins | sample YL17G07_0_MG_FD_204540 | JGI IMG/M metagenome (GOLD analysis project Ga0315281, IMG submission 204540) | Sediment microbial communities from Yellowstone Lake, YNP, Wyoming, USA - YL17G07_0 | ecosystem: Environmental > Aquatic > Freshwater > Lake > Sediment | place: USA: Wyoming | collected...
CCCTCACCATGAACGAGGTCTTGAATAACGCCGAGACGTACAAACGGCAGGTTTTTAAGATACTCGACGAGAAAGAAACCGACGTCGTTTTCAATTCAGAATGGCTTAACAAGCTAACCCCGATGGATTTGATAAAACTGGCCGCCTCCTACACCGTGGCCCGTATGCTTGAAAGGGACGATTTTTCCAAGCGGTACGCCGAACAAAGGCCGATTGCCATCCACGAGTTTCTGTACCCGTTGTTGCAGGGACACGATTCCGTCGCCTTGAAGTCGGACGTGGAGCTCGGCGGAACCGACCAGAAATTCAACCTTCTCGTCGGGCGCCAGCTCCAGCGCGAGGCGGGTATTCAGCCGCAGGTCGTCCTAACCATGCCTTTGCTGGAGGGGACGGACGGCGTGAACAAGATGAGCAAGTCGCTCGGCAACTACATAGGCATCACCGAACCGGCGAAGGAGATTGTCGGCAAGGTCATGTCCATCTCCGACGAGATGATGCTGAAATATTGGGAGCTTGTAGGAGAAATAGGGCCGGACGATCTGGAGCGAATAAAACGCGGCCTTGCGAGCGGCGAGGAACACCCGCGCGAGCTCAAGATGAGGCTGGCCCGTAAAATCGCATCTAGGTTCCACGGCGATGAAGCGGGGGCCGAGGGAGAGGCGGCGTTCAACGCGCAGTTTAGGAATAGAGAAGTCCCGGCGGAGATGGAGACGGTCACATATAAATGGACACAGAGCGATGAAAGGCTGGTCAACATACTGGCCGCCTGTGGGGCGGTAAAAAGCTCCGGCGAGGCAAGACGGCTTATAAAGCAGGGCGGTTTGTCGTTAAACGGCGAGGCCGTGGCGGACACGGAAATAACGGTTCAAAAAGGTGAGTACACCGTCCGGCTCGGCAAGAAAAAATACATAAAACTTTCCGCCGGATAAAAAAGGGGGAGTTCCCGCCCCCGCGATGCTACGCGTAATGCTTAAAAGCGCCGTAAAGCGAAAGACCGAACCATAGTGCGACCACCACAAAATATATCGCCTGCGACAAATCAAACCTTTTTTCGGGCTTCGTAAGAAACGGGAGCGCCACCAAGCCGGCGAAGGCGGCAAGCGGAATCGAAATCAACGCCCACGAGTTCAACGGATATAGAAACAGGAAGGGCCACGGCGGCTTGGTCCATTCGACACCTTCCACCGGGGCGCCGAGCAAGGGAGGGGTGTAAAACGCCGCCAGAAGAAAAGCCACGCTGGTGGCTATAAAACCGTAGGCGACCACGTGTTGCATATGGTGAAAGAAAGTCGAGTCCGGCTCGTCGTCCGACCTTCTGCCGGGGGCCAGCGGGGAGATTTTTTTTTCTTTGATTAAAAGCGCGTGTACTCCCAGAATAACCACTATAAGGATCGGCAACAGAATAACGTGCGCTCCGCGAAACCAGACCTGATTGACGGATGTAAACAGGGTTAAGTGGGCGTAGGTCTCGTATCCGGCCTGATCCAGTTTAAGCGTGGTTCCGGTCAGGAAAAAAAAGGCGGCCACGAATAAAAGCACCACGCCGGTGTACCAAATTATTTTTCTTTCGCCGTGATAGGATCTTGTGACCACGATTCTGGTGGCGTGAAGAAATATCAACGCGAGAAAAAGTTCGGCCGTCAGGGAGTGAACGGCGCGGATTCCCGCAAGGCTTCCAAACACCGTGGCGTCCGCCGCCGTTTTGTGCGCCTGCTCCGCGGAAGGAACGTACCCGTAATAAGCCAACAAAACGCCGGTTACAGCAAGCGGGACGAGGAGAAACGCCGCAATTCCGCCGAACATGTAGCTTAAGCGCATGGAATGCGCGGGTACGGGATAGTTTTGCTCCTTAATCGCGTCAAGGAGTTTCATTTTTCCTCCTTGCCGGGAAGGTACCTTATCACAAGCCCGATCGCCCCGAGCAAAAGGCCTATTATTATGTAGGACGAGCGGGTTGACGACATGTCCGTCACTATCTCGGCCACCCTCTTGGCGGCGTTTAATCTCTCCTGCTCGACATCCTCCCTTAGTTGGGAGTTTTCCCGCATCAGATCAGCTTGGGCCTGGCTGGGGGCGGGCGAAGTCTCCGCCGACTCCACGACCACTTTTTTTAATTTAGGCTTGGCCTCGCCATGTTCGTGTCCCGCATGGGCGAGAACGGAGACGGGTGAAAGCAGAACAACGGACGCCAGCAGAATAATTAATTTCTTGGCCATGGTAGCTCCTTTAAAATCGGTTCATTTTTTCTGTTTAACATCGTTAAGAGACTTGCCGCCCTTGTGGCGTTCTTTCGCCAAGCGGAAGAAGCTGTGGCACGGCTCGCATCCGTTATCGCCGCCGGCAAACTGGCTCTTGTGCGGATCATAATGGCAGGGCGAGCAGGTTCTAATCGCGTCATTCCAAACGCCTTTGGTTTTGTGGCAATCCTCGCATTTTATCTTCAAATGCCAGCGCACCAGTTTGAACTTCGTGTAGTCGTGCAGTTTCTTGTCGTACTTCCAGTCCTTGGTGGTGTGGCACTTGTCGCACCTCTGCCCCTTGAACTGGTCTCTGTGGATGTTGCCGCGCTCCTTCACGTCGTGGCAACCCTTCGTGTCGCAAGAAGAGACGTTAATCGGCTTGTACAAAGCGACCTTCGTAACGGGGTTTGCCGCGTGGCATTTTACGCAGGCGACCTTCTCGTGTTTCCCGGTAAGTTTATAGCCGACGTATTTTTTGGCGTTGTGGTCGAAACGCGCCGGTTTCCAGCCCTGTTCGTTGTGGCACTTCTCGCACTTCTGTCCCTTGAACTGGTCGCCGTGTATGTTGCCGCGCGCCTTCACGTCGTGGCAACCAAGCGCGTCGCAAGAACCGCTCTTTATCGGCTTGTATAAAGCGATCTTTGCCGGGTTGTCGGCCCTGTGGCATTTGGCGCAGGCGGTTTTCTCGTGTTTGCCCACAAGCTTGTAATCGGAATATTTCGCGTCCTCGTGCTTGAAGAAAGAAGGCTTGAACCCTGCGAGACCATGGCACTTGTCGCAACGTTGTCCGATAAACTGGGTTCCGTGGACGTTGCCGAATTTCCCCTTGTCGTGACAGGACGCGGTGTCGCAGGAGGTGTATTTGGCGACCTTGAGCGATCCGGTCTTCTTGCTGTCGACGTGACATTTTTCGCAAGCCACAGGCTGGTGCTTTCCGACAAGGCGGTAGGACGACTTGTTGTGGTTGAACGTGACGTTTTTCCCGGTCCAGCTCTCGACGTTGTGACATTTTTCGCAGGGTTCCTTAAACTCCCCTTTGTGTTTGTCCTCGTGGCAACCCGCGCATTTTTCACCCACCGCCCCGAGATAACTTTGGAACCCGGCTTTGGTGCGGGTTTTGTGGCATTTTTCGCATTCCACTTTCGCGTGCGCCCCGACGAGGTTGTAGCCTATGTTGGAGTGGTCAAACTTTTTCTTGTCCCATTCCACCATGGTGAAATCGCGTCCTTTGTGGTCGGTATGGCAGGTGACGCACCTTTGGGAGGAAACTTTGTGATGATATCCTTTTCTGGACGCGACGACGGCGGTTATTTCTTTATGACACTTTTCACAAACCTTGTTTGAGATGCCGACCTTAGGATGGCATTTGACGCAGTTGTCAAGCCCGACCACGCTGTCGTGCAAGGAGGAAATATCACCCGGACTTAGGATTCCGCCCGCCTCCGCATCGATGTGACTGGACAAAACAAACGCGACCGCAAGAAACAGGAATGGAAAGAACCATTTGAAACCCAACGGCTTCGGTTTGCCTTTGTCCATATCCATCAACTAAACCCCCTTAATAATGAAAAAATTTACCGCTCCAAACGAAAACAAGGTAAATAATATTAGAAATAGTTTCGCGAAACAACGACCATGTTAAGTTGACCGAACTGAAATTACGGGCCGAGGGCGAAGTTTAAATTGGTGGGATGCGTGACAACGGGCGAACCGTTTCCTGTAAGCTTAAAAAAGACAATGCGTTGAACGGATATCCTGACGAGATGCTCGATGTTAAAAACAAAGCTTATCCCGACGAAAAATAAGAGGAAATATACGGACAGCACAATCTGATAGGTCTCGATGTCCACGTTTAAGAAAACGGGCAAATCCGAGGCTAAAAACTTAAACATGAATGCAATCTAGCAAATTTATCATAAAAGTCAAGAACCGCCCCATGTTCGGAACGCCTTATTCTTTTCCCATTGTTGCATTGGCGGTCGCCGCGTCCTCAGGGGAGTACTCCCAGTCTTTCCATTTTTTTGCCTCGGTCACCGTAAGGAAGCCGGCTTTCTTCCACCCTTTAAACTCGTTAATTTTAAAGCCAGCGTCCTTCCACGCCCTTGCCTCGGTCGGGGTAAAGACCGGGCGCAACTCCACGGCTTCGTCAACCGTAAAATCAACCGCCACCCAAGTCTTTGTTTCCTCAAGCGGAAACCCTAGTTTTTTCCATTCTTTTGCGTACACCCAAGTGAATCCGGACTTCCACCATGCCGCGGCCTCATCTGGCGTGAAGAGAGACACCTTCCATTGTTGGGCGTCAGGAATTTGAATGTTAGCCGCCCTATAAACTACAGTTTCAGACGGCGTAAATCCAACCAACCCCCAGCCTGCGGCCTCATCCGGCGTTAATCCAATCTCCTTCCACTCATGGGCTTCCTTAGGCCAAATTCTGGCTATCTTCCACCCCATGGCCTCTTCCGGAGGATACCCGGCCTCTTTCCATTCTTCGGCTTCCCAGAGCATGACTCCCGCCGCTTTCCATATCTTGACTTCGTCCTCCGTGAATCCGGCGGCCAACCATGCGGAGAGCGGTTGAAGACCAGAATTCTGACCGCCAAGCCCCGAGCCGGCTTCCTTCGGTACAAATCCGGAGTACCCGCCGCTACCGAGTATTTCTTCCTTTTCTTCCGACTCATGGTCGGCGTAAACGTTTTGCACCAGAAACATGGAAACTAAAACTAAACTCGTTCCGAGAATCTTATTTAAAGTCATGCGTTCCCTCCGAATTGTAAATATGTGAACCTATATTATTCCTCCCCGTTTTAAAGTCAACACCCTTGTCGTATTACGGCGGACGGAAATCCTCGCTCCAAGAATAACATTCGGTTAATTTACGCTCTGACTTGCACGCAAATATAAAATGTAGTAAGGTATTTTCCATGCGGAATAAACCTTTCTTTCGCGTGTTCCTTTTCGGCGCCGCCCTTCTGGCCGCGTTTCTAATCAGTTTGCCGCGAGTGCAAGCGGAAGACTCCTCGCCAGTCAAGCATAACGCAGAGTTTACCGACGTCGGGGACGGGACGGTGACGGACAACAAGAAGCAATTAATGTGGCAAAAAGACGACGACGGCAAAGAAAGAGAATGGAACGTATCAATAAGCTATTGTCAAAGGTTGAAGCTGGCGGGACATTCGGACTGGCGGCTACCCACCAAGCCTGAAACGGCTTTGTTATGGTATAATGCCGCTTCAAAAGATGAGATAAGGGAAACATATTTTCCATGCATGAAAAAAGCGTCCTATTGGTCGTCCACTGCGTTCACTGAATCCGTTAACACCCAGGGGTTTAACCCGACCGCGTATAGCTTCGACTTTAACGAAGGTCACGCCAACCAAGAGCAACAGACCGTCTCTAATCTTGTCCGTTGCGTTCGCCTCGGCAAATAAGCGCGGAGTCTAAAGAACCCTACTCCATCTGTCGCTTTGCGAGTTGTTCGCTTAGCTGGGCCGCCGTGGCGGTGTCCAAGCTGGAGAGAATCTTCGAGGAATTTTTTGTTTTCATTGCCATAAGGATTTTCAACGCAATCCCCCTGTCCATCGCTTTTAGCCTCGTGGCGGCGTCGGCCGGAGCCATTGTGGAATAGGCCTTTGTGAGGTTGGCCACATTTTTAGCCTCCAGGTCGTCGCGGACTTTTACTAGTTCCTCCAGTTTTTGCTGTACTCGCTTCAACTCGTCTATTTTTTTGTCGATATCCTGCTCGACAACGCGCAACTGCCCTTCCTTGCTTTTTAAAAGCTCTTCCCTTTTGTCCAGCTCATCCTGTTTTTTTAGAAGGTCGTTTGCCATCTCAAGCCGGATTTTTTCCGACGGAGTCTGCCCCTCGGTTTTCTTGTCGCCGAACTGTTGTTCCAGGGCGTGGGCGTATGGGAAATTAAAAAGCCCGGAACCCGCCACAGAATAACCGGCGACGCCGGCAATCACGAGAATCATAATCATCTTTCTCTTCATCGCCTCTCCTGAAACCAAATGTTGGTGGCCGTCTCGTCGAGGAAAACCAGCTCCTTGCGGTGCTCCTCCCTGGTGTGCGTCTCCAGCCTGCGCTCCTTTAACACCTCCAGCACCCGTTTGCGCTTTACGTATTCCTGAAGTTCGAGCTGTTTTTGTCGCAACCTTTCTTTGCTCGCCGCAAGCTCCCGGATCTTTTTCTCGATGTCGGTGTCGCGTCCCGAGAGAAAATTCGAGTAGAGCCTTAGCATGTTTACGTCCGTCGGGCGCGAGAAAAGGCTGTTTAGCTCCCGGCTCTTCGCCTCCCTTTCATCGACAAGGCCGTTAAGGTCGTCGCTGATTTTACGCTGTTCCATATTCACGACGGCCAGATCCCTCTGCTTTTCCTCCTCCTGCCTTTTGCGGAAGTTCAGCACGCTCTGCAACCTAAAATTAAACATAATCTAAAAAATCGCCTCCAGCATTTTATACGTGGTGTTCAGGTCTGTTTGTTCGCTTATGCCCTGCTCTAAGAACGCGTTAATCGGTTTAATTTTTTGTATCGCGTAATCGATGTCCGGGTTGGAGCCGGCGACGTATGCGCCGATGTTTATCAAATCCTCGGCGTCCTTGTACACCGAAAGCGTTCGGAATAATTTTTTTGAAAGCGCGATTTGTTCCGGGGCGGCGATGTCCATCATCACCCTGCTTATGGAGTGAAGCACGTCTATCGCCGGATAATGTCCGCGTGCCGCCAGGGCGCGCGAAAGCACGATGTGTCCGTCGAGAATGGCGCGGGATGCGTCGGCTATCGGTTCAGACAGGTCGTCTCCTTCCACAAGCACCGTGTAAAGGCCGGTGATGGAGCCCTCGGTTTCGGAGCCGGTTCCGGCGCGTTCCAAAAGGCGGGGCAAAAGCGCGAAGACGGAAGGCGTGTACCCTTTTGTCGCCGGCGGTTCGCCTATTGAAAGTCCGATTTCTCTTTGGGCCATGGCGAAACGCGTAAGCGAATCCATGAGTAAAAGCACGTCTTTTCCCTGTTTGCGGAAATATTCCGCTATCGCGGTGGCCGTGTATGCCGCCCGCAACCGCACAAGCGGCGTGTTGTCCGACGTGGCCGTGACCAAAACCGAACGTTTCAGTCCCTCCGGCCCCAAGTTTTTGTCTATAAACTCCCTTACTTCCCTTCCGCGCTCTCCGATGAACCCTATGACGGTCACGTCGGCGTCGGTATATTTCGCCATCATTCCCAACAGCACGGATTTTCCAACTCCGGTGCCGGCCATAATTCCGATACGCTGTCCCCTGCCGCATGTCAAAAGCCCGTTCACGGCGCGAATTCCCAGGTCAACCGGTTTTGTTATCCGTTTTCTGCTGACAGGATTTATCGGCTCCGCATACAAAGGCATTTCGCTTTTGCATTTAAGCGGCCCCAGCCCGTCCAGCGGCCTTCCCAGCCCGTCCAGCACCCGCCCAAGCAAAGTTTCGTCCACCCTAACCACGGCTTTGTGGGTTATGGCCTCTATCTTGCTTCGCGGGGATATACCGTATGGGGGAGAAAGCGGCATCATAAGTATTCTTCCGTCGCGGAAGCCCACGACCTCGACCTCTATAGGCGTTCCGCCGTCCTGCGGGTAAACCCTGCACATGGAGCCAAGCGGAACGTCCGGGCCGTCCCCTTCTATAACTAGGCCGATTATTCTTTCGACATGGCCGATAGGAACCGCCTTGCGGGAGGTGGCGAGCGACTCTTTATATTTTGCCAAATCCAAATTCATATTTGTCCCAACTGCGCTTTCAAGTTTCTGTGTATGTCCGCAAGCCTGCCTTCAACGGTGGCGTCTATCATCCCCACGTTGGTTTTCAGGATGCATCCGCCCGGGGTGATGGAGTTGTCGACGACAATCTCCAGGCTTTCCAAGTCGTCCATTTCTTTAAGGAATGTTTCGTGCATTGAAACGGCCATCTCCACGTCGGCGTTGTTCAGGCGGATTGTGACCGACTGTTTGGAGTGAAGTTCGCCGACGGCTTTGCGAATGACCTCGGTTATGATGTCCCTGTCCTCCTTGATTTCCTTTACCAATATTTCCGAGGCTACAAGTATGACTAGGTCTACCATTTCTTTTTCCGCCTTGGCGTAAAATTCGTTGCGTCCCCCGGTTAGTTTCTGTACGCAGTCCTTCAGGGAGCCGATTAAAAAAGAGACCTCGGCGGAGCTTTCGGTTTTTCCAGCCTCGTGTCCCTCCGCAAGCCCCTTTTCATAGGCGTCGCGCTCGATGGCGGACACCCTGGCCTTGGCGTCGGCAATCATCGCATCCGCCTCGTCCAGGGTCTTCTTCATTATTTCGTCCCTGCGGTACCCTCCCCCGTACTCGAAATCGAACCCGCCTAAAACGAATTCGTTGTCCTTTTGCTGGGGGCGGTCCGGCCTGAAGTCGGCCTCGGCTTTCCTTTTTTTATCCCGGGCCTCCACCTCTTCGGTGAAGCTGGCAAGCTCGAACTTTTTGGTTTTATCGGCCTCTTTGCCGGTCAATATGCTATACAAGTTCCTCGCCTCCGCCGGCAAGTATGACCTTGCCCTCTTCTTCCAGTTTCTTTACCGTGCGAATGATGTTTTGTTGCGCCTTTTCGACGTCGGACAGTTTCACGGGTCCCATGGACTCCAAGTCGTCCTTTAGCATCTCCCCTGCGCGTTTCGACTGGTTTTTGAATATCTTTAGTTTAAGCTCGTCCGACGCGGTCTTAAGGGCGAGCACAAGGTCGTCCTTTGCGATGTCCTTTAATATCGCCTGCATGCCCTTGTCGTCCACGTTCACGAGATCCTCGAAGACGAACATCAGGTTCCTGATCTCATCCGCAAGTTCCGGATGGGTGGATTCTATTTCCGAAAGAATGGCCGACTCCATGTTGTGGTCAAGGTTGTTCACCAGTTCCGCGACGGATTCGACGCCGCCGAGCCTGCTTCCCTCCATCGCCCCGGCGCTTTGGAAATCGGCCGCAAGCGCCCTGTCCAAATCGGCCACTATGGACGGGTTCACCCTCTCCATGGTCGCAATCCTGAATACAATTTCCGAGCGGAACCTTTCCGGCAAATTCTTAAGAATGTCGGCCCCCTGAGACGGGTCCAGATGGGCTAGGATTATGGCGACCGTCTGCGGATATTCGTTGCGTAGAAAATTAGCCACGGTCTTTGGGTCAAGGTGGCGTATGGCGTCCAAACCGCCCCCAACGTCCTCCTGCGCGCCGCCCGGGGTGCTTATCTTTGAAAGCACCTCTTCGACCTTTTTCGGGTCCATGGTCTTTTCAAGGAGCTTTTTAAGGTAGTCCCTTCCTCCGGAAAGCATGCCGCCTTCGCCGGATTCCAGCGCCTCGTAGAATTCGCGCATGACGCTCTCGATTGTTTCCGGCTCTATGTTCTCCATTAAAGACATATAGTTACCGACCTGTTGGATTTCCTTGTCCGTGAGTTGGGCCAAAACTTTGGACGCCAACGCGTCGCCGAGGGTCACCATTAGAACGGCGACTTTTTCGGGTCCTATCAGGCCAATTAATTTACGCGCCATTTTTATTTCCCTTTTGCCATTTTAACATTTGTTCTCATGTTTTTGATTTTCTAATCCAAGATCTGATTAATTCGGCCGCTTGTTGCGGGTTCTCGGAGACAATCTCGGAAACCCGCTTGCGGTAGTCAAGCGCTTCTTCTTTTTTGGCGCCCAAGTTGCTTATGTCCTGCTCCATTTTGGCTATGGTTTGCGGTAGTGCTCTAAGCTCCTCGGTTTCCCGATTGGTCGTGGTGATGGCCTTCATAATGGGGCGGAGCAGGAAGAGGAATATAATCACTCCGACTATTCCGAACCCGGCGTATTTTATAATGGTCAAAGTGTATTCCCTTTGGGCTTCAACGTCGAGTTTTTGCGATTCTTCGGCCAAAGGCGTCTCGTCAAACTGCATACTTTCGACCGTCACAATGTCCTGCCTGTTTGCGTCAAACCCTATGGCGGTTCTCACCAAGTTTTGAAGCGTGTTTTTTTCCTCGGCGCTTATCGGCACGAACTCCTTGGATGCTTTGCCGTCCTTGTCCTTGGCCTCTTTGTATTTGCCGTCCACCATCACCGCGACGGACAGTTTTTTAACCAGTGACGCCGGCTCCACGATGGTCTTAACCACCTTGTTTATCTCATAGTTTATCGTCTCGTTGGTTTTTTGTGTTTCCGCCGGTTTGCCGGGCGCCATAGAGACCGCCGCGCTTTCAGGCAGGTTCCCGGCAACTCCCGCCAGCCCGCCCGGAAGGGAGGCTCCGACGGTTTTTTCCTCGTTCCGTTGCTCGCTTCGCGCCACCTGTCCGTCCGGATCGTACAGCTCCTCGGTTCTTTGTTCCTGTTTGAAGTCAATCGTCGCGCTAACCCGAACCATGGCCTTGCCGTTGCCGACCGCCTTTTCAAGCATGGTGCGTATCCGTTTTTCAAGGTCGGACTCGAAGTTTTTTCTATAGTCCATTTGTTTGTTGGAAAGTTTAGTGGCCTCGTCATCCCCGTCCTCGGGCAGGCTCAAGATTGAGCCGTTGGAATCCACCACTGTAATGTCGGAGGCGGACAACCCCTCGACGGAGGAGGCGACCAAGTGGGTTATCCCGTCGACCTGTTGTTTTGAAAGTTTTTTGCTTCCCTTAAGCTTAAGAACGACGGACGCCGTCGCCTTTTGTTTGTCGTCGTCGAAGATCGTTTTCGATGGAATTGATATGTGAACCCTGGAGGATTGAACGGTGCCAATGGAGTTGATGGTTCTTTGAAGCTCCCCTTGGAGAGCCCTGCGGTAGTTGAGCTTTTGCACGAATTCCGTCATTCCAAACGTGGTTTTGTCGAATATTTCAAATCCGACGCCGCCGCCGGACGGCAATCCGTCTCCGGCAAGTTCCAGCCGGAGCTGATACACGTCTTTTACCGGCACGCTTATCGCGTTGCCGCCATGTTCGAGTTTGTATTGTATTTTCTTGTCCTTCAGTTTTTCCGAGATTGACAGCGCGTCTTCCTGCGAGAGGTTGGCGTAAAGGAGGGAATAGTCGTCGCCGCTGGAGAAATAACTTGTCACTAATATTCCCGCGACAAGTAGCACGCCAAACGCTATGATTGCGACCTTTTTGCCGGTCGGCAAATCCACAAACATTTTGGCAAATTGGGCCATCCCATTTCTCAACTGGTTAAACATTTTTCCTCCCCAAACTTACCGCCCATAAAAACAACCTCTAACTTCCTTATTTATTGCCTATGTCGATGGCCTTCTGCGCCATACCCTTTATCGTGCTTATCACTGTGGAGTTTGCCTCGTATGCCCTGGTGGCGGAAAGCATGTCCACCATCTCCTTCATAAGATTGACGTTTGGCATGGACACATACCCGCTCGGATCCGCGTCCGGATGGGACGGGTCGTATATCTTTTGAGGTTCAGATTGATCGTTTGTAATGGCTACGACTTTCGGAGCGCTGATGTTCTCTTCCAGCACCTTGCCAAAGGAGTCCTGAACCGGAACGGCGGAAAGAATGACGTCCTTTCGTTTGTACGGTCCCCCCTCGGGAGTGCGGGTGGTGTTTATGTTTGCCAGATTGCTGGAAACCACGTTCATTCTTGTTCGCTGGGCGCTCATGCCAGAGGCGCTTACGTTCATTGATGATAATAAATCCATGTCAATTCTCCTTTATTATTGAGCCGAAAGGCCAATGGCTCTTTTCATCGAGCCTAATTCATTGCCTACGATAGTTGTATATGCGGAGTATTTAATGTTGTTCTCCGCAAGCTTAACTCCTTGTTTATCAAGATTTACCGTGTTTCCGTCAATACCGCCCGCCTCATCCGCTTGCATGGGGGTCTGTTGGAGGTGGTTTAAATTAGTGGTTGGGAAATGGCGTGAATTGGTTTTTGCCAGCCCCCCCTCATTTGGAGCCTTCATAGCTTCGGATAAGGTTTCCTCAAAGTCCTTGAATTCAAATTCCTTATACCCTGGGGTGGAGATGTTCGCCATATTGGATGAAATCTGTGCGGTGGATTCGGCGACAAAATTAAGCGACTTGCCAGCCAGCTCAATCCCGCTCGTTGTCAACCCAAAAATTTTCATAGCGTCAAAATTCCCATCAAAAATTATTAATAAACCAGTACCTAACATTTATAGGAGCAATAGCCATGCCATTTAAATTTGTTAAGGTAAATCAGCGCGTTACCTTTAATATCCATCAAAACTTTCCATAATTGCTGTTTACCGTCAAAAAATGGTGATGCTCTTACCATTTATCACTTAGGCTCACCATGGTTCTAATAGCAACTGCAAATTCCTGTCCAATCAGTAAGGTACCAACGGTAGGCAAAATCTGCCGACCCTAATCGGTAAACAAGTGGAGTATTTTGCCCCAAAAAGCCCGGCCTGCGACACATGTTATTGTTTTTATTGATTGTAAGCATTTTGGCACGGCTATTGAAGTTAAGAATGCCAGATGACTAAAACGAAAGTAATTAAAAAGAGGCGAGGATAAAATGAATTTAGGTTTGAACTTGATAAAGGATTTGACACCTGTCATGAGCGGAAACCCCATGATGATGTCCCAACTTGGCGGGGCGGCGGCCAGCGGGGTCAGCTCATTCATGTCCATGTTGGACGGGGTGAGCTCCGCCAAGAGCGTCACGCAGAATCATCAGGTGTCCTTTGACGGATTTCAACCCCAATCTATGCAGGCCGATTCAAACTCCTCGCAGACTAGGCCAATGCAGGTTGACCAACCTCCCACCTCCCCCCAATCCAATAACCAGCAGGTTGGTCAGCCTCAGGCCCAGTCGCAATCCAATTCTCATTCCAGCCAGGATGTTAAGCAGAATGGCAATTCCCAAAACGCTTCCTCTAAAGCGTCTGATAGCGCGAAAAATTCCGGAAAAACCGGTTCCCAGGACAACGCGGCAAACACCAGTGCAAATGGAACCGCCAATCAGGCCGCGGACAAAAATAATGTAAAGGATCAAACAGCCGCTACGACCGCTGATTCGTCCAACGCTTTGGGTCAGCAGGTTGTCACTATGGCGGATTTTTTGAAAGGACTCAATTTAAGCGCGGATCAGTTGGCGCAACTCGCCGCATCGTTAAACACCACTCCGGCCCAACTCGGCCAAATGCAGATTGTGGTCGGCAACACCGCCCAGACAAGCACCGCCCAGACAAACACCGTCCAGGCAAACATCGTCGGGTCGATAGACGCGACAAAGCTCGTTAATAAGGTCGCCGAAGTCCTCAACCTTAACAAGGCCCAAACGGACTCGCTTTTCGCGGCGTTGAACATCTCGTCAGTTGACGTTAAAAATGTTGTCGCTGTCCCTTTGACGGGGAACGGTGCTCCGTCCCCCGCGTTGCAAATCACCCCCGCAAACCCGGCATTGGTTGCGCAGGTGACAGCGGGTGAAGTTAAACCGGCCATGCAATCAGACGCCGGCGGCAATAACTTTGGTTCCGGCGCCCAGTTCGGTTCCAACCCGGCTGTGGCAACCCAGCCGGTTAATACCGCTTCCACCCCGGTCAACTTTAACGTTGTTTTAAACGCGACATCCTCCAACAACTCCCAGGTGGGGGTCACCAGCTCGGTCGCCGTCACGGCGCAGGAGCATGCCAGCTCGGCGATAATGGGGCAGATAGTGGAGAAGGCTTCGATTTTAAGCCTTCCGAACGCCACTGAAACCAAGATAAGCCTTTCCCCCGAAAAACTCGGCACGGTCGACATAAAACTCACGATGAGCGATTCGAGCGTCAGCGCCTCGATTGTCGTGGGGTCGGACGCGGTTAAACAGGTCGTGGAAAAAAACTTGGACCAGCTTAAGGCGGCCCTTAATCAACAGGGGATTATGGTCGAGCAAATGAGCGTGTCCGTCGGCCAGCAGGGCAACCAGTCTTTTGGAAACGAAGGTCTCTTTGGAAAAAATGCGTCGGGTGGCTCGGATTCTGGCGGCGTCGCCCCCGTGGATCTTTCCGCCTCGATAAAGAGTGGAACATCATACAGAGTCGGCAACGGTCTTGTGGACCTAACGGCTTAAAAGGAGAATGAAATGACAACGGCAACAACAAGCGCTTCCAGTTCGACGGCGGCGGCCTCGGCGGCCAGCGCCACGATTGCGAACTCGAAGAACAACATGGGGCAACAGGAATTCCTGAAGCTCTTGATAGCCCAGTTAAAAAACCAGAACCCGCTCTCCCCTATGGACAGCACCCAGTTCACCGCACAGATGGCGCAGTTTAGCTCCCTTGAGCAGTTGACCAACATCAACAAGAGCTTGGGCGGCCTAAGCCAGGTGACCTCGGCCATGAACAATGCGGAGGCCATGGGCATGATAGGCAAGACGATTCAGGCGGTGGGCAACACCATTGATATAGCAAGTGGAAGCCCCGCTTCCATAACGTTCAACCTACCGA